>Ga0315295_10002617_pt1 | contig 15241 bp, 13 predicted proteins | sample YL17G14_0_MG_FD_204453 | JGI IMG/M metagenome (GOLD analysis project Ga0315295, IMG submission 204453) | Sediment microbial communities from Yellowstone Lake, YNP, Wyoming, USA - YL17G14_0 | ecosystem: Environmental > Aquatic > Freshwater > Lake > Sediment | place: USA: Wyoming | collected...
AGTTTAAGGCTAATGGTGTGTCGCAATCCCTTATTCATCAGGTCTTAAATTCCTTCAGACTTCACTGTTTGGTAAGCAGTTTAAGGCTAATGGTGTGTCGCAATCCCTTATTCATCAGGTCTTAAATTCCTTCGATGGTAAGTATGTCAGATGTGGTCATACCTATGAGTGTGTCGCAATCCCTTATTCATCAGGTCTTAAATTCCTTCAGCGTGCCTTTTAAAATGAGATTTGTCAAAAGCTTGTAACCCATTTTCCGCAGACCCCCGCTCTATGACGAATCTATTTAAACAAACGCTCACCATATATAATCTCCTTTTCTTAACTAACCACATGATAATTAAAGATAACTTTAACCAGCGCATACCTCAGTTTTCAAAAGAAAAATATCCTCAATTTACCAATAGTTATTAATGATTACTTTTTGCATACAGGTCGGCGTAAAATCAGATGATGGAAAACGCATCATCTTCTTTAAAATCCTCTCCCTTACCTAAATACTCTATCAGTTCTATGCACTTATCACATACAAAGTAGTATCTTACGCTATCCTCTTCCCGTTCCATCAGGTCTTCAACCGCCCTTTTCATCTCTTTATATCTTTGCTCATCCAAGGTACACTCAAAGATGCTCTTTAACACCCTGTTCCCGTAATCTTTCATAACTTTAGCGACCCGATTTAAGCGAAGAGGGTTACTTATGTCATAACTCGCAACGATACGTCTTTGTCTTTGTTCCGGCATTCTTCAAACACCTCATCTTAAATAAGCTTAAATTCTTCATCCTCACTTACCTCTCCCCAGCCTGAAATCTCAATCTTCTTCATACACCCCTGGCAAAGAGAGTAAAATCGCACCCGATCCTTTTCCCTGTCAATCAATTCTTCAAGCTCCCTTTTTATGCTCGAATACATACGTGTGTCAATAGTACACTCAAACACACTCTGCTGTACCCTCGTGCCATAGTCCTTGAGGAATTTCATGACCTTATTCCTTATCTTATTATCCACAATATCATATGAAATTAATACAAACATCTTCTTTACCTCAGTGGCATTGATGTATAGCTCTCATCCTCTCCCCTGATATAGCGTGCAAAATGGTATACCTGTTCCCGGATACAATCACGATATGTTAGATTCTGATCTTTAAGATGATACTGGACCTTCTGGGACATCTTCCTCTCAAACTGAGTTATAAATTTACGAAATCCTGCGTCCGTTAATTTAACGGGAAGTTTAATCTCCTTTTCCTCCTGAATTGGATGCGTACTTTCTTCTGAGCTTTCAGAAAGCCCTTCCTCCAGCTCGGCATCTTCATCATACGCATGAAATTCAAAATCTTCTCTGGTTAATACTTTCAGATTGATGACGCTTAAAACTAGTGTATCAATAATAATCGACCTCCACTCTTCCATAAGGTCAAGTGCAAGAGAGGGACGACCATACTCGGTGGTATGGAGAAACCCCAGATAAGGGTCAAACCCAGCCAGGCCTACCGCAGATAATACTGTATTGAAGAGAAGAGTGTATCCTAAACTGAGCAGCGCATTTATCGGGTCAGTAGGAGGGCGCCTGACACGCTGCTTAAATTCAAGTTCATTTGAGAGAATCCCCTTTGAAAAACCATCAAAATAGACCGCAGACCCTTTCCCCTCATACCCCTGCACACTCTCTGGTGATGGCGCTTCATCAATTCTATCAACTAAACTACGAATGCCCACTATGTGGTCAGATAAATCTACATCTTCACGCGTCCGGTTAAGCCTCATTATTACAGTCCTTAAGTTATTAAGTTTTCCTTTCACGACGGCTTTTGCAGTCCTCAAACAAAAGTCAGGGTCATCAGCCCGCCGGAACTGCTCCCTTCTGAGAACTATATTTTTGCCCATGGGTGGTTGAAGTCTTCCCAGATACCTTCCATTACGGGTCATAAAAGCCGTATCAACGCCCATCGCAAGGAGGTGTTTAATCGCAGAGGGGGTGAGAAACACATTGCCAAACACAATCACCTGCTCCATCTTGAAGGTGTGGAGCGTATGAAGAATTGTTTTCTCTTTTTTCACTAGCAACCGATTTCCTTCTTTAGAAACCATTGCATTCTGCTCAGTAAGATATACTACACTCATCTTAGTGCTTCGATTCGCAATTACAGTGACGTATTTCGGGAGAATTTATATAGGCAATGGCTCACTCAGCACTAAGTCCTGAGTAAATAAATTCGTAACCGAATTTATGAATCGAAGGACTTAGTGCCTGACTGCTAACTTAACCCCATCTCCATTGGTCACTTTTTTTACACAACCAAAAGGGGTGGAAATTTGATTAACCTTCTTCTTGTCAAAGAGGGGGATGATTACGTTTTCTAATTTCAATAGAGATTTTTTAAGCTGTTCTATCTCACTTAAGAGAGAGATATAACGGCGAGCGGCTTCTTGGAGGGAATGAGGTGAGGCAAGAAGCGCATCCCGCTTCCCCTCAACCAGTCCGGGGTTGACGTGGATGAGTGGAGAGGGATATCCACCTTCGGGTATGAGAAAATCACAATCACATCTCACATAGGCGGTAGTCTCAGGAAGGAGCTCTCTAATTTTAGGGCAGCTTACGGGGTTTGACTTTAATTGAGATATCAGCTTGTCTACTTTCTGAGGTCTATACTCGGGAGTAGGTTCAAGCACATAGTGAATAGATTTTCCCTTATCATCAACCAGCCCCAGTGTGTAGTAAAGAATTAGTTTTTCCTGACGTGAAAGGTTTCGACCTGCTCTTGCCTTATTTATAATCTCAGCGAGAACCAGGCATTTCAAAAGTAGCGCTTCAACATGCCCCGGCTTTGCAGGAATTATCGTTTCCATGCCTCTTACTTCTCTACTCACCGTCTGTAGCAAGTCTCTCATTTCGCGGGTCTTTATTGTTCTAATCTTTTTCACATAGGCTAATTGGTCATCATAAGGACTTCCATGATAATCTATAAATAGACACCTCCTGCCCGTTCTTTGATTAATGCCTAAAGGCAGAAGAAGGGGGTAGTGCTCCCACCCGACCCCCAGAGCTTTTAAACCTAAACATATCTCAACCTGCACATCTGAAGGAGCGGGAGGCATTTTATCCAGAATACTATCAACGAACCTCTTCATGAGTTGATAGGGCAGGAATTCATCAAGGAAAAACCAGAGTCTTCGGTCATGTTCGCCGCCATCCTCCAGATAAGAAGGTATGTTTAAGTTATGGCAGGTGGCTGCTAGCTTTAAAAGATACTCATGAACCTTACCTTCCATCAAGACAAGGTATGAGGTATTCTTAAAATTCTCCATCATCTTCCTGGGATTTATTCTTACGTGCAGCGCCGTAAACTTATGAGCTTTGTCTTTTCGCAAAGGGTAGACACCTATGGTGAGCTTGCCAAACAAGTGGTCGATTATGCAATTTTGACTCAAGGGCTCCTCAACGTAAGAAAATACTTACCTCCCCGCCTGATCAAAAGTTTGAAGGGCATACCCCACCTCTTTACCTTTAAAGAGGGTAAGAATGAGGGCAGCATCATCTATGGTGACCTGTGGCAGGATGGTTAACTCCTGATGCTGAGAATTTTTATTTTTGTTTTTTTCTTCTCTTAAAGATCGGGCGGAACCTACATCTCCCAACTCCTCATAAATATCCGCCAAAATCTTTTTTGCACCTGCGTGAGATGGTGAACACTTTAATGACTTCTGCAACATACGCATTGCCTTTTCTATTTTTCCTGTCTCATAATAAAGAATCCCCAGCCGATAGAGGTATTCCCCATTCTTACTGTCTTGCGCCAGTGCCATCTCCCATGACTCTATTGCCTGTCTGGCGACACCTACATTTTCACAGAGCGCTGCCCACTGCGCGTGGTAAGACGCGTCCTGGTGAGACATCCTCCTCCTGGTCAGAATAATCTTCCGTGCCTTATCATCCTCTCCCTGCTCAAGGTAGTAGGAGGCAAGCTGAATATAGGGAAGAGGATGGTAGGGATTTGCCTTGATTTGTTGTTGGAGTTCATCCAATGTAACAGTAGATAGTTTCACAGCTTCATTTGCATAAAGAAGATATGAACCTTGTATTTTTTTACACTTCATTCAATATTTTTTGAATTAACGACTTTAGTTGTGGAATAACATCTTTGATGGTCTGCCATACGAGCTCGTATTTTATACCGAAATAAAAATGAATAAGCCTGTCTCTCATTCCTGCCATTTCTCTCCAGGGAACAGACGGATATGCCTGTTTTATTTGTTCCGGGATATTTTTTGCAGCTTCCCCGATTATTTCAAACTTCCTGATCACTGCACTTGAGGTTTTATCATCAACCTTAAATTCCTCAAAATCCATGCCATCCACGAATTTCTCGATTGCGTGTAAAGCTTCCGCAATGTCCTCTAGATAGAGCTTATGATTCCTCATAAGTAGACTGCCTCCTTAAAGACGTACTCTTTTATCTCCTCTCTTACAGAATCATAGGGAACAACATCGACAGGAATATGAAGCTTTTCTTCAAGAAAGAGAGAGAGTCCCACAAGATGAAATAAATTAGCATCTTTATCAAAATCTACTAAGATATCAATGTCGTTTTTGTGACCCTCTTCTCCCCGCGCATAAGAGCCAAAGATACCCTTTATGTGCGCTTTATACCTCTGCCTTACTATTCCTTCCAGTTCTCTTAGGATTTTTAGTATTTCCTCTGTTTTCATGGGGGAACCTTTTTATAGGTTTCACATTATTAGCTGACCATTAAATAGCTTGCTATAACTTTGGGAAACTGAAAATGTTTTTATGTTCAACTGTGTTTGGTTTGTTTCTAAGATTAAGATAAGTATCTAAAAGTTTTATACTCATACGCCTAATTCTCGAAAAATCTTCTTCTGTAAGTGGTCTCATCCCGTGTGTGAAATTACTGTCATTTCTGGTGCTAATAACACCTTTTAGCTTTTTAACATCAAGATTTTTCACCAGTGGATGATAAAGGAGGGAAAGAATTATTGCTGAATCCATAAGACCAATTTTGTAAGGGAGTGCTTTCCTGTGATATTCTTTCAAATAGACTTCTTGCAGTTTATCATTGTAGCTTTTCTCTGTGATGCCATCAGGATATTGTGGATTGGAAGGATTAATGCTGCTCTCTTTAAGTGCAAATGATAATATCAGTTCAACAACGCGATACATTAGGAAAACAGCGACATCATATCTTTTCCTTTCTGCAAAGCACTCACCGGAGTAAAAGAAATTGAGGCATGTGTAAGTACTATAATCTGGATGCTTTTCTTCCACGAGAATATGTAATATATCTAAGGTATTCTGTACACTACCAAGGAGCGTTGCATCAACACGATGGCTAAATCTTTTTATAAACTCTTCTGCTAACTGAATACCTTTAAAATAATCGAAATTATAAACTTCCTTGTAAAGTTGTGTGAGTTTTTTCAGTATTTTAACCTTCCAGATGTCCTCTATTTTATCTTCTAGGAAAGATAGTATATCTAATCCCATATCGAAGTTATAGTGGTTAAATGCCTCATGTACCCTCTCAATCTCAATATCTCCGAAAACAGCCAAGGGATTCTTTAAGATATTTGGGTATTCTGAACCAGGTTTCGGTTGCCTTATGTCGGGCATATAGTCTTCATAGTCAACATATCCGGTATCTATCTGTAGAAGATTTCCCACCATCACTGCGCCACCCACCATTGATTTTTTTCCGCCGGTAATATCTATGAGAATCTCTTCTGGACTTTTAGCTCTAATAAATTTCTTGATTGCTCTATATACATCCGCGACATCAGAACTATCTATTCTTTCCTTTTCTATCTGAGTAATATTGAGGCCTGTCCATTGTACAATCATATTCAAGTAAAGTTCTGTCTCTTCTGAATAAATAAAAAGTATCCTCTCGGGCTGAACCGCTTTAATAAAAAGAATAATTGGCTGTGGTGAAAAACCAATAAGTGATATTAAAAAACGATATTTCTTAAGTTGCGTGCTTCGAGATAAGAAATTTTTAATCACATCTTCAAATATATTCTCATAATAATATTGTTCTGCGATTGCTTTGTCTTCGCGAAGCATCTCTTTCCATCGTTCTACTTTACTTATGAAATTGGGCGCTTTATCCATGTGTTTCTTTAACAGGATAACCTTGTTTGGTTAACTCTATTTGTTTTAATAAACTTCGTCATGACTACCAATATCTATCAAAAACACTTCGTTTTTCCCTAAAAATCTGAATATAACACGACAATCAAAATCGATACTGAATGCCCAGAGCCCTTCAAGTTTTCCCGTCAACTTGTGTGTTCTCAAGCGTTGATCAAAGGGATCACTTGAAAATATTTCCATTGCATCCCAGAATCGCTTTTTTAGCTCATTGTCATGTTTTATTCTTTTTTTGTAAATTCTCTTAAATCCTTGATCCCAGATTATCTTCATCATTTTTCCAAATCCTCATATAGGTCTTTCCATGTTCCCTCCTTAACCATGCGCTTTCTGAGATGAACATTTGCCTTTTTTGCTCTTCGGGCAATTGCTTCTCTCTTTGCTTCAATAAGCTGTTTCTTAATAACAGCAACCGCATATTCCTTGTCTTCCAAAGGCAAATGGCTGAAATCATCAATGAGTTTGTTTAAAATGGTACTGGTCATCTTTTAAAACCTCCTTCTTGATATACATTTAGTGATCACACAGAGCCACAAACTATTTGGGTATCATTATTCTCATCCGGTTCTCTGCAACCTGGAACAGATCTCATATCTCAGGTATCATACCTCCTGTTCTTACTCACTCTTTTACCGTGAACCGTTGACTGAACACTGTGCACTGTATTCCCTACACCTTGCAATCGGTGACCTGCACCCTGAACCCTGACAACTGATTTTTTTATTAAGTTGTCTTCAGAACCACCGTCCCGCTTTTTGCTTTTCCTGCTTTTTATATTATTCCCCAAGGTCTTCAGCCATTAGTTGAAATTGTTCGAGTGCAGCTTCTAGATCAGCGACGATTTCGCGAGCGATGATATCGGGATCGTGGAGGTTTTCAGATTCTTCAAGGCTTTCGTCTTTGAGCCAGAAGATGTCGAGGCTTGCCTTGTCACGATTTATCAGTTCTTCGTAATCAAATGCACGCCAGCGGCTGTCTGGGTTCTTTTCTGTCCATGTGGGCTTTCTGTCGTGACGGTTCTCAGGGTGGTAGCATTTAACAAATTCATCTAAATCATCTCGTTTGAGTGGATTGGTTTTGAGGGTGAAATCTTTATTGGTTCGGAAATCATAAATCCAGAGCTTTTTAGTCCAAGGTTTTTCAGATGCAGGTTTGCGATCAAAGAATAGTACGTTTGCTTTTACTCCCTGTGCGTAGAAAAGCCCTGTCGGAAGTCGTAGGAGTGCATGAACATCACACTCGTGAAGCAATTTACGTCTTACCGTTTCTCCTGCACCACCTTCAAATAATACATTATCTGGAACGACAATAGCAGCTCTGCCGTGCTGCTTAAGAAGGGATTTAACATGCTGAACAAAGTTTAATTGTTTATTGGATGTAGTAGCCCAAAAATCTTCACGTTCAATCGTTTCTTTTTCTTTATACGGTTTTCCATTTACTCCGATAATGGTTGTGCTGCTTTTTTTGCCGAATGGAGGATTTGTAAGTACTATTTCAAAATATTCTCCCGGGTGGCTTGCGAGTGAATCGGAAACGTTTAATGGAAGATCTCCTGCTTGCGCGTTTTGCGCAGGCAAGTCGCCATGACCAATTCCATGCAGCATCATATTCATAGCACAAAGACGTGCTGTATTGTGTACAAGCTCCCAACCTCGCAACGCACTTTCATCAAGGAAGCGTTTTTCGTCTTTATTTAATTTGTAATGTTTTGCAATATAATCATGTGAAGCGAGAAGAAAACCTCCTGTACCACATGCCGGATCACAGATAGTCTCTTTGGGCTTTGGAGCAATACAGTCAACTATTGCACTGATTAGCGGTCGAGGGGTAAAATACTGTCCAGCACCTGATTTTGTATCCTGTGCATTTTTTTCAAGCAAGCCCTCATATGCATCGCCCTTCACATCAGCGCTCATTGACGACCAGTCTTCTTTATCAATGAGATCTACAATCAGACGACGGAGTTTTGCTGGGTCCTGGAATTTATTCTGTGCTCTGCCGAATATGAGACCTAAGAGACCTTTCTTTTTCCCGAGTTCATCAAGAAGATGGCGGTAATGGTCAAAAAGCTCATCACCGTCTTTTTTCAGAAGACTCTGCCAGTCGTATTGTTTGGGTATAGGACTGAGCATATCATGTGGAGGTTTTGAGCGCTCATCAGCCATCTTGAGAAACAGCAGATACGTAAGTTGCTCCACATAATCCCCATAACTCATCCCATCATCACGGAGGACATTGCAATAATTCCAGAGTTTTTGAACAATTTGTGTAGGGTTCATAATCTACTTTCTATGTAATTCACAAAACTTTCCCGACTCCTTTGTTCCTTTCTCATATACTCTAATTTTTTGCATGTCATCAGCAATAATCATTAACCCTTCTTTAGATGGTCTGCTATTAGATAATAATGTTTCCAAAATAGATTTATCCTCGTCTTCCTCATAAAAAAATTTATATTCGATTCCATATCCTGTTAGAACACCTTCATAGCGGATGTCGATTTTTATAGTTTTATGTGTTGGGGCCATTGAGGGCTTTGAATAATAAAGAGCAGTAATACCACCTAAAAGTCTCTTTTTATCATAACTTCCTTTTGCCATAAAGCTTCTTCCCTTAATTTCAATATTGAGCTCACATTGAGGGCCAGTCCAAGCACCATTATGACTTTCAGGAGCGTTTCTTATACTTGCTTTTGCATAATCAATATAAAATTTACGCCTTTTTTCGTTATCTTCTAATATCGTCTTTTGTCTCAGATCTTCATTTTCTTTGGTTTCTTTAATGCTTGCTATAGCAGTTCCTACTTGTTTGTCATAGTTTTCTATTTTTATAGCACGGCTACAAAGTTCTTCGGCCTCCTTTAAGAAACCAGCTTTTATAAATTTATGTGCTAGATTACTCATAGCAAGTGTTTCACCCTTTTTTTCTGATTCACGATATGCTTCTACTGCCTTTCCCCCAATTCCTATCTCCGCATTTGCAACACCTATATTATTCCAAGTTGCAGAGCTACGATCCTTAATTGGGATTAATAAATAATGAAACAATGCTAGTTCATTGTTTTTTAGCTGAGAATATTTATAAGCTAATGAAAATCTCAGATCATTATCATCAGGACTGATATCCAGCATACCCTCTGAATAAGCTAAGTATTTATCATTATTGTTTTCAACTTCAGCAATATTTTTGAGTGTTGTTAAAAGGATAAGTTCACCATTGTCTACGCTAGCAATTAAATCTCGAACCTTATTCAACAACCAGTCATCACTATTTTTAAAACCAAGTTTACATTTAGCTACTGCCGAATCACAAAAACGATTTAGTTTTTCCTTAAAGCTATGTGCACACTCAGCAGATTTTTCATATTGAACCGCTGCCTTATCATAATCCTTATATTCCTCGTAAGCTTTACCTAAACAATAAGAGATCTTACTATCATCAGGATGTTCCCTACTCAGTGACTTCAGTTCTTCTAAATATACCCCCTTCCCTTGTAATCCTCGAAAATAATATTTTAAGGCCTTGAAATTATCCTTATTAGAATCTTTTTGTCCTTCTTCTGAATCAATATAGGAATTTATTATTTTTTGTTCTTGTGCTTCGTTATCTTTAGCAATGGCAATAAACAAGGCATATTCATAATCGCTTCTACCCCAGTCGGCGGCAGGCTCCATCTTTTCTTTTGTCTCTTTCTGATCAGCTTCAACCTCTGCTTTTTCAGATGGTTCTAATGGAGAAGCTTTGCTTAGAGTTTCCTTGGGTGAAAGGGCTGTTAACATCTCAATGATTTTATTAAATGATTTTGATGGCTCCTTACGACTGAAGGCGATGTACTCCAAATCTCCTTGGAGACCTCCTGGTTCTCGCAATCCCTCTTCAAGCAAAATGATTATATCCATTTCTTTCCCAACCGCAAAGCCAATTTCTTGAATAATCCAATCAGATGTTTTCCAATAAAAAGCATCCCTTTTTGCTTTTAAAATTGTTTTGAAAATTTTTGATTGTTTAAGATATTTTGGATCTATTACCTGTTCCTTTACGGTGCATATTGCAATAAATAGATTTTTATTTTCCATTAATCTCAACACCTTCTCAGAAAGAATCTTTGGGGCTGCAGGTTCAGCATGTTCCCATGTAAAACCAATCGGCATTTTTTGAACTCGATCAAAAAAATCAAGAAACTCGCGAACTACATCTTTATCACTTTCTGTGAAGCTATGACCTACAAAGGCTCTTAAATTGCTCATACCATATCTCCTAATACATTACTGTATTATGTAATTTCAAATATTTGTTATTTATCGTTTAAATAATAATTTTGCCAATAATTCTCTAGCCGACTTATCCTCCGCCCCCCTGTGGAACAAGTTTGCCGGAGAAGGCTTTTTTGAAAATTGATTGGCGAAGTCGTTCAGCACGTTTCAGATTAGCTTCAACTTGTTTTTCAATCTTTGCAATAAGTGACATGCTCTCATCTAGCTCTCGTACAATGACCATCTGTTCTTCTATTGGCGGCAATGGCAATGGAATCGCTTTCAAATCATTAACACCTTTTACATTTGGAATTGCTGAGCCGGTTGCGTTATCAAAAATTTGTTTCTGAAAATATGGAGACCTAAAAAGCATTAAAAAATAGGCATCGTCGATAATATTGTTGTTGATCCTAACTCTTAACAGAGCTTGATTGATTATTCCTTCTTCGTATTCATCAGGCACTTGAGTAATTCGTCCTAATGTTCCAGAGCAGCTAATTAAAAAGTCTCTTGCTTGAACAGCAAAAGATTCTAGCTCTTTATATTTATCTTCGGTTATAAAATATCGAGCAAATGAGCAATCATCATTAATAGGACAATACTGTTCATACACTTTATAGCCTGTCTCAACAAAAATGGATTTTTTCAATGAGCTACCAAACGGCCCTCTTTTGAAAGCACTTTTGTCAAAAGATAAAATAGATTCCCAGGAAACCCATTCCCATTCCTTTGGCAATTTTAGTAAACTGCTTGTGTCCGTTTTTTCTGGCTCCTTATACTTCTTCTTCCACTTATTATCCTTTGGCTCTTTGCCTTTTGCACGCATTTTTTCTAATTCTGCCCCTTCCCACTTACTCCTGCGTTCGGTGAGGATGCGTTTGAGGAGTTTACTTGCCGGTTCAACATCAGGATGTTGCTCCCGCCATCCCTCGGTAAGCTTCCCTTCAACAGCCGCCTTGAGGATAGAGGCTTTGTAACGTTTGAAATTAGCCTTTATCCTTTTCAGTGCATTAACGGCCTCATCAAGATGGGAAAATTGTTTTTCAATCTCTGCAACAATGCGTTTTTGTTCGTTTGGAGGTGCCACCGGGATAGGAAGTTTTCGCAATGTTGGCCCCGATATAGCTTTGAAAGTTGTCCCTGTTCCCAAAGATTCGATGTCCGATTCAATACTTCTAAGATAATAAAGTACATATTTACTAGGAATTCCTTTAGCTGGATGGATAGCAGCAAGCCCACGTCCAATACAGCAATTTGATGGAGCTAAATTAGTTGGACCTACGGGTGCTCGAACTGAAATTAAGACAGCATTTTTTTGTGCTATCTTCGAAGGCTTTGAACACCATTTGCAAACATTAGGGTAAAGAGAACCAAACTCTCCCTTTCCCTGAAAGAATGGTAATCCCTTACCATCTGTATTGTAAGTACTAGAAGGTGGTGACTGACCCATTATAACAGTGCTTATATTATCAATTGGGCTAATATCCCAATTGTGAGGCAGCTCGGTTTTATCTATAAAAACTCCTTTTTGTGTCACGCCGCTAGCACCTCCCGCCTGTCTACCTGCGTCCAGCGCAGATTCAGGCAAGCATTCTAATAGTAGAAATTATGCAGCTAATACTGTATTTAACTCATCCATTATTGACCACAAATCTTCACCAAACAATTGATAAGCCTTTCCCAACCCGCCTTCAGGTTTAAAAGGAACAGAGTCAAAATCTTCTTTTTCAATCATTAAACTTCCAACAATATGGTCTTTGATCATGTCAAGCCAGTGAAGCTGTTCTTTGGTAAAATTCTTACTGGTTGTTTTCTGCTTTGACAACCAATCTTCATACCTCTTCTGCACATGCTCTGCAAAAGGTTCAAGTTCATTTTCCTGATGTAGGGCGAAACGAATCAATGAAACCAGATCGGTAAGAATTTTTTGTGCGCTTGCGCCTCTTACTTTTGATTTTTCCAAAGCAGCATAGGCCTCCCAAAGCCTGTCAACCCGCCAGAGATATGGTGGCTTTTCTATTATACTTGCAAGCTCTTTAATCTGCTCGAAACGAAGCCTTGACCTGTATGGCTTGCTATAAAGTATTTGAAGAGCTGTTATTTCATCCTTATGATCTTTAATAAACTGTTCAAAAGAAGTGATCAGACCTTTCGCCTTATCCAAAGCCTCTGCACTGAATCCCGCCTCTGTGACTTCATCTTTACTGATAGTATCAATCGTCTGCTCGGTGGTTTTGTGCAGCTCAACAATTTTATTCCGAAGCTCGGGTTTGTGAAGAAGTTTTACAGCTTCCTGTTTGATTTTTATTGCGGCCTGTTTGATCTGTCCTGCTGATGGCTCTGCCTGCCCGCCTGCACTTTGTGCGCGGGCAAGTTCAATATGATTGTCAGGATTGACTGCCTGGACAAGATCACCGATTAACTCCTTGATGGATTTACCATCGCTTAGTTTCTGAACTTCAGCATTATCTTCCTTACTGATTGTTTTATCCAGTCTTGCAAGCCTTCCGGCTATGGATGAAAGGACATCATCTTCAACATTTCCGAGGGCAACTGCCTGAAGAAGCTTTTCCAGAGAAACAGTCTTCTTCCTTTCCATAGGCCCTGAATCTGTTTTGTCTTTCTCACAAATACCCACAGTATCCACTATGATGAAATGTGTTTTGCTTTTGGCATCAGGAGTTACTGATTGTAGATCATTGTCATTAATGACCCGCACTCCTCGGCCCTTCATCTGCTCAAAGTATGAACGCGAAGTAACAGAACGGAGGAATATGACTATTTCCAGTGGTTTGATATCAGTTCCCGTAGCTATCATATCTACCGTCACGGCGATTCGGGGATTATAACTGTTTCTAAAAGAGGCTATAAGATCATCCGTGCTCATGCCAGTTGTTTTGTACGTAATCTTTTGAGCAAATTCATTTCCCTTTCCAAACTCCTCCCTAACAATCTTTACAGTATCTTCTGCATGTGAATCATCCTTGGCATAAATGAGGGTTTTTGGTACTTCTGTACGGTCGGGGAATATATCAGTAAAGAGTTTATCCCTGAACGTCTGAATGACTGTCCTAATCTGGTCTATTGACACTACATCTTTATCAAGCTGGCTTGCATTATATTCCAGCTCCTCATCCAGTCTTTCCCAGCGCATAGCACGTGTTTCCCGATCACGTTTGTCAACGTAGTACCCTGCGTCAATCGTTGAACCGTGCTGGGTAATTTGTGTATGAATCTGGTAAACATCATAATTCACATTAACCCCATCAGCTACAGCCTGTTCGTGGGGATATTCCATGACTAAATTCTGATTGAAAAAACCAAAGGTCTGCTTGTTTGGAGTAGCAGTAAGCCCGATAATAAAGGCATCAAAATATTCAAGAACCTGACGCCAGAGATTATAGATCGATCTATGGCATTCATCAGTGACAATAATGTCAAAGGTCTCAATCGGAATTTCGGGGTTATATTCAACAGGAGGAGGTTCTTTGTAGATGTCCTCCATGCCGGAGACAGAGTGCTCATCAGTCTCTTCATCAATTTCCTCGCCTTTAAGTATTGAATACAATCGCTGAATAGTAGAGATACAGACCCGTGCGGTCTTGTCTATCTGGTTTGATTTAAGCTGCTGGACTATATATTCCTCGGTGAATTTATAAGGAGTATAAGGAGATTGAAATTGCTGAAATTCCTTTAGGGTCTGCCGTCCTAAGTTGGCACGGTCGACCAGAAATAAAACCCTTTTTGCCTTTGCAAATTTAATTAACCTGTAAATAAAATTGACTGCCGTAAAGGTCTTACCACTACCGGTAGCCATCTGAATAAGGGCACGGGGCCGGTTTGCAGCAAGAGATTTCTCAAGATTCTTAATCGCTTTAATTTGAGCTGGCCAGAGACCTTCCTCGATGAGTGAAGGCGTCTGTTTTAGGCGGGAGTTTAGGGTGGAAGACATGCAAAAAGGGGATTGGGATTCAGCGGCTTCGTCCAAGGAAACTGAGGCATCACTAGCGAGCCAATTCTCCATGGTTTCTGGGCGATGGAAAGAAAAAACATTACGTGAACGGGGATCAGGGTCAAGGTTATTTGTAAAACGTGTTTCCACTCCTGTGGATTCATAACAGAAGGGGAGTGGTCTGTACCAGGCAGGAAGTTCATTAGGTAGACCGGTTTTGTACTTGTCGGACTGGATTTCAACACCGGTAAGGGTACTGCCGACCTTTTTTGCCTCAATAACTCCTGCCGCCTTACTGTCCACATATAATAAATAATCTGCAAAACCATGCCCCGTCTTTAGAGGAAACCCCCTGATTGCAACACCTTTTTTTGCATAAATGTTGGTATTCTTGAGATCCTGGACATCCCAGCCGGACAGGTCCAGCATTTTATCGATGGTTTCCCGGGCTTCTTGTTCAGGTGTTTTTGTCAATGAAGTTCCTTATTAAAATTTCTAGTTTCTAGGGGACGGAGTTAAAAAGTTAAATTAGTATAAAAAGCTATTTCTGTTATAGTGATCAGTTGACAATTTTCGGTTGTCAGTTTGCAGCTAAGGAATTCATATACCACACTTAAGTGACAGCTTTGGTCACCAAGAAACAGAGATCAGGGTGCAGGGGTAAATAGTTGCCAGTGGGCAGTTTACAGTTTTCAGCTGAAAGAACATTAAGGAAGAAAGAGAAAATGAGAAGTTTTCTACCATCACCCTGAACAATGGAAAGAAAAGGAAATATTTTATGTTACGAAATTACTTAAATTTATATATCCCTTTTAAAGGGGGGTCAAGCGATTTATCATGATTCAAGGTGCTGGATGAAAAATA
>Ga0315295_10002618_pt1 | contig 15237 bp, 10 predicted proteins | sample YL17G14_0_MG_FD_204453 | JGI IMG/M metagenome (GOLD analysis project Ga0315295, IMG submission 204453) | Sediment microbial communities from Yellowstone Lake, YNP, Wyoming, USA - YL17G14_0 | ecosystem: Environmental > Aquatic > Freshwater > Lake > Sediment | place: USA: Wyoming | collected...
ATCCCTACCATGGCTACTCCTTCTTCTCTCCGCGCTTCTTCTTGTAAGAGTAATAGGCGAGCAAGAGGCCCAGGAACGAAAAGAAATAGGCGATGCTCATGCCGATGACTACGGCCAGGCCTTGCTTCATGTCACTTCTCCCACCGGACAATCTTTTCCAGATCCTCAAGATATTGCTTTTGCTTGTGCTCGTAGTCCTCGGAGATCGCCTTAAGTTTCGGGTCGATGACCCAGAGCATCAACAGAAGCAGGGCCACCCCCGCACCCAGGAGTAGGAACCCGTACCACCGCAGCAGCAGGCTCAAGGCCGTCCCGATCATCAGCAGGACATAGACGAGCGGCGAGATGACAAAGGTGAAGTAGTCTTCTTTAGTCCAACGGTCGGCCTCGGCGGCCGTCCAGCGGCGCTTTATCCAGCTCATCTCAGCTCCCTCCTTTCGCCGCCCCGGACTGCAGGGCGACAAGGCCCCGCCTTTCCGCCTCGAGCCGAACGGGCTTCCACCAGCCGAGAGGCCGTGACATCACGTAGTATTTGACCAGCCGGTCCATGTCCTCCGGCTTGGTCAGGAAGGTAATAGGCAGGTAGACCAGAGCGCCGAGGGCCATCATGATCCAGAATTGCAGGTAGTCCGGCAGGTCAGGAACAAGGCGGAACTCGGGCAATATCCAGACAACGAGCCAGCTTAAACCCAGGTTGGCGATCCACGACGATAGGTAGCCCCAGGAATTGAAGCGCCACCAGACGACCTGGAGGATGCTCGGCAGCCAGATCCCCGCAGCCATAATCCAGAGGGCGAAGATCAGCCACTGGGTGATCTCCTTCATCATCGACCCGTAGATGAACGACCCGATGAGCAGGATGAGTGTCGAAATCCTCCCGACCCAGACGAGCTCCCTCTCGGTCGCCTTGGGCTTGAAATAGTGATGGTAGAGGTCGCGGGTGGCATAAGAAGCGCCCAGGTTTAGGTGGGCCGAGATTGTGGAAAGATGGATGGCCACGACGGCGGCGAAGAAAAGCCCGACCATGCCCACGGGCAGGTATTCGAATCCGATCCTGTACCAGGCCATTTCGTACTGGGCGGTCTCCCGGATGTTAGGGTAAAGGACAAAGAACCCCAGGATGGCCACAGCCCAGATGGAGTTCCGGATGACGATCAGAGCCGTTCCCGACCAGATGGAGTAGCTGGCGTCCCGGACGGTTTTGGCGGATTGGATCCGCTGCGCCTCCGGGTACCAGTCGATGGCCGTGCCCATGCCGAACCCGCCGATCACGGCGATGACCAGCATGGTCAGGAACCAGACCAGCGGAAAATCCCCGCCCGTCAGCCCGGAGAAGGCAAAGGGGTTGAGGCGCCAGCTCTGGCCCATATCGCTGAGCTTGCCGATGATCCCCCGGGGGCCGCCGGCGACGCTGATCCCCCAAAGTGAGACGATGACGATAACCAGGAAGGCGATGACGCCCTGCTGGAAATCGGACATGACCACACCCCAATAGCCCGCGGCGAGTACATAAACTGCGCAGATCGCCGAGAAAAACACGAGCGCCACCCATTGCGGCCAGCCAAAGAGGTAGTTGCAGAGCTTCCCCATGGCCATCCCGACCCAGCCCAGGACGAACATGTTCATGAACACCTGCCAGCCGGCGATCCAGCCGCGCAGGAGCTCGGCCCCCAGCCCGGAGAAGCGCAGCGTCTGCCATTCCGCCTGGGTATAGGCAAGCGAGCGCCGGAAGATCCGGGTGGAGGCGAAGGCCGAGATGGCGCACCAAGCCGAGAAGAAGGTGTACCACAAACCCCTCAGGCCGTGCTGATAAACAACGCCGCTGACCCAGATAGGGGTGTCCGTGGCCGTGTGGGTCGCATAGACCGAGGTGGCCGGAAGCCACCAGGGAAGGCCTCGGCCGGCCAGGAAGAAATCGGCCATCGACCTCTTCCCCAGCTTGTAGAAAAGGACGCCGCAGACGGTCATCAGGATGATGAAGGCGATGACCCAGAACCAGTCCAGGAAGGCAAAATGAACCATCCTTCACCTCTCGATAAGAAAAGAGCCTGGAGGGCCGCAACCCTCCAGGCTCTGAAGGTCGAAGCGTGCGTCCGCTTAGAACTGGAACAAGACGCCCAGCCGGAAGGTTCGGGGAGGGACTAATCCTACGACGCGGCCGACGTCCCTGAGTAGAATGTCGGTGTCAGGAACAGCGATCGTCTTGGTCATGGCGTTGGTGACAGCCTGGGAACCCAAGACGTTGAAAACGTCGAGCATGAACCGCAGTTTGTTACGGCCCAGGGTGAAGGCTTTGTCTAGACGCAGGTCCACGATACTCAGGACGGGCATGTAAAGCGGATCGGTGGCATCCTGGGCCACGATTTGTTGCGAATACCCACCCGTGGTGAGGATCACCCAATGCTCTCGTTGTTCGGGAGTGGCATCATCATAGTTCCAGGAAGCCAGCTGTGTAACGTCGGCCAGGACCCAGACGGGACGGCCGCTGTGCAGCCGGAAGCGGAGGCCCACGTCCATTTCAATTTTGGGGATGGTGTAGTTGCCGTTGATCTTGAATTCAAAGCGCGGGGTGAAGGGCATGCGGCCCTCCATGTTGTTAACCGTCTGGTTGAGGCCGCCCAGCCATTGGTCGGACCAGATGTTTGTGCCTTCCATGTTGTAGTCCTGGTCCTGACGCTTGTTGCGGCCCGCGAACCCGTCTGATGAATTCCAAAGCAAGGAACCCATCAGCTGCCAGCGGCTGGAGTAGCGTTTCTTGAATGTCACCTGGAAGCCGTCGAAGTTTCGTCGGGCCTTGACGGTTGGACCGCCCGCAGAGTTTGGAAAATCGGGCATGTTCCGCCACTCAAAGTCTTGGTGACTGTCAATCCACCGGATATCGTCACCGTTGATCTCACCGTTGCCGTCGTAATCCTTCATGACGATACTGTATAAGGATACCTCCTGGTCGTTGATGACCTGCGTTTTCACCTCGTATTCCCAAGGCTGTTGGGTTTCCTGATTCAGCGGCCATTGCACGATCATGTCTCTGGTCGAACGGTTGATATAGGTGACGCCCACGGAGAAATCCTTGAAGATCTCACGCTCCAGGTTGATGGTCCACTGGTCGGTGTGCTGATTTTTCATGCCGGACTGGATTTTCAAGCCCCAGGAAGGATCAGAAGAACTCCAATAATTGGGAAAGTCGCCGCCATTGATCGGGCTCAAGCTGGGAATCTGCCGGGCGGCGTTGGCGAACTCGCTGCCGGTGATATAGCCGTCTCCATTGAGGTCGAGGCCGTCCCAAGGGACTGAGTAGAACTCCTGCAGGTAATAAGTTCGATCCAGGTCGGGACCGCCGCCGCCGAAGCTTTCGACACCGATCGGGGTATAATACCGTCCGAAGCTCGCCCGAAACACGGTCTTCCGGTCGCTGGTCAATGAGTAACTGAGACCGACGCGCGGAGACAAGTTCTTGAAATCGAAAATGTTATCCGAACCGCTGCGGTCGCGAATAACAGAGAGTTCTTCCTTCCAGGCTTGAGGGCTGGTCGGCTGCTCCAGCATCTGGCCGCCGTCGCCGAACTTGGCGGTCATGTAGTCGAAGCGCAGGCCGAGGTTGAGGGTCAGGCGCTGGGTGGGCGACCACTGGTCGTCGAAAAAGAATCCCAGGCCGTCGGACGTCCGCACCGTGCGATGAGGCTTACTGTAACCGTTGTCCACCCAAAACTTCAGCCCGTCGTAGTCGCCGTACCAGCTCTGCAAGTACTGTATTTTATATTGGTAACGGTAGGGGTAGGCGCCGAGGTAATAGCCGAAAAACCCGAGGTCTTCACCTGTTTCCGGGTCGATAAGCTCTTTTCCGAAAAAGTCGCCGCTGGTGCTGTTCAAGCGGCCGCGGGTATACTGCACGCCGAACTTGATGTCGTGCTCGCCGAGGAAGTTTTCGGCATAATGCGACATGTCGGCCTGGATCGTCATGCGGCTGGTAGAATCGTTGCGCGCGCCCTCGAAAGCGCCGCCAACCATTGAGTCAAAAGGCACTCCTTTCCACCAGTTGACATATCCAGCACGGCCTGGAGCCCCGCCGGGAAGCTCGTTTCTATCATTGACCCAGAAACCCAGGAACTTCACCGATAGGAAAGTGGCAGAGCTGGGAAACCATTGCCACTGGGAGGAGACGGAGTGGCTATTGGTATAGTAGTCGTAGGCCGTGGAAGGGTCCCAATCCAGGGAACCGTCTGTTATGCCTCCGCCGTTGTTATTCTCGTAATGGTAGGACAACCAGGCATGCTGGTTTTTGAACGGAGTGGCCGTGAGCTTGAAGTCGGCATATCGTCCCGTAGACTTCTCAATGGGCTCCCAATTCAGGGCCTTGTTTTGACCGTTTAGGTAATTTAGGGCCGCAAAGAACCAGACATCCTTGGAAAAGAAAGGTCCGCCCAAGGTCAGGTCAAATTCCAGGTTCGATTTGGGATAGGCGGCATAATCGTCGCCCTCCTGGAGATAGAGCCAGTCGCGGCCCAGATCGTCGGCCGTCGGTTGTTGGCCCGAGGGCGTCCCCAGCTGACCGTAAGCGGCCACGGTACCCTGGAACGTATCCGAGCCGGACTTGGTAATGACGTCAATGGCCACGCCCGAGAAATTTCCATATTCCGCCTTGCTGCCGAGAGCGATCAGGCGGACCTCCTGGACGTTATCGTAGTTCACGTTGATCATGGAGCCGAAGCCTGCCCCTCTCGGGTTGGTGGTATCCAGGCCGTTTACCAAGAAGATGTTTTGAGTCGTGTCCCCGCCGTAGGCGGTGGGACTCCCCATGACGTTCTTGCCCACGTCAAACATACCGGGCGTCGAGAGCGACAGGTCATAGAACGAATCGCGGCTGGTCGGCAGTTTGTCCAGCATCGCCTGGTCGATCTTGGAGTCGATGGTCGAGGTCTTGACATCGACCACCGGTGCCGCGCCGGTGACGAGAACCGTCTCCTCAATCGTCCCCATCGGCAGGGCCAGATTGATTGTGGCAGAACTTCCCGCCGTCACTTCGATCTCTTCCTGGACAACGGTCTTGAAACCGGTCAAGGAAGCCGTGAGCTTATAGCTCCCGATAGGAAGACCGAGGAAAACATACGTTCCTTTCGCCGAGGTGACGACAGAGCGAGTTCCCATCAGAGTTGGACTCGTCGCCTCAACGGTCGCTCCGGGAAGAGGCTCACCCTTATCGTCGGTGATCAACCCAGTTATCTTCCCTTCCAGTATGGATTGGGCCCGGGCGACATTCACGCTTACGACGGCGAGACCAATTCCGAGGAAGCTCAACACAAGTGCGATGTTACGTGCCTTATGCATTTTCCCTCCTTTTCCCTTTCGGACCAAAAAGATTCCCCCCGTGAATCCGGGAGGGATACCGTACCGCCGCTTTTTTTCTATGTTTTGCACCTCCTGATGGGCATCTTCCGGCGTCAGAACGACCGATCCTGGCAACATTCCACACGCTCTACCGACAAATATAATATATTTTTATTCCTTTTGGATTTTCTTTGTCAAGCCAAAGTTTGCAGGTCGTGGGGGCCCGCTATTTTTTAATCTGTTCCTTGAGCTTGGCGATCAAATCATCCAGGAATTTGACCTTTTCCAGGTCGGGGTATCCGGCCTTGGCTTTCTCCAGGCAGGCGATGGCCTTTTCAAAATCGGCCCGGTGGATGTAGCAGCGGCCGGCCATCTCGAAGAAGGCCGGATCATCCGGCCGGAGGCTCAGCGCCTTTTCAAAACGGACGAGCGCTTCGTCGACGCGATTCAACCCGAAAAGGATGAGCCCCGAATTATAGGCGCCCTCCACATTCGTCGGATCAAGGTCCAGGTTCTTCTGGTAATACTCAAGGGCCTTTTCAGGGTCGTTTTGTTGCTGATAGCACACTCCCAGCTCAAAGTAGGCCGGAGGGAACTGCGGAACCAATTGGGTGACCTGAGTCAGGGCCCCGATCGCTTCCGCGTACATCTGTTTCTTGGAGTAGCTCAACCCGATCAGGTAAAGCGCATTGGAATCCTGGGGATTCTTGGCCAGCGCGTCCTTAAGGAGGGCGATGCCGCCGTCATAATCCTTCTGCCTGATCTTTTCGAACGCCTCCTTGATCTGGCCCTCCATCTCTTTCAAACGCCCCGCTTCCTCGACTTGGGCCCGGGTGGCAAGCACGACAGCCGGGATTTCAATTTTCACCATGGTATCCTGAGGAGCCGCGTAATCCCATTCATCCGCTTTCTCGTCGTACCCTTCTTTCTTGAAAACGACCCGGTAGGTTCCATGGGGCAGGCCGGCGAACTTAAACTCGCCGCCCTTTTTTGTCATGACCGTGTAGCTGCGGTTGCTGACGGCGTCCCGGAGAGTGATTTCTACCCCCTCCAGAGGATTCTTCTGCGTGTCCAGGACTTTTCCATGAAGATAGTATTCGCGGTACTGGCCGGAGCCGGGAAGAGTCAGAATCAAGCTTATCAAAAAAACGAAGAGGATAAGAATCTGACCGGTCCTGTTTTTCATCATTCACTCCTTTATCGGCCGATAGGAATTCGCCTTGCGTAAAGCCTCGTTCATCTTCCCGGGTTCGTGTCTCCGGTTGTAAATATCGGCCAGCAGAAAATAGCCGAGGGCTTTGAGTTCGGAAGTCTCGGCAAGGGCCAGGCCTTTATCAAGAAGCGCCTGAATTTCATCGAGCGCGGCGTTTTCAAGGAGCAGGCCGCGAGCAAGAAAAAGATACCCTTCCGCCTGCCGGGGGGCCAGCTCGACCACCTCCCGCATATTCTCCATGTATCCGGCCCTGTCGCCCAGCTGAAGAAGGATTTTGCCCAGATTGAAGCGGGCCTGGTATTCCCGGGGGAAGGCGGAGACTTCCTCGGCATAGGCGGTCTTGGCCTCGTCCAGCCTCCCCTGCTCTTCATAGAGCAGTCCGAGATTGTACCTGACCCGGGCCGATTTTGGGTAATCGCGGATGATTTCCTTCAACATGATTTCGGCCCGGTCATACTGCTTCACCCCCACCAAACAGGCGGCCAGGTTGAGGCGGTTCCGGGTCAGCTTAGGTTGGATCTCCACGGCCTTTTCCAAATAGGGGAGGGCCTCGCTGTGGTTATGCTCGGCTGTATAGATTTCTCCCATGAGCATGTAGGCTTGAACATTCTTCTCATCCACAGACAGGGCCTGCCTGCAGAGGGCGATGACGTCTTCTCTCTGTCCTTCCCTAAGATAGAGATTCGCCAGAGCGATGAGCGCCTGGACATTCTCGGGATCATTTTTCAAGACTGAATCCAATTGAGCTTTGGCTTCCACGGTCCTGCCCAGCTCCGTATAGCAGGTTGCCAATTGGAGCAGCGCTTGCGGGATAGTGGGTTCTTCCCGAAGGGCGGCCTCCAAGTTTTCTGCAGCCCGGGTATACTGATTTTCCAGGATGAGTTCGCCGGCCTGCTGGATAGAGACAAAGACAGAGATTTTGTCCTTGGGGTCGGCCAAAGCCTGCGGCCCGCTGCCGGGAGACTTTCTCGCGCCAACCGGCGCTCCGATATAGCCGAGAGCAGCCAGCCTTTCCACAGTGTCCTTGTCCAAGTTCGCCGCCTGGAGGGCCGGTGCACCCTTGCTCGTTTCGGCCACAAGCAGGTCCAGATCCGCCTTCATCCTCCGCGCGATCTCCCGACGGTCGGCGAAGAGGTTGGTCTGTTCGTCGGCGTCCTGGGTCAGGTCGTAGAGCTCGGCCTTCGGGGCATCGATATACTTGTATCGCGTCGTCCGCAGGAACTGGAGCGGGCTCCAACCGAACTGGATGTTGGGAGCCATGGATTCCCCGTAGGCAGGGTCCTTATCCCGCGTTTTAGGTTTGAACATCAGCGGGATGACTGACCGGCCGTGTACCCCGGTTCGGGCTTTGATCCCGACGAGCCCGAGGATGGTCGGGAAAACATCCACGCCTCGGACCTGTGAGGGAACACGGACGCCCCGCAACCCTTGAAACGGCGTCGTGATGACAAACGGCACGCGGGCGGCATAGTCGTAGACGAAGTAGCCATGGGTCCCTTCCCCATGACTCCCCAATCCCTCCCCATGATCACCGATAAGGACAAGGACAGTGTTTTCGTTCAGGCCGGTCTTCTCCAGCCAGGCGACACACCGTCCAATCTGTCCGTCCATGGAGGCGATTTCGCCGTCATAGAGGCCGGCTGGGCCCCGCGGGCCGTATTCAGAATAATAGGGTTCCGGCGGCTCATAGGGCGCGTGAGGGTCGTAAAGATGGACCCAGGCGAAGAAAGGGCCGGCCTTCTCCCCCTCCAGCCAGGCCAGGGCCGCATCCATCACCTGGCTGCCGGGTCTTTGGACGGCTCCGAGGTCGATGTGCTTGTATTTCTGCAGGTCGAATTGATCATCATAATGCTCAAAGCCTTGCTCGAGCCCCCAACGTCCATCAAGAACAAAGGCGCCGATGAAGGCGCCGCATCGGTAGCCCCGGGCTGAGAGCACCTCGGCGATGGTGGTTTGCTCTTCGCTCAAAGCCGTATTCCCGTTGACCCGGACGCCGTGGTACGTGGGGTACATGCCGGTCATAATCGAACAGTGGGCCGGAAGCGTGAGCGGAGAGGAGGAGGCGGCCTGTTCGAACAGAACCCCGCGGCCGGCGAGAGCATCCAGGTTGGGCGTCTTCACATCGGGATAGCCATAGCAGGCGATGTGGTCGGCCCGAGTCGTGTCCATCGTGATCAAGACCACATTGGGCTTGTCGATACCGGCCTTGGACCAGAGCTTGGCGATTCTGCCGGTCGATTCTTTTTCCGGCCGCAGGAACAGCCATAGACAGACGCCGACCGCCAGACAGACGGCGATGAGCACGACTGTTTTCCTGGTCATTCTTTTGTTCCGACTCCGAATTATAACGATAGCGTTTTAAGGGATGATTTTCAACAACGCCTCGCCGAGAGCCGAGTCGGCTCACAACGAAATACAAGAACGGCCGCGCAGAATTGTGGTTATGACGTTGAAATCCCGGTCAAAGACTGCCAGGTTGGCCAGCTTGCCCCCCTCCAGGCTTCCGATTTCACGGTCGAGGCCGAGGACGCGGGCCGGAGTCAGAGAGGCCATCCGAACGGCCCGCGGAACGGGCAGCCCGGTCCACTCAACGATATTCCTGACGGCCCGGTTGAGAGTGAGGACGCTCCCCGCGAGCGCGCCGCCGTCTTTGAGCCGGGCCTGTCCTTCCTTGACCGCGACGTCCAACCCGCCCACTTGGAAATTCCCGTCGCCGAGTCCGGAGGCATTCATGCTGTCTGTGATCAGACAGATGCGGTCTACCCCCTTTTGCCGAATAGCGAGCCGCAAGGCAGCCGGATGGACGTGGATGCCGTCGGCAATGAGCTCGGCTGTCACTCCGTCGGAATCGAGGACCGCGCCGATGACGCCCGGCTCGCGCGGCAGAAAGCCGCTCATCGCATTGTAGAGGTGGGTCGCCTGAGTGATGCCCTGCTCAAAGCTTCGGATCGCCAGCTCATAAGGGGCCTCAGAATGCCCGATGGAGACCACCCATCCTCTCTCTTTAAAAGCCGGAATGAAGCTCAGGTTGGCGCCGACCTCGGGGGCGACGGTGACGATGGCGGGGAGCGATTGAACGGCCGCGGCCAGCAAACGGACATCTGCGTCTTGGATCGGCCTGATGAAATCAGGGTTCTGGGCCCCTTTCTTCTTGACACTGAGAAACGGGGCCTCGAGATAGACGCCCAAAATCTCCGCTCCCGTCCGATCCGTCAGCGCCGCTTTCACGCACTCGACCGCCCTCAGGATCGCGGGCAAAGGCGCCGCGAGCGTCGTCGGCACAAAACCGGTGACGCCGCAGCGGGCCTGGTGGGCGGCAATCTCTATGAGCCCGGCGGCGCTCCCGTCCATCACGTCTTTTCCCATGGCGCCGTGGAGGTGGATGTCGATGAGCCCGGGTGAAACAAAGTGATGGCGATAATCAAGGACTTCGCTTTCCCCGGCCGCCCGGATCATATCGGAGGAGAGGACGCCCATGATCCTTTCTCCTTCGATGATAACTGCGCCACCCTCCCAGACTCGGTCAGGGAGAACGATATTTCCAATCAGGGCTGTCCGTTGCATGGGGAAACCTTCCTCATAGGATTTCCCGTCGATTATACCCTATCCCCGAAGCGTCGAAAAATAGGATTCAAGAGAAGGGGGGTCGCTTCATTTGTTGATTGTTGAGACCTGACCCCTCGTGACGCTGATTGTTGAGACCTGACCCCTCGTGACGTGACCCCTCGTGACGCCGTGGTCCCACGCGGCGCCGTCGTCCGGACCGCTCCGCGGCGCAGCGATTTTTTTGTTGACAAACCGGTCCGGGCGCAGATAATTATGGGCATCCGATCATGCACGATGCTCGCCAAGGAGGCATTATGAAAAAGCTATCTCTATTCTTTCTGGCTTCTTTCCTCACCCTGATCAGCGTCACCGCCGTACAAGCCGCAGCCGACCAGGAATGGATCAGGGATATCCTGGAAAGGAAGGATAGATACTGGAACACGGAGGTTACCGTGGTCGGCCAGGTCGTTTCCGTCAAAGCCGATCCGGAGGGCACAACGAGGGGCACCTACCAGCTCCGCGACGAGAGCACCAAAGATACGCTGACCGTGGCGACGAATGACCTCCCGCCGGTAGGAAAAACCTACGCTGTCAAGGGCATGATCTTGCAGGCCCCGGAAAATGCCGGCGTCCCCTATTTAAAAGAGATTAAAAGGACATCTCCCGGCCTGTCGGCAACGACGAGGTTGCTTCTTTATGGCGGCGTCATCCTGTTCCTCGCCCTGCTCATCGTGTTCCTCGTGCTTCTCCTCCGGCCCAGGTCCAAAGGTGCGGCAGCGGCCACGATCCGCCCGGGCCTCCGTCCCGGAGCCGGAGAGCCGGGACTGGATAAAACCCGGAAGATATCCCCGGCCGGCTCGGCCTCTCCCGCCCCTGCTCCCGATAGGACCCAGGTTTACGTCAGCCTGGGGGCAGACCTCATCATCGAAAAAGGCCCGGAACGGGGAAAGGAATTCACTCTCCATAAGCAGGTCACTACCATCGGCCGGCCCGGTGCCCGGAAAAACGATGTCGAACTGGCCGACGACACGGTTTCCAAAGAACAGGCCTCGATCTTTTACGACAATATCAAGAGGACATTCACTATCCGGAACGAAAGCACGACCAATCCCACGCTTCTCAACAAGAATATCATTACCGAAGCGGCGGAACTCAATAACGGAGATCTGATCGAAACCGGAAAAACGGTTTTCAAGTTCCAGCGGGAGTGACCTCTAAGAGCGGATTAGCCCTGGGTTCTTGCCCATGCCCGTCAAAGCGTTCGGCCACACCGACTGCGGAAAGGTGCGGAAAACCAACGAGGATGATTACCTTTATCAGCGGCTTGATCTGCCTCCGGATGTCGGGACTCAACCCCTGCACCTGGCCGCGGTCGCCGACGGCATAGGCGGGCATTTCGGAGGGGAAGTCGCGAGCGCACTGGCCGTCAAGGCTTTAAGAGAGAGCCTTTCTCTCGCCCTGGCGGAGCCGGACAAGGCCCGCGATTATCGACACCTGCTCAAAGGCTGTTTCGAGCAGGTCAATCGGGAAATCTTCCACCAGGCTTCTCTGGACGCCCGACTCACGGGCATGGGCTCGACCATGGTGGCCGTTCTCATCAACGAACATAAGGCCGTAGTGGCCAACGTCGGGGATTGCCGCGCCTACCTCCACCGCGATGGCGCTCTGGACCAGATTACTTATGACCACAACTGGAGGGAAGAGCAGCTCCGGGCCGGGAAAATCCCAGAAGCCGAAATCCTCCATTCACCGCTCCGCAACATGGTGACGCGGTCGCTCGGATTCGAGGCCGCTGTCGATGTCGACCTCTTCGAGGTACCCATGCTGGACCGCGATTTTCTCCTGCTCTGTTCCGATGGCTTGTCTAAGCCACTGGCCCCACGGGAGATCGCCAGAGCTTTTAGACGGAGGAAGTCCCCGGAGGAAATCTGCCGCCGGCTTGTTCGCAAGGCCGTCCGGAAGGGAGGTCAGGACAACATCACCGCCATCGTCCTTCACTTCCGTGCGGCAGGCCAAGGGGAGGCGAAAAAGGTCGCTTTGACCGATACCGTCAAGTTCGCCGTTCCGAACGGCGAGTCGGAGAAAGGGGATGCTTCCCATGATTGACCCGGGTTTTTTTAAACGCAAAGGAAGACGCCGATTTTTTCCGGCGGTCCTCCCCGTCCTTTTTTTAGCGGGCTCCATCCTCGCCGCCTCCGGAAACATAATGGTCCAGCGGGTGGACATCACCCGCCTTCCCGAAATCACCGTCTACCTCACAGTCCTCGACGGCTCCGGAAAATCCATCCTGGGAATAGCGGATCGGGAGATCGAGGTGGCGATCGACGGTGTCGCTCAGGCCGTGTCTTCTTTGCGTTCAGCCCTGGAAGGCGGCGAACACCTGGCCATCGGTTTGGTCTTCGACCGGAGCGGCAGCATGAAGAAGGCTTTCGCTGAGTCCAAACAAGCCGCCATCGACTTTCTCAAAAGGATGAGCGGCGACGACCGGGTGGCCGTTCTCAGCTTCGATGACGCGGTGAGAGTGGATTGTGAGCTCTCCCCCGATCGCGGCCTCGTCGAAAAGGCCATCCAGGGCATCGGCCTGGGCAAGGACACCGCCCTTTACGACGCCGTCCAAAAAGGATTGGAGATCCTGGACAAGGCCTCCACCAAAAGGCTTGCCCTTGTCATCCTGAGCGACGGCAAGGATAACCGCAGCCGGCTCAAGCGGCCCGACGTGCTGTCCCTGGCCAAGAACAAGTCGGTGCCCCTCTTCACCATCGGCCTCGGCTCCGAAATCGACGAGGGCAGCTTGATCGATCTGGCCTCGGGGTCCGGCGGGAATTTCTTCCGGGCGGCCGGACCCCAGGATCTCATCCGCCTTTACCAGACGATCGCCGAGCAGCTCCGGAACCAGTATGTACTGACATTCTCCTCTTCGTTCGGACGGGACGACGCCTGGCACGACCTGCAGATCACATTCAGGGAACCATCCGGAGAGGTGATGGGCGCGAGCCGGAGATTCCTGGCAACAACGAGCCCCGGGGTAAGCCGCGAGGCGCTCAGCCGTTTCTTAAGCCGGCCGAAGCGACACAGCCAATCATTCTCCGCCGGACTGGGGGCGATTCTGGGATTTGTCCTCGGGATTCTCCTTCTTTCGCTGGTCGGGCTTATCCGCCGTCGAGAGCCCCTCTTCTGGCCGTATATCATGGGATTGCTGCTGGCCGGCACCCTGCTCGGCGCGATTGTCGGGCTACTGGCTTTTGGGATAAGATGAGATCGCTCTCACGGATGCAAGTGGCCCGAAAGATATGGACCGGATAGGAAAATACACCCTCCAGGGCGAGCTCGGAAAAGGAGCCATGGGAGTCGTCTACAAGGGGCTGGACCCATACATCGAACGCCCCGTGGCCGTCAAGACGATCCGCTTCGATCTTCTGAGCGACCCGGCTGAGCAGGAACAAGCCCAAGTCCGGTTCATGCGAGAGGCCCGCTCGGCCGGAAACCTCTCGCATCCCAATATCGTCACCATCTACGAAGTGGGCGAAGACCTGGGTCAAACCTATATCGCCATGGAGTATGTGGACGGCCAGAGCCTGGAAAAGATACTGAGCTCGGGCAAAACGCTCGAATTTGAAGAGGTCGCCAACCTGGTCGCCCGGGTCGGCGATGCCCTGGACTATGCCCATAGGAAAGGAGTCATCCACCGCGATATCAAGCCGGGGAATATCCTCATCGACAGGGAGGGAGCTCCTCACATCGTCGATTTCGGAATCGCCCGGGTGGCCGCGTCGACCCTGACCTTGACCCACACCGTCCTCGGGACGCCTTTTTATATGTCGCCGGAACAGATCACGGGCAAGAAAATCGACCACCGGACCGACATTTTTTCTTTAGGCACCATCCTGTACGAACTATTGACGGGCAAGAAGCCATTTCCGGGGGAGAGCTTGACCACGGTTATCTATAAGATCATAAACGAGAACCCGCCCCCCGTCCGAACCTATAAAAAGGATTTGCCCGAAGAGCTTGACCGGATCGTCAACCGGGCCATTGCCAAAGATCCCGAAGCGAGATACCAACGCTGCGCCGACCTCGCCCGCGACCTAAGGCGGCTGACCACGGCGCGGCCGCTGGCTGAACGAGCTTTCCATACGCCCGAGCCCGAGCTCCCCTATCCTGGTGAAATGGAGATCCAGGGAAAATCCCGGGAGAAGCGGAGAAGGGGTCTGCTTTTTGTCGTAGCCGGGATGATGGCTGTCGTCGCCGCGATAGTATTCTCCCTTTATTATTATTCAGGCCGGGGAAATCTGCCGCGGCTGTTGGGCGGTCGCGGGGGTCCCGCTCCCTCCGTCTCCCTTCCCCCGGAGCCGGAGGAGGAGACGCCGGTCAGCAGTAAAACACCGGCGCCCGATATCAAGCTGGAGGAGACTGGAAAAGCGGACATCCAGGAACAGCCGGAGGCCGGGCCTCCCGATCAGACAAAATCCCAGCCGGGGCTAGAGACTACGGAGACCAGTAAGCCGGCAGAGACGCCGCGTTCAGTCCCAGCCCCGGCCGAAAAGCAGCCGCTCCGGAAAGAGAAAGAAAAGCCTCTTCCGGTCCGGCCATCCGAACCGACCGTAAAAGAAGAGGGAAAAAAAGCAGCCGCCGAGATCCAGCCGCCCCCGGCGCCGCAAGAGAAAGATACGATCGAACTGGAAAAAATCTATGACGACGGACTGGCCGCGCTGAAGGCGGGGCGCTATGAAGCCTGCATCGGCTCGATGGAGAGAATCCTCGAGTTTCAGCCCGATCACAGAAACGCGCAGTATTACCTGGCCATAGCCAAGAAACGAAAAGAAGAAGAGAAGAGAAATATCGCCGAAGCCCAAAAGTCCGCCCAGGTCGCCCGGCATCTCGAGTTGGCTGAAGAGAAGCTTTCCACCGAGGACTACGAGGGCACCCTCGCTGAAGGCCGGGAGGCTCTCCGACTGGACCCGGAAAACGGCACGGCCAAGGAATACGTCCAGTTAGCCACCTTGAAGCTGGCCCGGCTTGAGATCAAGCCCATCGTCGATGAGTATGTCAGGGCGATCGCCGACCGGAGCCTGCCCGTCTTTTACGAGACCTACTGCACCGCCGATCTCTATCAGACCATCAGCAAGGACGCGGCCGTTATGCTCAGGCTTTAT
>Ga0315295_10002619_pt1 | contig 15225 bp, 11 predicted proteins | sample YL17G14_0_MG_FD_204453 | JGI IMG/M metagenome (GOLD analysis project Ga0315295, IMG submission 204453) | Sediment microbial communities from Yellowstone Lake, YNP, Wyoming, USA - YL17G14_0 | ecosystem: Environmental > Aquatic > Freshwater > Lake > Sediment | place: USA: Wyoming | collected...
GGCTTGGAGACGAAGGTGATCTGCATGTAGAACTCGGGCGGAAGCTGCCCGGCGGGGAGGGGAAGGATGTCGTACATGTTGTCGATCTCCGGCGTCCCCAGCGAAGGATAGCCCATCAGGTATCCGACGACCTTATCCTCGACCAGCGCGACCCAGGTTTTAAATTTGTTGGCCGGATTGAGGTAGCGGGTCCGGTAGTCAGCGACCCCCGACTTGATCTTGGCCTCGAATTTCTCCGCCATCTCCGCTTCGAGCTCCCGGACAAGTTCGAGGACCGGCCCCAGGTCAGAAGGTTGATATTCTCTGACAGTGACCCTCAGTTCCATGGAAAAACCTCTCTTTTCTCGATGGCGATCATCAGGCGGATCGCCTGATTTTGTCCAAGCCATTATATCGGAAACTGTCCCTGTTGGCGAGGCCATCTTGCCGTGAATTTGACTCCTGTCTGAAGGCTGTGGTATAGAGCATTCCGAAGTGCCGGCCTTGGCTGCCAAAGGAAATATTCTCTTCAGGAAGAGCGGGGTCTGTATCTTGCCCGGCCGAACGGCCGGGCTCAGCGGAGGCGGATGCGCCGTGAAGAAAGGGCGGGCCCGCATTTTCCAGGCCTTCCTGATCGGGCTGATGGGCCTTGTCGCGATGGGAGGCCAGGCCCAGGAGAAGCTGACGACGCCGCCGGACCCTTCTTATACTCCGGGCGGTCCGGCTGATTACCGCCACCCCGAGGTTGATACGGATGTCTTTCTCTATATCAATCATTGGAAGAATTCGACGCCGTTCGAGGATCACGGCGGGTTGATCGAACGGGACATCCTGACGAGGGGAGACCCGCTTCACCCTCCCAAGAAGGGTGCCGTCCTCAAATACATCAAGGCCTACAGGCGCGCTGTCCTGCAGCCTCGGGCGAACACGGTTCCCGCGAAGCCCGCCGGCGAGCAGATTTTCTTTTATATCTCTTCGGGAAAGGGGAGGGTAGAGGCGGGTGGAAAGAGCGCCGGCCTCGAAGAAGGAACCGCCGTGTTCGTCCCGGCGGGGCTGGAATACCGGTTCCTCAATCCCTCGGATGACCAGCTTGAGATGTACCTGGTCGTCGAGGAGGCGGCCCCCGGGTTCGTTCCCAATAAGGGAATGTCGGTCGGGAGCTACCACGGTTCTCGGCCGGCCTTTGGAACGCACTGGGCCCATATCGCCCATCCCTTTGTCTATGACGTGGAGCCGAAGTTCTCGAATCCTATGGGGTTCATCGTCGTTTCGATCGACAGTTTCGACATCGCGCAGCCCCACACTCACGGCCCGGGGACAGAAGAGATCTGGCTGCAGGTCCGGGGCCGAAGCCTGCTTTTTTTCGGGAATCGCCTCCTCTGGCAAGAGCCGGGCGAAGCCTTCCTTATCCCGCCCAACAACAAAGTCCCTCACGCCTCGATCAATCATTCAGAAGAGCCGATGCTCTGGCTCTTCATGGGCTGCAGCCATCCGGAGGACGCCGGCAACAATATGCAAAGAGAATGAAGCGTCGTCATTTTTTGGAACGTTTGGGATATGGTGCCGTGGGATTCGGTGTCTTCGGCAGTCTGTCCAAGAAACCTTCCCGGATCTCGGCCGGTCCGCTGAATCCGTATCCTGAGCAGACCGCCCCGGCCGTGCCCCTGCCGGTCAGGCCGGCGCCGCCGGCCCGGGTCAGCCTGATCAAGGGCGGCGACCGCAAGCAAGTCATCTTTGATTCGTTGAAACGCATCGAAGACGAGGTCTTCGCGGGGATCGAGGGCAAGACGGTCCTGATCAAGCCCAACATGGCTGTTTCCAAGAATCCGCTCGCCGTCACCCACGTGGACGCCGTGCGCGCCGTCCTGGAATTCCTCAGGCCCCGTTACCAGAAACCTGTTATCATCGGCGAATCGGGTGTTTTCAACACTCTCGAAGGATACAGGAACAACGGGTATGAAGCTCTGGAGAAAGAATACAAGGTCAGGCTGGTCGACCTCAACGCCGGCCCCGCTGAGAATTATTATGTTTTCGGCCGGGAGCAGGATCCTCAGCCGGTGCGCATCATCTCCACGTTCCTCGACCCCGGCGTCTATGTCATCTCTCTCGCCCGGATGAAAACGCATGATTGCGTCCTGGTCACTCTGTCGTTGAAGAATGTTCTCATGGCCGCGCCTCTCAACGACTACAAACAGAGCGACAAGGGAAAGCTCCATGGACCGGCCCCGGCCGTCAACGACATCCTCCATTTCAACCTCTTCCATCTGGCCCACAAAGTCTGGCCCAGCCTGGCTGTCATCGACGGCTACGAAGCCATGGAAGGGGACGGGCCGGCCTGGGGGACGCCTTTTGAAGCGAAGGTGGCGTTGGCCAGCACCGACCCCCTGGCGGCCGATACCGTGGCCACCCGGATCATGGGGTTCGACCCGCAGAAGATCCTCTACCTCCGGGCTATTCGCGAGGGGGGGCTCGGCCAGGGCGACTTGGAGAAGATATCTATCCTCGGAACGCCAGTCAATGAGTGCCTCTATCATTTCAAGATAAACAAGAGGCTGGCCGGTCTTTACGCTAGCTGATATCGGGAGGCGACCATGAGACTCATCGTGTTTCTGGCATCGACAGCCGTCTTGGCCCTGGTCCTCGGCTCTTTCTTGGTGGACGCTTCGCAATCCAGGCCCGCTCTGAACGTCGAGCCGGACCCCTCGTTCGCCGAAGACGCCGTCTCGAACCACCGGCATTCGGAGGTCGACACGGACGGCTTCCTTTACATCAACCACTGGCGCAATTCGATCCCCTATGAGGGCCACGGGGGCCTGATTGAACGGGATATCCTGACGCCCGGGGACCCGCTGAAGCCTCCCCGAAAAGGCGCCGTCCTGAAATACCTGAAAGCCTATAAGCGGGCCGCGCTCCAGCCGCGAACGGACACCGTTCCGTTCAGGAGCGATAAGGAGCAAGCCTTTTTCTATGTGACCGCAGGCGCGGGGCGGGTCGAAGCGGGCGGCAAGAAGGCGGAGGTCAAAGACGGCTTCGCGGTCGTCATCCCGGCGGGCCTGGAATACCGTCTTTTCAATCCGGGAGCGGACGGGCTCGAGATGATCATGGTGATCGAGGAGATACCGGCCGGGTTCGCCCCGAACACACAGTTCTCCGTAGGCAGCTATCATGATTCCGTGCCCTATGTAGGAATGCACTGGGCCCACATCGGCCGGGGTTTCAACTATGACGTCCCGCCGAAATTCGCCAACCCGATGGGCTTTGCGGCCGTCTCGATCGATAGTTTTGACATCGCCCAGCCGCACGTCCACGGTCCCGGGTGCGAGGAGATCTGGTGCCAGGTTAAAGGAAAGAGCCTTCTGCTTTTCGGCAACCGGCTGTTCGAGCAGGAGCCGGGCGAAGCGTTCCTCATCCCTCCCAACAGGAAGGTGCCTCACAGCTCCATCAACCATACGGGGGAACATATGCTCTGGCTCTACTTGGGCAACCGCCACGACAAGGTTTAGGGGTCAGGTCTCAACAATCAACAATTTGCCAGGGGCGCGGCCAGAGAGGGATTCCGGGAACGATGCAAAAAGAATGATTCGAGCGCCGGTTTGAGGAGGAAAGATGAGATTACCGATGAGGACTAAAAGAGTGTCCAGGATTGTCGTTGCATTTTCGTCAGTTCTCGTTCTGCTGGCCATATACGCGTGCCAGTCAAAGCCCGATTGGCTGGCCCAGAACGAGAATCTCATCCGCGAGAAGAACCTCTCGGGCCGGACGCGGACGGACATTCCCAAAGTCAAATTCCCCTCCAACTTGGCGGCCGGTGTGGTCACGAACCTAGGGAAGCTTCCCGAGGTCGAGTTGGCTACTGGTGTAGCGGCCCGATTCTACTGGGGAAAAGGTAACCTGGTCTCCTGGATCAGGCTGGACCCGGGCGCGGAGATCCCCGCCGAAATTTTGCCCGGAGAGCGGATCATGGTCGTGATGAGAGGAGAAGTAGACCAACTCATCAGCGGCCGCAGTGCGGCCATGAGAGCGGTGCCTGCAGAAGTACCTGATGGAACCCATGGCGGAACCCAGAGGAACGATTTCGTGTATCTTGAAAAGGGCGCCGAGAGCGGCGTCAAGGCCGGGGGGGGCGGGGCCGAGATCGTCGAGGTCTATTGGCCCCCGCGGCTCGATTATATGGCCAAGGCCGGGATAAAAGACCTCCCGGGGGAAATGAGAGCGGGGAGTTTTCCGCTCGAGCCGACCGTGAAGCCGGGCCTCGTCCAGATACTCCAGGAAGTGCAGCTCACCGAGCTCAGCCCGGGCGCGAATTCGCGGCTCATCGCCGGCCGGGGCGCGCAGATCAGCTTCCTGAGAATGAACCCGAACACGACCTTTCCCGACCATATCCATCCCGAAGAGCAGCTGATGATCGTCCTCCGCGGCTCGATCGACGAAGTCATCCTGGACGGGGTCTCGGCGATGCAGAGGGACGACATCCTGCTTCTTCCGGGTGATATGGTCCACGGAGGCAAGGTCGGTGAGCTCGGCTGCGATGTCATCGACGTTTTTTGGCCGCCCCGGCCCGACTATGCCGAGAAAATGTCCGGGCGGCTGGCTGCTTTTCACGAGGTGATCCCCGAAGACGCCCGGGTGGAATTGCTCGTGGACGGTGCGGCTCAAGGTCCCGGCTTAACCTTCACCGAAGGGCCGAAGTGGCTCAACGGTAAACTCTATTTCTCGAGCATGTTCTTCGACCAGAGCTGGGGGGGAGACCCAAAGAAAAGCGCGATCGTCGAGATGGACCCCGGCGGGACCTACCGCTACGTATCGCAGGGTCAGATGCAGGCCAACGGGCTCCTGCCGCTTCCTTCCGGCAACCTGGCCGTCTGTGATATGTTCGGCCACCGGATCGTCGAGATGACGACCCAGGGGACGATCGTGAAAACTCTGGTGGCGAGCTATGAGGGAAAACCGATCGACGGGCCGAACGATCTGGTCATGGACCCCAAGGGAGGGATCTATTTCACGGATCCGCAGTTCACTCCCGACGCAAAGAAGAGTCAGCCGGGACGGGCCGTCTACTACCGGACGCCGGAAGGAAAGATCGTCCGGGTGATCGAGCCTAACGTCTTTGCCATGCCCAACGGCGTCGTCCTCAGCCCGGACGGAAAAACGCTCTACGTCAACAACACCTACGACAGCGAGACATTCTGGAACGTGGACACCGACAAGGACAATTTCCTGTGGGCCTACGATGTGAATGAGGACGGGTCCCTCCGGAATGAACGAAAATTTGCCGAGCTCCATCTCACGCCGGACGTCCTGGACAGGAAGGGCCGCAGCTCGGGCGCCGACGGCATGACGATCGACGAGCTCGGGAATGTCTTCGTGGCCACCTACGTCGGCCTCCAGATATTCAACGCCCGGGGCGGGTTTATAGGCATCATCAACCTCCCGGCCTATCCGGTGAGCTGCTGCTTCGGCGGCGAGGACATGAGGACGCTTTACATGGTGGGCTACGACAAGGTTTACAGGATCCGCACTAACGTGCGAGGCTTCCAGCATCCGCCCCGATGAGGATGGCAATGAGAATCCCCCTCCTCCCGGCCTCCCCCCGCGGGTGGGGGAGGAGAAACGGGAGAGGGAAAGAGGAGGAGGCATGAGGAAGACGACCTTCAGCCGGCGGGGTTTTATGAGGATGGGCCTCGGGGCGCTGGGTGGCTTCGCCCTCAGTCAGGGATCCGCCAGTCGGGCGGCCGGTCTGCTCACCCGATTGCAGCAGACCCGTTCCTCCCCTCAGCTTTTTGCCAAAGTCACCTCCACTTCCCGCGTCAGCCTGGTCAAGGGAGAGGACCGCTACAAGAATGTCACCCAGGCCCTCAAAGCCATCGAGAACGACATCCTGAGCTCGATCGGAAATAAAAAGATCCTGCTTAAGCCCAACGTCGTGCTGGCCGACAATCCGCTCGCCGTCACCCACGTCGATGCCGTGCGCGCCATCCTCGATTTCCTCGCGCCGCACGTCAAAAAGCCGATCATCATCGGTGAGGGTGGACACCACAAGACATTCGACGGCTACAAAAATGCCGGCTATCTCGAGCTCGAGAAAAGCTACAACGCTAAGCTGGTCGACTTGAACCTGGGCCCTTATGAGTTCCGCTATGTCTTCGGTGTCGAGCACAACCCGCTTCCCGTGCGCATCAGCTCGGCCTGCCTGGACCCCGATGTCTATATCATCTCCGCCGCCCAGATGAAGACGCACAACTATGTCCTGGTCACCCTGTCGCTCAAGAACCTCCTCCTGGGGTGCCCCATCAAGGACGATAAAAGCAACGACAAGGGACTCTTCCACACGGCGTCTCCGGCCGTCAACGATCTTTGCCACTTCAACATGTTCCATATCGCTCAGGACGTCTTCCCCGACCTGGCCGTCATTGACGGGTTCGAGGCTATGGAAGGGAACGGTCCGGCTTGGGGAACCGCCCTTCCGGCCCACGTCGCCCTGGCCAGCCTCGATGCGGTGGCCGCCGATACTCTGGCGACGAAAATCATGGGGTTCGACCCCAAGCGCGTCCTCTACCTGGCTTCGATGAACGAAGCGGGGATGGGACAGGGCGACTTGGACAAGATATCCGTCTCCGGCACTCCGCTCGACCAGTGCCTTTGCCAGTTTAAAGCGCACGAAAAGATGGCCGAGGTCTACGGGCTGAAGTGATGCTAGGCGCGGCCGTCGTCATCGTTCTCGGCGGTCTGGCGGCCGCCAGCATGAGCCACGCCACCTTCAAGAGATACTCCTTTACAATATGGGTCTTTGCCTTCGTGGCCGCCTCGATGTTCTTCCCGGCGGGGTTCGGAACCTGGTTCGGGGCGGACCTCAAGATCTTGATCGTGCCGCTCATCCAGGTCATCACCTTCGGCATGGGCACGACCCTCAGCGCCAAGGATTTCGGCCGCGTCTTCACCATGCCCTGGCCTGTCTTCATCGGGATGTTCCTTCAGTACACGATCATGCCGCTCGTAGGCTTCGGGATCGCGACGCTTCTCCGGTTCGAGCCCGAGATCGGCGCCGGTATCATCCTGATCGGCTCGGTTCCTGGAGGCGTCGCCTCGAACCTGATCAATTATCTGGCCGGCGCCAATGTCGCCCTCTCTGTGACCATGACCGCCGTCTCCACTCTGATATCACCCCTTCTGACCCCCTTCTGGATGAAGGTCCTGGCCGGCCGGATGATCCCGGTCGATTTTCTTTTGATGATGTTCTCGATCATCAACATGATCATCGTACCGATAGTCGCCGGCCTTATCGCTAACAGGATCCTCTACAGCCGGAAGCCGTGGGCCGGCCGGGCCGCGGTCATGGGGGCGTTGTCCGCCGGCTGTTTCCTCCTGGCCGCCGCCGTTCTTTTCAGTAACCTGGCCTTTCTTGGGCCTCTAGTCCAGATGAAGAGCGGTCTGCTCGTCGGACTCGGACTCATCGGCCTGGTGACACTGGCCAAGCTCATCATTCAGCATATCATCAAGGGTCGCGAAACCTGGATGGACAAAGCGCTTCCGGTGGTGTCCATGGCCGGGATCTGCCTGATCATCGCTATCATCACGGCGCGTTCACGGGATCAGCTGCTCACTTCCGGCTTGCTTCTCATCTTTGCCGCCATGCTCCATAACGCCACTGGATATTTCCTCGGCTACTGGGGCTCGCGGGCCCTCCGGCTCAACGAGATCGACAGCCGCACCGTCGCCGTCGAAGTGGGGATGCAGAACGGCGGGATGGCCACCGGGATCGCGATGGAAGTCCTGAAGAGCACCAAGGCCGCCCTCGCCCCGGCCATCTTTGGCCCCTGGATGAACATCTCGGGCTCGGTCCTCGCCTCCTGGTGGCGCCGCCGGCTCCCGAAGCCCGGCTCGAACTGACGGGATTGTCTTTGGGCACGATCCGCCCAAAGCCCCCCTATCTGTTCTCTATTCCTCCGATCTCAGGGGCTTGTATAGCCTGTCCCGGAAGGGCCGTTCGCGCAGCAGCACGGCCTGCAGGAAACGGAAGCTGTCGGCCAGGTACCCCTCGTAGCCGCTCGGTTTGCCGTCCCAAGTTGTCCAGTCGATTCCCTGGCCGCCGGCGTCCCGGACCCCGTTCTGGAACTCGCCCCGCATCTGTCGCTCGAGCATCGCCCGCAGCACTCGATCGGCCCGCTCCGGTTCACCTAAAACATAGTGGGCGGCCAGGAAGTGCAGAACATGGCCGGCCGTTATGCCGCCGTTCATGTACTGGCCGAATGTGTCTGACCCGTCTTCGCGCTGGGGGATCCCGATGGCATCCGGAAGAAGGTAATCGCTGCGCCGCACGGGGACGAGCATCGGCGGGATCCCTAGCTCGAAGCGGCTGAAGCCCACTTCCTCGATCTTCGCCCAGATCCGGTCGAGTATCCGCCGGCCGAGGCCCGGCTCGACCAAACCGTACTCTATGGCCAGCCCGTTCAGTGTCGGCGAGGCGTAATCGTGGAGTTCCCCGTCCCGGCTTTTCCACCAGGCCAGCCATCCGGACTTGGGGTTGAAGAGAGTCCGGGTGTAGGCGGCCTTGAGCCTGTCCGCGAGTTTTGCATAGGCTCGTTGCTTATCTGCCCTTCCTAGCTTCCCCTCGAGCTCGGCAAGGCAGCGCCAGGCCCGATAGATCAGGGCATTGGTGTAACCGTCTTTGTGACCGCAGTTGAGCGCATCCCACCAGGCGCAGGAACGGTTGGGCTGGAGGAGAGTGCCGCGGTTGCCGCTCTGGGTCGCTTCGACCAGGCCATCGCTATCAATATCTCGGCCGGCCAGAAAATTCGCCACCATCTCGAGCCTATCGATCTGCTTATCGAGCCAGCCCGCATCTCCAGTCGACTCGACATAGTCCCAGGCGGCAATTAGAGGCGAGGCATTGGCGTCGAGAAAGTTCCCGAAGTCCCAATAGCCCGTTATTTCGCCCGTCAATCGGCCTTGGGCGTCGCTCCGCATCCGGTTGTCCAGCCAATAGTCAATCGTCCGTCGGATCAGGGGCGCGAGGGATATTCCCGCGGCAATTTCGGGCATCCAAAAGGCTTGGTCGGCATAGAACCAGAGGGAACAGCTGGCCGGGTCGCTGATGACGTTGTTGCCGAGTATCCCGGGAGGCGCGCTGAAGGGCTTATCCTGGTCTCCCCAGCGGGCGCAGGGCTGGAAGGCGTTGAGCCAGCCGCGTCTCGCCATGAGCCAGAGGTCCTGCTCTTTGAGCCCTTGTGGTGGGGTGAGGACGAGCGGCTCGAGGATAAGGACCAGACCCTTCGCCGCGGTGATTTCCGGAAGGTCGAGGACGATATCTACGGTCTTCTTTTCCCGGCTTCCTTCGACCCGGCCGCGGATATCCCTTCCATCCGCCTCGCGGAGCAGCATCGGCCCGAAGTCGGGTGCGTTGATGACCGCCGGCAGGCGGAAAACACCATCATCCTGCCAGACGCTCGGCAGGACTGAGGCTGGCGTGACCGTGGGATCGAAGGGCAAGGTGAGACGGACCATAGCTGCGTCTTTTAGGGAAGACCGTAAAGTAAGCCTCAGATTCCCGTCGCCCGGCTTGACCTCCCAAGCGAGCTTGGCCATTCCCTCCCGCAGGTCATAACGAACGACTTTGCTTTCGACCCGGCGCTTGACCATCTCCACATCCCGCCAGGCCCCGCCTGCATGGACTTGAAGACTCACCCCCGCATCCGGCCGGAGCAGGTTGGTCCCGGCTTTTTCGCCCCCTTCCGTGTCCCAGCTAAGGAATGTGACCGCGGCTCGCTCGGGCGCAGTCTCCGTGCTCAGGATAGGGCTCCCGCGGGAGATGGCCGTACCGGTCTGGCAATTGCAAACGCCGCTTTCGGCGCGGCCTCTGACAGCGCGCCAATTGGAATCTGAGAGAAAATCCCCGACGGTTGGTTGTCCCGATAGAAAAAGGCAGCCGAGGGCGACCCGTGAAACGGCCCGAACCATCTTGTCCTTCCTTCGGAAGATGAGCAGATACGCTTCTCTTCCGCGCCGTGTGAGTCTATGTATAAAATAGCCTCCACAGGATGTCAATGCGGCCTCCTGGAATAATAGGCTTGAATAATCCGGCCGGCCGGTCTATCTCCGGGCCGATGAGTCGATCGGGAAAGAGCGGCCCCGGGCGGCACCTGATCTTATGGTTTGTCGTGATCCGGCGTGATCTTGATCGTCAGATCAGGAAGATGGCCGCCCTCACTCCGGGCGGAGGGATGTGGATCATCTGGCCGAAAAAGTCGTCCGGCCTTCCTTCCGACCTCAATCAGAAGATCGTCCGGGCGCAGGGCCTCGCCGCCGGCATCGTGGATTACAAAGTCTGCGCCGTGGATGAGACCTGGTCCGGGCTGCTGTTTGCCAGGCGAAAACGCTAACGAACCGTCGGCTCTTGGCCCGGGGGGGACGGCTCCCTTTGCCAGTTCGCTCCGATGAGCCGGAGGTCATCGATCCAGAAGACCGTGGTTCCTCTTCCGCTTCTATCCTGGATTGCGAGGCGCTGAAGGGGGGCCCTGGCCACACCCATGTCGCCGAGCGGGATGAAGACGCGGCTCCAAGTTCCGGCCCTGATATGCCCTCCTCCAATGTAGCGCGGGTCGTTAACCGGAGTCTTGAACAAAGGGTTCCCTTCCCGGTCATAGAAGTACACCCAAAGAAGAGGCTCTTCCCCACCGGAACCGCGTATGTAGAATTCGAGGAAATAGTACATATAGGAAAAGAAGGCGGGGTGCCCGACGGAAACAGCTCCCGACGGATCGAGCCTGGCCCGGAGGGACCGGCTGCCCTGATGGGCCTCATCCGACGCTTCGAAGTCGTGCTCCGCCCTCCAGGACTGGTCTTTCCAGCCCTGGCCAACGCCCTCGGAGAAAATATCCATCATCCGGTCCGGGTTTGGTTCCAGAATCCAAGGCAGGGCTTGCGACACGGCTCCCCCGAACCACTTTCTGAGAATTTTCTCGGCGGGTTTGTCGTGCGGCGAATAGCCGGAATCATCCGGACCGCCTTCCTCCGGGTTTGGGCTCCACGACCACCAATACATTCCGGCGAACCAAGGCTGCCAATAAACACTCTCAAAGGCCGCCTGGTAGCAGTCAGACTGCTCTTGAAGGTCGATCCTCCCTCCAATCTCCGAGTCTGCGGGATGCATGGCCGTGCCGTTTATGCTCCGGTATCCGATTTCAGTGAAGAGGATGGGTTTCCTCCACCTGGCGGAAAGAGAAGCGAGGCGGCCGACAATAGGCCCCCAGGCTGCCCGGAGCTCCCTGAGTTTCGGGAAGGGCTTCGCGCTCAGCCGGTAATAAGCCTCCAACCCGATGAAGTCCAGGGCATCCCACCAGCCAATGCTAAGCACATCGCTGTGGTTGCTGGCATAAGTGAGGGGGCCGCCATAAAGGGAGCGGACGCCGGCAACGGCCGCCCGCCAATCGGCGTCCCGGTGCGTTGTCCCTTTAAGTTCGTGGCCGACGCAAAACTGCTCGACGCCCTGGGCTGCGGCCAGGGCGGCATAATTTTCGATGAAGGCGCGGTAGGAGGCGAACCATTCGCTCCACTTGGAGTCGGAGACAAAAGCCTGGCCGATCTGGCCGATCCCATGGGAGACATCGTTGGATAAGGCGAGGACCGGCCGGAGCATGACCTTAAGACCCAGGGAGTGGGCCTGGCTGATCACATGGATCAGGTCCTCATCGGTAGCGGTGGATCGGCCGGGTGAGATCCGGGTCGATCCGACGTTGTCCTGATACCAAGGGACGATGAGATTGATCCAGTCGGCCCCCGTTTCGGCGAGATGAGCGAGCGAGACGTCCGAATCGACGCGGGAGAAACACTCCGGGCCCCACCAGCAGGAATAGCATATGCCTTTTTGTTTATCCTGGACGGTGATGAGATTGATGGGAAGCCAGGAGCAACTCGAGAGGACAAGAATCAAGAGGGGAAGCAGATAGAGGAGCGGTTTCTTCATTACGGCAATCCCTTCTCTTATTGTGGCCCTGTCATCCGACGCGGTCAACCGCCCGCCCCTTTCTTGTCTTCCGGCCCTTCCATCAGGACGTGAGGACATGGAAGATCTGCCTCCCATGCAAAGCGGCGTGGAAATCTCACCTTGAGACGGCTTCGCTGCGCTCGCAGAGACAACGTCCTATCGGCAAATCTGGATTATAGCCGGATACTTGAGCGAGGCCGGCGAAGAGAGTAGAATGGGACCAACCGGTGCTTTGGAGAGGAGAGGCTTCCGCACGCTGAGGAACGTGCCTGTGGATAGGAGGCTGGGGAGTGAAGTCGGCTTCGCTCACTTTCTTGGAGGGAGGAGTGTGATGCCCGGCGTCAAGGGCTGGGAGGTCTGCCTCTACTCCGATTTCACGGATTACCGGGTCTGGTGCAAGAATTTCCGTTCCCGACGACGCGCCCGCCGTTTTCTCCGCAAGGAACTCGGCCGCGCCGAGTCATATTACTGCGCGACAATCTCCAGCGAAGAGAATTCGGCTTTTCTCACCTATTACTGGAACGGCCGGGCCATCGTCCTCTGGGATAAGCCGTGGGTGCTTTCCAGGAGGCAGGCCCTCGAGCTCGAGGGCCACGGCCGGCCCGGGCCGGTTTTTTAGAAAATACCAAACCTATATGAATTATCGGAACAGTAGAATAATTTTGACATTTCCGCTAAAATAGGGAAAATTAAAGAGCTTTGACCCGGCGAAGACGAAAGATGAAAATCCGCTATCTCAACAGCCGGCGGCTGTATCGGGCTTTTCTGGCGGGCGGCAACGCCGTCATCCAGGACAAGGACTATCTCAACCGGATCAACGTCTTCCCCGTGCCGGACGCGGACACGGGGACGAACCTGGCAGCCACCATGCGTTCGATCGCCGAGACGGCCGTAGTCAGCAGGTCTTTGAAGACCACTCTCCGGTCGATCGCCGACGCCGCCCTCTCCGGCGCCCGGGGAAACTCCGGGCTCATCTTCGCCCAGTTCCTCCACAGCCTGAGCACCGAGATCGAGAACGAGCATCATCTCACGGTCCGGGCCTTCGCCGAGGCGGTCAGGCGGGCCGCGCATTCGGCCCACAAAGCCATCCTCCACCCGGTCGAGGGGACGATGCTCACGGTTATGCGGGAGTGGGCCGAGGCCGTCCACCAGAAGGCCGCCAAGACAGCCGATTTCGCGGAGCTTCTCCACGATTCTCTCCAGGCCGCGAAGCAGTCGCTTTTGGATACGCCTAAAAGACTCGCCGTCCTGGCCAAGGCGGGTGTTGTCGATGCCGGAGCCAAAGGCTTCGTGGACTTCATCGAGGGGGTCTGGCATTTTACCCGCGACGGAGAGCTGAGAGATGTCTCCCCGCCCTCCGTCTTATCGCCTGAACTTCCCCAGAAGGTCCACTCTTTTAAGAGAGAAATCACCTATCGCTACTGCACAGAGGCTCTTCTCCAGGGCAAGGACATGGACCTGGAAAAGGTTCGGGCCATCATGGAGTCATACGGCGATTCGGCCATCGTGGCCGGCTCGGAGGAGAAGTTCCGCTTCCATGTCCATACCAACACGCCGGCCGGCCTGTTCCACGAACTGAAGGACGTCGGCTCGACCATCCAGATCAAAGTGGACGACATGTGCCGGCAATACGAAGCCAGTCACAACCGCAAATGGCCGGTCGCCATGGTGACGGATTCCGCTTGCGACCTGCCTCCGGGATTCATCGACGATTATCAGATCCACGTCATCCCCTTCAGCCTCTCTTTCGGAAACGCCCAGTATCTCGACAAGCTGACCATCACGCCCGAACAGTTCTACAATCTGCTCAAGACCCGGCGGGAGCATCCGCAGAGCTCGCAGGCGCCCGTGGCCCTGATGCAGAACCTTTTTTCCTTCCTTTCGACTTTCTACGACTCCATCCTCGTCTTCAACCTTTCGTCCGGATTGAGCGGCGCCTGGAGTTTCAGCCGGCAGGCTGCCGACAAAGTTACGGAAAAGAGAATCTCGGTCATCGACACCAAAAACCTGTCGGTCGCTCAGGGCCTGATCGTTATGCGGGCCGCCGAGGCCTTGGGCCGAGGAGCGAGCCACGATGACATCATCCGCCTGTCCGAGGAGTGGATCGCCAAGACGCGCCTCCTGGTGGACATCGCCACTCTGAAGTACCTGGTCCGGGGCGGCCGGATCAGCCCGATGAAGGGGCTGGTCGCCCGGCTTCTCAACCTCAAGCCCATCATCACGGTCGACGAGAAAGGGAAGGGGGTTCCCTTCGGCAAATCGTTCGGCCGCCGGGCCAATATGAGGAAGATCCTCCGGATGATCGGCGAGATGGCGGCCGAGAAGAAGGTCTGGCGGTACGCGATCGTCCATGCTCAGAACCGGCCGCGCGCCGAGGCCTATGCGCGGAGTCTCGAGAAGACGATCGGCCGTCCGCCCGCTTACATCATGGATGTCTCGCCCGTCGTCGGCGTCCACAACGGCATCGGTGTCGTGGGCGTCGCCCTCATGTTTGAATAAAAAGCCAGGGAAATGCTCTCCTTCGTCGTTGCTGCGGCCGGCGCGGTCTTCGCTTATATGACCGCGGTCTTTCTCGTCGCGCTTTTCAAAAAAAACAACTCGATCGTCGATGTCGCCTGGGGACCCGGTTTTATCCTGGTCTCCCTGGTGACGCTTTTGTGGGAACCGGGAGTACAAGCCAGGCAAGTGCTTGTCGGCGGACTCGTGACGGCCTGGGGCTTCCGTTTGGCTGCCCATATATACTTTAGAAACCGGGGCCGGGGTGAGGATTTCCGGTATGCGAAATGGCGCAAAGAATGGGGGCGTTGGTTCGTCCCCCGGAGCTTCCTGCAGGTTTTCATGCTCCAGGGGATCCTTATGATGGTGATTTCGACTCCAATCCTCCTGGTGAACCGGTCGATGGAAAGAGGCCTGACGCTTCTCGATGCGTTGGGGGCAGCCGTCTGGCTGGTCGGTTTCCTCTTCGAGGCCGGCGGCGATTTCCAGCTCATGAAGTTTAAGAGGATGCCTGAGAGCAAGGGGAAGCTCATGACATCCGGACTGTGGAGGTACACCCGGCACCCTAACTATTTCGGCGAGGCGGCGCTGTGGTGGGGGGTCTGGCTGGCGGCGCTTTCTGTGGACGGCGGATGGGCCGGGATCATAAGCCCGTTGAGCATCGGCTTCCTCCTGCTCAGGGTATCGGGTGTCACCATGCTCGAGAAGAAGTACGCCGGCAACGAGGAGTTCGCGGCCTACGCGTGCCGCACCAGCGCATTCCTCCCTAT
>Ga0315295_10002621_pt1 | contig 15221 bp, 15 predicted proteins | sample YL17G14_0_MG_FD_204453 | JGI IMG/M metagenome (GOLD analysis project Ga0315295, IMG submission 204453) | Sediment microbial communities from Yellowstone Lake, YNP, Wyoming, USA - YL17G14_0 | ecosystem: Environmental > Aquatic > Freshwater > Lake > Sediment | place: USA: Wyoming | collected...
AAGAGGCAGAAAAAATCAGACCGATAGCAGATATGGCCGACCTTATAGAGGAAAGGACAGGGGCAAGGCCGGGAGACGCAGGCGGAATATACAAACTAAATCCAAAAGTAGATGACCTTCCAGAGGGCATAGGCTTTCGGCTGAAGGGGATTACTCTCCTGACTATGGGTAAGTTAAAAGCTGCAGCATCAGGGTGCTATTGCCCGGAAAACGTACTCTTGCGCAGCCTGCTGAAACATCTTATCGTTGACAGGAGCGAAGTGGTTATTGTTGACATGGAGGCAGGCATAGAACATCTCACAAGGGGGACTGCAGAGTCTGTTGATGTATTTATAGTGGTTGTTGAACCAGGCCAGAGGAGCCTGCAGACAGCAAAGACAGTTTTTAAAATGGCAAACGCTCTTGGCGTACGTAAAGTATTTGTCGTTGCAAATAAGGTAAGAGGGCCTGAAGATATCGCCTTTATAAAGGATAATATAAAAGGAATTGAATTTCTCGGGTCAATTGCCTTTAATGATGCCATTATGGAAGCTGATATGAAAGGCTCTTCCCCGTATCTCTATTCCAGGGAAACAGTTAATGCAGTGAGGGATTTAAAGAAAAAGATGGAGAAAGAGTTGTAGTTCAGACTATGAAAATAGAAAAAATATTGGCCGGCATTGATTTTGGAAGAGATTCAGAGAGCGTGCTTGCGTATGCCTCTCATTTTGCAAAGATATTTGGTGCGACTGTTAATCTCCTCTATGTAATAGACTATCTCACAACACCACCGGCGTATCTCATCCCATATATAAAAGAAGAAAAAAAGATTGCGGAGAAAAAGTTTGAGGAACTGAAAAAGCAATTGAGTGATAGCGGCGTCAGTTCAAAAACTGAAATTATTGTTGGAAGACTTCAGGAATCATTTGAAGCAGCAGCGAAGAAAAAACATGCGGATATGCTTGTCCTCGGTTTTATGTCGCATGCATTGAGGAGGAGCAGTTCTGAAAAACTTATTAAAAGCCTGAAGATGCCCATGCTTGTTGTACGGGGTGAAAAGGCAAAGACTTCAAAAACCGGCGCCATACAGATCAGGAAAATCCTCTGTCCAACCGATTTTTCTGAAATGTCAGGGACGGCATTGAAAGTAGCCCGGGAATTGAAGGAGGCCCTTTCTTCAAAACTTGATGTAATCCATGTTTCTACAGACTATGAAATAGCAAAGATAAAGACGCTTGAGCACAAAGAAAGAGCAATTCAGGAGCTGCACGAAAGGGCAAAAAATAAACTCGATGAGTTTCTCCATGATCACGCTGTCCAGGAAAAAGGGATTATAGACAAAGGAGAGCCTGAAAGAAAGATAGTTGCATTTGCCGCAGAAAATGATATAGACCTGATAATTATCGCTGCCCGGGGATTAGGTCTAATCAAAGGTATGCTCATAGGGAGTGTTACTGATGCCATCCTGAAAACGTCTCCCTGCCCGGTACTTGTAGTACACTGATGCTTGGAGATATCGTTTTTCTTATCACAGGTCTTTTCCTGATACTCCTGTCTGCAGAGAGCTTTACGAACGGCATAGAAACACTCGGCAGAAAATTTTCCTTTTCCCAGGCGGTTGTCGGAAGTTTATTTGCTGCAGTTGGAACCGCACTGCCTGAGACTGTACTGCCTATAGTAGCCATATTGTTTTATAGCGGCGAGTCAGCCAAAGACATAGGCGTGGGTGCAATACTCGGCGCTCCGTTCATGCTATCAACACTGGCATTTTTTCTCATAGGCATAACGGTATTAGTATCGCATTTAAAAAAGAGACGCAAATTCGAGATTAATATCGAGATGCATTCCACAAAACGCGATTTAATCTTTTTTTTACCCATGTATTCCGTTGCGGTCATAATGCCGCTTATAATCGGACAGTCTTTTTCCATACTTATAGCCATACTGCTTATCATCGGGTATTTTTACTATGCATACAGGACATTCAGAGGCGAAAGCGGAGATATCGAACATTCAGAAGAGATGTATCTCTGTAAGGTATTGAGAAAACTAAAGCTTATGAATACAGCAGAACCTCATCTGATGCTGATAGTAATCCAGATAGCCGGTTCTTTGATCATTATGATAACGGGCGCTCATGAATTTGTTAAGAGCCTCGAACATGTCTCGGTGCGATTCGGTATGAACCCCCTCCTCTTTGCCCTTATGCTTGCGCCTGTTGCAACTGAGCTTCCTGAAAAAGTCAACAGTATTACATGGACATGGAAAGGAAGGGATACCCTTGCTCTCGGAAATATAACAGGCGCCATGGTTTTTCAGTCAACGTTTCCTGTTACTGTAGGATTATTATTCACAGAATGGAAGCTAACCGGAATGGCTCTTTTTTCAGCCGTAATAGCGCTTATATCGGCATTGGTGGTTCTCATAGAAATAGTTTACAGAAAACGACTTACACCATATACAATGCTTTTCGGTGGAGGATTATATCTGATATATGCGGTTGTTTTAATTGCATGGAAATAAACAGTCTCAAGGCCTATAAGAATTGTCAGCCTCATGCGGGCAAACTACAAAGGCTTTCTAAGCAGATCTGCCTTCCAAATTTTGAAAAGATATTTTGAGGATATCTAAAGGTTATTCGTTACACCGACTGCGAATCAAAAACTTTAAGAAGCTGAATTTCAATATTTGCTGCTGTTAACATAAATTCATGATGCAATTTCTCAAGAGCTGCAACTCCATCAGATTTTCTATAACATGGAATAGTACTTTGTTCATTTTGCAAAGGCAAAGTATCAAAATGGCGATTTGCATAATATTTCCTGATTGTACTAAGACGTTCTAAATCACTAAAAAATTTATCGATATTATCAACCTTTTTAATGTCATTGAAAATATTTTCTAAAATCCGCCTTTTTAAACCAGAAGTATAGTTGTCATCATAAAGAAGATCAGGATGGAATTGAATATTCAATGTTCTGAAATAGAATTGATTAATAACTGCGTTGATCATCATTTCAATGTTCATAAATCTTAGCTTTATAGTAAACCCTGACCAATCCTGGTAATAATTTTCAGCTTCGTCAAGTCGACTCTTATCCTGAAAAGCATTCCCGAGATTAATATATGCTTCATCAAGCTTTGGATTAAATTGTAAGGCCTTTTGATAATAACTTATGGCTTCATCCAACCGTCTTTGCTCATAAAAAATAAATCCAAGATTATTATATACCTCAGCATAATCCGGTTTATGCTTTAACGCTTGCCGGTAATAAAAAGTGGATAGATCAATTTGATTATTGTCTCTGAAAATGTTCCCCAGGTTGCAGTATATTTCAGCTGCATTCGGAAAGTATTGAATAGCTTTTTTATAATAGGCTATAGCTTCATTAAACTGTTTTTTGTCTCGAAAGATATCACCTAAATTTTCATACACTTCACCAAAATCAGGATCAATCTCGATAGCTTTTCGATAGAAATTAATAGCTTCGTCAAACAACCCCTTTTTATGATAAATCGCTCCCAGTGCAAGGTAAGCATCAGGATTATTGTTATTGAATTGAAGCGACTTTTTTGTATGCTGTATCGCCAAATCATATTCTTCAAGTTGAGCGTATACAATTCCAAGGAGGTATAAAATATCTTTATTGTCTGGTTGTTCTTTTAAGATTTCTGCGCAGATATCTTTTGCTTGCTGAAGGTTTCCTGTTTGATAATATTGAAATGCTGATTGAATTGCTTTGCTGTCATCCATTGGTCTATAACAAAAGTATACAATATTATGAGACTTCAAGTTTGTGAGTATTTCAGTAATTACCTCAGAATAAAACTTGTCTCAGCCTGCAGAAGTCTTTTTTTCAAACTTCAAAAAATAATGAAATCAATGTACACTAATAACGATTTATTATTTTTCTGATGAAATTATTTCTGTAAAATGAAAAAGACCATAAGAAATGAAGTTCTCGAAAAAAGGGACAGGATTCCCCATGCTATAAAAGCAGAAAAAAATATGCTTATCAGGAATTCGCTTTACACTCTGCCTGAATTTCTCGACGCGAAGACAATTCTTTTCTATGCGTCATTCAGGTCAGAAGTAGAGACGCACAGCATGATCAAGCAGGCACTAAAAGCAGGCAAAAATCTTGTACTTCCCAAGGTTTACAAAGAAGGGCACAGGCTTCTGCTATATGTATTAAAAGATCTGAGGGAATTAAATGCAGGCTTTATGGGAATACCTGAACCGTTCGTGCCGGATGAAAGGATCGTTTCTATTGATGATATCGCTCTTGTTATTATACCAGGGGCAGCGTTTGATTATTCCGGCAACAGGCTTGGGTACGGAGCCGGTTATTATGATTCCCTGCTTGCAGAGAGAAAAAGAAAAATGCCGGTAATTGCCCTTGCGTATGAAGAACAGATAGTAGATTCAATCCCTCAGGAAGAACATGATGTTAAGGTGGATATAATTGTTACTGATAAAAGGGTCATAAGAATAAGCTGAATATACTTTCTGAAAAAGACATGAATTCCTGATAATCTCTGTTTTATACTGATGCATTACTGAAAACATTCTTATGAGTTTTGACATAAAAATATCGCAAATGCTAAAATGTGCCAAAATTATCATGTTTAGTATAATAATGATATGGACTTAAAGAAAATCGAAAAAGGCGTAAGGATGATTCTCGAAGGCATCGGCGAGGATCCTGAACGTTCAGGGATTAAAGAGACACCTGAGCGTGTAGCAAGGATGTATGAAGAGATTTTTTCAGGTCTTGAAACACCCACTGAAGAACTCCTTAAAGCTATCGAAGGTGAAACCCATGACGAAATGGTTCTTTTAAAAGATATTCCTTTTTATTCCGTATGCGAGCATCACATGATACCTTTTATCGGGAAGGTTCATGTGGCTTATATACCATCCGGCGGTAAAATTGTCGGCCTGAGCGAGATCGTCAAAGCAGTTGATGTGCTTGCCAAAAGATTGCAGGTTCAGGAACGTTTAACTACACAACTTGCTGATTTGATAATGAACAAGCTGAAACCGAAAGGCGCTATGGTCATTGTTGACGCGGAACATCTGTGCATAAGCATGAGAGGTGTTAAAAAGCCTGGAACACGCACAGTCACGTCAGCTGTCAGGGGCATATTCAGGACAAAACAATCCACAAGAGATGAATTGTTGGAACTAATCAAGAAGAGAGATTAGTTCCTGTCAGTAATGAGCTTAATTAAGAAAGGGGAAAGGACAATGTCAGCTACACTTATCAAAGGATCAGAGATATCCAAGCAAATTAAAGAAGAACTTAAAGTTGAGATAGCTAACCTAAAGGAAAAAAATAATATTATACCTGGATTAGCTACGATTCTTGTAGGAGAAGACGAGGCATCAAAGGTATATGTTGGCGCTAAGGAAAAAACTTGCAAGGAACTCGGAATCTACTCTGAACGTATGGATATCCCTACGGCTACAACTGAAACGGAACTTCTGTCTATTATCGAAAGGCTTAATAAAGATCCGAAAATTCATGGAATACTTGTGCAATTGCCCCTGCCAAAGCATATTGATGACAAGAAAATTCTTTATGCAATCGAACCAAGGAAAGATGTAGATGCTTTCCATCCCGTAAACGTCGGCAAACTAATGCTTGGCGTACCTGATTATCTTCCCTGTACACCACATGGTATCCAGCAGCTTTTAATAAGGTCTGGAATCGAGACAGATGGTGCTGAAGTTGTTGTTGTCGGAAGAAGCAATATCGTGGGAAAGCCTATTGCCAATATGTTAATTCAAAGAAACAAGAAAGGGGCAAATGCAACTGTAACAATATGTCATACCGGAACGAGAGACATTGCATCTCATACAAGAAGAGCAGACATATTAATCGTAGCTGCTGGTAAGCCAAAGACCATCACTGCTGATATGGTGAAAGAAGGTGTTGTGGTAATTGATGTTGGAGTAAACAGGCTTGAAACCGGTTTAGTAGGAGATGTAGATTTTGAAACAGTAAAGGAAAAGGCCAGTGCAATAACGCCGGTGCCAGGTGGTGTAGGCCCGATGACCATAGCGATGCTCATGTATAATACGGTTCATTCTGCAAAGATGCATGCAGGAATAAAGGTGAAGTTATAAAAAACGTGTTATAATTAAATATAAACATGTAAATAATATAAAAAGTTAGATTATAATGAAGGAATTATGCTATGTTACTGTCAGTTCTTCAATTCCAACCTGAACTCTCACAACCTCTGATACAGGAAGTAATGGACAGATCAGGTCAGAACCTGCTTGCCTGTTACCAGTGCCGGCGCTGTGCGGCAGGTTGTCCCGTAGGAGACGAGACAGGATTGACTCCCGATCGTCTGATCAGGATGATCATATTAGGTGAAAGGGAGGAAGCCCTGAATAATCTTCTTGTCTGGAAGTGTGTCGCCTGTTATACCTGCGGTACACGTTGCCCGAACAACATACAGACTGCAAGAATAAATGAAACACTGAAGCAGATATCCAAAGAAGCCCATTTAGAACCGCTTTTACCAAAGGTTGCTGCATTTCATGACGCATTTTTAAGATCGACTTCTCACTTTGGCCGTGTCAATGAGCTTGAGTTTATGGGTTTGTATGAAATGCAAAACGCAAAAAGAGAGTTAAGGCATGGCGGGGGATGGAAGGCTGTTGCTGATGAAATGAAAAACCATGCAAAACTGGGACTTTCGATGATGAAGAAGAAACGGATGCATTTTAAATTAAATAAAATTAAGAGACTCTCTGAAATTAAACGATTGTTTAAAAAGTCCAGGGATGAGGCAGGGGGCTGATATTTGCAAATAGCATATTATCCGGGGTGTTCGCTCCATGCTTCCTCAGAGCTTTATGATACCCAGTGCAGGAAAGTACTCAGGCAACTGGGGATAGAGCTAAAAGAGATTGAGGACTGGAACTGTTGTGGTGCAACATCAGCAAGCAAAACCGATAACTTTCTATCTGTCGCACTTCCTGCCCGTAATCTGGGTATTGCAGATGCGAGTGGTCTTTCAGAGATGCTTATTCCCTGTTCATCCTGTTACAACCGTACATTGGTCACTCAAAAAATACTGTATGAAGATCCTGAACTAAAGAATAAAATAAACACAGAACTCTCCAAAAAAGTGGAGGGGAAGATAAGAATATCCAGTATCCTCGATATTCTTGTGTCCGAAGTAAATTCAGGCGGGATTGCAGAGAAGTCAACAAAAAAACTGGAAGGCCTCAGGCCTGCATGCTATTATGGTTGTCTGTTGACGAGATTTCCCGGTGATATACCGATCTCTGATAACATTGAAAATCCCCAGGGAATGGAGACCATCTGTAAGGTTCTCGGAGCAGAGCCTCTTGACTGGAGTTACAAAACAGACTGCTGCGGAGCTTCAGCGGCAGTAAATGACACTGATACATCTTTGTTTCTCATGTCCAAAATAATAAAAGATGCTCTTGCAAGGGAGGCTAACTGCTTTGTTACTACCTGTCCCATGTGCCAGATGAACATGGACGCATATCAGGATCAGGTCTGTGAACGGTATGGAATCCGGAAAAAGTTACCTGTTTTTTTTATTACAGAGCTTCTGGGCATCGCCATGGGCTTTACCCCCCGGGAAATGCAGATGGACAGGCATTTTGTAGATTCTCTTGGACTCTTAAAGGAGTTGAAGCTGGTATGAATGAAAAGATTTCTTCTCTAAAGAAAGGCTCTGTCCTGGTCGTTGGGGGTGGTATCGGGGGAATGCAGGCAGCACTTGACCTTGCCGACAGCGGGTTTAAGGTTCACATGGTTCAAAAGGACTCGTCAATCGGCGGGACTATGGTCATGCTTGATAAGACTTTCCCCACCGGCGACTGCTCCATGTGTATGATATCACCAAAGATGGTTGAGGTTGGCAGACACCTGAACATCGATATACATTCACTGGCAGAGGTAGTGTCGGTTGATGGTGGACCTGGAGATTTTAAGGTTAAAATTAAAATTACACCAAGGTATGTAGATCCTAATAAATGTACCGGTTGCGGAGATTGTGAGGCAAAATGTCCGAAGAAGGTATCAAGTGAGTTCGAGCAAGGCCTCACCGTGCGCAAGGCTATTTATTCATTGTTCCCGCAGGCTGTACCGAACACCAGGGCTATTGATAAAGACAATTGCCTTTATTTCAGGAAAGGCCGTTGCCGCCTTTGCCAAAAGGCGTGCAAAGCTGGAGCCATCAACTTTGAAGATAAAGGGGAAGAGGCTGAACTGCATGTGGGCGCGATCATTCTCTGTCCGGGACTGGACAGGTATGACGCAAAGGTAAGGGGGGAGTTCGGACTCGACAGATGGAAAAATGTTGTAACCGCTATCCAGTTTGAACGTATTCTCTCTGCGTCAGGTCCATATAAGGGCGAAATAAAAAGGCCTTTTGACGGAAGGCATCCAAAAAAAGTTGCATGGATTCAGTGTGTGGGATCCAGGGACTCTCATAATGCAAATCCATGGTGTTCTTCTGTCTGTTGCATGTACACAACAAAGCAGGCGATTATCGCAAAAGAGCACAATTCAGAAATAGATCCGACGATATTCTTTATGGAAATGCGTGCCTATGGAAAAGACTTCGATAAATATGTTGAACGTGCTAAAAATGAATATGGCGTGCGGTATCAGCGCGCTATGATTTCTGCAGTTCGCGAAGAGCCAGGCACAGGCGATTTGCTTCTTCGTTATGCTGCAGAGGATGGGAAGCTCGTTGACGAAACCTTTGACATGGTGGTTCTTTCTGTCGGTCTTGAACCTCATAAAGATGCGGTGGAATTTGCGAGGACTTTCGGCATCGAGACGAACTCATATCGTTTTGCAAAGACGGTTCCGCTCAAACCGGTCCAGACTTCACGGAATGGAATTTTTGTCACAGGAACCTATCAGGGGCCAAAAGATATACCTGAAACAGTGATGCAAGGGAGTGCTGTGGCTGGTGAAGTTATGGCTCTCATAGGTGAGGCCCGCGGGACAGAGACGGTGGCAAAAGAGTTCCCCCCGGAAAAGGATCTGACAGGAGAAGAGCCGAGGATCGGCGTATTTGTTTGCCACTGCGGAACAAATATCGCCTCTACTGTTGAAGTCGAAAAGGTTGTCGGGGCAGTGAAAGATCTGCCGGGAGTTGTCTATGCAACAAATACGCTTTATGCGTGTTCACAGGACAGTCAGGAAACGCTCAAAAAAATTGTCAGGGAAATGAACCTGAACAGGGTTGTTGTAGCGTCCTGCACTCCAAGGACACACGAACCACTCTTCCAGGAGACAATTCGTGATGCCGGGCTGAACAAATATCTTTTCGATCTTGCCGACATCCGCGAGCAGTGTTCCTGGTGTCACATGGGACACAAAGAGGAGGCAACAAAGAAGGCAATCAAGATTGTAAAGATGGCAATAGCAAAGGCGCGTCTCCTCGAACCTCTCAGAACCGATACCGTGGGAGTTACGCCAGCAGCTATGGTCATAGGCGGCGGAATCGCCGGCATGACTGCTGCCCTCTCATTGGCTGACCAGGGTTTCCATGTATCTCTTATCGAAAAGGAAAAAGAGCCGGGAGGCCTGTTAAAGAATCTTTATCGCACACTTGAAGGAGATGATGTCCGCGAATTCCTGAAAGCAAGGATAAAACATGTTCTGGCACACGAACGTATTAAGCTTTACACTGATACAGAGGTCAAAAAAACCGAAGGCTTTATCGGTAACTTCGAGACAACTCTTACAAACGGAGATGTAATAAAACATGGAGCCATCATACTGGCTTCCGGCGGTGTGGAATATCAGCCGACTGAATATCTCTATAATGAAACTGACCATGTAATAACACAGAGAGAACTGGAAGAGAAGCTTGCCTCCGGGGAAAACCCCCGATCTATCGAATGTTATGTTATGATCCAGTGCGTGGGCTCCCGTGAAGAGCCGAACCAGTACTGCTCTCGCATCTGTTGCCAGGACGCAATCAAGAACGCCATTGCTCTTAAAGAGAGAAATCCTAATGCCCAAGTCTTCATACTTTATAGGGACATCCGTACTTATGGGCTGAAGGAAGATTATTACAAAAAAGCCCGGGATATGGGTGTATTTTTTGTACGCTATGAGATTGATAAAAAACCTGTAGTCGAGAAAATTGGAGATAAGCTCAGGATCATGACCTGGGATTACATGCTGAATAAGGAATTGATACTCAATGCTGACTGGTTAGTCCTGTCGACCGGCCTGAGGCCGCATCCGACAACTGATAAAATTGGTGAAATGTATAAGGTCACCAGGAATCCTGACGGGTATTTCCTTGAGGCTCATGTGAAGCTTCGTCCGGTTGATTTTCCGAGCGAGGGAATCTTTGTGGCAGGTCTGGCACATGCACCTAAGAATCTTGATGAGACGATCAGTCAGGCATTGGCAGCAGCAGGCCGTGCAGGTGTGGTTCTATCTAAGGAAAGTCTCGCTGTCTCCGGGATTATCGCAAAGCAAAGAAAAGATTTGTGCATGTCCTGTCTGAGCTGTTTCAGAGTTTGTCCTTTTGATTCGCCTTATATCGACGATGAGGGCAAAATCGCTCACAACGAAATCAAATGTCATGGCTGTGGAATCTGTGCAGGCATATGCCCGGCCAAGGCTTTTCAGGTGAACAGCTTCCGTGATGACCAGATCCTCGCAATGATTGATGCTGCTGTGGAATGCGAGCCCGTGATAAAATGATATTAAAGAGTATGATAAGGGAGACAGAGGGATGGTAAAAGAAGAGGAAGAGGTTCTTTCTGTCGAAAAGCCTCACGAGATTTCATCAGACTGGGAACCGAATATCCTTGCCTTCGCCTGTCATTATTGCGCATTCGCTGCTGCTGATCTGGCCGGAGTGATGAGGCTCTCTTACCCGCCGGCTGTAAAGGTCATCAGGCTACCCTGTACAGGCAAGCTGGACTACATCCATATCCTCCATGCATTCGAGCGCGGTGTGGACGGAGTTTTCGTGGCTGGCTGACTGCAGGGGCAATGTCATTACCTGGAAGGTAATATGTATGCAGCAAAAAGAGTTACATATGCAAAAAAATTGCTATCGACAGTGGGTATCGATCCTGCACGCCTGGAGATGCATAATCTCTCTGCAGCGATGGGACCAAAGTGGGCTGAAATCTGTACCGAATTCACAGAAAGAATCCGTAAACTTGGTCCCTCACCCATATGGTTCGCGGTATGCAGGAGAAGTGGGATGAAAAGGAGTGAATTGAAATGATTGTCGGCAAGCAGAAGCCTTTTGAAGAAATCTGGGATATGATAAAGAATTTTAAGAAAGTTCTTGTCTTTGGTTGTAACACCTGTGTTGCAATCTGTCATGCAGGCGGAGGCAAAGAGGCTGAGATACTCGCTTCCATGCTTAAGATGAAGGCTTCTCAGGAAGGTGTGGAAATGGAGGTTAAGCATGCTGCAATCGAGAGACATTGTGAGCCTGAATTTTTTGAGCCTGTAATGGATGATGTGAAGACTTTTGATTTGGTACTTTCTCTGGCTTGCGGTGTTGGAGCAAATTTCCTCTCTGAAAGAATCGGGAATATTCCTGTATATCCGGGCATTAATACAGGGTTTTACGGAGCTGTTCCAAAGGCAGGTATATTTACAGAACTCTGCGCTGGATGCGGAAACTGCATACTTCACCTGACCGGCGGGATATGTCCTGTTGCCCGCTGCGCAAAATCCCTCATGAACGGACCATGCGGCGGAACGAACAACGGTAAATGCGAGATAAGCCAGGATGTGGATTGCGCATGGTACCTGATTTTAGAGAGGATGACGAAACTCGGTACTCTGGAAAATCTGTCCGAAATTAAACCTCCCAGGGATTGGTCAACCGGAATATACGGAGGACCTCGTCGGATAGTATTGGAGCATATAGCAGACGTTGAAGCACGGGAAGAGAAAAAAGAATCGTAGGGAGGGGGAAAGAGGAGATGAAAAGCGGAAGTAATCTGGAAAAGGTATTGGAAGGAGGCTATTTTACTGTAACTGCCGAGGTGGGTCCTCCAAAAGGTACTTCTGCCTCGGTCATTCAGAAGAAAGGTGAACTCCTCAAATCCTGTTGTGATGCTATGAACATAACGGACAATCAGACAGCCATCGTTCGCATGTCAAGTCTGAGCGGCTGTGTTATATTGAAGCAGATGGGGCTTGATCCCGTAATGCAGATGGTGGTCAGGGACCGGAATCGGATCGCCATACAGAGCGACATTCTGGGCGCCATTGCCTTGGGAATTCGAAATGTGCTCTGTCTTTCCGGCGACAGCCAGAAATTCGGTAATCATCCGACAGCCAAAGGCGTTTATGATATCGATTCTATCCAGCTCGTCCAGACCCTTAAGAACATGAGGGATGAAAAGAAATTTCTCTGCGGGGAAAACATCTCCGGGGAAGTTCCCCTTTATATCGGAGCTGTTGAAAATCCTTATGCCGATCCCTTTGAGTTCAGGGTTACAAGGCTTGCCAAGAAAGTAAAAGCAGGCGCGGACTTTATTCAAACCCAGGCCGTTTATGATGTTAATAAATTTGCCTTGTGGATGCAGATGATAAGAGATCAGGGTCTGGATAAACAGGTCCATATTCTTGCCGGAGTCATTCCCATAAAATCTGTTGGAATGGCCCGCTATATGAGGGACAATGTCTCAGGTGTGAGTGTGCCGGATGAGATCATTACACGCCTGGAGAACGCCAAGAATGTCAAAGAAGAGGGAGTAAATATAACTCTGGAGATAATTGAGCAATTGAAAGAAATAGACGGTATCCACGGCGTCCATATCATGGCGGTGGCCTGGGAAGACATAGTGCCTGTTATCGCAGAAAGGGCCGGTTTATTACCCAGACCTATACTGTAATAAAAGTATCAGTGTCAGTGATTAGTGCGAAAAAATTCTATTTACCGTCGCAGATACAAAACACCGACTCTATTTAACAGGAGGATATGATGAGCGCAAAAATTCTGGTTGTCGATGATGATCCGGATATCCTGGAAGCTATAAGCCTTATCCTTGAAGCGCGCGGCTATCAGGTAGTTGCGGCCCGGGACGGGATTGAAGGCCTGAATAAGCTTAAAGAGGAAAAACCTGATTTGATGATTCTGGATCTCCTCATGCCCAGGCTGGATGGCTTTGGAGTGTGCAAAGAATTGAAAGATCCGCGATGGTCCAAATATGCTCATATACCCATCATTATTCTGAGCAGCATAAAGCAGGACGCCAGCAGGCGGCGTTATGAACTGGAAACAGGAGTGCAGCTCGACGTTGATGATTATGTAGAAAAACCCATTGAGCACACGATCTTGTTGGAACGTATAGGGAAGATCCTCAAAAAAGTAGGCAAGGCTTAAGGAGAAAGAGATGGAGAAAAAGAAAATCTTACTGGTGGATGACGACGCAGATTTTACGGAGGCCGTCAAGCTCCTTTTAGAAAGTAGATCTTATGATGTGATTGTTGCCAATGATGGCAAAGAGGGGCTGAAAAAGGTCCAAACAGAAGGGCCGAATTTAATTATTTTAGATGTCATGATGCCTGAAATGGATGGCTATCAAGTTTGTGCCAAGCTCAAAGCTGACCCTAAATATAGACAGATTCCCATTCTTCTGTTGACTGCAGTGGGAGAGGCTATCACCACAACAAGTTATACAAAGGAAATGGGCATGAAAACAGATGCCGACGACTATATTCCAAAGCCTGTAGAGCCGGTTGCGCTGGTAGAAAGAGTAGAAAACATATTGAGGATTTCGTAGGATTTTATGGCTTAAATTACTGCAAAAATGGGTCAGGTAAATTAAAGAAATTCTAATTATGGGGAGCTGAGAAATATGCCTTACAGAGCAATGAAAGAATCCTTAAACGCCGTCATTGACAGCCTGTCGGACGGCATACTGGTTACCGATAAACAAGGCAAGATCATCCTTTATAACCAAAAGGCGGAAGCCTTTCTCGGCATACAGGGCAAGGCTGCTTTAGATCATCCGGTACAGAAGCATATCAGAAATGATGTGCTGGTAGGAATTATAAGCAAGATATTGAAGCTTGAGTTGCCATTACCGTATCGCGCCGAAGAGGTATGTCTTATGGATATAGGCAATATAAGGCTAAGGGTTCATGTCAATCCTGTAAGAGACGAGCATGGGTTGCTCATCGGATCCGTAACCCTGCTCCATGATATGGCGCAGTTAAGCGCTATAGACAAGATAAAGGGCAATTTCTTGTCAATGGTTTCTCACCAGTTAAAATCCCCTTTAAGCTCTACTTTACTTCAGACATCTATACTTCTGGATGGGATAGCGGGAGAGTTCAATGAGAAACAAAGGGATTTGCTTCAAAAGGTCAAAAACAAAATAAAGGGTATGGTTGATCTGATTCATGATATCCTTGATGTCTGCTATATCGAAGAAGGAGGATATTTAACACAGATAGAAAATCTGGATCTCGCTGAGATTTTACAAAGAACGGTCGAGTTAATGCAACCTCAGATCCAGGACAAGAATATCGTCCTTCATGTAAAAATAGAAGATCACCTTCCTTTGATTATTGGCAACAAAAGCAGTGTGGAGGCCATGTTTATAAACCTGATTAATAATGCCATTAAGTACACACCCTCAGAGGGGCAGGTTAGTGTCGAGATGAGTGAGAATGCACAGAACGTTCAGATAGAAGTTTCCGATACAGGAATAGGCGTTGAAAACGAGGATATCCCCCGTATTTTCGACAAATTTTACAGGGTAAGATCAGAGTCAACAAAAAATATCAGCGGCACAGGACTGGGACTTTCTATTGTGAAAAGCGTTGTGGACGCACACCGTGGAGCTATCAATGTTGAAAGCAAGGTAGGGGAGGGCACTACATTCACTATCCTGCTGCCGGTAAAATGAGCGCTTATTGCTTCTGTTTTTATAAAATGTGGCACTCTCGTCAGAGGAGGGGACTGAAACTATTAGGACTTCTAAAAAAGGAGGGTGATAATCATGAGTATTAGCGCTATGCCGCCTTGTCAGGCAGCATGCCCAATACACACAGATGTGCGAGGCTATGTTTTTGCGATTGCTGCAGGTGATGTTGAAGATGCTATTAAGATTATTCGTCAGGTCAATCCCTTTCCCTCCGTTTGCGGCAGAATCTGTACCAGACCCTGTGAGAAGAAATGCAGGCGGGGTCAGGTAGATGAACCTGTATCCATAAGAGCGCTGAAAAGAT
>Ga0315295_10002624_pt1 | contig 15217 bp, 15 predicted proteins | sample YL17G14_0_MG_FD_204453 | JGI IMG/M metagenome (GOLD analysis project Ga0315295, IMG submission 204453) | Sediment microbial communities from Yellowstone Lake, YNP, Wyoming, USA - YL17G14_0 | ecosystem: Environmental > Aquatic > Freshwater > Lake > Sediment | place: USA: Wyoming | collected...
TGCCAGGAGTCTTTTTATAATCCTGTTGTTACCCGTGTCTGCGATATATAAATAAGTTCCGTCCGTGCAGATACCACTTGGTTCCTGGAAATTTGTATCACCCGAACCATCCGTCCCAAATTTATCGACATAGGAAAGGTCGGCTGAAGACCGAATAGAAATCCTATCATTGAAAGAATCGGCAACGTAAATCTTGCCCCCGTAATAACACATTCCGTGGGGATAGTTGAATTGATCGTTTCCACTTCCGGCCGTCGTTCCGCCTATCCCATTCAGGTAAATATCATTCGCCGTCCATTTTGAGATCCGATGGTTTGTATGTTCCGCGACATAAATATATGTTCCATCCGTGCAGATTCCATAGGGATCGTCAAATTGACCGGCTCCGGTCCCGCTCGTCCCCCATGTCCTGACAATGCCAAGCGAGGTAAAGGTATTTATCGACCATGATGCGGCCGTCCCGGCCTTAATCCCGGCTACTTTATATCCTGTCGATTCCTCTGTTGGGACTGAATATGACCAAACCAGAGACGAGGAAGTTCCGGCCATTCCACTGCCGGCGGCATAAACACTATTCCGGAGTTCAAGTAAAATCTCGTCTGCGGTAGCCGTTCCCCTTTTTGATATCAAGGCGCGAGGATCATAATTGGACTTCCTTGCCGTTCCTATCCAGACGGAACCCGTGTAATAGATCGAAGACCCCGTTTTCTTCCAATAACATCCAGAAGCCGAGGTCGTCGTAGTCGTCGTTGATGTTGAAGTCGAAGTCGCCGCAGGTGCTTCCGTCGGATATTCAAGCCCATATTGATCTTCCCAATCTTCGGGTTCAGGGTTCGTGCTACAGTCGTTGAACGTCTTTTCCAGCCAAGGATTTACTGGTTGCTGGTCCGTCTTCAACGCCGTGTACGTGGAGAGTTCCATTAATCCCCCTTGACCTGTTCTCGTCTTTCAACAGGGGCATGGAAAACCTTGAATGAATTCACCTTTAAAGCCGCGCCAACGTTCTCGGCGTTATAGAGTTCAACGCACGAGAACTGACCGGAGATCGACATCCCACCTTTGTTCTTGATCGGTCGCCGGAGTTCGATATCGGTCGCCGAGGGAGTCGCCCCGGCCAAGGCAACCGTTCGCTTCACGTCTTTATCAAAATCGGTATAAATCTTTGCCGACAACGTGATTGCCGTCGGGGCTTCATATTCACATTCAAAATGTAAAAAGTATTGAGGGACTTCATGTCTCACGTAGCCCGTCACTCCCCGGGCCGTGATGTTTGTCGTGATATCTTGGGTTCCCGAGTCACACTCAAGGACATAGCCATCGGTCGTTCCCATGTAAAGTTTCAGGTCTCCAGAAGAATTCCGAACCTGACCAAACCACGATGGAGTCTTTGAATATGAGAACGTATAGAAACATTGGCCCTTGAGATAATTACAGGCCAGCGTAATGGCCGATTCCCCGCCTGTTCTATTTGGAAGACTCAAGATAATTTCGTTATACCGTAAGTTCGTTACCGCTGAAATTCTTTCGAGATACGTTTTATCGACGGTCTGGAGGGTCCGGTCCATCATCAATCCAAATTGGTTGCTGAAACCTTCGCAACCGTTGAAGACTTCCCACCCCCTGAAACTCAAGAACGTGAGAAGTCCGAAGGTTTCGTTCAACGACCAGGGCGCTATACAACCAAAATCCCGACACACGGAAAACCGGCCATAAGCTCCACTCGCTTTCTTTCTCAGGATCAGAATCGACTTCCGTTTGAAGGGATAGAGATACCCTTTATAGACAATCATCCCCGTTATTTCATCATCGCTTTCACCTTGCCGGACGCTGATATAACGAGAAGTCAGGTCAAAGGCTTCGGGGAAGTTTATGTCCGAATAATAAATAATATTCTCGTCTTCGTCAGCTATCCACAACCGATCATCCCAATAGGAAGAATATTTCCCTTTCGGAGCGATCGCCCGGTCTTCTTTCATGTCAATCCCAAGAAAAGAATCGGGAAGGTTATCGACAAAAGTTGTCTGCGCGTTTGGGATGGTAGCGACGAGATAATAAACAGAACCCCCGGACGACGTTCGATAAACATCCTTGGTATCGACCTGGGCGTCAGAGGAAACGGGGATTGACGAGACGGTCACTTTCTGTTGAAGTGCAACGGTGGAAATCGCAGAGGCCGTGAAGTTCCAATACTCGGTTGCGGTATGGCCCGTGGTCGCCGCAAATTTCAACGTTACCCCCCAAGTGATCGCAACTTCCGCGGCCATACTCGCCGTCACTGAATTCCAGGTTGTGCCGTTGTCTTCGCTCCACTTGAAGGTGTTCGGGGTTCCGACGCCATCAACATAAACTCTGAAGTTCCTGGTCCTGTCTCCAGTGTATGTTCCGGAAAGAGTGAGGTCGTTTAATCCCGAACCGACAAAAGTGACGGCTCCGATCAGTGACTTAATGGGGTTCGACACGTCGCCATAATTCCCGCTTCTTCGATATGCGACGGCGTATCGATATCGTCCAATAAGTTGACCGCCATCGGTCTGTCCTATTTTTATGTAATCGATATAAACATCAGAAGCCGTGGTCACTCCGGATGCTTCCACGAGAACCCGGCCGACGTTTGTAGTATCGGCATTGTCACAAAAATACCGGCCCACACTTTTGTCGTCGATAAACAGTTCGTACCACTCCGTCCCCGTTTCGGCAGTGTCAACGAGAACCGCGAACCTTAGCCATCGGTCTTTATAGATCGTGGCCCCACAAGCCGTGTACGATCCGGCTGAGTTTATATAAACATCGTTCCCGTCCACTCGAAGTTCAAAGGCGATTCGCCCATTATTTATTTTCAATCCAAAATAATCGGATTCTGACTTACTTCCAAGCGTGTCAAAATAAATAGAAAATTCAGCGCTATACTTCGGTCCTAAATTCGTGATCGTCCGATACCTTCTCGCAACGCTCCCGGCGCTTGCCGCCCCCAAGAGCCTCATGCACGATTTTGAATCAAAGGTCGCCTGAGAAGAAACGCCGGAGTTAAGATCCCCGGAGGTCCAGTCGGTTATCGCGGCGCAGTCCTCGTCAAGCAAGGTGGCGTCATAAGTCGCGGCGACGGTAGGAATCGTTGCCGGAGCAGTTATCCCAACTTGGACTTTCGTCCCGTCCGAAAGCAACATGATGTTGTCGATTTCAGTCAGAATGTAAATCCGGTTATTGATCTCCAGGATATTCACCGGATGGGCGAGAGCGGTTGTCCAGGTATGAATTGAGGTTAAAGACCCTGACCCGACCTTTCTCCAGACCGCGGCAGAGGTAACGACGATTTCACAAAACACGGCCGACGCATTGTAATACGTCGCATATCCATAAATTGCCTTGGCCCCGGCGCTTAAATCGACCTGGGTTGAAAGCCCACCGCGCTTCTCTATCCTGGAGCCATCCCGGGAATATCTCCAGTTATTCATGTAGATAAAACCCTGGGCCGGAACCTGGGTTACGGAAACAAGTTCATTGACCCCAAGCGAAGGCAGGGCTTCGTAGGATTGAAGTCCGGAAACTTCTTCTATCATTATCGATCCAAATATCCGACCCTATCAATAAAGGCCAGATCGCGGGAATCTCTGTACATTTTATCCGTGAAACTTCCTTTCACAAAAGTTGGCTGTTGCTGGATTCTCTGACCGACGATATCTCTGACCCTACCCAACCAGTACTGATACATCTTTTCCCAATATCCCGTCGCCTTGGATTCCAACATCTGTCCGATCAACACGCAAGCCATAAGCGGGATAAGCCGATGAGCATGGCGAGGGATATAGGTTGGTCCAGCCGAACCGATCGTTGCCGACTCAACGGCGATAATCCAACACCGGGCGTAACTCGTTTTCGATACCGAAGGTTTTGGCATAAAGATAATCGAGTTCCCTTTCAGAGTGAACCCGACCGGGAATTCCGCAGTCTCGCCATTCACCTGGGCCAAAAGTTCTTCGGTGGTTTCGTAATAAGGGATGATCTGAGCGCTTTCATCCGTGACATTCCTCTTCATCGCATATATCTGTAGCCACTCGGCCGTCAAGGTATAGGATGAAGTGCCGGCGACGAGGCTTATGTCTTCGTAGGTCAAAAAATTCGAGGGCAAATAATCGACAAGATCAAGGGTTACGAGTTCGGCGGCAGAGTTTATAAACCAATCGAGAAGAACATCTCCGGCCGGGAACAACGTCCCGGAATCGGATTCGGCTTGGCGCGAAAGATTTCTTGTAGCAGTTCTAAGCTCCGCTAGGGTCATGGTTCTCACCTTCTTTAAATTGAGAAGATGAACCCACGTATGTTTTTTTGTGCTCCAGGTCGTATATTTTCATATATCCTTCGGCCATCAATTCAGCCGCGAGTTCTTCCTTCTTACTCTTGGCCTCTGCATTTCGACGTAACACGTCTTCAATGTACGCCTTGTTTCCGTCATAGGCGCGATGGAATTTCAACCCGATGTATTTTCGCTTTCTCAACTGGAAAAGTGAATCTTCGCTTAGGCTCTGGAATACGGCTACGGTTGGGTTCCGTAGACTGAGTTTGATAATCTCGCCATTGTTTATCGTCTTCGGGTTCTCTACTGATCGGCTTAATTCAAGCCGACACTTGATCTCCCAATAATTCCAAGCCGTATTCCAAACGGGATAATACCGGGGATCTATGATCTTCAGTTCTCGTTCAAACCATTTCGGAACGATCATTCGCTTTCTTCTTCTTCCTGAATGACGAGAATCTTCTGAAGCGTGGGGACGAGTTCCCTACGCACAAGCCCTGCGGCGTCAACGGCTTGGGCCGCTCGATCAATAAGGGCGTACTCTTTCTTCGTGAAGATAATCAGTTTTTCTTTGTCGGCTTCCTTGTTCCAGAAAAAAGTTTTCCCCATGGAGCCGTCTTCTGCCGGAACATCTTTCACTTGAAGCCCGACTTCTTTTTCTTCGTCATCGGTGAGGCCTAGGCGTTCGGTGATCTTATCGATCAAGATCATGTCCAATAATTTACCTTGCTTAATGAAAGGCAAAATCCCGAGGATGTTCAGTCGATCCAAAACCGTGAGGTTCATGGCAACTTGGAGGGGCTTGATTTTTGTCGGGAGAACGGCCGGTTGGTCACTCATTTACCGCCGCCTTAATGATGTCGAGTTTGTACTTCATCTTTTTTCTCCTTGAGAATTATTTAAAGAGAGGAGAAGGAAATCCTCCCCCTCTCTTTTCTTAACATTAAGCAGAGGGAACGGTATCGTAACAGTTGATATAAAGGGTTTGGGCGGTCGCTACATCATAGACCTTGATATAGCCATTAACTTTACCCTTCAAATCTCCATCGGCTATTGCCGTGAACCCTTCTTTCCCGGTGGCCGTCTGGAACGAGAAGGTGTTTGTCCAGCCGGTTCCGGTGCCAGCGGACCCGAAATGAATCCCGGAAGCCCTTGCGCCGAATGACGCCCCGCCTTCAGAATGGAGACGGATCATGGCCGACGAGGTGCAGGTCGTGATGCTGTGGGACCCGTCGCTTCGATCGTCAACGACAAGGAGGTTGGTCCTTGTTTTGACGACCGATCGACAACGCTGAGAGACGATTAGGGTCGTCACGTTGTCTGACGAATAGCCACTAGACGCATACTCGCCTCGATCGTAGACTGATATTTCGCATCCCAAAAGATTCGAGAGGCTTCCCCCGGGCGCATTGTAGGCATAGATCCGAAGGGTCTGAAGGCCTCCCTTTGCCGATCCGTTGAGGGCGTAGTTGTAGCCTTCAATCCTGGCCCCCATGTCGGACGCGCCTCCCCATCCGCCGGTCCCGGTGGTCCCAAAGGGATAGGTCGCTTCCCTGGTGATGACTGCACGAAAGGCTCCAGCGGCACATTCCGAGGCCCCAACGCAATTCCCCTCGACACTGACAACCCGGGCGTAGGACTTCCCGGCATCATCACCGGACGCCGTGGTCGCATACATATTCCCCATGATCTTGATGCCGCCGTAGGTGGCGTGGGCATAGCCCATTGTCGCGGGGTATGTTCCGCGGAATTTAATTGCTTTACCCGCGGTACTTAGCCCGGTTTCCAGGGTTTCAGCAAGAGAAAAATCCAACCCCTTCATACTTTGATATCTTCCGTCCAAAACCATTCTTGACTTTTGAATAGCCATAGATTTCTCCTTTTTAATCGTAAGGGAAGGCGGGCGCTCCTATGGCGACGCTCGCCGCCTTCCCTGTACTTTTTTAACCGATAACCGTCCCGTTGGCGATGGATTTGGTCCACCATTCACCGGCGTGCCAAATACCCGTCCAGGCATCGCCGGCGGCGTTGAATGTGATTGTAGTATTTGAACCATATAGGGCGGCCGTGACAACGGTATCCGCGGCGTAGACGGTGTTAATAAGGGTCTTCTCTTGACCCTCATAATGTCCTACCCCAAGGGTTCTGGTTTCGGCCGCTCCGGTTTGGGTGATGTAAGTGATAGGCGTATCGACATCGATCGCGCCTGCATCGGTCGAGTTCGTGTCTCCAACCAATTCCAGGTGCTTGGTTACAACAACCCTCTCCGCTTTCATCTTTGTAAGGTCTTGATTCGGTCCTTGAAAAGACATTTTCTTTCTCCTTAGCTCGCGGCGTGTTTGATAGCCGTCAACCGGCCTAAGCCCTGGGGCTTCGGAGTGCCGAAGTTGTTGTACCAAACCAGTTGCGCCGTGAGTTCATCTTTGCCCTGAACTCGACTCAAGATCCCGTTGTCTCCGGGAATCCAGGTCAGTCCGTTATCCGTGGGGGCATAGACGGTGAGCAGGGATTCGTCGAGGGCAACCATGGTGTTATCGGGGCAGTCCGAATCCGAGAAGATCGGGATCTTCCCTTTACGTCCACCATAGAACGCAAGGGATTCCAAACCTTGCCAGAGAGCGGTTTCGTTCGGCATCGTGACATCGACGCCAAAGATTTTGAACATCGCTCTCCAAATGACTTCATTGGTCCATAAAGACCCGACCCGGCCAAAATGCTCCACTTCCATGATGAGTTCGAGAATCTTTTCCGGAGTAATAGCGACACTTCCCATGGCGACGGATTGCGCCCGCGCCCATACATAGGTACTACGGTCAATATTTTGGAAATCGGTTGACGTAATCCCGGTATAGGGGTCGGACGTGGAAATGATCCCGGTCAACCCCATGGGAACGCCGGTACCGGCCGCTTGAGACGAAGCGTAGGTATCGTGATCGAAAAGATACGCGTCGTCGTCGGCGGTAATGGCAGAAGCCATCGTCAAGGTATCCGTTCCGGCTCCGCCTTTACTGATAGACGAGATCGTGATGTCTTCGGCCTGGAGAACCCCGGCCGTGGTATAGACATCAACGGACATCCCGGCGTCAAGGTACTGAGAGGGGGCGGTGTAGCCGTTGGAGTCTTGACCGAACAGGGGGCCATTGACGGTTGCGGTGACGGAATTACTGACCGCGGCCGCAAGTTGGGCCAACCGACCCGATCCGTCTCCCCAAAACTGCCGGTTCAGTTTATTGGAAATCGTAATTCCAATACCCTTGAGTTCGGCTTTAAGCAAGGACATGACGGCTCCCTTGCCTTTACCGCAAGCCACCGCCAGTCCATCAAATTGAAGGGTGGCGTACATGGCGCGTTTCATGTAGAGCAAGAATTCCGCGTAAGTCCCCTGTTTGGGGGTGGGGAGGGTGGAAGACGAAGACGGACGAGCGGATTGAGGGGCGGCCGTCAGACATTTAAAGACGGCGTATTTGCCAACGACCGATTCTTTATCCGTTTTGAAACGGTCGTACATTTTGGTATTCTCTCGAATCTCAATATTGAGACCGGGGAGAATGAATTCAAGGAACAGCGCGTTGGTTGCGGCCGTTCCCATTTGAAGGACTGACATTTTATTTCTCCTGGGTTATTTTTAAGTTTTTGGGGCACCTATCATAAATTCGGCCATCGCGGAGTCCATGAGTGGATCATTTGAGGCCGCCGATAGGGCGTCGTCTAAGCCTTTGAATTTTCTGTTGCCATTGCCGCGGTCAACGCTTTTTGTTTCAGCGCTTCCGCTTTTTGCAACGGGGGCCGATCTCTGGTTGTTCAGATAATCGGCAATTGCCTGTTGTCCGATCTCGTTGGCGATATCGGGATATTTCTCTAAGATAGTCTTTGAAGTCGGGGCTTCCGAAGAAGTTACTCCGCCCTTCAGTTTATCTTGCAAAGTTTTCATCCCTCTCGCGGCCTCTCTCATGTAGCCAGCCATAGACTTGAGTGGTTTCCCGGAGTTCTGATCTCTTTTTACCAGAACGGAAACAAGACCGGCATAAAGATCCTCGCTTAACTTCGGGAAGCTTTTGTCTTCAACGAAGACATCATCGAAAGGGTTTTCTTTCCTGGCATCGATGAAAGAGGACTCCATCGCCATCTTGGCCCTTTGAAGTTCGGCTTCTTTTGAGGACTCTCCAAATCTCGCCACAATCCCTTGAAGATTCTGGATAGACTGTTTTTGCTCAAGGATGATTTTTTTCAATCCTGGAGCCACGAGGTCAAGATCAAGATCTTCCTCGGTCTGATCCTTTTCATCTTTTGGTTTTGTGGGTTGGTTAAAATCTCCGGCGTCAAATCGATCCAAGAGTTTGTTAAGCGGTCCAGAGATAGCTTCATACTGAGCGTCCCGTTCATTAAGAATTCGCTCACGTTCGGCAAGCTGTCTTTCTCGCTCTTCACTCTCGTTGGATTTTTTAACCGGCGCAGTTTCTTTTTTTTCAGCACACGGAGAACCTTGAGGACACGGAGTTTCTTTTTTCTGCGGAATCGGAGAGGGAGTTGCTTCGTCGTCATCGGATGATTTAAAAAATCCCGACTGTTCAGCAAACTTCATCATCTTGTTTCCACCGAAAAAATCAGCTTTAGGGAGTTCGACTTTAGCCGGAGCAACGGGGGTTTCCGGTTTTGTCTCTTCTGGCATAGTTAATCTCCTATTTGTTTAATTAACACCAAGATCAGGTATTGTCAAGTCTGGTTATCCTTCAGGTTGTGCTTGAGGCTGTGTTTCTCCACCACCGGGGGCCGGGGTTGCGTTCTCTTCCGATGGAATAGGTCCGGGAGCCGCGCCGCCACCGCCTTCATCGCCGGCTGAGGCTTGGTGAGCCCCAGGAACGCCACCTGGGCCTCCTGCGCCCGGGGCGGACAGGGGAGGCTTCATGGCTTGGGATAGGGCGATGGTCGTTTGGAAATGCTGGTTGATATGTTCAGCCAGGGCCATTAACTCTTTCTCCTCCCATTGCATGGCTTCCTCGGTCTTAATCAGTCCGCAATGGTATTCGAGGTGGAGATTGTGATCGTCATGGATATAAAAGAAAATCCCGCCCTTCGAGAATTCCTTGTCATAGGTTTTATCGATGAACGACTGGTTTTCCCGAATCGCTTTTTCGGTATCGGCGATATCATCTCGAAGATCATACTCCCCGGTTCCAAGGTTCAACATCCGGATAATCTTGGGTTTGAATGATTCATCGAGAATACCTTGGCCCCAAAGTTCCGTGATGAGTTTGACCTGCATGGATGGCGACTGGTTGATAGAGATCCCCATTTCCAACCGGACATCAAAGTTTCTGTTCAAGTCGCCTTTATCGTAATAAGCGATTGTCGCGGCACGGTTTTGACCTACGACTTTTATTTTCCTAGGCATCGAGTAATGCTTATCCATGATCTCAAGCCTGAGTTTATCCATGTTGATAAACGTATCGTTTGCCAAGCCAATCATGGGATCAAGCTTGAGAGATTCCTGTTCGATCATCTGTTGATAGAGACTGGCCGGGGCGCGGCTTGCATATTGAGGAAGCCTGGAATAACTGACTTCATGAATATTTGATACCCGATCCAAGGACGAGATGAAGAAATCTCGTAACGCTCCGACCTGAGAATCCAGTTGAGGCATGGTAATTGGACGGGGCTCTCCTTTTGAAAAATCAACTTCAAGAATTTCAAAGGGATCAACGGTAAAGGCCGAAGCGTTACGCAGGGCATTTTTCCCAACCATCATCTTGGGTCGCCAAGACTCGACGTGTTCAAACGCCATGGAAACAAGCCGGTTTGTAAATCTTTGAAGATCCTGAACGAAGTGAAGCGGACCCAAAGACCAGAAAGAATATGGAGTCTTTTTGTAATACAAGAAAAAGTATGGAATGTCCGCTCCCGGGGTCGGGTTGTCATCGGAGAATAAGCATCTCTTCTCACAAAAATCCAGTCGTCTCCCCTTCTCGTAATCGGATGATGGTTTCTCCCAATATTCCTTGACGATATAAGTTGGCTCGTCTTTATCTTTCTCGTCTTCATTGACGTTCATGCCGCTATACTTATCACCGCCGGGGGAGAGTTCCCCGATAAATTCCTTGGCGTCGGGATAGGCCCGAAGTAGTTCTTGTTCGGTAAGTTCCTTGAGTTCAATAATCCACCGCATCTCCGTAGGGTCAAGGGCCGTGGGATCGGGCCTGACGTTGAATATCGGGACATTGAAACACAGGAGTTCCCCGCGTTCCCGTGTTTCTTTGGTTAAATCCGCTTTACCTTCTTTCCTTGGAGCAACGCTCGTCTCTCGATATTCAGAATCCCACACCCATTTCAGGCAAGCGTTTCCGGTTCTAAGAAGGTCGTATTTGGAACGCCCGAGTTTGTTCTGGAATCCGTTCACGTAGTCATTAAATCCCAAAAGTTTTGTCGCAACTTGGGAGCCGAATAAATCTTTTGTTTCGCCGGAGTTTGGGATCCCGACGGCGGAATGTAAAAAGGCGATCTTTGAATCCAAGACTTCGACAAGCGGCTTCAAGAGGTTAATAACGATCTTGGCTTTTCTCAATACAAAACTGACGGGTTTCAATTCTCTTTCTCGATCATCCCAAATCGAGAACTGTTCTCCGGCTTCCCACGCCATTAATTCCTTCCACTTCCCGTGATGGGCTGAAACCACGGGATGCTTCTTGGCTTGATCGTCAACCCAGGAAGCGAACTCCTCTTCACTTTTTTCGACACCGTTGATTTTGAACCACTTTTTGTTTTCCATGGCGTTCCTCAAAAGATCAGGTCATGCGCCGAGGGTTCGTGTTTTTTTGACTCTTCTTTGGCAATAGCGGTGATCTCATTTTCTTTTTTGAAGTAGTCCGCCATTGCCTTGAACCCATCGGCCTGATGTTGAAAGTTATCGGCAAGTATTTCGAGAGTGAGGTTGACTTTTTCCGCAGAATCTACGGATACTTTGTATCCGTGTCTAATCTCATCTTTCAATATCCCTTGAAACGAATGAACTTCCTTCAAAGAATTAAGAATATCTTCCGGCATATTAGCAATCGCTTCCTGCCCCTCGATCAAGGTTTCCAGGAGGCCTGGAATCACAAGAATGGACGCATAGACCTTCCTGAGTTTTTTAAAAAAGCGCATCGTAATTCTCCTTCAATTTCAAGTCTTCCATCTTCTTGAGATTTTCTATCATCTCGTCCGCAAATTCTTTTTGTTTTGGATCGTCTTCACGTACCGTTCCAGCTTTCGGGGGGTTCACGTTTTTCACGGCATAAGCAAGCGTGTCACATAAATCATCGTGTTCAACGTCGGGATAATCCAGGAGTTGACTTGTGATTCTTTCGCATCCCGAGCCAAATAGAATTCTTCCTGTTTCAAGCCAGGGCTTGACGCCGCGGATTCTTACTTCCTTCTTTTTGTTATGGTGTTCAATCAACGAGAAGATAAAACCTGGAGCGCAGGTTTCGACCATGCTTTCTATTGATATCGAATATTTTTCTTTTTCAAATAATACTTCATCGATATGAAAAGTGTCGCTTAATTCCTGTGCATACATCAGGACTTTATATGGAGTCAACCAAGTTTCCTCTGCTTTGATGATATAGATTTTCCCTTTCTCGTCAACGTCATAAATCAAGAATCCAGACGGATCATTTTTCTTTGTTTCCGTTCCCGCTGGATCTACGATAAGCGTTCGCCAATAATTATCGGGTCCGTCAATGAAATTCCTGATCCATTTTTGATAACAGATTTTATCCGCACTATCGATGATTCGGAGTTCATATTGAAGGGCGAAGTCATCTTCTCCCACCGACATATCGGTTTTCCGTTCTTGAAAATCTTCCCATGTGAACATTTCGGGAAAGGCGAGCGTTCCATTTTTTTTGAAGGGGTCCACGCGGCCCCGGCCATCACCAATGGCATAGGGGACGATGAATTTCTTATACGAGTCAACGTTTTTAATGATATGGGAAACAAGGTCATTGGGATGATAAAGAGTTCCCACGTCAACTTCAAATCCGACGTTGAACTTTTTATATTTCGTGAGAATGGCTTTCTGGAGTTTCCATTTCCGCTTTACGTCTTCACGTTCGGTTTCGGAGTATGCGTTTTTATTGTGAACCAAATCGTCATTTATGATGACATCAAAATGGCGAGAGACCTGCGTCGTATCGAGCGAAGACACGGTGAACCAAACTTCGCCGAGCTTTACCATCCATTGTGTAAATTTATCGTAACCATCTTTTCCTTGTGGGAGTCCGAAGATCCATTGAAGCATTGGCGATCCCATGAGGGCGTGTTGGAATTCAGCCATGAAGAGTTCGGCATTGTCCTTGGTTCCGGTGTTGTAGACGATGGAGATTGGACGGCCCTCGACGTGAGCCCAACAAAACATAAACAGGGCGAATCCCAGGATGACGGTGGTTTTAAAAGACCCGCGGAACACGGAAACAAAAAGACGGCGACCGTCTTGAATATTCGGGTCCAAAAAATCACAAAGCATCTTATGGAGGACGCCGAAGTTCCGGAACTTATCTTTCCAGGCCTCTCTCAATATAGCGGTACAAAGAAAATGGAGACTTAGAGATTTTGATCTCCAATAGTCCCGGTTAAGGGCCTGGGGGAGATTATTCGAGGAGATTACAAGGTTCTCGTTCTCCACTTATTTCCTCGCCTTCTTTCTTGTCGTCTTCGGGTTCCCAATCTTCACCCGGAATCAAGTCAATAATTTTTTCTCCGGTTGCTTCCTCGGCCGCTTTCAGCGATTCCATGGTAATTCTTATGGCGATATCTTTTCGTTGATTAATCTCTAGTTTTTTTGAGGGGTAGGCGTCCTTGATCTCATAGGCCATGTCTAAGGCTTTGAGTCGCGCATGGTTATCCGGAGAAGATGGAAGTGGTACTTGAGTTCCGTCTTTCGTGAGGATATGACGCTCTGGAAGGTTGGCTTCAAGTTGTTCCTTGTGAACGGAAACCAATTTCGTGAGTGTCATTCCCTGGCGATCCATCTCGCCGCTGACGATCTCATGGATCTCACGTTGGATCTTTTTCCCTCGTGTTCGGATTGTTGAGGCCGCATAGCCGGCGCGTGATAGGCAATCGTTTCGATATTTAGGATTGAACCCGACTTCTTTCCATAACGAATAAAACTTTTTTTTCTCGTAAGATAATCGAGCCAATCCGTAGGCCATGTTTACTTCGTATTTCTAACTTTAGGGACGGTGTTCAGGAGTTCACGTTTCAGGCGTTCTTGCATCTCTTCGATTGATTCCGGCTTGTCCCGGGGATCAAGGGGGGAAGGCGGGGCCATCGGGGTAGGAAGGGCTTCGTGTTCAAATTCGGGAACCGTTTCTGATGTTGAGGCCCGACCCTTAAGGATCTCAAGTTCACGGGTTGCTTCGTCAAGAAGTTTTTTTAGTTTTTCGTTTTCTTCCGACGCCGACATTTGTTTTTCGGGTTTCGCGTGAGACTTGAAATACTCGACGATCGCGGAGTGGGGAAGTTCAAAAATCTTGTCGCGGTGGATGACAGTAAAAGTTTTACCTTCGTTGTCTTTTACGGCCATCATGTTTTCCATGTCTTCGATCGTAAATTTTGTACCATTTCCGATTTTCGACCAGAGTTCTGCGAAAGAACCGACGAGAATGGGTGACATTACTTGCTCCTTTTTTTATTTTTTACAACCAATTTTTTCCCCGTTTTAAAACTTTCAATTCTTGGATTACACCAGCAATTTTTAGAAAGAATGTGCTCTCTGGTGCTTTTGGTTTTCGTAGTTTTCAATGTTCGTCTCCTTAAAAGTTGGGAGGATGAGTGGATATTGTTGGGCGGCTTAGGCCTTCCGCGAACTGCGGTCTCTGCCACTCACCCTCCCTGTCCGCGTGAAATAGGAGGATATACAGACAATATTATACTTCATTTGGAGTTTGTCAATTCCGTAATCCCCAATCCATTGGGGGTGAGGACGTTATTGATAAAGTTTTCGATGATAATAATTTGCCAAGGAATAAGCTCAGCCTTGATTCCCGAGGTCTTCGCATATTCACGATAGAGAGTGATGATTTCTGGCTTTTCTTTATTCATTAGAGTCTCATTTTTCTGGAGTATATTTACCAACCAGTCTTTCTTTTTCTCTTCTTTTTTCTATTTTTCTCGCAATACTGAACCAATTTCTGAACTGAAGACAGATATTTGATTTTGTATTTAACGGGTATTTCAGCCAACTCGCAAATTTACCCTTAATCACATCCTCAAGATCAAGTTCTTCATAATCCCAAGACAGAGAAATAAGATAATCAAGAACGACCGGTGTCAATAATTCCAAATGTCCTCCTTCCGAAAAGATCCTTGGGAGTTCTTTCTTTGAAGACTCTATGAAAGATTCAGGAACATGAGAAAGAGGGATCTTCTTCTCTTTCTTTTCTTTCTTAAGAGAAGAATTAAGAGCAGAAGCAGAAGCAGAAGCAGAAGCAGAAGCAGAGCCTGCTTGCGCTTTGCTTGTGTGTTTGCTTAAGTTTTGCTTACATTTTGCTTTAGGTTTGCTTTTACCAATACCTCCATAATGACCAGCTTCTGCCCTAATCTGAGAAAGGTTTGCTTCTCTTACCATTCTTCTATTAAATATAATACCATCCTCATTTTTTGACGGTACACCGTGATCGATAAGTTCTTTTAATAGTATCTCAATTTCATCAACTGTTTCACCTGTTAATTTTGCTAGGTCTTTGCTTTCCATTTGCTTATCACCATAGAGTAAATAACCCTTCTTTTTACTCCTTGCCATTATAGAAAGCATCTTAATCCATAGGCCCTGAGCCTTTAATCCGCATAACTGGAGACCAGTATCGGCCTCCCAATCAGACCAATACCATTTCGTCCACGGGTTTTGATCTTCCCTACCGTTATTTGGCATATTATGCCCTTATAAAA
>Ga0315295_10002626_pt1 | contig 15206 bp, 12 predicted proteins | sample YL17G14_0_MG_FD_204453 | JGI IMG/M metagenome (GOLD analysis project Ga0315295, IMG submission 204453) | Sediment microbial communities from Yellowstone Lake, YNP, Wyoming, USA - YL17G14_0 | ecosystem: Environmental > Aquatic > Freshwater > Lake > Sediment | place: USA: Wyoming | collected...
CGTCTCCCTTGATTACATCTTTAATTATGTCGTCCAGATCTTTGCCTTTGGGGTATATAAGAATCTTCACTTCAGCGTTTTGAGCATCTTCATATTTTACCCATCCATATAATGGTGGTACCGGCAGCATCTTATCAACCATTTCACCACTCCGCGAGACGGCTTCTTCTCCCGCGGTATCGGCATCGAGAGCCAGTATTAAATTTCTGGTCAAGTTTTTAGTAATAGCTAGCTGTTTGTCAACCATAGATGTACCTGAAAAGGCAACTACGTTCTCATATCCGTACTGGTGAGCTGTCAAAACATCCATGTAGCCTTCCGTGATTACAGCTAAATCGTTTTGGCGGATGGCTGTCTTAGCACGGTCAATCCCGTAGAGGCTGCTGCTCTTATCAAAGACCGGTGTTTGAGGAGAGTTGAGATACTTAGGTAAAGAATCGTCTAAGGCTCTGCCGCCGAAGCCTATAACCTTTCCCTGTATGTTTCGAAAAGGGAAAATTAAGCGATTGCGAAATCGGTCGTAGTTGTTCTTATCATCTCGCTCCACGAGCAAACCAGCAGCCAGCAACTCTACTTCGTCATAACCCTTACCCTTCAGGAATTGCTTCAGAGTGTCCCATCCCTCCGGCGCAAAACCTAGCTGGAAGTTTTTAATCGTTTCCTTTGATAGCCCACGTCGAGTGACATAATTCCTCGCCGTTTCTGCCACCGAGGTATTCAGCAATACATGATGATAATATTCAGCGGCGGCTTCATTGATTTCAAATAATCTTTCCCTCTCTTTATTCTGAGCCTGCCTCTGTGGGGTTGACTGGGCAACCAGGGGAACACCTGCTTTGTTGGCTAAAAGGCGTAGAGCTTGGGCAAAATCGACGCCCTCTTTCTTCATGATGAAAGAAAAAATATCGCCACCGATACCGCAGGCGCCGAAACAGTGCCAGCTCTGCCGCTCGGGAAAAACAAAAAATGAGGGGTCCTTTTCAGAATGGAATGGACATGAGGACTTATAATTTCGTCCTGCTTTCTGTAATTTCACATACTCAGAGACAATTTGCACAATGTCCAGTCTCTGTTTTACATCGTCAATTACGCTCATTTTAGTAACCCAATCGCATGTTTCGAGGTTCTGATAGCTTGTGATATATCTTCTGGCGTCTGATTTCTTTGGCCATCTTTAATGCATACTGGTCCGTCATCCCGGCAATGTAATCAACGACCTTCCGCTCTACGGCATCATCACGGTATGCATATTCTTCGGGTAATTGCTCTTCGTTTTTCAGGAAATATGAGTACAGAAAGCGTATTATCCTTCTTGCTTTTGAAGTGTCTTTACCAGCCAGGCTTGGATTATACACTTTGTCAAAGAGAAACTCACGCAAGCCATTGGTCACTTCCAGAATGTCGACACTCATTCCAATGATTGGCTTTTTCAAACTCGCATCACCCGTTGATACCAAAGAATAACTGACTATATCACATACGAGCGTGTTAATTCGCTGGCCAGTGGTGTTACCGAGTAGTTTTACTGCGGAAGTTGGTACCTCGTTTTCAGATATTACACCAGCTCGTATGGCATCGGCAATATCGTGGTTGACATAAGCAACGATGTCAGCCATTTTGACTACCTGTCCTTCGACAGTACTAACTCCTGTCCATCCCTCCCCAAGTATCTCAATTCCGCTCTTGGAATGATTCAGGATGCCATCCCTTACTTCCCAGGTCAGGTTTAGTCCTTGTCCATCTTTTTCCAATAAATCGACTACCCTTAGACTTTGCTCGTTATGCTTGAATCCGCCGGGGAAGAGTTCGTTCAGAACTTGCTCGCCAACGTGACCGAATGGAGTATGACCTAAATCATGTCCTAAAGCTATTGCTTCGGTTAAATCCTCATTAAGGTTCAGCGCTCTAGATATAGTGCGCGCGAGCTGTGAGACTTCTAAGGTATGTGTCAGCCTTGTTACATAATGGTCACCCAAAGGGGCGATAAAGACCTGAGTCTTATGTTTGAGGCGACGGAAGGCATTGGAGTAAATTATGCGGTCGCGGTCCCGCTGGAAATCTGTTCGTAATGAGCAAGGTTCCTCCCATTTAAGTCTGCCCCGACTGAGCCTGCTTTTGGATGCATAAGGAGAAAGCCTATTTTCAGATTCCTCAATGCGCTGCCGAATGTTTAGACTGACCATCAAAACTTAAGTTTTTGCTCTCCTGCTTTGCTACAACGCTATGATTGGCCAAGTTTCGCTTCAACAGCAGCAATTATACGTCTTGTTTCATCTATCATGTCGGGGCTTACCGAGACTGAGGTGATGCCCCATTTTACCAGTTTTTCAGTAAGTTCCGGGTAGACTGAAGGTGCTTGACCGCAAATTGAAGCGGTGGCGCCTTTGCTAACTGAAACCCTGATAAGTTTTTCCAAAGCCATGATTACTGCATCGTTTCTCTCATCAAACTCCGGTGCTAACTTGGGGTTGTCTCGGTCTATACCTAAAATCAGCTGTGTTAGGTCGTTAGAGCCAATAGAGATACCATCGATACCAACATCTAAGAACTTGTCTATAAGGAAGACATTTGACGGCACTTCAGCCATCATCCACAATTTGAAATTGGGGAATTGGTATAACCCCTCGGCAACGAAGAATCTTTTTATCCTGGCCAGTTCGTCTACGAAACGGACGAAGGGAATCATGACGTATAAATTATCATAGGACTGACATACTTTTTTGATCGTCTCGACTTCTAGCCTAAAAACCTCGGGTTCCCTGGTGTATCGCGAACAGCCCCGATACCCAATCATGGGATTTTCCTCGAATTCTTCATACTTATCGCCGCCGCGTAAGTTTCTATACTCGTTAGTTTTGAAATCAGTAGTTCGGTAAACCACAGGCCTCGGGTGGAAAGCTTTGGTAAAAGTGGTAATGCCTCTGGCGAGCATTTCCATGAATTGCTCACCTTTTCCCTCATGCAACATGTATCGGGGATGTCCACCAATCTGAGCTATCATAAACTCGGCTCTAAGCAAGCCAACACCATCTACATGACGTGAAGCTATCGCCTCAGCAAGTTCCGGCTCCGCCAGATTTACGTAGACTCTGGTTTTGGTTTTAATGCGTTCTTGAGCAATAACTGTTGGGGCGGATTTTGTTGGCTCAGCTACTCTTCCAGCATATACTTCTCCTATAGAGCCGTCTACGGTGATTTCCTGACCGTCTTTCAAAGTTTTCGTCGCTACTTCTGTGCCAACCACGCAAGGGATGCCCAATTCGCGGCTAACAATAGCTGCATGAGCAGTTCTGCCGCCGCGGTCGGTGACTATGGCTGCGGCTCGTTTCATCGCTGGCACGAAATCCGGGGTTGTCATTTCGGCAACCAGAACATCACCCTTTTTAACTTTATCTATTTGTGAAGCCACGGGCACAAGTTTTACCGGGCCAACGCCTATTCCCGGGCTGGCGGCAACGCCGGTTAAAATTGCTTGAGCCTCTATCTTATGAAAAATCTTCGTGGTATCTTTTGGTTTCCAAGTGGTCACCGGCCGTGTTTGAAGGATGAAGAGCTGTGTTCCTTGCTTTGCCCACTCAATGTCTTGGGGAAACTGGTACAGGTCTTCAATCGTTTTGGCTATTTTAGCCAGGGCGACAATATCTTTATCGGCTAGCTTCTGCCTGCTCTGTTTTGATGCTGGCACAGGAATCTTAACGTTTGATTCGAGTTCGCCTGACGCTACACTGGTGTTTATGGTGAGTTGCCATTCTTGCTTATGTACTTTCTTATCGATGATTCTGATTTCTTTTTTATCCAAGAGATATTGGTCAGGTGTGACATCACCCGATACGATAGCTTCGCCCAGTCCGAAAATAGCTTCAATAAGTATCTTGGTCGTATCGTTACTTAAAGGCTCTATGGTGAACAAGACTCCGGATGCCTCCGATTGAATCATCTTTTGCACCGGAACTGCGATACCGACCTTTAAGTGGTCGAAACCGTGCTCTTCCCTGTAGAATATGGCCCTGGGTTCAAACAATGAACTCCAGCAGTCTTGTATTGCTGCCACTACCTCATCTTCTCCTTGCATGTTGAGAAAGGTGCTTTGTTGTCCGGCGAAAGAAGCCTCCGGCAAATCTTCAGCTGTAGCTGAAGAGCGGACTGCTACTAAGCCTCGACCTAATTTACGATACGCGTCTTTCATTTCCTTTACCATATCAGGTGGCATGGGCGCGCTGGAAATTCTATTCTTGATAACGCTGGATACCTCTTGGAGTCGTTTGCTATCGTTAACGTTCAATCCTTCGAGATCGTGGCGGACTTCGTCTGTTAAACCAGCGCCATTAAGAAATTTGAAGTAAGCGCTCGCAGTTACAATGAAACCTGGTGGGACCGGGATCTGAGCGTGAACCATCTCACCCAAGTTAGCGCCTTTTCCACCTACTAGGGGAATGTCAACTTTGGTTACTTCATCAAACCAAACAATAGTCCTTGTCTCTTGCTGCATACCTCTCCTTGTTGTTCAGATTGTATCGGTGGTCGTATTATACCAGAAAATAGTGACTTTGAAGATAGGGGAACATCGCCTTCAGCTTTCTCCGCAAACAACTTCAGGTTAGAACTGCAGTGCCTAAATATTGAAAAGAAAGGTTATTATATCTCCATCTTGCACTATGTAATTCTTCCCTTCGAGTCTTAGAAGACCGTGTTTTCGTGCTTCGGCCAGGCTGCCACATCTATCTAAATCATGAAAATTCACCACCTCAGCCCGGATAAAGCCCTTTTCGATATCAGAATGGATTTTTCCGGCAGCCTTTACGGCGGACGTTCCCTTGGTAATTGTCCAGGCTTTTAATTCATCAGAGACGGTGGTAAAAAAGGAGATTAATCCCAAGAGTTGATAGGAAAGTCTGATGATGCAGTCAACTGCAGGCTCCGTTAGGCCAAGAGCCTTTCTAAATTCTGCACCATCAGCGTCGTCTAATTGAGTCAACTCCATTTCCAACTTACCACACAAGGCAACTACTTCAAATTGGGTGTGAGAGTAGTTTGAGCGTATTTCAGCTTCAAAAGACGAGTTCAGTGCTAACTGGTTCTCTCCGATGTTGATAACTAACAGCATGGGTTTGGCGGTGAGAAACTGATAATTGGCTAAGTTTTTGATTTCCTCACCGGTTAGACTTTGCTGCCAGATTGGTACATCCTTTTCTAATTCTGACTTGATCCTTTGAAGCAAAGCTTGTTCTTTCAATAACGGGTCTCGTTCTGACTGCTTAGCGCCCTTCAAAGAATCTTCCAGCCGCTTTAATCTCCTTTCAATTATCGCCAGATCGGAGAAGACAAGCTCAAGGTTCATTGTAGCTATGTCTCGTTTTGGGTTGATAGTGCCGTCTATATGTGGTACGTTTTCGTCTTCAAAGGTTCGGACAACATGGAGCAGCGCATCGGCGTTGCTTAGATAGTTCAGGAACTGACCACTTATTCCCTCTCCCTTACCGAAATCCTTAGCTATACCGACAATATCAACATATTTAACTTCAGCTGGCGTCACCTTCTTGGGATGGAATATCTTATCCAGAACCTGCAACCTAGGTTCCGGCACTTTTGACACTCCGATGTTTGGGGTCAAGGTGGTTGTGGCATAAGTTGTAGTGTCAACTTTTCCCTTGGTCAAGACATTGAAAATAGTTGTCTTACCACTTTTTGGTAGACCGATGATGCAGATTTCCAAAATACTTCCCTGTACCGCAAAATATAAGCTAGACGAGGCCAAATTGCAAGAGGCGCGCAGCTTTGTTTATAAACTTGTCGCTATTTTCTTTGATATGCTATAATGTCCACACTTTTGAGCTTTGAGGGTAATATAAATGTCTAACTACGAATTGGTACTCATAGTCAGTCCTGACGTGACTGATGAAGAAATGCCTGACTTCATGGCTAAACTGAGCGAGCTGGTCAACAAGGTCGGTGGAACTGTAGGTGAGGTAAGTCAGTGGGGTAGGAGACAGCTGGCTTATCCTATTAAACGGTCTGCAGAAGGCAATTATGTGCTGACTAAGCTTAATTTGAAACCGACTGTAACCAAAGAGCTTGAAGCTAATTTCCGGCTTTCCGGGAAGATTCTACGTCATCTCCTAATAAGATTGGCGGATTAAGGTGTAAGGAGTAGGTTATGGTGAGTTTAAACAAAATCATGCTTATTGGGAATGTCGGTACCGACCCAGAAATGCGTTTTACAGCAAATGGTAATCCGGTGACCTCTTTCCGTGTTGCCACTAGCCGGGTGTACACAACTTCTGAAGGGGAGCGTAGGCAGGAAACAGAGTGGTTTACGGTAGTTGCCTGGAAGAAACAGGCTGAAAATTGCAACCAGTTCTTGACTAAGGGGCAGCGAGTTTATGTTGAAGGCAGTTTGCGGGCCCGTTCGTGGGAAGGGCGAGATGGCCAGAAACGAGTTACTGTTGAGGTGACAGCTAATAGGGTACTGTTCCTTGACAGGCAAGCTGTGGCGCCGCTCCCTGGGGAAGAAACTCCAGTGGAAGCTCCTGTCGAAGCTGCGGAGGAAGAGGTTGAGCCTGAAGATTTACCTTTTTAATCGTTTAAAATTGGAAAGGGAGGCATAGATTAGAGCATGGAGGAAGGTGAGAGGATTAAGGAAGTAAGAGAGAGGGGGCGTCGTTTCGTTTTCAAGCCCAAAGTTTGTCCTTTTTGCGCTGACAAGAGTGGGATAGACTATAAGGACGCTTTCAAGTTGCGCCGCTATGTTTCTGACCGGGCTAGAATCGAGCCACGTCGTAGGACAGGCGTTTGTGCCAAGCACCAGCGACGATTGGCATTAGCGATAAAGAGGGCTCGCTATTTAGCTTTATTGCCTTATACTCCAGATCATATCAGTCCTAAACGGATAGCTGAAACTAAAGCTTAGCTTTCGGAAAGAGTAAAGTGCCTAAAAGAACATACCAGCCTAAAAAAAAGGCAAGAAAACGTAAGCATGGCTTCCGAGCCAGGATGGCAACTCGTGGCGGGCAGAAGGTATTAAAATCACGGCGACTTAAGGGGCGGTGGCAATTGACGCCAGTATAGCAGCATGACAAAGAGATGGGCTTTAACAAAAAGAGCCCAGTATTTGGCTGTTTACAGATCAGGTAAAGCGTGGGTAAATAATCTCATAGTTATGAAAGCATTGCCTAACGAGTGCGAGTTTAGCCGTTATGGATTTTCAGTAACTAAGAATATTGGTAAGGCGGTAGTGCGCAATAGGATTCGGCGCTTGCTCAGAGAGATTTCTCGCATAACACCTGTAAAACCAGGCTGGGATATTGTGTTCATTGCTCGGCCAGCGGCAGTTACTGCTGACTATCACGAACTCAGAAAGTCAGTGGAAACGCTTCTGTTACGAGCTCATTTAATAAATAAAGATGAAGCGGTTCGTGCTGGAGTTAATTAAGCTGTATCAGTCTACGGTATCAAAAGTTACCCCGCCTGCTTGTCGATTTGAACCTACTTGTTCTCATTATACTTATGAGGCAATCCAGAAATATGGCCTCGTCAAAGGAAGCTGGCTGGCAGCTAAACGTTTAGCGCGTTGCCACCCCTGGTCTGACGGTGGCTATGACCCGGTGCCATAATTTCTCAGTTTTTTACATTGATGGTGAATTAGGTGACCAGTTTTTTCAAAACAAAAACGCAGAGATTAAGTCTGATACTCTGTCTGGCAGCTTTAAGCCTGCTTGTTGTTGGTTGTGCTGGGCCAACATTTCAAGGGTGGTCGGGTTTTGCTCCGTCTGATGGTGTTCTTTACTTCGGGGGTATAGATGGCAGAGTGTTCGCCATCAACCCCACAGCACGGAGTCAAAAACAAACTTTTCCTGGCGAGAATGAATGGGTTTTTAGTGTCCCCAGCCTCGGTGCTCCAGGTTCAATATGCGGTCCGGCTTGTGCCCCAGCATCGCCACGGGTAAGCATCTATGCCACACCGGCGGTGGTTGGGGACCTCCTCTGTGTCGGTATTTATGCCGGCGACAGAGGCAAATTAGTAGCCATAGATAGGCTCGCTCCCGGCTATACCGAAGGTGTTCCGCTACGGTCAAAGGGTGAATGGACATATCCAAGTGGCGTCAAATCCATGGGTGCTATTGTTGGTAGTCCGGTAGTGGTTGATAAGACTCTGTATGTAGGCAGTTCTGATGGTAAGCTCTATGCCTTAGATGCGGTTTACGGGGAGAAAAAATGGGAGTTTGACACTGGCGGTAAAATATGGACATCTCCGGTAGTTGAAGGCGGCGTTGTCTACGTTAGCAACTATGGCCGAAAGCTTTTTGCTGTATCAAGCACTGATGGCAGCCTGCTTTGGCAAATGGAGTTACCATCATCTATTGCTTCATCGCCAGCGATTTCTGGGGACAATGTCTTTCTCGGTACTTTTGACAATCATTTGTATGCTATTGACAGAACGAACGGTAAGGAGAAGTGGAGTTTTGAGGGGGGTAACTGGTTCTGGTCAACTCCAATAGTTAAGAATGGCATGGTTTATGCGGGATGTCTTGACAACAAAGTTTACGCCATCGATGCCAGCACTGGCAGAGAGTTATGGCAATTTGTTGCTGATGGACCTATTGTGTCAAAACCGGTACTAGCAAATAATCTTATCGTAGTAGCTTCCCAAGCGGGTGATATATATGTCCTTGACTCCGACAAAGGGAATTTAGTGCAGTCTATACACATTGGTTATCCAGTAATGGCCCCTCTCTTTGTTGAACAAAACATGGTTTATGTACACGCAGGAAATTTCTGTGTCTACGGTATAGATATGCAAAGCGGAGAGAAGGTCTGGGAATTCTGTTATTCTGATATTAAGTAGAGTTAACTATGGTTGAGATATGGAATACTATAATCCTTGAGCCTGTGCTCAATAGTCTGATTGCCCTGACTAATGTTTTGGGTGGCAACTTTGGGTGGGCAATCATTGTTCTCACGGTTGTTGTTCGTCTAGCGTTGTTCCCACTTACTGTACGTCAGACTCAATCTACTAAGGCTATGCAAACACTGCAACCAAAAATTCAGGAGCTTCAGAAGAAATATGCCAAGAACCAGCAGAAGTTACAGCAGGAGATGATGAAGCTGTATAAGGAGGCTGGAATAAACCCCTTGGGCTGTCTTTGGCCTATGCTTATCCAGTTACCTATCTGGATAGCTCTATACCAGTCCATCATGCAGGCTTTAGCGGCTACACCCGAGAACTTATTGAGATTATCACAGCATCTTTACTCTTGGGCTGCAATCGGCCATGCCATACCGTTGAATGACCAGTTTCTCTGGCTCCACTTGTCACGACCAGACCCTAATCTCATCCTGGCTATATTGGTCGGTGGCTCAATGTGGGTGCAGCAGAAGATGGTAACACCACCGGCGACGGACCCGAGACAGCGATCAATGACCAACATGACGACGACGATGATGCCCCTTATGTTTGGACTGTTTACTCTGTCCTTCCCCAGTGGCTTGGCTCTGTACTGGGTAGTTTCAAATGTGATTGGCATTGTGATCCAGTATTTCGTTAGTGGCGGCTGGGGCTACTTAAGAACTCCTTCGGCTCCGAAGCCAGCACCTGCTCAAAAAGTAATACCGGCTCAAAAAGCACCTGTAGTGCAGCCGTCCAAGACGCTGCAAAAAGCGTCTGAAGAGTCGAAGACAATAAAGAAGGCATCTGAAGAGAAGAAGCGAGGTCTTTTTGGAAGATGAATGAGTTAGAAGTAAGCGGAAAAACAGTTAATGAAGCTATTCAGATAGCGCTGGAGAAATTGGGTGTAAGTGAGGATAAGGTGGAAGTGACAGTATTGAAAAAAGGCAGGTCTGGAGTTTTGGGAATGGGGGTTGAGGAAGCTAAGATTAAGGTTAGACTAAAACCGGCGGCTGGTGAAAAGGCTGATGCAGTCGAGGTGGCCAAAGAAGTCTTGGAGACGCTGGTTAAATTGATGAAGATAACGGCTGAAGTTTCTGTGCTTCAGGCCAATACAGGTGAATTGCCAGTGACTCTTAATATTGAGGGCGAGGACCTCGGGGTTTTGATTGGGCGCCGTGGTCAGGCTCTGGCGTCTCTGCAGCACGTCGTCAGATTAATAGTTGCTGAGAAGTTGAAGGTGTGGGTACCGATAAATGTTGATATTGCTGGCTATAAAAAACGCCGCTATGAGTCGTTGCAGAACCTGGCCTTGCGTTTGGCAGAACAGGTGAAAAGGAACCGACGTTTGATAATGCTTGAGCCTATGCCTGCAGATGAACGTCGGATTATTCATTTAACTTTGGCTGATCATCCGGATGTCACTACCCAGAGCATGGATGAAGGTGATATGCGAAAAGTAGCTATTCTGTTGAAGAAGCATTAGGCATGTTCCGACCGATAAGTAGCAAAGTTCACTTCCCTCAGCTAGAAAAAACCATCCTCGATTTCTGGAAAACACATAAAATCTTCGAAAAAAGCCTCGAGAGCCGGTTTGGCGCTACCCAGTTCACCTTTTTCGAGGGACCACCGACAGCTAATGGCAGCCCGGGAATTCATCACGTGCTGTCACGTGTGTTTAAAGATGTCATACCTCGATATAAGACAATGAAAGGCTACTATGCTCCGCGTAAAGGAGGTTGGGACACTCACGGTCTGCCAGTGGAGTTGGAAATAGAGAAGATGCTGGGCTTTACCAGTAAGGCACAAATAGAGCAGTATGGGGTAGCTAAATTCAATGCCCATTGCCGTGAGAGTGTTTTCAGTTATCTCAAGGAATGGGATTCAATGACTGAACGCATCGGCTTCTGGCTCGACCTGGAGCACGCTTATAAAACTCTGGAAAATACCTATATTGAGTCTGGCTGGTGGGCGCTTAAACAATTATGGGACAAAGGATTGATTTACCAGGGCTATAGAGTTACGCCGCATTGTCCCCGATGCGGCACGTCTCTCAGCTCGCATGAGGTAGCTTTGGGCTATAGAGATGATGCCGAAGATCCGTCGGTTTACATAAAGTTCAAGCTTATTTCTAATTCACTGCGTAAGGGGACAGAATTGCATTCTCTTCTGGCGTCGGCTGCCTTATCCAAGCCCGTTTTTTTCCTGGCCTGGACAACGACTCCCTGGACGCTGCCGGGCAACACCGCTCTGGCAGTAGCCGCCGAGTCACAATATAGCATCATGGAAGGTTCTGAAGGTTATCTCATCTTGGCTACGGCGCTTGAAGAAAGAATCGGATTGGATGGGTATAAATCAATAGCTAACGTCAATGGCAAAGACCTCGTTGGGCTCGAGTACGAGCCGTTATTTAACCCACATGACTTCGGTGTTGAAAGAAGGCGTTTTAGTGCCCGTGCTGCTGAGGAGAATCTCTCTTATGAAATGTTGACTCTGCAGCCAGCGGACAAGAATTTGGCATACCCTGTGATTTCCGGCGACTTCGTTTCTATGGAAGAGGGCACCGGTATCGTTCATATTGCTCCCGCCTTTGGTGAAGTTGATTTTGAAATCGGTAAGAGCGAAGGGCTGGATTTTGTGCAACCCGTAGAATTGGATGGGAAGGTAACTGGCACCTTTCCTTTTGCGGGTAAATTTGTCAAGGATGCCGACTCTCTTGTTCTGGAAGACCTAAAATCAAGGGGGTTGCTCTATCGCATCGAGCGAATAATCCACACTTACCCATTTTGCTGGCGTTGTGAGGCGCCGCTCCTCTACTATGCCAAAAGGAGCTGGTATATCAGGACATCGGTCAAGAAAGAGGCACTTCTCTCGGGAAATGATGAAATTAACTGGTACCCGGAACATATAAAGTATGGTCGATTTGGCAATTGGCTGGAGAATAACGTCGACTGGGCTTTTTCCCGAGAGCGGTACTGGGGAACACCATTGAATGTCTGGAATTGTTCCGATTGCGGCAACTATGAATGTGTCGGAAGCCTCGAGGAGTTGAAAGCAAAACCTAATCTTCAAGGTCTAATTCAGCCACTGGACTTACACCGTCCTTTTGTAGATGACATTATTTTTTCTTGTTCCAAGTGCGGCGGCAAAATGATGCGGCAAACTGAGGTAATTGATTGCTGGTTCGACTCAGGCGCTATGCCCTTCGCCCAGTGGCATTATCCTTTCGAAAATCAAGTTATTTTTAAACGGAATTTTCCTGCTGACTATATATCTGAAGCAGTTGACCAGACGCGCGGCTGGTTTTATAGCTTACACGCCATATCCACCCTTCTCTTTGAGCAACCCTGCTTCAAGAATGTTATCTGCCTGGGACACATTCTCGATGCCGAAGGCGAAAAGATGAGCAAAGCTAAAGGAAATGTGGTTGACCCGTGGTCGGTACTTGATAAATACGGTGCAGATGCTTTGCGCTGGTATTTGTTTACAGCGGCCCCGGCAGGCAATGTCCGCCGCTTTTCCAGTGAAGCTGTGGCTGAGGTGTTGCGCAATTTTCTGCTGACCTTGTGGAATGTCTATTCTTTTTTTGTCACCTATGCCAACATCGATAATTTTGACCCCAAATTAACAGGGACACCATTGCTTTCAGACTTGGACAAATGGATTCTTTCCAGATTGAATCAGCTTATAGCTGACGTAGATGGAGCTTTGGATAATTACGACCCTACTTCAGCCGGAAGGAAACTTGAGGCCTTTGTTGACGAGCTTTCTAACTGGTATGTGAGGCGGAGCCGTCGCCGTTTCTGGAAAAGCCAGAGCGATGCAGATAAGCTGGCTGCTTATTCGACGTTGTATCATTGCCTGGTCACCTTGTCCAAGCTTCTAGCTCCTTTTACGCCTTTTGTGGCTGATGAGATTTACCGAAATCTTGTGTGCTCTATAGAGCCTGAAGCTGCGGAAAGCGTGCACCTGGCTGATTTTCCTGTTGCTGACTTGTCTAAGATAGATGAGAAACTTATTGAAGCCACCCGCTTAGCTATGACGGTGTGCAGTCTCGGGCGTGCCGCCAGGGCTAAAGCTGGTGTAAAAGTACGCCAACCTCTATCCAAGGCAGTAGTCAAAGTAAGGCCTGGTGGTGAAAAGAAGGCTCTGCAAAAAATAACTTATCAGATATTGGATGAGCTGAATGTCAAAGAAGTGGAATTCTACGAAGGGGAAGAGGTAGGCGATAAACCTGGCTATGTTTCCGCTGCGGAAGGGGACTATCGGGTGGCAGTAGCTACTGAGTTATCGCCAGAACTGGAAGCTGAAGGAATTTCACGTGAGGTGGTACGTCGTTTACAAACAATGCGCCGCTCAGCGGGTCTTGACATCGCCGACCATATCGTTACCTATTATGAAGGCGGGGATTCAATTCAACTGGTTATGACAAAATTTGCCGACTACATAAAGCAGGAAACATTGTCCCGGGAGCTTATTTCAGCAGCACCTCCCGATGGAAGTTATACTGAGAAGTTTCGTATTTCCAATAACGAAATCTCACTCGGCATCAAGAAAACAGCCTGAGAACCCGTTGCCTGGTTATCTGCCTTAACTGCCTGGGGAAGGACTTTGTATCAAGCGTGCAGTAGTTGTCTTTGTCTCGTTGCCTCTAACGAAGGTTATGGTGACTTCCTCTCCAATTTTCGATTCGTGTATGGCGTCTATTAGTTTCTCAGCCGTAGTTACCTCTTGACCTTTGAATCGAGTGATTACATCAAGCTCTCGCAAGCCTGCTTCTGCCGCTGGACCTCCCGGCCTTACGTAGGCGACAACCACACCCTTGTTAACCGGTAAGCGGTTCACCATGGCGACGTATTGGTCAACGGTGTACAGAGTTACTCCAAGCCAGGGACGGACTATATAACCTTGTTTTATTAATTGTTCGATAATAGGTATGGCGGTTTTAGTGCTTATAGCATAGCCCAGACCTTCAACTCCAATCGCAGCTACTTTGGCGCTGGTGATACCGATAACCTCTGCTTTCATATTGACCAAGGGTCCGCCGCTGTTACCTGGATTAATAGCGGCCGAGGTTTCAATAAGGTCGTCTAAAGTCTGACCTTGCTCTACATTTAAAGATACCTTCAGGCCACTTATAGTACCTTCTTTGGCCCTTATTCCTTCACCTAAAGGATTGCCGATGGCTACTACCCAGTCTCCGACTCTGAGCTTTGTTGAATCGCCTACACTGGCTGCTGGCAAATCGGTGGCATCGATCTTGATAACGGCTAGGTCTGTGAATGGGTCTGTGTGTATATTTTTGGGGTCTGCCTCAAAGGTTCTGCCGTCATTCAATTCTACGGTGACCTTTTTAGCTCCCTCGACAACATGGTTATTGGTCACAATAATGCCATCTTTATCGATGATCCAACCTGAGCCAGCACCTTCTTGCGTTAGTGGCGTGCGAAAGATATCCATAGTCACGACTTCGGTATTTATAGCAACTACTGACGGATAGACCTTCTCCACTACGTCAGCAATACTCGGCAGCGTCGGTGCTTCGGTTTGTAGCTGTGGCGGTGACCAACCTGTGTCTAGCGGCTGTTTGGGAGTGGGCGTCGCTGGCGTTTGGTTTTGTGGGAGTGATGGTGCCGTAATGTTGGGCACTGTGATTACACAACCAGTCATGCCTATTACCAAACTCAACAATAACAAGACAATAAATACTCGTTTCATGGTAACCTTCCTGATATTAAAAGTGCAGGAATTGTAGCACAAGCTTAATTTTGATACAAAACAGACTTGATTACTACGATTAGCTGGTACATAATGTGTGATTGGCTGCGTATTGGACTAGTACAACAAGGTGTTCAGACACAGCGTTGGTCTTCCAAATCGGAGGCATTCAAGATGGAAGTGCGAATTCTAGGTGCTCACAGTGCTGAGGTTAAAGGAATGCGGATGGTATCCCTGCTTATCGATGACATAATAGCGTTGGATGCTGGCGGTCTTACCTCGAGCCTCTCGCTGTCAGAGCAGCAAAAGGTGAGGGCAGTTTTGCTCACGCATCATCACTTCGACCATAGCCGAGATTTAGTCACGCTGGGAGCCAATGGCGCCACTTTTCCATCACCAGTTGATATATATGCCTTAAACCAGACTTTGGATGTTCTTAACTTCTGCCTGCTCGATGGCAAGATGTACGCCGACTTCTCCAAATGGCCGTCCAAGGACAAGCCTTTTCTACAGCTAAAAGTCATAGAGCCGCTACAGCCGCAAAATATTCAGGGCTATGACGTTTTGCCTGTGCCGGTACAGCATACAGTGCCCTCAGTAGGTTTTC
>Ga0315295_10002627_pt1 | contig 15205 bp, 23 predicted proteins | sample YL17G14_0_MG_FD_204453 | JGI IMG/M metagenome (GOLD analysis project Ga0315295, IMG submission 204453) | Sediment microbial communities from Yellowstone Lake, YNP, Wyoming, USA - YL17G14_0 | ecosystem: Environmental > Aquatic > Freshwater > Lake > Sediment | place: USA: Wyoming | collected...
ATGCAGGAGAAGAATCTTTCATTGTCAGAAGTGCAGAGTGATGCAAGGCAGTTTGATGACCAGGTAAATTATCTGAAGATTGGGCAGGCAAAAGTTGATGCTGAAAAAGAAACTTTGCAAATTGATTTTGGAGCTTATGCTGGCGTTGAATTAATTAAAATCAGCATGCCTATGCTTGAAGAGAGATTGGTAAAAACAGAAAATTCGATGCGGGAGATAGGCTCTATCAACATGAGGGCGCTTGAGGTTTATGATGGGATAAAGAAAGAGTATGATGCTGTCCAAGACAAGTCAAATATCCTTCTTAAAGAGAAAGAAGAGATAATGAAAATAATTGAGGAGATAGACAGAAAGAAGGGAAGAACATTCATGAGAACATTTAATGCAATAAATGAGTTGTTTACAAGAAATTTTGCGAAACTTTACACAAAAGGTTCTGCACAACTGGAGGTGGAGAACAAAGAAGATCTTTTTGCAGGAGGAATTGACATTGTAATCAAGCTTGCAAAAGGAAAGTATTTTGATGTTACTTCTCTTTCTGGCGGAGAGCAGACACTTGTTGCTCTATCCCTGCTTTTTGCAATACAAGAGCACAAGCCATATCATTTCTACATATTTGATGAGATTGATGCTGCGCTTGACAAGAGAAACTCTGAGAGATTAGCTGGCTTGCTGAATCAATACATGAAATCAGGGCAGTATATTGTCATAACGCACAATGATGCAATCATAATGGACTCTGATGTGCTTTACGGAGTCAGCATGCATGATGGAATCACAAAAGTATTGAGCCTGGACTTGAGCAAAGAGGCAAATATCCAGCAGGCTTTGGCCACACAAGCAAAGGAACAGGCAGATGCCTCGCTTATTGAAAATTCCACAATTCAGGCAAGCTCTGATGAAGATGGGGAAGAGAAAAATCCTTTCAGGGATAATTCTGTTCAAAGTGTTAATGATAATGGTAATAAAGAATTAATTAAGGGCGATGCTGGTAATGAGAAATCAGATGAAGATGTTGATGATAATGAGGATGATAATTCTGTTAAAGTTATTGATGATAATTCTGATAAAGAAGAAGATAGTTATTAATAATATTTAGAAATCAGCCAGCGATGCCTGTTTTTTTGAATCTGGGAACATTGATTTCCAGGTTCGCCAGGATTTTCTGAATATTCCTGAATTTTCAAGCTCCTTGCCGTGCTTCTTGAGAAATGTTTTTGTAACAGGGTCTGATGGATAGCCGCTTCCTAGTCGCCCATATTTTTCATATTGCTTGTTAATTTTTTCAACTTCTTCCTCTCTTTTTACTTTAGCCAGGATTGATGCTGCTGATGCGCACGGATGATTGACATCTGCCTTGTGCTCACATTTTACATCAAGATTAGCTGGATTTTTTATATATTTAAGAAGTGTTGCTCTCCAGGCTTTTATGTTTACAGATGGGCAGTCAAGTATGACAGTTATTTTTTCTTTTCCATCATTAAGAAAGTTAATTATTTCTGCGGATTTTATTGCTTCAAGAGTGTTCAAATTCAATTTTGAATTTACTGCTTCATCAATCTCTTCTGGAGATGATTGAACAACCTTGTTTTTAATTGAATTTTCTTTTATTGTTTGTGCAAGCTTGATTCTTGCCGGATGAAGAAGCTGTTTTGAGTCTTTAACTCCAAGCTCTCTGAGAATATTCTCCTGCTCCCGCGTCATGAGCACGCCTGCGAGAATCATTGGGCCAATAAGCGGGCCGCGGCCCGCATCATCTATGCCGATAACGAGTTCTTTCGCTGACATGTTAAAAAAAGAAAGGGTTTGTATAAAAAGTTATCGATGCGCAGAGACATTAATTTTAAAAGAGAGTTAATGCTGATTGAAAACATGAACGTTATTGAAATAAAGAAGATTGCACTTGTTCAAATAGTGGCGGCAGTTTATGAATCAAAAAAAGCTGAGACAACTGGTTTCCTTGGCGGAGATGCACGAAGAAGCAGATTTATAGTAGAATTCGCGCAGCCGGCACAAATTGTTGAAAGAAAACCCAGTTCAATTGGCTATGACAATGAATGGAAGAGGATAAGGGAAATAATCAGCAAAGATTATGACTTTATTGGAGGATTCCATTCTCATTTGAAGACAATAGTCCAAGATAAATTGGAAAAAAAAAGTTGACTTTGGAAGTGTTATGCTTAGCGAGACAGACCTTGCTACAATAAAGAAGCAGTATCCTAATGGAATAGAAATAGTTGTTGCCTTGAATCCTATCATGAGGAGAATGAGTGCTACAATTTCTGCTGATAAAATAACAGGTTGTGTTGGCAATGGGGGAGGAGATAATTATAAAGTAGAAATTGGAGCTTATTATCTTGATGAAAGCTTAAGAAAAAGAAGAGCAGAGTTATGCGTTAAAAAAAGACATTTGAATGCTGTTTTTTAGCTAATTCGCTCTAATCAAAAGACTATTGATTTACGAGTTTAAGAAATTCAGTTAGGATTATTTCATATTCTTCTCTGTTAAAGTGCCCCTTGTCTTTTTCTGTAATTGTTTTTGCGCCTAATTTTTCCTTGAAGATGCTTGAATCTGAAATCGGCACAAATGGGTCATCCAAAGAGAAAATAGCTGTTATTTTGACTGCTGTTTTTTTAACTTTCTCAAAATCAATTGGAGTTGTCAGCCAAGGTTCTGCAATACCTCTTTCTTCTGGAGTTTCAAATTCCCGCAAACCAAACCATCCTGCAATAAATAACGCGCCTCCAATTTCAGCATTTGCTTTTTCCAGATATCTCATTATGGTCTGACAGCCAATACTGTGCCCTATAAAATAAGTGTCTTTGTCTGGTTTTCCAACTGCTTTCTCCAAGGTTGAAACCCATTCTTCAATAACAGGATATTCTGTATTGGGCATTGCAGGAGCGTGGACTTCAAACCCTCTAATTTCTAATTCTTTTTTAAGCCAAGGGTACCAATCATCATTTGGGTTTCCTCCCCATCTATGAACTAAGAATACTCGCTTTGCCATTCTCTCTAAAAAATCTGTTTGTATAAAAAGTTATTGATTACTCAATAGTTTGAACGAGATTATTTATAATCTCATGCGTAAGAAATATGATGGGAAATAAAGATAAAATTGCAGAATTTATCGGAATTATGCTTGGTGACGGGCATATTGGAATTTATGAAACAAAAGCTGGCAATAGAATAAAATTGCACAGAACCATTAAAGTTAGCTTGGATTCAAGAAATAAAGCATATACTGATTATGTCTCAAATATTATGAGAGAAGTTCTTGAAGTTGAGCCCCATATATATTATAAGAAAAAAGAAAACGCCGTAGATATTGCAACTCATAAAAAGGATAAATTAGATTATTTGTTAAATGAAATTGGGCTGAAACTTTCTCCAAAGTGGGGCAAGATGATAATTCCAAAGCCATATACCAACGGAAAATTGAGCTTGTTGGTGATGAAGGGCTTATTTGATACAGATGGATGCCTTAGTATTTATGATAATAATGGAGTTGTTTATCCGCGTATTGAGATTAGATTATGCCCTTCGCCGGCTCAAGAGCAGGTAAACTCAATATTGAGTGAATTTGGATTTGCTTATAAGGTTCAGAATTTGGAGAGGGGCAAGACAAGAGTTAGAATAAGTGGGAAAAAGCAGCTTGAGAAATGGTTTAAACTAATTGGAAGTTCTAATCCTATACATTTGGAGAAGGCAAAGAGGTTTCTGAATAGTTAGATTTATAAGTGGTTTGCTCGACGTAATAATTGGAGACCAGAGATGCTGGAATCCAGCTGCTAAATTTAGCGGGATAGAGCAGCCTGGAGTGCTCGCGAACTTATTTAGACAAATCATGGTCATAAATAAGGCGATTGGCCCATAACCTCGAGGTCGGAGGTTCAAATCCTTCTCCCGCTATTTTTTTAAATAAGGAGAAAGAAACAAAATGTCAGGACCGGGTGAGGGAAAAAAGCTGATTGGGAAGGCAAATGTCTATATTCATGAGAAAGGAAAGTCAAATGCGCGGATTACGCATGTTGACATTGAGCTTGACGAGCTGAATAAGATTATTAAACCTGGCGAGGCAAGCTATGTTCAGGGCAAAGAAGGCGGAGTTTTTATTGGCTTGAAGAAGGAGATGATACAGAGAGCTGAAAAAGAGGCAAAGAAATGAGATGAAAAACAATGAATGCACAATCTACATTATATCCAAAAGCGGTTGGAAACAAGTCTACAGAAAGAAGAAGGATCATTGGACACAAAAGACAAATGGCATGGTCCGAAAGATGACTGCAGAGCAATTGTTATCTCATATTTTGCCTGTTATTGCCTGGAATAAAAAGGGCATTAAGTACAGAAAAGGTTTTAGGTTGGTGGTCAAAAAGAGGAAGGTGAAAAAATGAATAAAAAAGAGAAGATAAACAAAATTCTTGAGTGGAGTGCAACCTCATTTAGCATAATCGGAGCAATCTTGAATGCCTTTTTAATTGAAGCTGGATTTTATCTTTGGATTGTTGCTAATTTGATTTGGCTTGCATTTGCAATTAATCACAAACATTGGGGAATGGCTCTAACTTACATTGTTTTTCTAATCATATGCGTTATTGGCATAATTTACTGGTAAAATGATTGACTTAAAAAAATTAAAATTTATTGTCCTGGCGGTTTTAGCAGTTATTTCTTTGACATTGTTCATTGTACCAACAATTTTTGGGCTTGATGTTGAAGTTTTTAGGGGTGTCTTGGAAACTTATGGAGTTCCGCAATTGATTTACGTTGCATGGACTATATTGGCAACTGTCACAACATTGCCTGTATCTGCTGCAATGATTGCTGGAATTATTTATTTCTCATTCGTGGATGCAATGATTTTAACATGCGTTGGAATGTTAATAGGGGCAATAGGAACTTTTTATGTCTCAAGATGGCTTGGCAAGGATTTTGTCAAAGTAGATTATAAGATAAAAGGCAGGACAAAATTGCACATATTCAATGAGCTGGTGCATAAGCACTCTTTAGCTTATGTTGTTTTGCTCGCATTTATCTATGCTTTTCCGTCAAATCTTGCTTATATGATTGCAGGAGTTACAGAAGTAACACTCTTTCAGTTAGTATGCATTGTTGCCTTAGGAAATCTTGGGACAGCATTTGGAGTCGGAGGAATAATTCTTGGAGTTTTGCAGAATAATATAGGTTATATAATAGCAGGAGTTTTGCTTCTGGCTGCAATAAATATCCTGCCATTATTCAGATATTACAAAGAAATGAAGAAACTTGTGCTTCTTGTATTCAGCAGGAAAGCTTATGAGAGGTTTGAGAGGCTTGAAAAAGCAGAGAAAAAGCTCATAAAATTTGAGCGCAAGATAGGGAAAGGCATCAAGAAAGAGATTAAGGAAGTTGAGAAAGAGCTGGAATAATGCTATATTAAAACTATTTTATTATCTGATTTTTGAGGGGGAAAGAACTTGTTGGATGATTTTGATTAAGAATTGTTAGTTGATAATTATGTATGGAAACTACGTTTCCCTAACATGTCACATTTCCTTTAATTGTCAATAATAAACCTAGAGAATTATCTGCTATCGCTGACATTGGGTTATGATAATTATTAGGTCCTATGGGAACCCAGAAAGAGCAACTGATTATTTTATTGTAATTATTATCTGATATTTGGGTGTCGGGGGAGCTTCTAATTGTTTGAGGGGAGCAACAGAACATATTGAAATGACAAAACTTATAAGGTGTTTTTCGCTTGGAAATTTGGGTTTGTGAGACCGCCCATTGCAAAATGGATGTGCCACTCATGAACCCAATGTGCCAACGTGGGACAGCGGTTACTCCGCGAGGTTGCTAACCTCGTTTCCAGAAATGGATTCCCAAGTTCAAATCTTGGCGTTGGCGCTTTCTTTTCAAGATTTGAACATCCTGCAGAGCAAAGCTCCGCAGTCCCTTCGGTTCTGACGAACACCAAGAACTTTATGTTCTTGGGTGCTATCAAGAAACATAGTTCCTTGAAGCCTTCAGGAATCTTGGTCCGGGCGTTCATCCTTAATGTTTAAGTAATCAAGTTCACTAATAAAAAGATGGGACAATTAACAAGGAAGAATGGTATTGTGTTATCGATTATTGGTGTTGCAATATTCTTATTCAATTACTTTAGTTTAAAATGGTGGAATATAGATATTGATATTCTCGGCGCTGTGATTTTTATTCTTGGTTTAGTTATTATAATGGCAGCTGGAAAAACTATGAAACATTCATCAGAATGGTTAACAAGAGAAAAAGGTATTTGGTTGTGTATAATTGGAGTAGTGTTAACACTTATTCTTGCATATTTGCCTTTCACAAATGGTGATTTTATCGGTATGTTTGGAATGGGAGTTTTTGTTTTAGGGTTAATCCTTATAATTGCAAGGTGGAAATACTAAATGTTGAACCTATTCTCGTCGTTTAAACACCAATCACGCCTTTGAATATTAACCAAAATGACTTACCTTGTCCGGGCGTTTTTATTAAAAAGGTTTAAAAGAATTGACTGATTGATAGGGTTATAGAAAAGAGGATGAAAGTGAATCTTAAAAAACATCTCAGCAAAATTAGGGAAATTTCTTTAAATGAAGAGAAAACCAAAGGGTATGGTGGAAGCCTTAAAAAATTTGTTGATCCCCTTATGCCAAGATTTAGACTAATAACTTACAAAAAAGGGCCCTATCTTGTTGTTGACAGATACAGTGGAGATGAGCAGTTCATAGGGCAGTCTATAACTTTCTATAAAAAGCGCCCTGTTCTAGGCTCGAATTATTATGGCAAGATTTTGGACAATAAGCTCAAGACAGATTACGTTTATGACTTTTTGAAAGAGGCGCTGAGAAGTGGAAAGTCCCTGCAGAGAGGATTAGATGGATATAGAAAAGGCAAATTCCTATATAAAAACAAATACACAGAAAAAGATGGCTTTGTCATCGGAGAGGAAAAAATATTTCTCAACAACAAGCAGATTTATTTTTTAGTATATCATGAAGGATTCATAGAAGACAGGCGCTCATTAGACAGATGGAAGAAAAATCTTTTAACAGAAAAGCCGGATATCTAGATGTCAAAAAGCCAAGCCCATGCTTGGCGCTTCTTTTATTTCTTCCCGCGCTTCTGCCTTGAGAATATAGAGACAAGCAAATCATCAATTTTTACTGCCAAAAAGGTAAGGATTTGTGGCAATTTTACTGCCAAAAAGGTAATGATAATTAAGATATTTTATCTTTATCCTCGATATAATCGTGATATCACGTTATATCTTTACTGCCAAAAAGGTAAGGTTTATAAATATCTGTTTGTTAATATCTGCATGAGTTACTTAGAGAAGAAACGAACAAGTGGCAAGACATATGTGTCATTTGTTAAGAAAGTTTCTTTTATGAAGAAGTTATTTGTGATAAAAAAACATTTGGGCATAGAATCTTCTACGACTAGCAAAGAAAGGTATCTGTTAGACCACATTGATGACCTTTCTAATGAAGAATTCGCTTTTAGAGTAAATTTTCTGAAAGAAGTAAAGGGAGATATCTCCCATAATCTAAACCTTCCCGAGAGGATAGAGATGAAAGCTATAAGGATAGACAATCTTGCAGAGGGAAAGCAATGCTATCAGTTAGTGAATGCTGAATTTGCAAAAGAGTTTATCTTTAATTCGAACAATATTGAAGGATCCAAGATACCTCCTGATAGAGTTAGGGAAATAATTGATAGCGGAGATACAAAGTATAAAAATAGAAATGAAGTCCGAGAAGTTCAGAACTCCATTCTTGCTTTTGAGTATCTTAAGAAGTCATTCAAGTTTAATCTAATTTCAATAAAGAGATTATATCATATTCTGACAAAAGATTTGATGATGGAGGGGAATGTCCCTTATCCACGAGGATTTAAGAAGGAGACAAATATAGTCGGTAACTCTCCTACTACTCCTCCTGAAAAAGTAAACGAGGAGTTAACTCAACTAATAGCGTGGTATAAACAGAATGAATATAGAATGCACCCATTAATTTTGGCATTGGAATTTCATAGGAGATATGAGTTTATTCATCCATTTTTAGACGGAAATGGAAGAACTGGGAGATTAATCATGAATAAAATACTGATGAGTCATGGTTATTCTCCGATCATTATATATAAGAATAATAAAATGGCATATTTTAATGCAATTGGGAAATCAAAGGATGGCAAATTAAAAAATTATTACCAGTTTATGTTAGAGCAGGCAGATATGAGTTATGATTATCTGTTAGATGTGATAAAGAAATATTGATATTTCCCAAGATTCTGTTCCGCCCCTTATTTCTTCCCGCGCTTCTGCCTTGAGAATATGGAAACGAGCAAATCATCAATTTTTCCAGAAACAAGGGGCTTCTTTTTCATGGAAAGGCAGCTTCTTCGCAGGATGTCTTCAACTTGCTCTGGGAGAGTCAGCATGTTTTTCTTTGCCCGCTTGTCAATCATCTTGAGCAAGTCATTATTAAGATAAATTATAACTTTGTTCTTGAAAGACAAGTGCTCTCTTGCTTTTTTCTTGAGTGCATTGAAAGCGCATTCAACTTCGCTTTCAGGCCAGCCCTGTTTCAAGAGAGGTGTTCTAATTGTGTAATCATCAAATCCTCTTTTTCTGGCTTCTTTGATGAACTTGATTAAGTTGGTGTTGGGTTCCATTGCTATTTCTTCCTTAATTTACTAATTATTAATCCAATGAGGGCTCCGATGAGAAAAAAGATTATTGTATTTAGTATTAAATAAATAATACTCCCACCTAAAAAGGTTTCTGTAGAAGATGTGGAAAAGTTGAATAAATTATGTAATATAAATGCGATAGGAAAGTGGGAAGTAATCAAGAATAATATCAAACCTTCTCCTCCAAGGGCATAACCTGCGATAAGCATTAAAATATTAATAATTATGTATAATCCTGAGAGAATTATTCCTCCCTCCAACCAACTTGGCCAATCTTTCCATGCCATATTATTTCTTCTTTGCCCCTATGTAGACTTTCTGGACAGAAAAAGATTTGTAAATGCCTTCTAAGATATCTGTGCCGGCGTAGCCTGCAAGCAGGGAAAGCCGGGTATCAAAATTAAAGATAATGCCTACAAAAATTCCAATAATCAGCGCAATAAGAACAGTTATTGCATAATATCCCCAGAGAATTCTTCTTCGCAAACTCAAGGCTTTCATCAAGCCGACAAGCCCTCTTGTTAATCCACCTATTCCTCCAAGAAGTCCAGCAAGAAGCAATGCGTCCATTTTTTTATCACCTTAACAGTTAAACAGCGAGGGATTATATAAAGGTTTTGACGAGCCGAAGGTGGTAAATTTCTCAAGCAATCTTTTTAAACTGATTTTGGGAGTTGTTCTAATGGGAAAGCACTTTGATACACTAGTCAATATTATCAACACTCATGTATCCCGCGAGGAATTTTATAGAAAAAGGACATTACAAGAGCATCTTAAAGATTTAGTAAACAGAAGTGCTCTCTTTGAATTTCCGATGAATTCAAAAGAAATCAGACCAAGAAGCGGACTTGACAGCAAAGATTATGATAAATATTTAGAAGACTATTTTGCTCTTTCGCAGAAAAATGGACAATTTTTGGCAATGCCATTCAAAGTAACAGCTGTTGAAGACCCTGTTTCTGTCGTGTTGCTCGCAAATATCAGTGATGGCAAGTATCATGCTGTTTATTGTTATTCTGGGTCGACTCCTGATGGCGATATGGCTGTTATGACTGGAATGGATATAGAGTTAATGGATCCCCGTGAAGGAAAGATCTATTTCCGCCCAAATATTTCAAACGATGCGTATCAAATCCATACTTTAAATGGAAGAGCAATTAATCCAATGAATCAGGTGAATATCCAATTATTTAAGTTAATCTCTCGTGAAGATCTAACAACAAATGTTGTTTGTGCTATTGAAGAAATAATTTATATCATGGATCCGAAGAATTTTATTATAAGAAAAGAAAGCCCTGAGAGCAAGAGGATTTTTGAATTGGGCAAGAAGCAAAAAGCTCCTTTGAGGAACATGAGAAAGACAGTTATGAGGCCGCATTATATCTGCCTGAGCGAGGAAGATACAAAAGATTTTCTGACAGATGTTTCAAGAGAGCCAAGAGCAGCACATCCTGTAAAAGGGCACTGGAGGACTCTGGCATCAGACAGATATGTGAATAAGAAAGGACAGACAATTTATGTCAGGCAATATTTTACAGGCCAAGGCAAGATTGAAGGCTTGAATGGCTGGACATATGAAGTCATGGTTAAGGAAAGCCCGACAAGAATTGTGCCTTATTCTAAGATTGATTAGAATAGAAAGGACTGAGAAAATTCTCATTCGTCTTTGAGAGAAATATTCATCTGAGCAAGAAGGCTCTTTAGTTCAGAGATTAGTTTCTGCTTTTTCTTTGCAATCCTCTCTGATTTCTTGTTTTCTTCATGGATTCTTGCTTTTGCAGCTGCTTTTTCTGTTTCCAAGCCCCTCATTTTGCCCTCAAGCTCCGAGATTTTCTTTTCTGTTTTTGGAACAGGCAGGGAATCTGGCTGCAGAAGAGATTGCAATTCTTTGAGTGAAGAGACATCTAGATTTTGAGAGTCATTTACCATCCCAATAATCTTCAGGGTTTCATCTTCCCTTAGCGCCTCCTTGAAATTACTAGAATACTCTTTGATTAGCTGCGCTTTCTTCTTGTCGTGATGGAAAACTCTGGCGAGCGCCTTGAAGTCTATCTTTTGCTTTATTGCCTGCAACCCCCTGCCCAAATCCCCCTGTTTTTTCAAATACTCCTGTTTTTCTTCAGCTTCTTTCCTGTAATCAATGCTATTTTTGATATCCTGGACTTCATTGCCCAGAGTTTTAGCTTCGTTTCCGAGAGATTCTATCTTTTTATCAAGATGAGAAATATTGCGTCTTATATCCTCCTCTAATTTTTCAGACTCTTCCAGTTCGTTATTCAAATTGGATAATTTCTCAACTTGCCTGGTTTCTTCGAAAAGAGGCTTGTTTTGCTCAGCAAGAGTGCTGATGTCATTGGCAAATTGCCTTACTAATAAGCGCGCGGATGCCATCTCCCTGCCAATCAGGTAAGTTGCTTTTTCATAGGGCATATAAGATGCTCTGTTGAATTCATTGAGGCAGGAGAATATCTTATTGAAATAGTCAGCTAAAGCCCTCTCATTTATCTTTTTCAGGTCGCTCAGAAGTTTTCTCATGTAATCTACATAGAGATTGAGATTATCATGCACAGTCAGCTTGATTTTCTCATATTCCTTTCTTTTTGAGAGGTCAACATTTCTAAGAACTTCAATGGAATTGCCTGCTTCTCCCTCAAGCAGCGATATCCTTTTTTCAAGCTGTTGTTTTAATACATGATTTTTTGCTTCTGTATCTTTGACAAAGGATTCAACCCTGGCTGAGAGTTCATTAAGATGAACAGGAACAATGGCAGCAGCTATTTTCCTGCCCTCTGGCTCAGGGGTTTCTTCAAAAAGTTTCTTCAGCTTATCCAGGAATGACATGTTCAAGATAACTATTCTTTGGAACTTATAAATTGGACGGAAGAGAAAGGGTTAAAAGAAAAATGTTTACCCTTTACATTTACCTTATTGAGTTGTAAAGGGTAAGATACTAAGCAATGATGATGCGAGAAGAAAGAGTGTTGTGAATAAAGAAAAATCTAAAAAGTTTGGATCTTCAAATAGAGAATGGGTGCAAAGCAGTTCGATTATTACATGTTTATAGATTATTCTGAAAATTTTATAGGGTACATGGTCGTTGACAAAAATGTTATTTCCGAGTTCTTGCTAAAGATAACAAAATTTGCACATTATAATAATATAAAGCATAAACCTGCATACATACACTCAATTAAGAAGACAATTGAGAAAAATGAGATTTTGTCTTTTTTGTTGAAGAGCAAGATTAGGAAGACAACAGCTACTCCTGAGATATACTCAGATATATTAGAATTTCTGAAAAATCATGAGAACTGCTTGATATTTATTTCTATAGATAATAAACAATATTCTAATTTTGAGAAGCTGGTCAAAATAATCGATGGGGCAAATACCAAAGTGGTAAGGGAAAATGAACTCAAAAAAGATAGTCAGGAATATAGAATGAGCCTTGTTCTGGATACAATGTTAAACATAGAAAGATTAAAGCATAAAAATAGCATAGGGTAAGAAGGTCCGTCAATCCTACTAACCACATCAAGTGTGGTGTTCGTCAGGTCCTGTTTCCCTATGATATATACACACGCACACACAATATAAATCTTTTGGTTGCAGAGAGCCAGAGCACTTTAAGGGCTTGATAAAATACCTTGCAGGCGAGTACATGGAGAGCTATTGGAATACATTTAATGTCTAACATCCCCATTTTTACCCTTTACAATTCAATAATACAAATGTAAAGGGTAAGATATATTATGGATATTATGATAAGTTTTGGTCTTAAGAGAAAAAAGAGTTGAGGAGAGAGTTATTTAAAGAACTAAATCTGGCCTGTCTGGTTGAATTTTCTCATTGCCTGCTCAAGAACAACCTGCGTGGCATAGCCTTTTCTGCTGCATGCCTTTGCAAATTCGTCATATGTAGCTTGATCTATGGTAATCTCAAGCTTTTTCTTCTTTGCTCCAGGTGGTGTTGATGCCATAAATATATGCACTAAATTCACTTTATAAAACCTTTTAGTAAAAGATTGTTGGGGGCGATGGGGAAAGGATTTTTAAAGACTTTATATTCTAAGTTATAATGGACATTGTAAAACTCGCTTTTGGCGGAGGATTCATATTATTGGGAATTTTTTCTATTTTAATGCCAGATACATTTGTTAAATTCATGAATTTTTATTCCAAATATAAACCTACGCTTGCTTATGCCCATTATAAAATAAGCCAAGATAAAAAGCAGAAAGAGAAAATGGACAGGCTCACAAGAACTTATGGACGGTGGTTTGTGGGATTATTCTTTATAGCTTTGGGTTTATTTATTCTTTTTGGTACATATTAAACTTGGCGAGCGAGCCCGCAGGCGAGCGATAGGGTTAAAAAGACATTCTATATTTTGAATTAATGGCAACCCCAATCTTCACAGAAGAAATTACCTGGCGAGGATACAGATTTCTCATGGAAGTATTTGATGATAATGACTTTTCCAAGCTCGAGGGCATAACTCAAGTTTATGGCTTTTTATTCAATGAGAAGGAGGAGATTGTTATTTTTAGGAAAGGTCCAGATAGTGACTGGTGCCTGCCTGGAGGGGGGCCTGAAGAGTGCGATAAAACCTGGAAAGATACATTAATCAGAGAAGCAGAAGAAGAAGTAGATGTTGAAATTGAGGATATTAAACCTGCAGGTTATATCAAATCAACTGCCTTGGATAACAACCTGCAAAAAGCAAGGACAGGAATCATGCTAAGGGCTGTGGCAAAAATAAGCAAAATAAAGCCGCAAACCATAGATCCAGCATCAGGAATAATCAATGAGAGGAAGTTCATTCCTGCCAAGGACTTCCTGAAATACTGCACCTGGGGAGCCAATGGCAAGGCGCAGTTGGAACTGGCGATGAAGGCGCGAGAGCTTAAGGTGTGAGAGATTAGTAACCAAATCCCTTGAGCTCTTTTTCTGTGTAAATCTTGCTTTGTGGTTTTTTACAATAACACCTTTTACCTTTTGATATAGCCGTCATTGAAGTAAGCCATGAAACTACTATAATACCTCCGCATTTCTTGCAGCTATTAATGTTTAGCGCAGATTTTGACTCTTTGATTAACGATTTGTTAAGCGGTTTCATTTTCGTTTCAGATGCTCGGCCGAATTTGTTGATATTATTTGTCTTCCTCATCATCCATCTTCTCAATCTGCCTCTCAAGGTTATCTTCTTCCTCATCCCTCAAGAAGGAAACAGAGCTTTTATCCTTGAATTTTACCATAATCCTGACCGCCAGCACTTCGTCATTGCGATAAATGGCTTCGCCTATCTTCGCAACAAGCTCCCTATCTACGCAATCTTTCCGCGTCTTGCATTGATTAGCCAACACAATTTTCTTTGTCATTTTATTCAGCTACTTATTCTCGCTCGGGGTCCTTTCTCTTTCTGCGCTCTCGCTCATAAAAAGGCACATAATCATAGTCAGAATTACTACAGCTACCACGCTGTTTCTTGGATTTCCCCGGATATATTCTTACATTCTTTTCCGCCATTTTCGTGTTCAATTTCCTATTGAACTTGCTTTATAAAGATTGTGCTTTTAAATCATAATTATGTAGATAAAGTAATAAATTATGTTATTAATTAGTAACATTTATAAGGTTTAATTCCTTTTGAATTTCATGAAAGCAAAAAAGAGGGTGATAGTGTCCACTATATACAGTGGGAGGGCTGTAAAGGTGGCAATAAAGGAGCTTTCGCCGGACAAGATGGTATTTGTAATTGAAGAAGGAAAGGAAAAGACAAGGGATGAAGCAATCAGCGAGCTGAAAAAGGTATTCGGAGAAATAATTGAAATTGAGCTGCTTAAGGTAAGCAATGTTTATGATATCGCTAAGGTTGCCGAGAAGGTAACAGAGAAAATAGACAAGGAGAAAGTAGAAGGAAATGAAGTGATATTGCACATAAGCGAAGGAAGAAAGACAACATCTCTTGCGCTTTTGTTTGCAGGGTATGCAAGAAAGGCAAAAGTCTCAGGCGTTTATTACATAACCGAAGAGACTGGGAAAGTTATTGCGCTGCCAATGATTGACATGAAACCAAGGGAAAGCAAAAAAGATATAATCAGAGAAATAGACAACGGCACAACAAGCATAGAGCAGATAGCAAAGAGAGTCAAAATAAAACCCAGCACAGTCTACCAGCATATCCAGGAGCTCAAGGATGAAGGTTATCTCGAAAAAGGCAAGGAATTAAAAGTTACTGATTTGGGCAGGATGGCGGTGATGTAAGGAGTTAAATATGAATAAAAAATGGACCAACAAAATGATAGCGAATGAAGCGGTAAAAATAGTTAAGAGATTTGAGACCCTAAGAACCAAAAAAGAGCCTGAGGAAAAGAAAGAGCGTTGTGGCTATGATATCAAGTCGGGTAATAGGCTTATTGAAGTAAAAGGAATGAAATCCAAAGAGCCCCACGCAGTAGCAGTTAATGTTAATATTAAGAAGAAATTAAGCATG
>Ga0315295_10002629_pt1 | contig 15200 bp, 12 predicted proteins | sample YL17G14_0_MG_FD_204453 | JGI IMG/M metagenome (GOLD analysis project Ga0315295, IMG submission 204453) | Sediment microbial communities from Yellowstone Lake, YNP, Wyoming, USA - YL17G14_0 | ecosystem: Environmental > Aquatic > Freshwater > Lake > Sediment | place: USA: Wyoming | collected...
GTGGGCCCGTCCTCGCCGGTCTTCAGGCCCGCGTGGGCACAGATCAGGAACATCGGCCTGTAGGGCTCGCCGCTGACGGAGCGACGCGCCTGCGAGCCGATGGCGTGAAGCCGCGCGGCGATGTGCCCGAGCGGGGCCATGAACGCGCCGTACGAGGAACCGACGCCGAATGCGTGCCCGTAGGTGGAGATCCCGCTCAGGACGCCGGCGATCGCGTCCTCGCAGATGCCGCCGACGGAGAGGAGCCGACCCTCGGGGTTGGTATGCGCGTTCCAGAAACCGCCGCTGAACCCGTCGGCGACCGCCGTGACGCTGGTCGAGCCGAGGAGGTCGGCCGAGGCGCTCAGGAATGCCCCCCCGCTGGCCGCGTTGAGGTGGTTGAGGGCGCGGCCGAGCTCGCCGCGCAGGGTGGTCGACGAGCCGGCCGTAAGCTGAAGCTCGTCGGGCGTCGCCGACGGTGCGGGAGCGAGCGCGGCGGACGAAGCCGCGAGCGCGTACGCCGCCTCCGCGCACGGCGCGCCGGCGCGCGGTGCGCGCGCCCGGCCCTCAAGGCGTTGGCGCGCGCTCGCGAGTCGCGCCGCGAAGGCGGCGGCGACGTCAGGCTCGGCGGCAATGCGCGCGCGGACGGCAAGGAGCGCCGCCCAGAAGCACTGTTCGCGCATGGCGGCGCCGTCGGCTCCACCGAGGCAACGCCGCTCGCCGCCGGCACAGACCGGCAGGAGCTCGCTGGCGGCCGTGCCGCCGGCGAGCTCGCCCAGAGCCTCGTAGAAGCCGTCGGAGCAGAGCTTGTGTCCGGCGCCGTGCGACGCCTTGCCCTCGATTCCGTACCGCCAGCCCTTGAGCGTGTGGTACACGATGGCGGTCGGCTGACCGTTGCTGAGCGCCAGCGCCAACCGCTGCGCGGCGATGATCTGCTGGAAGTCGCGGCCGTCGGGCACGTCGATCACGTTCCAGTCGTGGAGGTAGCAGAGCTCACGTGGATCCCACTGCACGTAGTCGCCCGGCTGGTCGCCACTACGGCAGACGTGGTCGCTGTCGATCGACGCCTGGTTCCAGTCGACGTGCAGGATCACGTTGCCGAGGCAGGCGGTGCCGGCCGCGGCCAGGGCTTCGCCGACGCGCCCGGGGGTCATGCCGCCTTCGCCTTCGACGATGTGAACTCGCGGGGCACGGGCGCCATACCGATCGGCAGCGCCGATAGCGAGACCGATAGAGCTGGCGACGCCGACGCCGGAGGCACCGGTGGACAGCCTTACGAAGGGCGTGGCCGGCGTCGGATGGCCGTCGAGGGGCTTGGCGTTGAGTTTGCGGAAAAGCGGGGTGCTGGTGATGGGGTTACGCCGAAAGCCGAGGAGGTCCTCGAGGCGCAGGCGCTGCGCCGTCTCTCCCGGCAAGAGGCCTGCACCACCAACGGAGGCGATCTCGTCACGCAGCGCCCACATCGAGTAGAGCCCCATCGCCTTGTGACCGGCGGCGTAGCTGATGATGTCGGCGTCCGCCCGGGCAGGATCGCCGATGTCGTACTCCAGCGCATCGAAGAGGATGCCGGCCACGAAACGGCCCGACGAGATCGAGCCGCCCGGATGACCGGAGGTCGGCACGTAGTTGTAGAGCAGCGTGCACAGCGATCGGTAGAGCAGGTCGCAGGTCTCGAAGTGAGCGAGCTCGATGGGGGTGAGCGGACCTGCCGCTGTCTGCGTGGCGGCGATGTCGACGTAGATGCCTCGTCTGGGGCCGAACGTAAGCGCCATATGTCGCTCCTTTGGCTGTGCGACGGTCCGGGAGTGCCCGGAGCGCTGGTGCTGCTCTGCACAGCCCGGGGCGACCGCGGCATCGTCCGATCTCGGCGATTGTACGACAACCGTCATGCGCCGCGGCTGGTGGTGCGCCTTGGTGGCCCGCGCCGCGTGAGGTTGGACTACAATCGCCCGGTGTCCGACCAAGCTGGCCCAACCCCCCGGGCGCCGCTACCGCCGCGACGAGCGGCGGCGTCATCGGCGTTGCTCGTGGTCCTGCTCGGCGTCTCCATCCAGATCGGCTCGGCGTTGGCCGTGCTGGTGATTGAGTCCGTCGGTGTCGCGGAGGCACTGTGGCTGCGCACCGCGCTCGCCGCGCTGATCTTGGTGGCGGTGCGACCGCGCTCCTTGCGCCTTCCTGGGCCAGGCGAGCGACTGCCTCTCCTGGCTCTCTCGCTCGCGCTGCTCTCGATGAACCTGAGCTTCTACGGTGCCATCAGCCGTATCCCGGTGGGGGTGGCGGTGGCGGTGGAGTTCGTAGGTCCCCTCGCGGTGGCGGTGCTCGGCACGCGGCGGCCGATCGACTGGACGTGGATCGCGCTGGCCGCCGTGGGGGTGGTCGTGCTCGGCGGCCCGACGAGCTCTGTCGACGGGCTCGGTCTGGCGCTGGCTTTGTGCGCCGGCGCGTCGTGGGGCGCCTACCTCTTGCTGGCGAAGCGCGCCGTCACGACCCTCGCCCCCTTCTCGGTAACGACCCTCATGCTTGCAGGCTCGGCGGTCCTCCTGACGCCGTTGCTGCTCGCGCACGGCCTGCAGCTCTCCGGCCACTGGGAGGCGGTGGCCATCGGTGCGGTGGTTGCCGTGGCGTCATCGGCGTTTCCGTACATCCTCGAGCTGGTAGCGCTGCGCCGGGTGCCCGCGGCCACCTACGGTGTGCTGCTGAGCATCGAGCCGGCGGTCGCGGCGCTGGCGGCGTTCGTCTTGCTCGGCCAGCAGCTCACGACGCTGGAGGCCGCGGCGATCGCCGCGGTCATGGTGGCCGCGGGTGGCGCCAGTTGGACCAGCGGGTCGGCTGCCGCCAGACCTACTCGAGCATCACGAACGCGTCCGCGGTGAGCTCGTACTCCTCGTCTTCGCCCAAGTCGTGGACGCGAATCCGCTCGAGCTCGCCTTCGCCGAGCAGCTCGAGCGGCTGCGCCTCGGCCAGCACCTTCACATCGCTGAGCCGTAGCGCGGAGCGCATCGCCGGGCTCACGCTCGGTTCCTTGCCTGCGGTCATGAGCACGACGCGGCGAGAGACGCCGGTGAGGTCGATGGCGAGCTGCACCGCGCGGTCACCGGTGTCGAGCACCACGACGCGCCGCTCGGCGAGCTCGCTGAGGTCGTCGACCCGGCGGTACAGGCCGACGTCCTCGTAGTCGGCGAGGTTGGCGATCTCGACCGCGACGACCTCCGCCGGGATCGGATGGCAAGCGGTGCCGCCCGGCGTCTTCATCGCGTCCGCGGGTTTGACGCCGGCGCGCCAGTTCTTGATCGCCTCGTGCAGCGCGTCCGCGGCGAGATTGCTGCAGTGCATCTTGATCGGCGGCAGGCCGTCCAGCGCGTCGGCTACGTCGCCGCGCGTCACCTTGAGGGCGTCGTCGAGGGACATGCCCTGCACGAGCTCGGTGATCATGCTCGAGGTGGCCACGGCCGAGCCGCAGCCGAACGTCTGGAACTTGATGTCCTTGATGCGGTCTTCCTCAACCTCGATGTAGATGTCCATGAGATCGCCGCAGGTGGGGTTACCCACGCGTCCCACGGCGACGTTGGGACCCTCGAGGGTGCCGACGTTACGGGGGTTGCGGAAGTGGTCGAGCGTCTTCTCGGAGTACTGCGTCGATTTCATTGCGGAACCTTTCCGATCAGAGGGTCGCGGTTGCGGCCACGCCTGCGAGCGGCCGCTCCTCTCTGCGCGTTCATGCCGGCGCCTTCGTCTTGTACAGGGGGGAGAGCGAACGCAGCCGAGCGATTACGCCGGGCAGCACCTCCATGATGCGGTCGACGTCTTCCTTGGCGCTCCAGCGGCCGAAAGTGAACTCCAGCGACCCGTGCGCCTCCTCGTGCAGCAGGCCGCAGGAGAGGAGGGTGTGGGACGGCTCGAGCGTCTTGGAGCTGCAGGCGGAGCCGGTCGACGCGGCGATGCCTTCGTCGCGCAGCGACAGGATCATCGCCTCTCCCTCGACGGCGTCGAAGCGGAAGTGGGCGTTGTTGGGCGCCCGCTGCTCGGGGTGCCCGTTGAGATGAGCGTCCGGGATCTCGGCGAGCACGCGCGTCACCAGCCGGTCGCGGATCGCCTGCAAGCGCGCGACTTCCGTCTCCATCTCGGCGCCGAGGATGTCCGCGGCGGCGGCCATGCCGACGATGCCAGCGACGTCCTCGCTGCCTGAGCGGAGGCCCCGCTCCTGCCCGCCGCCGAGCAGCACCGGCGCGAGCTGCACACCGTTGCGCACGTAGAGGGCGCCGACGCCGCGCGGCCCGTAGAGATCGTTGGCGGACACGCTTAGCAGGCTGACCGGGACGACGCGGGTGTCGATAGGGACGAGCCCTTCGGCGGCGACCGCGTCACTGTGCAAGGCGATGCCGGTGCCGGCGAGCATGTCGGCGATCTCTGCGATGGGCTGCGCAGTGCCGATCTCGCTGCTCGCCCACTGCACCGAGACGAGGATCGTCTCGTCCGTGATGCGGGCGCGCAGCTTCTTGGCGGACACGCGCCCGTACAGGTCGATCGGCACGCGGGTGACACGGAAGCCGTTCTTCTCGAGGTACTTGGCGATGTTCAGGATGCTGATGTGCTCGGCCTCGCTGATCAGGACGTGGTTTCCCTTGCGCCGATTGCGGAGCGCGTAGCCGATCAGCGCCAGGTTGCTGGCCTCGGTAGCGCCGCTCGTGAAGACAATCTCGCGCGGCTCGGCGCCGAAGAACGCGGCGACCCGGCCGCGGGCGTTCTCCAGCGCCGCCGTGGCCACGTCGCCGACGCCGTGCAGCGAGGCGGCGTTGCCGAAATGCTCGGTCAGATACGGGAGCATCGCCGCCACCACGCGCGGGTCCACCGGCTTCGCGGATTGGTAGTCCGCGTAGACGGTGCCGTTGCTCTGCAGGGCGACGCCCGGGTCGACCAAAGGCAGGTGAACGTCGCTCTCGCCGGTCACGGCGGGTACGCGGTCGTGAGGGTCCATGGCCGCGGCCTCAGAACCACATGGTGGCGTCGGCGTCGAGCGCGAGGTCGTTGAGCGTCGCCGCTCCGACGATCTTGACGCCGTCGATCAGCTCTACCGAGTCCCAGGCGAGCATCCTCTTGGATGCCTCGCAGACGTAGATCGGGATGCCCATGTCTAGGGTCTGCTTGAGCATGTCGGCGACGCTCGGGAAGCTGCCGAGCTGCATGGTCTCGGCCGCCCCCGGCTTGAGCACCTTCAACCCCATCCCCAGGTAGTACACTGCGGCGTCGATGCCCATCATCTTGGCGCTCTGGGCGAGCACGAGCGGGGAGTACTGACGCTCCGTCAGGTCGCTCGTCTGCACGTACAGGATGTTCTTCTCCTCAGCCATGGTGATCCTTTCACTCATTTCAGGCGGCGCAGCAGGATACGTAGCTCAACGCCATCGTTCTCAAGAGAGACGATCTCGTGGCCGGCGCGCTTGGCGAAGCGCTTCAGATCCTCCTCGGCGGCCGGGTCGTCGGCGATCACCTCGAGCACTTCACCCACGGCAATCGCGTCGATGCCCTCTCTGGTCTGGAAGAGAGGCTCCGGGCAGTACAACCCGATGCAGTCGATGGTGAGCGCTGGTTTGGCATCGGCCATGTCATCTCCTTTCACTGACTGGAGGCGATAGAACTCCCTCCCGCGCTGTCTATACCCAACCGATTCAGTTGGTATTCGTGCCGTGCCGCTATCGTGCGCTCGTCCTCGCTCGGCTCGCGGTGTCGGCGCCGCACCGCACCGCTACACGTGGGTACGACGAGGCTTCCGGGTGTACCATGGAATTGTCGAGCGTCGCGGCCGCCCCAGTCGCGCCGCGGCACCGGCGTTGGCACCGGGCGAGAGGGCTGCTCATGCATACCATCCTAGACCGGCGAGAGCTGACGAAGCGCGATCTCATCAGCCTCACACTCGAGGCTCCGCAGATTGCGCGCAAGATCCGTCCGGGCCAGTTCGTCGTGCTGCGCGTCAACGAGACGGGCGAGCGTGTGCCCCTGACCGTTGCCTACCGCGACGCGGCCAACGGCACGATCACAATCATCTTCCAGGTCGTCGGAAAGAGCACAGCGATGCTTGCCTCCCTCGCGGTTGGCGATGCAATCAAAGACCTCTGCGGCCCTCTCGGCGCCGCCGTGAACTTCGAGAAGGTGGGGACCGTCGTCGGCATTGGCGGTGGCTCGGGGATTGCGGTCCTCTATCACCTCCTCACTGGCCATCGCGAGGTCGGCAATCGCCTCGTGGCCGTGCTTGGCGCGCGCAAGAAGGAGTTGCTCATCCTCGAGAGCGAGATGCGCGCCCTGTGCGACGAGGTGATCGTGGCCACCGACGACGGCAGCTACGGCATGCATGGCAAGGTGACCGATGCGCTCAAGGCGCTCGTGGAGCGCCAGGAGCAAATCGATCTCGTCCTTGCCGTCGGCCCTCTCGTGATGATGCGCGCCGTCACCGAGATGACGCGCATCTACGGAGTGCCGACAGAGGTCAGCCTCAACCCCATCATGGTCGACGGTACGGGGATGTGTGGAGGCTGCCGCTGCACGGTGGGCGGCGAGTCGAAGTTCGCCTGCGTTGACGGGCCTCATTTCGACGCCTTCAAGGTGGACTTCGACGAGCTGATCCGACGCAATCAGATGTACAGTCGCGACGAGCGGGTCTCCCTGCTCACCTCGATCCGAGCGCGATAGGTCAGGAGGCGCAGTGGCAGCTGGGGATATCGACCTCGTAACCTTAGCGCGCCAGGGCGACCTCGCCAGCTTCTGCCCGAGCTGTCACGCCTCGCTCGACCTGTACGACCCGGGCACGAAGCGGGTATGGGTCGGTCTCGAGGTCCAGGTGGGTGAGAGCATGTGCGAGCTGCGGCTCAGTCCGCGGCTGGAAGTGCCCGAGCGAGCTTGTCCGCAGACGTGGACCGGGGACACGATCGCCGACGATGTGCGCTGCCCGCACTGCCACGCGTCACTGGTGGACGCGGCGGATAGTTGCGACGCCTGCGGGGCACCGGCGTTCGCTATCGACGTGTCGCTGCGCACGCGGGTCGCTCCCCTCGCGCTGTGCACGCGCGCCTCCTGCACGTGGCGCGGCGTCCCCAGGAAGACGCGGGCGCGGATTCTCGCCGGCGCTCCGCGCCAGCGTCAGCCGGCGCAGGACCCGGAGCTGCGTATTCGCAATTTCCAGGAGGTCAGCTACGGCTATGACGGCGACCAGGCGGTCGCCGAGGCGAGCCGCTGCCTGCAGTGCAAGCAGCCTCCTTGCGTGGAGGGCTGCCCGGTGCAGGTCGACATCCCCGGCTTCGTGAAGCTGGTGGCCGCGGGCGACTTCGCCCGCGCGGCCGAGCTCATCCGCGAGAAGAACGCGCTACCGGCGATCTGCGGCCGCGTCTGCCCGCAGGACGACCAGTGCGAGAAGGAGTGTACGCTGGGGAAGAAGGGCGAGCCCATCGCCGTCGGCATCCTGGAGCGCTTTGTCGCCGACTACGAGCGCACGACGGACCAGGTGACGCTGCCCAAGAAGGCGCCGCGCACGGGCCGCCGCATCGCCGTCGTGGGCAGCGGTCCCGCCGGCCTCGTGATGGCCTCCGACATGGCGGTCAAAGGGCACAGCGTCACGGTCTTCGAGGCGCTGCACAGTCTCGGTGGCGTGCTCGTCTACGGCATCCCGGAGTTCCGTCTGCCGAAGGCCATCGTGGCCGCCGAGACCGGCAACCTCCGGCATCTCGGCGTGAAGTTCGAGCTCAACAGCATCGTCGGCAAGCTCTACGGCCTCACGGAGCTGTTCGATCTCGGGTTCGACGCCGTGTATGTCGCCACGGGGGCGGGGCTGCCGGGCTTCATGGGCCTTCCCGGCGAGAACCTCTGCAACGTCGTCTCGGCCAACGAGTACCTTACGCGCATCAATCTGATGAAGGCGTACCTCTTCCCCGAGTACGACACGCCGGCGCCTATGGGCACGAGAGTGGCGGTCGTGGGCGGCGGCAACGTAGCCATGGACTGCGCGCGCACCGCCCTACGTATGGGTGCGCGCGAGGTGACGGTTGTCTACCGCCGCACGCGCGCCGAGATGCCGGCGCGGGCCGAGGAGATCGAGCACGCCGAACAGGAGGGTCTGCGCTTCGAGTATCTCACCAGCCCGATTGCCTACGGCGGCGACGAGCAGGGATGGGTGCACGAGATGCGCTGCATCCGTATGCGGCTCGGCGATCCAGACGACTCCGGACGCCGCCGCCCGGTGCCTATTCTTGGTTCCGACTTCTTGATCGAGGTCGACATGGTGGTGGTCGCGGTCGGTGCCGGCCCCAACCGGGCGCTGTTCGAGGATGCCCCCGGCCTCGAACGCAATCGGCGCGGCTACATCCGCACGTTCACTGAGTCAGGACGCACCAGTGTGCCCGGTGTGTGGGCCGGGGGCGACATCGTGACGGGGGCGGCCACGGTGATCCTGGCCATGGGTGCGGCGCGCAAGGCAGCCGACGACATGCACGCGTATCTCAGCGATCCGGCGTCGGTGTCTGCCGCGTGGCCTGAGGGGTAGAGCCGGCGGCGCGGCCGGTAGGCCGCCGGGCCGGCGCCCCTTTCAGGTGGTCGGCGCGGTTTCCGCGGCGACGCGGTGCGCGAGCTCCACCCAGTACGCCACCACGCCTTCTTCCGTTTCGTCCCACGAGGCGTTGACGAACTCCTCGTCGAGCGCACGCTGGTCGTCCTCGCTGAGGTAGCGCTGCGCCATCTCGAAGAAGAAATCCTCTTCCACATCGATGTGGCAGCCGACCACCTCGACGTAGTCGCGGAGCCCTTGTGCGAACTCGAGCGCGGTGTCGCGATCGCCAGGGGTGTACGTCCGCAGCGCCCGATCGACCAAATCGAGCTGCCCGCGGCACCATTCGTGTTCGCCGATCATCTGCCCAAGCGGCTCGTCCTCGTCGGTCATGCCGCGCTTGTAGCAGCGGGAGTAGAGCAGCGCCTCCTCCTTGGGGTCGTGCAGGCCGTCGGCGAAGTAGCGGTAGAAGCCGAGGATGTCCTCGGCGAGCTCAGTGCGGATCTCGCCAGTCGCTTCGATGCGCGCAGACTCCCGATTCGCGGCCTCTCCGACCTCGATGAGCAGGCGGTGCTCCGTCTCGAGCATCTTCCTCCAGCCCATGGTGTCTCCTTCCGCGAGCTCGAGTCGCACTGCCGTGCGACTCCCTTCAGTGACATCGTACCCGGTCTGAGCACACCTTTGGAACAGATAGCCGCAGATGGGGTGAACACCTGAGTCTGACGGTGCCACGGGCCGCAGCTTGCCCGGTCGGCCTATGATGAACCGGCGGAGCTCCAGAGAGCGGCAGCTGTGGCCAGGCGACGGGAGGAAACGATGATTGGGAGCTGCAATGGCGGGCGCCGGATGGTGCTGACGCTCGACCACGGCACCACCAGCGCGCGGGCGCTGGTGGTCGATGAGTGCGGCGCCGTTCTGTCGAGCGCGCAGCGTGAGATCGGCTTGAGCTATCCCAGCCCGGGCTGGGTCGAGGAGGATCCGCGAGCCATGTGGTCGGCGCAACTGGCCACGGCTCGCGAGGCGCTGGCGCGCGCCGGTGTCGCGGCGAACGAGGTCGCCGGTGTCGGTATCGCCAACCAGCGAGAGACGACGATTCTCTGGGACCGGCGCACGTCGCAGCCCGTGGCGCCGGCGATCGTCTGGCAGGATCGTCGCACGGCCGACGTCTGCGAGGAGCTGCGGGCCGCCGGGTGCGAGGCGCTCGTGCGGCGCAAGACCGGCCTGCTGCTCGATCCCTACTTCTCGGCCACCAAGCTCGGCTGGCTGCTCGACCACGGTGACGGGCTGCGCCGCCGCGCCGAGCGTGGCGAGCTCGCCTTCGGCACCGTGGAGAGCTGGTTGGCGTGGCAGCTGAGCGGCGGTCGCCGGCACGTCACCGACGCGACCAACGCCTCGCGGACGCTGCTGTACGACATCCGTGCCGGGGACTGGGACGACGAGCTGCTGGAGCTGTTCGGGGTGCCGCGCCAGCTCCTCCCCGACGTGTGCGACAGCAGCGGCGTCGTCGGTGAGACCGACCCCGCGCTGCTCGGCGCGGCGGTGCCCATCGCCGGCCTCGTCGGCGACCAGCAGGCGGCGCTCTTCGGCCAAGCCTGCGTGCGCCGCGGCATGGCGAAGGTCACCTACGGCACCGGCTGCTTCCTCCTGCTTCACACCGGGGAGGCTCCGGTGCCGGTGTCAGCCGGGCTGGTGAGCACGGTGGCGCTCCAGCGCCAGGGTCGGCGCACCTACGCGCTCGAAGGCAGCGTCTTCGTCGGTGGTGCCGCCGTACAGTGGCTCCGCGATGGCCTCGGCATCGTCGCGGGTGGTCCGGAGGCGAGCGCGCTCGCCGAGAGTGTGCCGGCGAGCGAGGGTGTCGTCTTCGTCCCGGCGCTCGCCGGTCTGGGCGCGCCCTACTGGGACCCCCACGCCCGCGGCGCCATTCTCGGCATCACCCGCGGCACGACGGCCGCCCACCTCGCTCGGGCCACGCTTGAAGGCATCGCCTTCCAGGTCGCCGATCTGCACGAGGCGGAGGTGTCGGGCGCCGGCGTGGCGCCGACCGACCTGCGCGCCGACGGCGGCGCCGCAGCCAGCGATCTCCTCCTGCAGTTCCAAGCCGACCTGCTCGGTGTGCCGCTCACGCGGGCGGCGCAGCCGGAAGCCACCGCGCTTGGTGCTGCCTGGCTTGCCGGCCTCGCCACCGGCGTCTGGCAGAGCGAGGCCGAGGTAGAAGCACTGTGGCGGCCGGGGCAGACGTTCGTGCCGCGTCACGACGTGGATCGCGAGACGCTGTTTCGCGCTTGGCGTGCAGCCGTGGCAGCGGTGCGGGGGTTCGCGCAGGCGACGCAGTAGACTTCCCTGCAACGGCCGTCGGATGCGGTCGCGCATCCTGAGGAGGCTCTCATGGGGACCAGCTCGATGGTAGTGCTGATGGTCGGCTGCGGGGTGCTCTTCACATCGCTCTCCGTTATTGCGTGGGTGCGTCGTGCGCACACCGGGTCGATGGTTCTCGCCGTCTTGGCCGGCATCGACTTCGCGTTTGCGCTCGCGGTCCACTCGGGGGCGTTTCGGATTTGAGCGCGCCGCCCGCCGGGGTGCGTTGGCGGCGACGGTCGCGGAGGCTCGGCACCGGTGATGTAGGATCACGCCTGTCTCAGCGACGGCCCGCGGTCGGGGGGGGACGATGAGCTTCTTTGCACGCAGGCGCGATGATCAAGCGGGTGGGACCCAGGGCATGCCGACGCCGGCGGACGAGCTCGCTGTGCGGACCGCCATCCCCGAGTGGTTCCGACGTCTCGGGATCGCGAGCTGGTATCTCGTCGGCATCGCGCTGGTGCTCCTCGGGCTAGCCTACTCGCTGCAGCGTCTGGGGACGCTTGTCATCCCCACCCTCTTCGCGGTGCTTCTGGGAGCGACGTTCTTGCCGGTCGTCGACTGGCTCGAACGTCATCGCGTCGCTCGTGCTTGGGGTGCGCTCCTCGTCACCCTGCTAATCGTGCTGGCGGCGGTTGCCCTTTTGGCGCTCATGACAGTGGGGGTCATCCGCGAGTGGCCTACCATCGCCGACGAGATCCGCGCCGGTCTCGGCTCGGTAGACGATGCATTCGCTCGGGTCAACATCGACCCGGATCTCATCGCCTCGGCCAAGGAGACGCTCACGAGCAACGTCGGGGGCGCCACTCGAGGGATCTTCGGTGGTGCGCTGCACGGTGTCCAATCGTTCGCCGCATTCGCATTCGGGGTGTTCATCGGTCTCAACATCCTCGTCTACGTGCTCGTCGGGGGACGCAAGATCGGCCGCTGGCTTTCGCACCATCTTGGGCCGGTCCCGCCGGACGTGGGCTACACGATCCTCGCCAACAGCGCTCGCTTCCTCCGCGGCTACATCTGGGGCAGCACCCTGATCGGGCTCTTCAATGGGGCCGTGGTCGGCGTCGGGGCGTTGATCATTGGCACTCCTCTGGCGTTGACGATCGCTATCGTGCAGTGGTTCTCGAACTACATCCCCATGTTCGGGGCGCTGATTGGTGGCGCGTTCGCGGTGCTCATCGCTCTCGGCACCGGAGGACTCGACAACGCGTTCTGGATGCTGGTCTTCGTGCTCATCGCCAACGGCCCGCTGCAGACCGTGGTCTCCCAGTTTGCCCTGGGCGCGTCGCTGCGGCTCAACGGTCTCGTCGTGCTGTTCGCGACCACCGGCGGGGCGATTGTCGCCGGGGCGCTGGGCGGCGTCTTTGCGGCGCCGTTCGTGAGGATCGGCATCGACGCCTACCACCACCTCAAGCAGGCCGGTCTGTTCGACGTGACCCCGCCGCGGCCAGGCACCGAGGCGGCGGACGTCGCCGACGCGAGCGCTCTGGCGGAGGGGGCGTCTCGAGCCGGGCCCGGGGGCGCGAGGGAGGACGATCGACTTGCGGCGCCGGACGTCTAAGGCCGGCGCCGGCTACTGTTCGGGCTGCGCCAGCCAGGCGGTCAGGCTACGCTCGACCGCCTCGCGGCCGGCCTCGATCCGGGCATCGAAGCGCCGCGCCCGCCGGCGGACCGCCTGAAGCTGAGGCGGGATGCTGGCCCCGGGCGCAAGCTCGGTGACGCGGTCGAGCAGCTCGATATCGTTGCCGGAACCCGGCACCGGCGCTCCGGAGGGAACGCCGGTGAGCCCGCGCACGACGTCGGCGGCGAACTTGCTCCAGTGCGCCGTGCTGGCGATGAGCACCGGGGTGTCGCCACAAAGGCGCTCCGCGGCTTCCCAGGCGACCGCCGTATGGGGGTCGAGCAGGTAGCCGCGTTCTGCCTGCACGCGTCCGATGGTGCGCAAGCACGTGTCGTTGTCGACCCAGGTGCCGGTGAACTCGGCCCGCAGCTTCGCGCGCGTCGCGGCGTCGACCGCGAACCGCCCTCGTTGCCTGAGATCGATCATCCATGAGCGAACCAGCTCGGGATCGCGGCAGAGGTCGAAGAGCAACCGCTCGAGGTTGGACGAGATGAGGATGTCCATCGACGGCGACGGAGTCTTGATCAGCTCGCGCGCGGCGATGTCGTAGACGCCAGTCTGCAGGAAGTCGTAAAGGACGTTGTTGATGTTGCTGGCCAGCAGGAGGCGGCCGAGCGGGACGCCCATGCGCTTCGCGTAGTACGCGGCGAGGATGTTGCCGAAGTTGCCGGTGGGGACGCACGTGTCGATCGGCTGACCCGCGGCGACGATGCCGCGCGCCGCCAGGTCGGCGTAGGCGCTGACGTAGTAGGCGATCTGCGGCATCAGCCGACCCCAGTTGATGGAGTTGGCGGAGCTCAGCTTCAGCCGCTGGCGGGCGGCGAGATCCTCGGTGAACTCGGCGTGGTCGAACACCGCCTTGACCGCGTTCTGGCAGTCGTCGAAGTCCCCGCCCAGGCGGAAGACGGTGAGGTTGTCCCCCGGCTGCGTCACCATCTGCAGCTCCTGCAGGGCCGAGACGCCGGCGTCGGGGTAGTAGACGCAGATCTTGGTGTGGGCGCGATCGGCGAAGCCGTTCAGCGCCGCGACCCCGGTGTCGCCGCTGGTCGCCACCAGGATCAGGAAGTCGAGGTTGGTCGCGCCACTCTGATGGGCCTGCTCAAGGGCCTGACTGAAGAACAACGGCATGCATTGAAGGGCCATGTCCTTGAACGCCAGCGTTGGCCCGTGCCAGAGCTCGAGGACATGGCGACCCGGAGCGACTTCGCGCACCGGGGCCACCTGCGGATCGTCGAAGTTGGCGCCGTAGGCGGCCGCGGCGATCTCGCGCGTGCGCGCCGCGGGGATGTCGAGCCCGAACGCCTCGTACACGAATGCGGCTCGCTGCGGGTACGCCAGCGCCGCCAGCGCCGTGATCTCGGTCACCGAGAACTGCGGCAGGCGCTCGGGCACGAAGAGGCCGCCGCCGGGGGCGATGCCCTCGAGGATCGCCTCGGTGTACGTATGCGGCCGGTCGATGAGGTCGCGAGTGTCGCGGTAGAGGATCATGGATGGGGATTGTACCGCATGGGCGCGCGCGCCGGCGCAGCGCAGCGGCGGACGCGAAGGCCCGCTACGCGCCGGTGGCCACAGCCGGCAGGACGCTTACGCGCGCAGAGGCGATGCCGCCGTCCGTGAGCTTCTGCGCGGCGGCCGGCGTGGCGGCGTACACTTCGTCGACGTGCTCGTAGAACCAGCGCAAGTACCGCCGCCGCAGCCGCTGGGTGATATCGATCCCCGACGGAGCGGCGCCGAGGGGGTGGCTGCCGGCGGCCGCGGTGAGCGGCAGGTGGAGCAGGTGGGCGGCGACGATCGCCACGAGCCCCTGGGCGCCGGTCGAGTCGGTATGCAGAGCGCTGACGTGATGCTCGTCGAGGTAGTCGAGGATCTCGACGACGGGGGGGACGACGAGGCCTGGCGTTTCGCCATCCCTCGCCGGTCGCCATGCAAGCGCCCGGAACTCGACGGCGCCGCCATCGCATGGCTCCATGGGGCACGTCAACAGCGCCACGTCGATGTCGGGTCCCCATCTGGCGGCGGGCGACGACGCCCCGGCCGCCGGGTCGTGACCGGTTGCGGGCGGCGCGGGTGCCTCCTCCTCGGCAGTTCCTTCCGCCGGCGCCTGGGCCTGGCGCGCGCCGCGGCCCCCTCCCGGCGCCGACGATCGTCCCTTGGCGGCGTCGGAGAGCACCGCGACCCTCTCACGCAGCCCGCGGCGGCGCTCGCCGAGGAAGTACGCGCGGAGCTGTGCCTGCAGCTCGCGATCGCGGCTCTGGTAGGCCCAGGCGATGTAGTACGGCATCTCCAGGAAGTTCACCATGCCGACGGCGAAACAGCTCTGCAGCCGTCGCTTCAGCCCCAAGCGTGCACTTGGAGTGAGGAGCGGCTGCAGGTGCAGGCTCGTGACGTCGTCGGCGAGACGCTGGGCAACCACGAAGAGGCGACGGTTGAGCTCTTTGGCGTCGACGGCATTGATGCCGCGGGAGTCGGCGAGCAGGCTGCCGATCTCGCGCTCCAGCAGCACCTCCCAGCTCGGCCCGCGGAGATCACCGTCCCGGTAGAGCCCAGGCGCAAGGGTGCGCACGCCCCGCACCGTCTTCTCGAGCACTGGGACGTCACGACCGATGTGGCCGAAGCCCTTGCGGAGGAGCCCGAGGGCGCGTTTGCGCGGGGACGCGGCGTCGAGGCGAAGGATCTCGCGAATGCGCCAGAATGCGGCGGCGTAGATGCTGTGCGCGAGCA
>Ga0315295_10002631_pt1 | contig 15191 bp, 11 predicted proteins | sample YL17G14_0_MG_FD_204453 | JGI IMG/M metagenome (GOLD analysis project Ga0315295, IMG submission 204453) | Sediment microbial communities from Yellowstone Lake, YNP, Wyoming, USA - YL17G14_0 | ecosystem: Environmental > Aquatic > Freshwater > Lake > Sediment | place: USA: Wyoming | collected...
ATCGTGTCCGATAAGACCCCCAGGCTGCCAAATGAGGCCTTCGCAATGTGTATGTAGGACCGGATCGGATCGCCCCCTGCAGCGCAGATGACGATCCCGCCTACAATCAAAGCGATCAGGATGGCAACCAAGGAGAGCACGAAGGGATACCAGGACGGCGGTTCGTCCAAGCGCGGCTCAAAGCGGATCTTGAAAGCGGGCATCCGCCGGCCCTTTGCGGTTGGTTCAGCCATGTGCCGGGGCTCCGTGCTTTTGGATTTCTTCCAGCGGCGTACCGGTCATCATGAGACCTACCGTCTCGATCAATTTCTGGTCAGGGTCGGTGGTCTCTGTGTTGAGTTCGCCCATGCTCTTGCCTTCGTAGATGACGTAGACGCGGTCGCTCAATGAGAGCAGCTCTTCGAGTTCCTCGGATACGAGCAGGATGCCCGCTCCTGCCTCACGCTGTACCATCAGCAGCTTGTGAACACCCTCAATGGCACCGACGTCCAGGCCGCGAGTCGGCTGGGCGGCAACAATGAAGGTGGGTTGGCCAGAGGTCTCGCGGGCCAGGATCACACGTTGGAGATTGCCACCTGAGAGCAGCCTCACCGGAGTCGAGACCCTTGGGGCCATGATCTCGTAGGCATCCTTGAGCTGCGTGGCAAACTTGGTGGCCGCAACCATATCGAGCAGACCACCATGGGCAATCGGTGGATGCCGGTACTGCTTCATGATGACGTTGTCGGTGATGCTGAGGTCCGGCGCCGTGCCAACATGCGTGCGGTCTTCAGGGATATACGCCATCCCGTGCTCGATCCCAAACAGCGTGTTGCGGTTGCTGACACGAGATCCATGCAGGAGCACATGCCCCTGGTCGCACTTCCGTAGCCCCGAGATGACCTGTGAAAGTTCAGTTTGCCCATTGCCCGCCACACCCGCCAATCCAACGATCTCACCGCTGCGGACCGTGAGCGAGAATCCCTTCAGAGCCGCCAGCCCTTTGTCATTCAGTGCGTGCACGTCCCGGACATCCAAGACAACCGGTCCAGGCTTGGCCGCCACCTTGTCCAAGCGAAACACAACCTCGCGTCCGATCATCAGGTGCGCAAGCTCTTGGCGCGATATTCCCGCCGAGGGTTTCCCCGCCGCAGTCACCGCACCGCGGCGCAGGACGGTGACGCGGTCTGCGATGGCAGTGACTTCCTGTAGTTTGTGACTGATAAATATGACCGACTTGCCTTCGCCGACCATCGAACGAAGCGTTCCAAAGAGTCCTTCGATCTCCTGCGGTGCTAGTACGGCGGTCGGCTCATCCATGATGAGCACTTGCGCACCGCGATAGAGCATCTTCAAGATCTCCACGCGCTGCTGTTCACCCACCGACAACTGCCAGATTTTGGCGCGAGGATCGACGTCCAGCCCAAACCGCTTAGCCAGGGCTGCAACCCTCTCGTCGTACGCAGTCAGACGCATGATAAAACGCGGATCATCCAGGCCGAGCAGCACGTTCTCGGTCACGGTCTGCGACGGTACCAGCATGAAGTGCTGGTGGACCATGCCGATCCCTGCCTTGATCGCATCCCGCGGCGAGGCAAAGGCCACGGGGTGATCGTTTACCCTGATCGTCCCGGAATCCTGACGATACAGCCCCGCCAGAACATTCATTAGAGTGCTCTTGCCGGCACCGTTCTCGCCCAGGAGCGCGTGGATTTCCCCCGCCCGCACATCAAAATCAATGTGATCGTTCGCGAGCACCCCCGGAAATCTCTTGACGATCCCCCTCATTTCCACCACGAGGCGTGCATTGGATCCAGACGAAGGTTGTTCTGCCACGTCTTTGCTCCAGCCCTTCATTGGCTGCAGTCCGTGCCTCTACCCATCAGCTCCACGAGGCGACGCCCCGGAGGCCGTCATTCTGGAGGCGGCCACTCCAAGAGTATTCGAGAACAGGGCCAGGCCCTGATGGGCCCGACCCTGTTAATCAAATGTGGTACTACTGACTCAAGCTCGGCAATTCGGCTGTAATGCCGTCAGCCCACCAGTACATGCAGTACTTGCACTCAAGGCCTGGGGCGCCGGGCGGGAACTGATCGATATCCGCCTGCTGGAACTTTTCTCCGGCCGGCACGATCACATTTCCCTTGTTGTCTTTGATCTCACCGCTGAACACATCGAAGCGCGTGAATTTGCCCGCAAGCATCTGTGCAAGGGTATCCCTAACCAACTGGATGTCCGCTGCAGGCAGGTCAGACTCGCCCTTCGTGAGGGTTTGACCTTCCATGAAGCCCCACAGCCCCAGCGAACCCGAATCCGCATCAAAGTAATCAAAGCCCGGCGTGTAGGTCTTGTCCGACACACCTTGAGCAACCTTGGTATAGATCGGGCCCCAATTCCAATAGATGGTGGTCAGGCAGCGTTCGACTTTGCATGAACCAATATAGTCGTAGGTAATGCCCCATTTGCCCTTGGCCTCAGCGACGTCCGCAACTGCAGGCGTGTCTGCGCCTGTGAGCACAACCTGCGCCCCGCCATCAAACAGCGAGGCAGCGCCATCCTTCTCGGCCACCGGATCGTGCCAGGTGTTGATCCAACGCACGTCCATGGTGCACTCAGGGCAAGTCTTCTTGGCACCAAGCATAAAGGCGTTCCCAAGGCGCAATTCCTCGGGAATTGGGAACGTCGCCATATAGCCAAGCTTGGGATTTCCGTCCAGCTTGGCGCGAGAGCCGGCAAGCATGCCGGCCAGGTACTTCATGTCCTCCATGGCGCCAAACAAGTTGCCGAAGTTCTTCATGTTGGACTTATACCCACTGATGTGCACAAAGGCTATTTCCGGGAATTCCTCAGCGACAGTAGCCATCGGATCCATGTAGCCAAACGACGTACCGAGGATCAGGTTGAAGCCCTTGCGAGCCAGGCTGCGGAACACCTGCTCCGAGTCGGCACCTTCCGGCACGTTCTCAATGTAGGCCACATGCGAGCTGGGCATGTTCTTTTCAAGGTAGAGCAGCCCCTCATAATGGGCCTGGGACCAGCCTCCATCGTCGTGCGGGCCGATCAGGACAGCCGCCACATTGAACTTGCCGGCCTCAACTTCCGGAATTTGCAGGCCACCCTCGGCCGGAGCTTCGGTGGCCGGGACCGCAGTGGCCTCCGGTGCGGCAGCCGCCGGGGCCTCAGCTGCAGGCGCTGCCGTCGGTTGGGGGCCGCAGGCGGCGAGCACGAGCGCTAACGCCGCCATAATCATCGCCAGATGTAGAGATCTATTGCCCATTGCCTTCTTCTCCTTTTCTTGACTTGTTGTGAGGTCGCGAGCGGTCTGAGACTGCCTACGTATCGGCTTGACGCCTCCTTTCACACATGTCTATACATTTCATTCCATCACACTGGTTCCAACAATCACATTGTATGACAAATGCCGTTTTCCACGCAAGTACGTTATTCACTCTCGCAGGCGAGCATGTTCTTAATTTTGGCAATGGCCTGCACTCCTTCGGGCAAGGGTGTTGTTTCCGCCTCAATGCGCTGCCAGACCCTGCACAGCAGCGGGCCCAAATATGCACGCGAGACCAAATACGACTCGTTCGAGAGTTCAACCGCACGCTGCCAGTCGTTCGTATGTGCGTATCCTTCGATGAACACGAAGCGCTCCACCGGATCGTTCGGATGATCGTCAAGGCGGAATGCCTCGTCCCCCAGATCTGCGACTGCGCGCCAGTCGCCCCTCTGTGCCTCAAGCCCCGCGCGCTCAAAGTAGTAGCACCACCCGTGCGCCGGCTCCGGTCCGTAGATTTGCGGCATGCGGGCCCCGTCGGCGGGGAGTATCCACCCGCTGGACGACAGTGCTGCCGCCTCGCGCATCATGCTTGCCTCCGGGATTAGATGGTTGACCGAATCGAACGAGGGATCAAGCAGCCGCAGGCATCCGGGGGGCTGATAGTAGAAGGCCAAGATCTGTGAAGTAGTCCCAGAGAAGACTTCCGAGATGAAGTCGTAGGCGATGGGCTGACCGGCATCAAGGCTGGGGAGGGTCCCACCCACTCGCGACGTCGGATAGAACAGGACATAATCCATCACCGCAGATCGATTCATGGGATCATAGATCCAGTTCACTGCTCCAATCAACGAGTTATCCGCATAGTACGGCAGCGCTCCCTCGTTGAGAAGCACAATCGTGTTCGGCGCGATGCCCGGCGCCCGCCAAAACATCTGCCAGAACATCGACTTCTGCGTGGCCCAATCATGGCGATAATCCTCGGCCCAAAGCGCCTGCCGCCCCGCAGCCAGCCCGAAGAGCACGACTGTTAGCCACATGCGAAGCAGAGGTGAAGGAAAAGCCAACAGGCCGGCAAGGACAAGGCTCACGCCAAGCATGAAGGGCAGTGTGAATCTGTTCGCCGGGTAGGCAATCGTGACCTCAAGACCCGTTAGCAAGAAGGGACCGGCGGCCATCAACATGGCGGCAAGACCCAGGCCTACGGGCCACCACTCTCCTCGCGGTGCTCTGAGGCTGCCCCGACGAGTCACAACAAAGCACAGGCCCACGACAAGGCCCGTCAGCACGACCACCGCAATATAGAACGCAACGGTGCGTGGACCGTGCTGCACAGCCCTCGGGAATTGGCAAATCTGAGCCCACGCCGCAATGCTCGTCCGGTACAGTTGCAAGGGGATGGTCTGGCCCATTTCGATCGCGGTGGAAAGTGGATTCGTGTTTGCCTCACCAAGCAAAGCGGGCTGGTAGACCCGGTTGTTGAAGACAAACAGACGCCAGAAGACGTTCGCGGCGAAAACCATCAGGTAGGGAATCCAAGCCGCAATGGTGCGCCGGATCACACGGCTGAGCGATTCACCCGCGTGCGTGAGCAAGGTAATCCGCAGGATCAGCAGCGGCCTTAGAAGCTCCAGGACGAAGAAGTATTCCATCATCCAGAGGTTAAGCGCCGACAGGACCAAGCCGACAGCGCCCAGAGACAATCGCCGATCGGCCCTCTGTTCCGACCAGATCGAACAGAGGAAGGACAACAGCAGGAAGCACAGCACAATGAAGAAGTGGCTGTACAGGTAGGAGGTCCACTGCTGGTTGAATCCGGGATAGAGCAGAAAGGCGAGGCCGGCGATCAGTGCAAATTCGCGATGACCGGGCCAGAGGTTCTTGGCGATCAGCCAAACCAGGATAGCCGAGCCCCAGCGCAGGACTAGCGCAAAGACCTCCCAGTAGATCGGTACTTGAGGAAGCACATGGGTGGTAAGCTGGTACAGCATCCCCCAGATCGGCCTGTTCGTGGAGAAATACTTGGTCATGGCTTCGGGGCCCAGCTCATACCGAATCCATGACATGGGTAGCTCATCCCAGTAGAAGCCCATTTGAGGCAGCAGGAGGCCGTACGCCAGGATGGCGACCACCAGCATGATGACGGCTGGATGCACCAGCTTGGTGGCACGGTCCTGCACTGCGACGGCCTCTGCAGTTCCTGGCGTTGGGACTTTCATGGGATCAGATCGTGCTGAATGGCACTCCTGCACCCGAAATCATCGCATCCGGGCCTACTGAACCACCCAGGTTCCCGTCTCGCCTTTCAACGCCCGCCCGACATTCTCGGGATTGGTGATCAACGCCCGCTTGCCGCCGTTTTCCAGGAATCGGATGATCGCCTCGATTTTTGGAGCCATCGATCCCTTGGCGAAGTGCTTGCCCTCAGCCAAGTAGGCCTTCGCCTCGGCGAGCGTCATCTTGTCCAGCCACTTCTGATCCGGTTTGCCAAAGTTGAGGGCTACCTTCTCGATAGCCGTGGAGATCACAAAGAGCTCGGCACCTACATTCGTTGCAAGAAGACTCGAGCCGAAATCCTTGTCGATCACGGCTGCGATGCCTTCGAGATCGCCCTTCGCATTGCGCACAACCGGTATGCCGCCGCCTCCAGTAGAGATGACAGTGACGTCCGCGGCTATCAGCGCCTTGATAGCATCGATCTCCACGATCTCCCGGGGAAGCGGGGAGGCTACCACACGCCGCCATCCGCGGCCGGCGTCCTCGACCACATTCCAGCCCATTTCCTTCTCACGGCGCTTGGCCTCACCCTGCTCCATGAAGCCGCCGATCGGCTTGGTCGGATTCTTGAACGCTGGATCATCCTGATCGACAAGTACCTGCGTCACAACCGTGGCCACACGGTTCACCTTGCCCCGCCGTCGCAGTTCGTTCTGCAGGTTTTGCTGCAGGGCATATCCGATCGCGCCCTGGGTATCGGCGCCGCACACGTCCAGCGGCACCTCGTGCATGCCCTCAACCTTGGCCGCAATCTCTGATCGGCGCAGGATGAAACCCACCTGAGGACCGTTCCCGTGCCCGATGACCACCTCATAGCCGGCTTCGATCATGTCTGCTATGTGCAGGCAGGTCTCTTTCGCGGCTTCGTATTGGTCCTCAACAGTCTGGTGAGCGGAATCCTTGATCAACGAGTTGCCGCCGATGGCGATGACTGCGATTTTCTTTGACATTGCGACTCGTCTCCCTGTGTCTTATGACATGGTCAATGCCATCACGGCCTTCTGCGCATGCAAGCGGTTTTCCGCCTCATCAAACACGACCGAATTCGGACCATCCATGACTTCGCTTGTGACCTCAACGTCGCGATCGGCCGGAAGAGGATGCATGTAGATGGCGTCGTCCTTGGCCGCCCGCATCTTCTTTGTGTCCGTGATCCAGTGCTTGTACTTCTCAATGATCTTCGCGCCCTCAGTAGCATCTTCGGTCGTAAGCATTGCGCCCCAGGACTTCGCGTACACCACGTCGGCGTCCTTGAAGGCCTTCTCCATGCCATCGGGATCGGACATCACCTCAAAACCGGAGTGGAATCGCCTTGCCTGTTCGCGGGCAGCATCCATGACGTCGGGCATGAGTTTGAACTCCGGCGGATGGACCAGCGTGACGTCCACGCCGAAGCGGGGCAGCTGCAGGATCAGTGATTGCGGCACCGAGATTGGTTTCTGGTAGGATGCAGCATACGCCCACGAGACCACAACTTTGCGCTTCCGAAGATCGCGGCCCTTCTTCTCGATGATCGTCATCAGGTCGGCCAGACACTGGAAGGGATGGTAGATCTCGCACTGCATATTCAGCACCGGGGCGCGCGAGTACTTCGCGACATTGTTCAAGTACTTGTTGCCCACCCTCCAGTCCACGTGCCGAATGGCGATGCCGTCGAAGTAGCGGCCGAAGATCTCACCGATCTCCTTGGGCGTGTCGCCGTGCGCGATCTGGGTGGTCTTGCTTTCGATGAAGGCGCCGTGACCGCCCAGCTGCGCAATTCCGGCTTCGAACGATCCCCGGGTGCGCGTGCTGCTGAAAAAGAACAGCATCGCCAGCACCTTGTCGCGCAGATAGGCGTGGGGCTCGCCAAGCGCGCGTTTGCGTTTCAGGTCGAAGGCCACGTCGAGGACAGTCTCAACCTCCTCCTTGCTGAAGTCGAGATCGCCGATCAGGTCGCGGCCGTGAAGATTGGTCTGCATGCTGCCTCCTTCTACTCCATGGCTCCCAGTACTAGGGCCAGCAGTGCCATGCGCATGACGACACCGTTGAAAGCCTCCTGCCAGTAGCGCGACCAGTGCGTGATGTCCACGTCCGGTGGGATCTCATCCATGCGCGGCAGGGAGTGCAGCAGGATCGCGTCCGACTTGGCCTTCTTCTCCAGAAGCTCTCGGGTGATCCTGTAGTTGGCAGGAGTAAGCCCCACGTCTTTGCCGGCGCGCTCGTCGCGCGACTTGGTGTAGTCAGGCTGCACCACGGGTTCCACCAGGATCACATCCGCATCTGCAATTGCCTTCTCCACATGATCGACTTCCCGGTAGTTCAGACTGTAGTCCTTGATCTCCTTCTTGAACTCATCGGTCAACGACATCTCGGGCGGCGAGACGAAGGTGATCGGGCAGTCGAACTGCGTGAGGGCATAGGCCAGAGAGTGCATGGTCCGCATCCGCATGTCACCGACGGCCAGCCACTTCAGTCCATCGATCCGCCCCTTTTCACGGAGCACGGTGTACAGATCGGTCAGGATCTGCGTCGGGTGTTCCCCCCAGCCATCCCCCCCGTTGATGATCGGAATGCTTGCCCAGCGGGCAGCCTCGTGCGGCGCACCCTGCTGAAAATGGCGCATCACAATCACGTCACCGTAGAACTCGAGCATCTTGACGGTGTCCTTGATCGACTCTTGGTAGAAGTCGCCTGCACGGGTCATCTTCGCATCTGAGAAGCCGGTCACGTGCCCGCCAAGGCGGTGCATGGCGGCTTCGTGAGCCAGCCGCGTCCGGGTCGACGGCTGATAGAACGCGGTCACCAGAGTCTTCTCCTTCAGCATGTCCACGTTCTTTCGGGAACGGGCGATTGGCTCGAGTTCCCGAGCAACGTCGAGCACATGGAAGAACTCGTTGCGCTCGAAATCCTTGAGTGACAGAATGTCACGACCTGCGAAACTGCGCATTTTGGACCTCCTCGTTCAGATTGAAACTAGGTGCGACGACTGTACTTGTCGCGATCGGCTCTCACGTTTCAGCTCCGGATCCGGCGCACCACGTGAAAGTGAAAGAAACCGGGGATGAAGTGGCTTGATGAGTAGTCTAGGACCCTTCCATCTGCGTGATAGAGCTTCGAGACTAGTTCCAGCAGCACATCACCGCGCTGGATCTGGAGCGCCTTGGCTGTCGGCGCCGGAGCGGCAATGGCTGAGATAGCGGCGTTGGACACCTTGAGAGGCTCCCCGCGTTTCAAAAGGAAGTCCAGCACGGATCCACGGAAGTCCGCTCCGAGTTGCTCGGCCTTCAGCGTCTCAGCGCAGAGTGTGTCGACTAGGTAGGCCACAGGACGACTTTCTTCCCGCATCACCCTGCGAACGCGAGTGAGCGGCGTTCCGAGAGCCACGCCCAGCCCGGCGGCGGATTCTGCATCGGCGGGCAGGCTCTCAACGTGCAGGTCGCTCACCGTCACCTCAAGGCCGAGCCGCTCTGCCATCGTCTCAAGACTCTCCAGCACTTCCAGTCCCGCCTCAATGACCGGAACTCGCCCAACAACAAATGTACCCGAGCCCTGCCGCCGGCGGATCAAGCCCTGCACTTCGAACGTCCGCATCGCCTCGCGCAACGTCGCCCGAGACACCCCCATTCTGCGAGCAAGCTCTGGCTCGGACGGGAGCCTCTCACCGGCACTTGTTTTGTTGATCAATGCCGAGAGATCCGCTTGCAGGCGTTGAAACGGGAAATTCACCATTGCATCACGCTTTCTCTAACACGGGGATTACTTCCAACCGCGCAACATCAACCAGTCCCTTGTCCGAGATCCTCAATTCCGGGATGACCGTCAGCGCCAGGAAGGATAGCTGGATATTCGGGTTGTTGAGAGTGCACCCGCAGGCCCGGAAGCCCTCAAGGACGCTCTGCGCTTTCCTCGCCACCACGTCCACCTTCTCGCTCGACATCAGTCCGGCAATCGTAAGCTCAACCATCCCAATCACCTGACCATCCTTAACTACAACCTGGCCCCCGCCGTTGTCCACCAATTCATTGGCCGCCTGCGCCATGCATGCGTCATCTGTGCCGACAACCAGAAGTTGGTGGCAATCGTGTGCAACCGTGGATGCGACTGCGCAACGCTCCTTGAAGCCGAACCCCTGCACAAGAGCCAGGGTCCTGCCATTCATTCCGGTGTGCCGCTGGATCAGGGCCACCTTGGCAATGTCACGACTCATGTCGGTCTTTACCACTCCGTCTTCTGAGAGCACATCCAGTCGCAGGTGCCGCGTCGGCAGTTGATTTTCCGTCACACCGATCACATGCGCCGTGAGTTGAGAGCTGCCAGTGGTGTCACGCAGGACAAGATCCTCGGGCCGTAGAGGACGCCGCAGATGCACAGAGCTCTGCGCCCAGGCAGGATACTTGAACCGAGGCAGGTCCACCTTCATCTTGCCGTCCTCAGCGACGAGGCGCCCCTTTGCGATCACAAGTTGCGCCTTGAACTCGTGGAGGTCATCCACCAGCAGCAGATCCGCCCAGCGCCCCGGCGCGATCATTCCGATCTCCCTCGAGAGGCCAAAATGCTCGGCGGCATTGATCGTGGCCATCTGAATGGCGATCATCGGCGACAAGCCCTCGGCAATGGCATGCCGAAGCACGCGGTCCATGTGTCCCTCGGAGGCCAGCGTCTGCGCATGCGAATCATCGGTGCACAGGATGAAGCGCCGCGATTCGAGGCCCTCGTGGGCAATGGCGACCAGCTGCGCTGCAACATTGTGGGCTGCTGACCCGTATCGAAGCATGGGCTTCATCCCCTGACGCACGCGTGCAACCGCATCTTCCAACCGCGTGCCTTCATGGTCGTCCTCGGCGCCGCCCGCGGCATAACCGTGGAAGGGCAGGCCCAGGTCGGGCGAGGCATAGTGACCCCCAACCGTCTTGTTTGCAGCGTGGGCGATCGCCATCTCGGTCAGCATCTTCCGGTCGCCACTGTGCACACCGGCGAAGTTCATCATCTCCCCCAGCCCGATCACGCCGCGCCACCTGATCGCTTCCGCGACCTCGGCGGGGCCAATTGTTGCCCCTGGAGTCTCCAGCCCTGGCGCGGACGGTACGCAAGAGGGGATCTGCACCCATACGTGGATCGGTTGTTTCACAGCCTCGTTAACCATCAATCTAACGCCCCTCAGCCCAAAGACGTTCGCGATCTCATGCGGATCGATGAAAATGCCGGTTGTTCCGTGCGGGACCACGGCCCTCACAAACTCCGTCACCGTGACCATGCCGGACTCAACGTGCATGTGCGCGTCCAGCAAGCCGGGGACGATGTGTCGCTCCTGCGAGTCAATAATCCGCGTCTTGGCGCCGATGCAGTGCACTGCATCCGGGCCAACAAATGCAATGTGTCCATCCTTGATCGCAACATCTTTGTTCGGGATGATCTCCCCGGACTGCACGCAAACCCAGCGGCCATTTTGAACCACCATGTCCGCCGGCTCACGGCCCATGGCCACATCCACCAGCGCTCGGGTGAGCTTGACCGATGCTGTCATGATGAGGCCTCCGCCCCCGTCGCCGTTGGGCATGCGGTCGAGGTTCCCAAGCCGCCGCGACAAGTTCGCCGGATCATTGCATCCATGCTAGCCCTCGAGCAGGCCCCGGGCCAGGCGATTGTGCCGTGAGATGACTCTATTCTCATCCGCAGTCACCAGGTTCCCATTCTTCACAATCAGCTTGCCGCCGACCGCCGTGAAGTCGACTCGCCGCGGCTGGCAGAAGACCAAGGCCGAGACAGGGTCGTGCGCGGCACCGGCGTATTCCAGGTGATCCAGGCGCACGGCGAAGAAGTCCGCGCATTTGCCTGCCTCCAGAGCCCCGATGTCGGTTCGCCCCAAGACACTCGCACCGCCGCGCGTCCCCAGCCAGAGTGCTTGGCGCGCAGTCATAAGCCGGCGATTTGGGTCATTTGAAAGCGAGTAGCCGGTGATCCCTTCCCTGACGCGCGCCAACAGCATCGCTTGTCGCACCTCAGCCAGAAGATGCGAGCCGTCGTTGGATGCCGATCCATCCGCGCCGAGGCCAACGTGGACGCCAGCTTCGACATATTCTTTGATCGGTGCTATGCCCGACGCCAGCCGCATGTTCGATGTCGGGCAGTGTGCCACGCCGCACCCCTGCCGCGCAAAAGCCTGGACCTCAGGCGCGCTCACCCACACGGCGTGCGCAAACCAGACGTCCGTTCCCATCCACCCAAGTTCCTGCATGTAGGCAACCGGCCGGTACCCAAACTTCTGCAGGCAGAACTGCTCCTCATCCTCGGTTTCAGCCAGGTGTGTGTGCAGTCGCACGCCGTGCTCGCGCGCCAGTTGCGCCGACTGGCGCATCAGATCGCCTGTGACGCTGAAGGGTGAACACGGAGCCAGGACGATGCGCACCGACGCACCTGGCTTGGGATCGTGATAGCGCTGGATTAGTCTCTGCGAATCCTTCAGGATCACATCTTCGGAATCAACAACAGAGTCCGGCGGTAAGCCCCCCTTGGATTCACCCAGACTCATGGAGCCGCGCGAGGCGTGCAGTCGCACACCCAGTTCGCGGGCCGCATCGATTTCATCATCCAGCCGCGAGCCATTCGGAAAGAGATAAAGGTGGTCCGATGCGGTTGTACAGCCCGAAAGAGCCAGTTCGGCCAGGGCGGTCTGCGTCGAGGCGAAGACGTGCTCTGGAGTCATCCGCGCCCAGATGGGATAGAGCGTTTTCAGCCAGTTGAAAAGGTTCGCGTCTTGCGCCGCAGGCACTGCCCGCGTCAGCGTCTGATAGAAGTGATGGTGTGTATTGACCAGTCCTGGCAACACCACGTGGCCGCGCAGGTCCAGGATTTCATCAGCGTAGCCCGGCAACTCGCTACTCGCAGCCACCTGCTCAAACAAGCCATCGCGCACAAAAAAACCACCATCGGGCAGCTCCCGTTGGTGGTCATCCATTGTCACGACGTACGCGTTCTTTATTAGGAGAGTTGACATCGGATTTGACTAGTTGTCTGACAACTTCTTTTTAGTGTAGCAAAGATTGGAGCAGTTGTCAAACATTTCCGAACCCATAGGCGAGTGCACCAGGTTTCGGGTTTTTGACAGCCTGGCGGCATGCACTGGGCGCTCCATCGTTGACGGTCGTGCAGGGCGACCTCCGGAGCAGGCGATACTTGGGATCCCCGTAACCTATCGGAAGCGGCGGTGAATCTAGAGAACACATCACGGCCGATGCGACCCAGAACTGACCCTCCCGAGATCGGCGCATTTGAAGCCAGTCAGGAGACAATGGAACGCATCATTGGCACGATCGAGCTAGGGACCGTGGTTGTCTACAAGTTGATCGATCTCCGTTTCCTCCTTAAGCTAATGGCGGCGAACCCTGCCAACGCCTTCGCCCAGCTTGTCCATTTCCTGACTGCGTCGTTTCTGGCGATATCTGTGGGGCTCACTGAAACATCTTCCTTCGAAGGGATGCTGATCGAGTTCTGCGATCTCATCGCTATCCAGGTGTAATTTGCCCTAGGCTGAGCTCCCATTCGCGTTCTTCGGGCCCTATTTGCCGGACTCAAACCATGGAGTGTACAGGACAAAGGCCCCGCCGCAATGGGGTCTTCACTTCCTGCATCTATGCACGAGCGAACCTGTATGGAGTAAGATTGTGAAGACATTTGGGGCAGATGATCATGCATCGAACAGTGGTCTTCCTGTCGTTATTGCTGATGACGTCGACGGCGTGCGCGACGCCCACAGCCCGCGCGCTGCAGGCGGCTCCCAGCCCAACATCGTATTGGTCGTTCCTTTGGCCACTGCAAACCTCCTGGTCGATGGCGACGCCCGCCTCTCCTTCAGCTGACGCGGCTTCTCCGCCCACGACGCTTGCGGACACCGCACCCCCTGCTCCCACCGACACTGCAGCACCCACCGAAACATCCGCACCCACGGATACACCCTCTCCAACCTCAACTGACACGCCTCTCGCCACTTCTACCATCCCGGTGACGAGCCTGCGCGCCACCGTCACGGCCAGTTTCTTGAGTTGTCGTTACGGCCCGGGGCCCAACTACCTCTATCTATATGCCCTGCGCCAGGGGGCTAACATCAGCCTCATCGGCCGGACGGACGGTGACAACTGGCATTGGGCTTGGGTGGAGGGGCGCAATCGATGCTGGGTCAATACGAGCTATCTTCGCGTGGAGGGTGATTGGCGGCAGCTGCCGATCGTCTATCCAGGCGTCGCCAGGCTGCCCGTATCCCCGTACTATCCACCAGCCAGCATTGTTAGCGTTGTTCGAGTGGGAAACTCGGTCACCGTTGAGTGGGCTCCCATCCGCCTGCGTGCGGGCGATGAAGAGGATGAGTTCATGCAGCACTACATTCTGGAGGTGTGGCACTGTAAAGGTGGCAGCCTGATCTTCGAGCCGCTTGCCATCAACGATACCTTCCTCACTGTCGTGGACGAACCCGGTTGCGCTTCACCGTCTCACGCCCGAGTCTTCGTCCAGGAGAAGCACGGCTTCTCGGGTCCAACGGAAGTCCCATGGCGGCCCTGGCAATGATCTGAGCTCACTGCCAGGCAAAGGGGATGCAGCACATGCGCAAGACCACCTCGTACGGCTCATGGAAGTCCCCCATTACCGCGGATCTGGCAGCTGGCGGAGCAACCTCGTTTTCCGGGCTGGCCGTCGACGGGCGTGACCTGTTCTGGTCGGAGAGCAGGCCGACAGAGGCCGGCCGCTACACAATCATGCATCGCGGCTCCGATAGCACCGTTACAGAGTGCACCCCCCGGGACTTCTACGTGCGCTCGACTGTCCATGAGTACGGCGGTGGCGCGTTCACCGTGAGCCAGGGCTTGATCTACTTTGTCAATTTTAAGGATCAGCGCCTGTATCGCCAGCCGCTCGAGGGCACGCCCGAGGCACTGACACCCGCCGAAGGATACAGATACGCGGATATGGTGGTCGACCATGGGCAGCAGCGCCTGATCTGCGTACGCGAGGACCACACCGGTCCTGGCGAGGCTGTCAACTCCATTGTAGGCATCAGTCTGCGCGGCGGGGATAACGGCGCGGTGCTCGTATCCGGGAACGACTTCTACTCAAACCCGAGGCTCAGCCCGGACGGGAGCCAACTGGCATATCTCGCGTGGAACCATCCGAACATGCCCTGGGACGGATGTGAGCTGCGCCTTGCGCCGGTGAATTCAGACGGCACTCTGGGTCAGGCGCGCCTGATCGCCGGCAGCCAATCTGAATCTGTCTTCCAGCCGGAGTGGTCTCCGGACGGCGTCCTGCATTTTGTGGCTGAGCAAACGGGTTGGTGGAACCTGTATCGCTGGAAGGATGGCATGGTCCAAGCCCTTTGCCCTATGCAAGCTGAGTTTGGCCGGCCGATGTGGCTCTTCGGCTATTCAACCTATGGCTTTACGTCGTCGAATAGGATCCTCTGCTGCTACACGGAGCAGGGCATCGACCGCCTTGCCTGGTGGGATTCGGCAAGCGGGGGGCTTACGCCGATCGCCTCGCCATATACCGAGGTGGACTTCCTGCGCTGCGGGAATGGCATGGCGGCTTTCATCGGCGGCTCGTCGATTCTCCCATCCACAGTCGTTAGCATGGATTTTGACGGGGACCAAGTCCATCCCGTCAGAGCGGCTTTTGAGGTGACCATTGA
>Ga0315295_10002632_pt1 | contig 15191 bp, 13 predicted proteins | sample YL17G14_0_MG_FD_204453 | JGI IMG/M metagenome (GOLD analysis project Ga0315295, IMG submission 204453) | Sediment microbial communities from Yellowstone Lake, YNP, Wyoming, USA - YL17G14_0 | ecosystem: Environmental > Aquatic > Freshwater > Lake > Sediment | place: USA: Wyoming | collected...
GGCATCTCATTTCGGGATCGACGATAGATGATAGTCACCTCTTTGGCACCAATACGCAGGGCTGTTCTTGCGGCATCAATGGCCACATTTCCGCCTCCGATCACTGCCACCCGTTCCCCCACTTCAACCTTCTGGCCGAGGTTTACATGGATCAGAAATTCAAGACCAGGTGTCGTCAACTTCTCGCCCTCCAGCCCTATAGATGACTGCCTCCAGGCCCCGCTCGCAAGGAAGATGCTATCAAAATCCTTCTTGAGGTCCTGCATGGTTACATCTTTGCCCACATCAACCTTAAGCCGGAATTCAACCCCCGTATCTCCAATCATCTTTTTTACTACACGCCCCACAAGATCCTTTGATAGTCTATAGGCCGGTACTCCGTAAGCGAGCATCCCACCTGCTTCTTCCATTCGATCAAAAACGGTGACCCGATTACCTGACATCCTGAGATAATACGCTGCCGAAAGTCCAGCAGGTCCTGCTCCGACAATGGCCACACTCTTGCCAGTGTCGACCTTAGGTGGTTTGATCATTTCGTTTCCGTTCTCGAGCACATAATCACCCATGAATCGCTCGATATCTCTTATGGATACGGATTCATCGAATTCGCCCCGATTGCACTCTTGCTCACAGAAATGCGGGCACAGACGCCCCGTTATGGATGGGATCGGGTTGGCCGTGAGCAGTAGCTTGGCGGCTCCACGCAGGTCCCCCTCTCTGATTTTGCTTAAGTACGAAGGAATATCCACAGCACCCGGACACTTGGAGGAACAAGAAGGGTGATCTGCTCTGGACGCTCCGAATATCGAGTGGTATTGGTTCTCCCCGGTTAAGGCGTAGCAACCTTTGCCACCCTTCATATGGCAGACGAATCGTCCTCCTATGTCGTGAGGATACCTATAGTACCAACAGCGCAGATCCTGGCATAGATTTCCGCCTATTGTACCCATGTTACGGATTTGGGGAGTGGCAACGGCCTCAGCGGCCTCTGCGAGAAGTTCGTATTTTCTTTTAACCATCGGAGAGTTGGCTATATCTGCCAACTTTGCCAGGGCGCCTATCTTGATTCCTTCACTATCCTCTTTAATGTAATCTAGACCGGGGACGGTCTTAATGTTAACGATGGCTTCAGGGTAGTCTGGGAGAATTGTGTCTTTTAGAGTCCCAAGCAGGTCTGTCCCGCCTGCGATCAATTTGGCCTTGCCTTTATAGTTCTTCAGCAGCTTGACAGCTTCATCGACAGTCTTCGCGCTGTGATGGATAAAAGATTTCATCTTGCTTCACCTCGCCCTATTTTTTTAATTAGAATACCTTAATAGGTCAGTTTCCCTATTTCTATGCCCGATAGATTGCTTCAATGATCTTTATATAGCCTGTACACCGACACAGATTTCCCGAAATTGCTTTCTTAATCTCCTCAATGGTGGGGGATGGATTTCTTTTGAGCAGAGCAATGGCCGAAAGGACCATGCCCGGGGTGCAAAATCCACACTGGATGGCCCCGAATTCAACAAAGGCTTTTTGCACAGGGTGGAGTTCACCGCCTTTGGCTATCCCCTCAATGGTTTGTATCTTTCTCCCGTCCATCTCGCAGGCGAGCGTCATACAAGACAAAATGGGCTTTCCATCAAGAAGGACCGTACAGGCACCACATACTCCAGAATCGCACCCTCTCTTGGTGCCGGTCAGCCCCAGGTCATCCCGTAATACATCAAGCAAGGTTTTGTTAACTCCCACTATTAACTCATACTCTTGATCGTTTACTGTCAGCCTTATTTCCTGCCTCATGTTGGTCCTCTCCCTTTTACTCTACAAAGTTCGATAGGCCTTTCTCAAAATGGGTATCATCCCCGGCCAAAGACTTTACCCAAACCCGCCAGCCAGGGCCAGGATAATGGTTACCCCTTTCTCTGTTTCCGCTGCTCTAAACCCTTCAGGATTTCTTCTGGTTTTACCGGAAGCTCTCTGATCCTTATCCCGGTGGCATGGTAGATGGCATTGGCAATGGCTGGTGCCGTGGGCACCTGATAACCTTCACATACCCCTTTGGCCCCAAATGGACCCTCCGGATCAATGGTCTCCACAAAGATGCAATCAACCTCTGGCGTCTCCATTGAAGTGGGTATATGATAGTCGAGGAAGGACGGAGTGAGTACCTTACCGTCATGGAGAACAGGCCGTTCAAAAAGTGTCATCCCTTGGGCATGGGAAACGGAGCTATGGGCTTGTCCTTCGAGGGAAAGAGGATTTATGGCAAAACCACAGTCTGTTGCTGAAAAGATTTTTAATAACTTCACAACTCCCGTCTCGGGATCTACCTCGACTTCAGCAACTTGCGCACCAAAGCTATACGTGGAAGTGAACTGGCCTTTGCCCGTTTCGAAGTCTGCGATTCTGTAGGGAGGATCGTAAGATCCCCTGCCCATGACAATAAGGCCCTTTTTGTTAACTGCCATTTTCACTGCTTCGGGGAAAGAGAACCCCCTTTCGGGAGCTCCTGCCACATGAACTCGGTTACCTTGAAACCGTATGTCCTCAGGATTCTCTTCGAGTTCTTCAGCCACCACTTCGGCCAGCCGATCCCGAGCTTCAGTAGCCGCAATTTTCACCGCATTACCTGCTATGAAGGTTAATCGGCTCGCATACGTTCCCAGGTCCAATGGCGTTAATTCAGTGTCTGCCGTAAATATCTTGATTTTATCTACGCCGATTCCCAGCACTTCGGCTGCAATCTGGCAGAGCGTGGTGTCTGAGCCCTGGCCGATATCCAAGGCCCCGGTAAAAAGATCCACGGAGCCGTCATCATTAATCTTAATGTTCGCTGATGAGGAATCGTGAGGGTAATGCCATCGAACACCGACGACATACTCATAACAAGACATCCCTACACCATGAAGCCTTCCCGAGTTCTTCCTCTTCCTATGCCAGTCAGATGACTTGGTGACCTCCCGAATACATTCAGAGAGACCACAGCTGGTAACGGTCCCCCCACATATGAGGGGCTCGTTTTCTTGGACAGCATTAAGTAATCTGATTTCTGCAGGGTCCATGTTAAGCTTTTCGGCAAGCATGTCCACCATGCTCTCCACTGCGAAGCGCATCTGCAAGTTGCCATATCCCCTATATGCTCCCCCGGCACTCGTGTTCGTATAGACAAGATGGGCTTCATAACAAACCCCCTTAACCCTGTAATTTGTGGTCAGGGAATGGCCTGCATAATAGGTGACTGCAGGGCCACTGTCATTGTAAGCCCCATTATCAACAACGTTTTTCGCATCAAAAAAGAGAAACTTACCATCCTTTCGGGCTCCGATTTTCAAACGAATGTTCATTGGATGCCGGTGTCGGGTTGCAGCGAATTCTTCCTTACGCGAGTACTCAATTTTAACGGGCCTACCGGACATTTTAGAGAGCAGGGCTGCAGCGATACTGGGCTCAGGTATGTGCCGTTTTCCGCCAAAACCTCCACCGACTGCTGGCGAGATAACTCTTACCTTTTGTTCGGGAATTCCCAACGTTGTTACTAATTCCTGCTTATGCGTGTAAGGCCCCTGAGTGGAAGCCCACACAGTGACATTCCCATTCTGGTCCCACGCTGCCACGGAGCAATTTGGCTCCATATATGCATGAATCTGGGAATGGGTCTTAAAACTATCTTCCAGGACCACATCGCACGCACCCAACAATTCGTCCACTGGCTGACCCCACTGATGGGAAAAATGCACGCTGATATTGTTCGGTGCGTGCTCGTGAATCTGCGGGGCACCCGGCTCCATAGCCTCAAAAGGGTCAAACACGGCTGGAAGGATCTCATAGTCTACCTTGATTAGCTCCAGAGCTTCCTCGGCTATATCGATGCTGTCTGCTGCCACGGCTGCGATCTCATCCCCAACGTACCGAACCTTGTCTAAAGCTAAAGGCGCTTTGTCAGGCATCTTCGCTTTCTTTAGCTGACCGAACTTTACTCTGGCAGTATCGGCCCCTGTAACAACCGCCCTTACACCAGTTAACCTCCTGGCCTTGCTTGTATCGATGTTAAGTATCTTTGCATGGGGATAAGGGCTTCGAAGGATTTTTCCGTGCAGCATTCCTTTCAGATAGATGTCGGCACTGTAAATTGCTTCTCCCGTTACTTTCGCCGGTCCGTCCACGCGGGGTATTCTTTGGCCAACAGTAGCATATTTGCTCATCATCCCCTCCTAAAGATTATTGAGTTTAGTTCCCTGGGCCCCCTTCCAGGCCCCACGAAAGGCCCGCTGAAGCATCACCTCCGTGTCATGATGCGCTTCAAAGACGCACGATTTGCTTCCGTTTATCGATGAGGTTGCGAGGAGCCTACCATTTGATCAAACAATCTCATCACCTCGTCACTGAAAACCACATCGTTGATGTGGGCATCGAGCTCTATCACTCTAACTTCCGGTTTGAGGTTTTTCCTCAACGTCTTTCTGAAAGCCTCACGTCCCTCAGGATCGTAAGAAAAACCTCCAGGACTATCCCAAGCTGAGGTGCCTTGTATGGGAATGGAGACCGCAGTCGGTCCTGTAGCTTTGTTCAACTTTTCTGCCATCAATCGCCCCGTTTTTGCTTTCTCCTCTTTACTCGATTTGATAGCCGTCACGAGGGAGTAGTGCTCATGTTTCGGTCGGGTTCTCAATCTCCCCGGGAATGGCTTCCCGGTCGACCATCCAAAAATATCTAAGCAACCTGGAGCCACTATTTGTGGAATTCCCATCCTGCCAGCCGTCTCCAATCTTTCCTTACCGGCAATGTAAGCACCACCGGCTATTTCATTAACGAGTTCACACGTCCCCAAGTCTAAGGCAACCTCAATGAACCCCTCACCGATAGCCTGTTCGAACATTCTTCCACCCATTCCCTGGGTATGGAATGCCGCCACCTCAAATCCTTTCTTTTCCAAATATGCTTTGGTAGGATTTAAGTATGTGCATACGGATGGTCCTAAGGTGGTGATGCCCACTGTCCTCTTTCCTCTGACCGCGGATCTGTCCCTGGCTTCAGCAGCACCTGAAATTGCTCCTGCTGCGATATTGAGGGCCACTTTAGACATGCTGTTAAGACCCCATAAACCTGCTGGCCATTCAATCATCATCAGGTCACCACTCACTTTATCAGGAGTTATAAAAGGGGCGAAGGCACACGTTGAGACAATCAGTTTTGGAAGGTCAAATGGGACTGACCTCATCACGGTTAAGGCTAAAGAAGTGCCCATTGTTCCACCCAGCCCCAATAGTCCATCCAGGTTGCCAGTGGACCATAATTCCCTAAGGATCTCAGAAGCTCCCTCCTCCATTTTTCCAATCGCATTCGATTCATCATCATAAGCGGAAATTTCTTCAAGGCTTGATCCGCTCGCTTCTGCAACTTGTTGGCGACTTATATCAGGTTCGAAAGGCACCTTTCCCAGAACCCCAGCGTCGATTACAATGGCTCGATGGCCCAGGGCTTCAATTTTGCCCTTAAGATATTTAATTTGCTCTCCCTTGGTATCTAAGGTGCCAATGATTCCAATCTTTATTGGCATGCTTCATCCTTCTTCATTATTTTAAATGGTTATTGAGTTAGCTCCGCAATTATCGTTCCCGCACAAGCGGAAATCCAGCTTTCAGAGCCACTTACAGGTATTGTTATTTTAATTATTTCAGATTCGTGCTATTGCGTATAACTATTAGGAATAGCTACAAAATCTCAAATTTGTGCGGACTAAACTCAATAACCATATTATTTTATGTCCCTACTCTCGATGAACAGCCTCCAAGACCATGGGATATTCCTAATTCTCTCGGAGTCCATGGTCTTCGCCACGATTCCATCAAATCTCCCTTAGGAGTAGTATGCATCATCATTACTTAAAAGAAAACTATTACAACACAAATTTTCTTATGATTTCATAAGCGGTTTGCCGAAGGTATGGACATTTCGGTTGGGAAAATTGTAAAATGCTCTTTGTGAACCTTCCGCAGATTAATGTGCAGCAGCTCATTTCGTTCTATTCCGTGGCCAAAGAACAGAGTTTCAGCGCCGCTTCTGAAAAGCTTTTCATTACCCAACCGGCAGTAACACAACAGATCAAGGCCCTGGAGGTTCAGTTCGGAGTCAAGCTCATCAACGTTAAGAGGAAGAGGGTACATCTCACGAAGGCCGGTGAACGATTATTCGACTATGCTAAGGAAGTTATTAACCACTTAACGCTGGTGGAGAATTTTCTTAAAAGTTACACGGTTAACAACCTGCAAATCGGGGTGGCGTTTACGCTGACACTCTATCTCACCCCGATTATCGACAAATTCAAAGAACTCTACCCGTCCGTAAAGGTCGTTGTTCGAGAGGGACCCTCGCTCAAGCTCATCGAAGATCTACTTGACTTCAAGCTCGACATCTGTCTCGTAGGGACGCTTAGGGAAATGAACAAGAAGCTGCAGGTACTTCGAATTCCACAAGTAGAGCGGGTGGTCCTTGTGGCCAACCCCAGTTATCCCTTAGCTAAAAAAAGACAGGTGAAATGGGAAGACCTTGTTGACTACCCGCTGATCATTCCGCCGGAAGGATCAATCGCAAGAGAGCGGATTCTGGAGCATTTCAGGAGTAGAAATTTAAACCCTTTAATCGGTGCCGAGGTGGATAATGTAGAATGTGCCAAAGAACTGACCCGTCAGAAAAAGGGTTTAGCTCTCATGTTTCTCCCTAATATAAAGAAAGAACTAGCACTTCGAAAGCTCAAGATCATTCCCGTAGCGGACAGTGAAATAAAGATTGGCATCGATATAGCGAGGAATAAAGAAATGGGCTTCTCGCCCCTCTCAAATGCTTTTCTTAGCGTTATTGAAAAACACTTTGCTTATCTTCTCCCTTGAGAAACCCTGTTAGCGCCGTCATCTGACACCAGGCCCTGGAGCTATGCCCCCCAGAGTTGATGGCGTCTTATAATCTTGGTTTAGGAAAAGACTACAACCCCAAATAGGCCTTTTTGACATGATCGTTTTGTAGAAGCTCCTTGCTCTCTCCTTCTAAAGTAATACGCCCATTTTCTAAAACGTATGACCGGTCTGCGATCTCAAGGGCCTGTCGGACGTTTTGTTCGACCAGAAGAATCGTCATCCCTTTTTCCCGAAAATCCCTGATGAACTGGAACAACACCTTCACCAACAGAGGTGCCAGTCCATAGGATGGTTCATCAAACATGCATAATTTCGGTTTTGACATCAGGCCTCTGGCCATGGCGAGCATTTGGCGCTCTCCCCCGCTCAGCGTCCTCGCCAATTGTCTCGCCCTTTCCTTGAGCCTGGGGAAGATTTGGTAAACCTGATCCAGGGTTTCTTCCTTGTTCTTCCATGTTGTGTAGGGATAGGCGCCCATTTCCAAATTCTCACGGACGGTCATATCCGGAAATGGTTTCCCTCCTTCCGGAATATAGCAAATACCCAGTTGAACGATTTGATAAGGGGGCATTCCATCTATTCTTTTGCCGGAGAACTCCAGACTACCCGAAGCCGGATGTACCAAACCGGCAATCGTATGGAGGGTCGTCGTCTTACCCGTTCCATTCGCGCCTACCAAGGCCACGATCTCTTTTTCTTCGATCTTCAGGGTAAGATCCCATAACACCCTGACCTTTCCATAGAATGCATTGATACGATCCATTCTCAACATCAGACTATGTTCCCAGGTAGACATCGATCACCATTTGATCGGCAGCGATTTCTTCCGGAGTCCCTTCGGCAATCTTTTCTCCATGATGGAGCACCACAATTCTGTCGGAGACGTCCATGATGACCTTCATGACATGTTCGATCATGATGATCGTCACTCCCAGATTGCGTATTTTCTTGATCAGCTCAATAGCCAGGGCCACTTCGGTAGGGTTTAGCCCGGCCATGAATTCATCGAGCAATAGTAACTCTGGCTTTGTCGCCAATGCCCTGGCCGCTTCGAGGCGCTTCTGGTTGACAATGGTTAAGTCTTTGGCGAGGTTCTCTTTCATTTCGGACAACCCCACAAACTCCAATAAGTCCAAGCATGCCTTCTTTGTATGAGATCTCGGTGAGCCCGTTGAAGGACCAAACAACCCACCCAATAATATGTTCTCAAGAACAGTCATATTTCCGAAAAGTTTAACCAACTGAAACGTCCTGGCGATACCTTTCCTACAAATCCGATGCGGCTTCAACCCGGTGATGTTTTCACCCTTAAATTTTATCGTTCCTGATGTGGGAACCAGGGAACCAGAAATAAGGTTGAAGAGCGTCGTTTTCCCTGCCCCGTTTGGACCGATCAGACCTAAGATCTCTCCAGGTTCGATGTGAAAATCGACACTGGCTAATGCGGTCAGTCCCCCGAAATTCTTTATGATCCCTTTCCCTTCAAGTATTCTCATACCGCTGCCTCATTCCCCTCAGCCACAGCTTTATCTCATGCTTCAGCCCGACAAGACCGTTTGGTAGAAATAAGATAACGATGATTAATATGACGCCGTATAGAAGCATATAGTAATAAGGAAACTTGGTCAGTAACATATCTGCTAAGAGTGTGAGAACCGTGGCACCTAATGCCTGGCCAAAGATCTGACCCATCCCCCCAAAGATGGCCATTAAAACGGGCGTGAAAGAATAGAGAGGGTTGAAGGCAATTGATGGATCGATATAGGTCCAACGGGTCGCCATTGTCGCCCCTGCGGCTCCCATGAAAAAAGTGCTGATGGCAAAGGTGATAATTTTCATAGCATTGACATTAATACCGATATGATCAGCGGCTTCCTCGGATTCGCCGATCCCTCGGATGGCGAGACCAAATTTGGAACGCTTTATGAAATAAGCCACCACCAGCGTCATCAAGACAATGCTCAGCATGGCAAAGTAGACCACTTTAGGATCTACTTGGATCACCCACCTCCCCACCGTACCTGTTTCATTCACCTCCCACCATTGGATGAAGTGTCTGATGAGTTCGCTCAGGCCAAAAGTGAATATTGTAAAATACATCCCCCGTAATCGAAGACTTGACAAACCCACCAAAAGGGCGAGTAGAAAACTGATGAAACCGCCAGAGAAAATAACCAGAGGTAAGGGTAGTTTCTGTCCCAGAATCGCTGCCGCATAGATGCCAATTCCAAAAAAGGCCGCAGATGCGAGGGAAATGTAATGCGTAGGTCCAGAAAAGAGCGCCCAACTCACGGTAAGGACGATGTACATAAAGATGCTGGTCAAGGAGATGATAGTATAAGGCCGGGCGTATCGAGGGACGAGGGCGAAGAGGATGATGAGAATGAGAACTGAGAGCAGACGCAAAAATTTTGCTGAATGGATCATGGCCTATTTCCCCAAAATGCCTGTTGGTTTGATCAAGAGTAAAAGAAGGAAAATGAGATAATACGCAATGAGTGACAGCCCTGGATGGATATACATCACGATGTTCCCGATAAGGCCGAGGATTAAACCTCCGATTAAACTGCCCAGGATGTTTCCCAATCCACCCAAGACGACTGCTATAATGGCAATGATGGTATAGGGAAAACCCATCAGTGGTGTTACATCAAACATCATACTGGTGAGCGAGCCGGCAAGGCCTGCCAGCAAAGCGCCAAATCCGAAACACAGACCGAGAACCCAGTGAATATTCACTCCCATGAGTTGAGCAGTCGTCACATCCTGGGCGGCCGCCCTGATCGCTTTTCCCATGCGGGTGCGCATGAGAAAAAAATAGAAGACGATTCCTATGAGGATGGCGAAAAGAAGGGCAACGAGCCGATTGGCGGCGTATACGGCTCCAAAAAAATTGACCGGTTTAGATAAGTAGGAATATCCTTTAACATTGGACCCCCATATCAGTAAGGCTACATTTTGGATAATGAAGAGAAGGCCAAATGAAGCTAAGAGGGAGCTGCCCTCGAAGGCGTCAAGGGACTGGGATAACCTTCTCAGACGTTTAAACAAAGTCCGATGAATTAGAAAACCTATGATGAACACGATAGGACCACTCACGACAAGAGAAAGAAGAGGGTTAATTCCAAACAGTATATAGAGTGAATAGGTTGCAAAGGCCCCAAGCATAATAAATTCGCCATGAGATACGTTCAGTACTCGGGCCACACCATATTGAAGGCTAAGCCCCACAGCGATCAGGGCATAAAGACCTCCCATCATGAGACCTCCGATGAGGATATCAAGAAAGAGTAGTGGGCTCATATATTGTGACCTGATTCATTGAAAATTTGCGGGCTGTCTAAAAAGTGGCTCCTTCTCCAGACAGCCCGCTTGAAAACATTCATGAAAGAATGTGTGCTATGGCCAAGAAGGTTTTGGAAATATAGGTTTTGCCTTCTTTTCGATTAATAATGTAGACAAAATCCAAAAAGAAAGAGAGGAGATCTACATTACTAAGTTTTCGTATGTCTTCCCATTTCTTGAGACCCCTTGACTCCTTGGCTTTCTTATACGTTTCCAACAATTCTGCCTTCAGCGGATTCCATACCCCGTCAAAGTCCTCGATAAAGGGCTTGATCTTCTCCCTGAAGAACGGCTCACGTGCCTTGGCTTCTGCCTCGGTCGTTCTGATTGCAGTAATATAAGGATAGCCTTTGACAAACCTTGAATCCCAGCCATGCGTGGTGGGTAAAAAGAGGGTTTCCGCCCCATGACGTATGCCATGGTAATACCAATACCAACCGATTCCAATGTAGAGGGGTTTCATCGGAGGTTTGCCGTGGACGACGTCGCACAAGAGAACGCCATAGTTTTTGGGGTCATTTTCCTCATCGAATTCATAAAAACTTAAGTCATAAGCCGGTAACAACATATTTACCTCCTTTCTATTCAGGATGAATTGAATACAGGTTTACAACCTAAAATCGCCCTTGCCTTCTCTGTCTAACCGGGGATATTTCTTTATCCCTTTGAAAACAGGTTTAGCATTAAATCAACTACTTGGTCGACGGGAGCCTTTTTCTGCGCCATGATTGCTGGACGAGTCTGTAGCAGGATGATGCTCTTGGGCAATTCTAAATCCCGGTCTATCGCCCACTCTACATCCTGTGGCGCACCGAAGTGTTTCTCCAATAGAATGCCCAATTTCCCTATTTCTTTTGCTTCCTCGTCTCTTAAACAGAAGGCGCCACTCAAATTGGCAGGACAATCTTCTTCTGCTACTCCTAATTCTTTACAGGTTACATATCTCGACTTCTTCCCCAGTCTTTTTTCGACTATTTCTAAATTCTGTTTATTCAAGACATAGACATCTGGCATTAACTCACCACTGACAACACTCTCGCCCAACCCCCAGTTTGCCTCGATGATCATCTTAGAAGTATCGCCTGTATTTGGATCAGCCGTAAAAACGATTCCTGCGGCACGAGCATTGACCATCTTCAAGACAGCCACACCGATCGGATCGCTTTCCAGGGGGATGCCTTTTCGACTTCGAAAGGCCAGAGAACGAGGGTTGAAAGAACTCGCCCAGACCTTAATTATCTTTTCTAATAGGTCCTGCTTGCCTTTCACATTCAGATAGGTTTCGTACTGACCGGGATGACTGGCCGGGCCAGCGGACCTTGTTGAAACTGCAACCATACAATCGCATTTACGGCATAAATCATCATAGAAGGATAGAATCGTATCCTTCATCGCCTCGGGCATATCTTTCGATTCTACAATCTGACGTATCTCCCTACTGGCCTGATTGAATTGTTCTATGTTTTCAATCTCCCCACTCCGCTGGCACAGATAGTCCTCTATTTCCCGCCTGGCATTCGTTTGAATCATAAAATCCTTGTAGGCCTCCACGGAGAGTGCAAACCCAGGGGGCACCGGTAATCCGATCTTCGCCATCTCGCCTAAGTTACCGCACTTCTTTCCAACGATCTCCCAATGCCCTTGTCCTAACTCCTCAAACCAGAATACGTGTTTTTCAGACATTCCCTACCTCCATTAAACTTTCTAAACAGTGGACCCAACCGGCACACCTCTTAACGCACTCAAAAGGTGTCCGGAGGTGGTGACCCAGCCAAAAGTAGACTTCACATTAAAAAGGGTTGCCTCCTGAGTGAGACTCGGCCCTATCGGACTGACTGCGTCGGAAACAAGAATGGAGAAATACCCCGAAGAGAATGCATGCCTGAGTGTCGATTCCACACAGATGTTTGTAGCCGTGCCGATAAACACGAGATGCTTCACCTCATAAGTTTTAAGAATGATGTCCAAATTCGTTCCAATGAACCCGTCATGTTTTTGCTTCTTGACAAGGACATCCCCCTGCTGAGGTTTTAACTCCTCGATGATATCCGCTCCCCAGGTCCCATAAACATAAAGCTTCTCTTTCCATTCGGGATGCTGGTGAATCATTTTTAAACCTCGTGACTTAAACCAGTTTGGCGAGTTGGGGCTTCCTGCATCGGAAAGGTCAGAGCTGTATCCCATCTGCAAGTATAGGACTCTGCTCCCTTTCGTCCGGGCGATGCTGATTATTTCTTTGCAGGGTCCGATGATCTTCTGAACCGCTGAAAGATCGTAGCCTGCAAGATCGAAATAACCCCCTTTGCTCACGAAGGCATTCTGCATATCGACCACTACCACTGCTGTTTTTAGGAGTTCAATGTTGATTGGTTCTGGTTCAGCCTGAAGCGTTACGACAGGCATATTTGATCCCTCTTCTGCTTCCATGATGCGCTACATTTCCGGCTGTTTTAGGTAAAGGTTACGGTTACAAAACCCCTGGTTTAACGTTACTGAGTTGCGTGAAATTCTTTTGGCCAATAACATAAGGACGAAATGGGCTTCACTACCCTTACCGTGACCCGAAACTCGCATTTTCTTTACATTTAGGAGCTTTCCCACAGTTTCTTTATCAACTGGGCCTTCATCTCGAATCGAGGCAAAGAACCTTCTGGGACAAGATTTATGGCAGCTCTAAAATTAAGCCTCGAATTGAGCAGAGCTTCAATCTCTTTCTTCAGTTCTTCAAGGTGGGTGACTTCCTTTCCGAACTCCACCTCAATCTTAACGGGTGGAGCTACCGTTGGACCCGGTTGATCGAGGACCACTTGAATTTCTCCGCTCGTCTTGGGTCTTAACGAACCGACAACGTCTCGAATGGCTGAGGGGAATACATTGACCCCCAGAACGGTGAGCATATCATCGGTCCGGCCAAAGCAGCGAATCCGGAAACTGGTTCGACCGCAGACACAACGGTCAGTCCATACCTCGATGTGATCTCTCGACCGAAACCGTATGAGGGGGCAACACTCCCGATCAATATGGGTGTAAACCAACTCCCCTTTGGCCCCATCCTTCATCTCCAGTACCTCCCCTGTGTCTGGATCGATCAGTTCGCACAAAATGTACTCCTGACCGCAGAAATGCATACCTGTTTGTTCTAAGCACTCCCCAAAAATAATCGGAGCCGCATCTGAGTTTCCCATCCCTTCGGTGACGATGCAGTCATAATCCTCTTGAATCCTTTTCCTGATGGAAGGGACACTCCCTCCCATCTCGGCTCCGCAAATAATCTTTCGAATGCCCAGTTCTCTCGGATCCATATTCTTCTTTCTCAGGTAATCTGAAAAATAGATAGCATAAGAGGGCGTACAGTGGAGAACGTTTGCCCGGAGGAGTTGGGTTGTAAAGATCACCCTTTCCGAAGCTCCTGTTCCAATGGGAACAAAGGTAGCCCCCAGATGCTCTATGGCATCTTTTACAGGAAGGCCTCCAACAAAAAGAGTGAGACCAACAGCGTGAATAATCACATCCTTGGGACGAATTCCCCAGGTATAAATGGACCGTTCCGTGATCTGAGTCCATCCCTTATGATCATGGTGAGTGATCCCAATGAAACTCGGATTTCCTGTTGTTCCTGAGGAGGAATGGATCCGAATAATCTTTTCCATCTTCACAGCAGCATGAGACCCCAGGGGTGGATCCTTCTCCTGACTTCCCCTTAACTCATCTTTCGTGGTGAAGGGGAACTTCTTTAAGTCTTGAATGGATCGGATATCTTCGGGGACCAGTCCTACCTCCTTGAACTTTCGCTGGTAGAATTTCGATTTTTTATAGACATATTGTATTTGTTTTCTCAATTTCTCTTCCTGCAAACCTTGTAATTCTTCAAAACTCATGGTTTCAATGGTTTCATTATGAAATTTATTCGTCTTCTTCATATGAGTTTTACTCCCTTGACGAAATTCTGTTCATTTTTCAATTTTTAATCGATCGAGGTCACATTAACGTTTCCATATTGGAAACGATAGCCTTAAAAATATTAACGTTTATAAGAATACATGATCGCTAAAATCTTAGCCTTTTTCTTTCCAACACTTCGACCGCTATGCGGAATGATGGAATCGAAATAAATACTATCCCCCTCACCCAGTAAATATTTCTTGCCATCATAAATAAACTCATGCGTTCCTTCGAGAATATACATGAATTCTTCACCCTCGTGGGAAAAGACACCCTTTTCATTAAAGGCAGGTAGAATAATATAAGGCTCCATGTTTTTCCCAGTTTTCTTATGAGCCAGGGCTTCATAATGATATCCGTAGAGTGTTCCCCTGCTGATAACCTCTTTCCTCTCATTTTTCTTCACAATGCAGAGGTTTATATTTTCCGGCACTTCAGAATCTTCGGCAATCAAGAGGCTGATATCCGTATTCAGGGCATCCGCAATTTTAATTAAGGTCGAAAAAGGAGGGGCTTTATCCGAATTCTCGATTTTAGAGACATATCCCTTGGTCAAACCGGTAAGTTTGGCTAATCGCTCAAGAGACATCTTCTTATTGATGCGAAATTTTTTGATGTTCTTGACGATCTGTTTTTCATCCATTGTTCTTTGTTTTTTGTACTTGGATGATAAAGTAGCACAAGGGGGAATGTACGGAAGGTATCCTATTAGGAAACGGTTGTCAAGAGGAAAAGCGCTTTGTTCACTTTTTCACAGTTTAATTTCCTTTCAAGTTTTGAATGGGCTAATGGGTTAAGATGCCAAGTTCATGTTAGGACCAATTAGATAGAAATTTTTCGATTTTATTTTTTCTATAACTACAGTAAAATCCAATGGTAATGTTTTAAGAAAATTTAACGACCATGAAAGCTGATCAGAAACGGTGGGACAAGAGATTCGGGAGGAAAGAATTCGCCCTTGGAAAAGAACCCAATCCTTTTCTAAAGAAACATATCCGTCTCCTT
>Ga0315295_10002633_pt1 | contig 15189 bp, 20 predicted proteins | sample YL17G14_0_MG_FD_204453 | JGI IMG/M metagenome (GOLD analysis project Ga0315295, IMG submission 204453) | Sediment microbial communities from Yellowstone Lake, YNP, Wyoming, USA - YL17G14_0 | ecosystem: Environmental > Aquatic > Freshwater > Lake > Sediment | place: USA: Wyoming | collected...
GGCCGATCAACCGCGAACCCTCGAGGAGGTTGCGCAGCGTCTGAGCAAGCGGGTGAAGAGATCGTGGAGGACGACTCACTCGTGACGCGGATCGCCTACCGTCGCCTGGACCTTCGCAGAGACGATTCCGCCACCGGTTTCGACATGGCTCTGGAGTGCGATCTGGGGACTTACGGCATGAATCTGCTTTTCAAGGCCCGCCATGCACTGAATCCCGGTGGACGCTGCGTGGTCGTCGACGAGTTTGACCTGCTTGGCGTGGATCCTTCGCTTCTCTTGCTGGCTCACGCCTTCTGTGCCTCCCTGGACAACCCAGACTACTCGGCGCCGAAAGCGCCTGAGCTGTACGCCTTGCTCTCCGAAGCTGGATTCCAATCAGCCCGCGTTGAGCGACAGCCGAACGGTATGCCACTCATTGGAGCAGAGAGATAGGCGATGGTCCGCGTCTTCCCTTATGACGCTTTGCCGGATGGTGCCTTCGGCGGGAACGTTGCCGGCGTCGTGCTTGACGCCTCCGGCATGAGCTCTGCGGAAATGCAGCGCATTGTCTCCGAGCTCAACGGACGCACCGCCGGCTTCGTGGTCGACCATCAGGACGGGCCCACTCCGGCGATTGCGATGTGCTACTTCACGCCGCGCCAGCAGATCGGCCTGTGCGGCCACGTGGTGATGGCCACCTTCGCAGGGCTCATGGAGGAGGGTCGGTGCAAGTTTCAGGATGAGAGCACCGGGGTGTCGCAGCAAACGCGGGCGAGGGAGCTTCTGCTCGATCTCTGGTCCGCGGAAGACGGTGGCGTGATCGTTGAGATTCAGCAGCGGCTGCCTTCCATTGAAAGGCCCTCGCTCGAGACCAATGTTCTCAGAAGAACTCTGGGGGACCTGCCGCTGGACCCCCGCCTGCCGTTGGAGATTGCCTCCACCGGCCCGCGACATCTGGTTGTGCCGTATGCGCGTGTCGACGACCTTTCACATCTCAGCCCTGAGTACACGGAAGTGGCAGGGATCAGCCGAGCTCTGAGAGTGGATACAGTGTGCGCCTTTGCCGTCTCGCCTGAAACGGCCATCCATGTCCGGTTTCGTGACTTCTGCCCCCGCATGGGCGCCCAATGAAGAACCTGCCAGCGGCACAACGTCCGGCGCACTGGCCAGCTACCTGATTCGCCATGGTGCTCTCCTGGCCGAATCGTCCGGGGAGGTTTGTCCATGTAGCTCAGGGTGCGGAGATGGGCCGGCCGAGTCGGATCGAGGCTGGGCTGCTCTTGGTCAATGGAGAAGTCGAAGACCTGAGTGTGCGGGGTAGGGTGGTGCGCGTCCTGGAAGGCCGCCTCCTCGCACCCAGCCTGCGGGCGAAGGAGACCATGTGACGTGGAGATCATAGAGACTGGACCATTCAGCGACCTTCGGATCGAACGCGGGGAGGGTTGCTGGCTCTGGGACAGCGCGGGTCGTCGCTACCTGGACCTGCTGGCCGGGACGTGGTCCTGTGTTCTGGGCCATTCGCATCCCGAGTTTAGTGCCCGAGTGGCGGCCCAACTCAAGCGATTGGTCCATGTCAGGCCGGGGCTGATCGCTGGAGAGATCCGCCAGGCATGCGAGCGCCTTGCAGCCATCCTGCCCGGGGAGTTGAGCCACATGACGTTCCTCAACACCGGGAGTGAGGCCGTCGAGCTCGCTATCAAGATCGCGCGTGTCGCCACAGGCAGGCTGGAGGTGGTCGGAACGAGGCAGGGGTTCTATGGTGCGACGAACCAGGCCCTGGCGATCTCCGAGGCTGGACGTAGTCAAGTCTACCTCCCTCAAGGGGGGACCACACCCCCGTTGCCGGCCCCAACCTGTACCTCCTGTCCCTTGGGGGAGACCTTCCCCGACTGCGACTTCGGCTGCCTGAAAGCCTGGCGTGAGGAGAACCGGGATGCCCTCGGACACGGGATCGCAGCGATCATCGCCGAGCCGGTGATGGCGGGCATCGTGCTGGTCCCGCCTCCTGGCTATTTCAAGGAATTGAGTGAGTTGGCCGTAGCCTATGGAGCCCTGCTGATTGCCGACGAGGTCACGACTGGCCTGGGCCGAACCGGGCGGTGGCTCGCATCCACAAGAGACAGCTGTGTTCCGGACATCCTGGTTCTAGGAAAGGCCTTGGGTAACGGCCTGCCGGTGGCGGCCGTGGTGACGACCGGAGAGATTGCGCGGTCTCTCGCGGGCCGCCTCTGGCACGTTCAGTCTCACCAGAACGACCCCCTCTCCGGAGCCGCGGCCTGCGCGGTGGTGGAGATCATCCAGAAGGAAGACCTGATCGGACAAGCGAAGAGCACGGGACTCTACCTGCTGGGCGCCCTGCAACGGCTGCAGATGGAGCATCCGGGGATCGGTGAAGTCCGGGGGGCCGGGTTGATGGCCGCGCTCGAGCTTTCAGCGGGGAGAGCTGCGGATCGAGGCGCCCGGATACAGGCTCACCTACAACGAAGAGGCGTGATTGTTGACTACCGTGAGTCCGATGCGACGTTCCGGTTCTTCCCACCCTATGTCCTGACCCCCGGTCTTGTGGATCATGCGATGGAGGCAATGGACGAGGGCCTCCGAGCAACAGCTTCGTACCTGGATGGGACCTTTTGAGACGCCAGGGCGAGCCAGCACGATGGAGTGAAACAGGTCGTTTCCAGAGGATGAGGGAAAAAGAAACCATGGGAGTCTTCCCCCTTCTTATGGCGCAGGAGCATGAGTCTGTCGCTTTCTTCTCCGATGGAGCGGCCAACTTGAAGGCGATTATCGCCATTCACAGCACAAGACTGGGTCCTGCCCTGGGCGGGGTCCGAATGCGACCCTATGAGACGGAAGAAGCCGCGCTGCTCGATGCCCTTCGGCTCTCCCGCGGCATGACCTACAAGGCGGCTGTAACCGGCCTGAACCTGGGCGGAGGGAAGGCGGTCATCATCGGGAATCCAACGAGGGACAAGTCGGAAACGCTTTTCCGCTCCTTCGGAAGAGCCGTGGAGTCGCTCGGCGGGCGATACATCACCGCGGAGGACGTCGGCACCGAAGTGCAAGACATGGCGCAGATCCGGCTGGAGACCAGTCGTGTCGTAGGGACATCCGAGGAAGCAGGCGGATCTGGCGATCCCAGCTCGGTAACTGCGCTAGGCGTGCTTGCGGGGATCAAGACCTGCGTGGACGTTGTCTTCGGGTCTCCCGACCTTAAGGGATGCAGGGTGGCGATCCAGGGTGTTGGGAAAGTTGGGTACCGGCTGGCGGCGCTTCTTCATCACCAGGGCGCGGAGCTCTTTCTGTGCGATGCAGTCGCAGAGAGAGCAGCCGCGGCAGCGCATGCCTTCCATGGGTATGAGGTCAAGGAGCAGGACTTCTTCGCGCTGCCGGTTGAAGTACTATCGCCTTGCGCCCTGGGCGGGGTTCTCAATGACGAGACCATCCCTCGGATCCGGGCTCGAATCATTGCTGGGGCGGCCAACAACCAGTTGCAGGACGAACTTCGGCACAGCCAGGCCCTGTCCTCCCGCGGCATCCTATACGCTCCGGACTTCGTTATCAACGCAGGGGGCTTGATCAATGTCTATAGCGAAATAGAGAAGACCCCCAAGGCCCTGGTTTTGCTTAGAACGGAAGCGATCGGTGAGACTCTTCGCAGGGTTCTCACGATGGCTCAAGCGAAGAGACTCTTCACCTACGAGACCGCTCACCGCCTGGCCGAAGAACGCCTTGCAGCGATGGGAGCCCGCGAGGCGGCACGGTGAGGGTCCATGAGCGCGTGTGGTGTGGCAGGGTACCTGTAGTGGATCGGGCGCGCGATGCATTCCCGCACTGGCGAGCGGGTCATCGGATGGTGATTGACAATAGCAGCAGTGAGGAAATGCATGCACACAGATGAGCACCTCCTGGAGATCCTCCGTAAGTACGACGGGTGGATGAAGGAAGGATTGATCCCCTACGCGGGCCGGATCCTCCCAGTACCGGAGGCCTTTCCTTCTCCCGATTGGGTGCTGCCCACCCAGCAGGCTGTAGAGATCCTCCGGACCGCGGGCACGTTGGCGGTCGGGGACTGTGTCTGTCGGTCGCATTATGGGCGCTGCGATCATCCGCTGCGGACCTGCCTGATGATGAACGATGTTGCTCAAGCGTTTATCCAGGCTGGCGGGGCAATGCGGATTCAACTGGAACAGGCAGAGCAGATCCTGCGCATCGCGAACCTTCGTGGCTTGGTCCACCAGGCTGTCTACAGGCCCAAGGATGACATCTGGGTGGTCTGCAGCTGCTGTCCATGCTGCTGCTACGGACTGCAAATGCTCAAGCAATTCGGACGAGAGGATCTGTTGGTGCGCTCCGACTTCATCGCGCACACCGACGCTGCCCGCTGCACCGATTGTGCGGTCTGCGTGGCACGTTGCGTCTTCCAGGCTCGGCAGACGGTTGCTGGGAAGGTGCTGTTCGCGTCCGAGCGCTGCTACGGGTGCGGTCTGTGCGTGACGACTTGCCCGGAGGAGGCCGTGACGCTGGATCTTCGGGATGATAGGGACACTTGGCCGACGACAGGGCGGGCTGCATCGACGATGACGCCAGGTGAATCGTGATGCCATAGTGGGTCGAGAGTCCAAGAGGTCGGAGACCTGACGGACAGGGCGGCCGAGCATCGCATCTGATCGCTCGGCACAGAGATCGTTTCGTTCACATGGCGGGGTCGGGAGACAGCGGGCGCCTGCTGGCATCGACTGCGTCCTAAGGAGTGAGAAGGATGAGGAATGGATCGGAGTGTCAGTGCAACCTTCGGCAAGACGATGCCATCGCGGGCTGCGGTCCCCGCGATCCGGCTTCTCGGGATGATCCGCCGAAGATAGAAAGCGCCATGGCCGGAACCCCAACGACCATGCGGGCCACCAGCATCATCACCCTGGCGGACCGCTGGGACCACTTCCTGGCCCGGTGCGGCGTCAACCGAATGGGCCACAAAGTGGAACCCGGATTGCACGTGCTGGGCAGTCCCACACCGGCCTCGCCGGTCTTCGTGACCGCCAATTACACCCTCAGCTTCGATGCACTCCGCTCGGCCCTGGCCGGGATGGATGCCTACCTCCTGGTCCTGGACACGCAGGGCATCAATGTGTGGTGCGCCGCCGGCAAGGGGACTTTCGGGACGGAGGAGATGGTCCGCCGAGTCGAAGGCACGAGGCTCCGCGAGGTCGTCAGCCATCGTGTGCTGATCCTGCCCCAGCTCGGTGCACCCGGAGTTGCCGCTCACGATGTCGAGAAGCGCACCGGCTTCCGAGTCGAGTACGGGCCGGTGCGCGCTGCCGATCTGCCAGAGTACCTCCGCCTCCGTCAGGCTGGCAAGGAAATGCGGCGCGTCCGGTTTTCCCTGTCGGACCGGCTGGTGTTGATCCCCATTGAACTGGTGCATGTCCTGCCAAGGATGTCACCGTTGGTCGTGCTGCTCTTCTTTGTCGGAGGCACCCTGGCATCGGCCGGCGCCCTGTCCGCAATCCTTGCGGGGACGGTTCTGTTTCCAATCCTGCTTCCCTGGCTCCCTACACCCAACTTCAGCACCAAGGGCTTCGTTCTGGGAGGGCTGGTGGCCCTGCCCTTCGCCCTCGCCTCGCTGCTTCAGCACGCGGGCTCGATTTCGTGGCTTCAAGTCGGCTCGGCGCTGGTCTGCTTGCTGGTCATCCCCCCAGGGGTCGCCTATCTGGGGCTGAACTTCACTGGATCGACCCCGTTCACCTCCAGGACCGGCGTGAGACGAGAGATATTCACTTACGTCCCGGTCATGGCCTGGATGGGGGCTGTGGGCCTCGGCCTCTTTCTTGTGCTCACTGTGATGCGATGGCTTGGAGGAGCATGATGTTCAACGCTCACCTGGAGAACACGCTTCGGTACGATGCCTCGCTGTGCATCGGCTGCGGCCTCTGCAGTCAGGTCTGCCCTCACGGTGTATTCGACCAGAATTGTCGGGTGGCCTTCCTTGTTCGCCGTGAGAGCTGCATGGAGTGTGGGGCATGCCAGCGCAACTGCCCCACGGGCGCCGTTCAGGTTGACAGCGGCGTCGGATGTGCCTCCGCTATGATCCGGGCAGCCCTATCCCGAAGAAACCGGGTTCCACGAGCCGCCCAGGCGGAGCCTTGCTGCCAGGCCGCGGACCGCTAGCTCGGAGGGCCGAGTGCGAAAGCGCCTATACGCCTCAGGCCGAGAAGACGTTGCCGCGGGAGCGGACGGGACAGGGTCAAGGAAGATCCGAGGACCGGTGTTTGCATGAATGACCTGGGCATGTCTCAATGACAAGAACGGTCGGACCGGGGATCCTGCGTGCAGGAGGCATGCAAGCCACTGATTGCCGGCCTTGATGGGTCGGGGGACCCGGCTCACCCAGCCACTTAGAGGGCAATGAACACCAGGAATAGACAGTCGAAAGAGCGGAGCTATGAGTCAGGTCGCAGAATTGCTCGGCGAAATGCGTGAGGTGTCTGGAGAGATCGTGAAGAGACTCTCGGGGTTGACCGAAGAAGAGATGCGTGCTCAGACGGATAAGACGCCCTGGCGCGTGCTGCACATCCTTTACCGTTTTGCGGCGCACGAAGAAGAACACACCAATCAGATCGTGGCCGCGCGCTGGGCTATGGGAACCGGACCGACTGTTGCCCAACTTGCCCTGGCGCAGTTCCTGGCAGCCCGAGCTCGCCTGGACGGGTCGCCAATCAACCTGGACCAGGAAGCCGCCTCGCGGCCACCCCGGGAGGGCGAGTGGTCGGTTCTCGAGATCCTGCAGCAACACCCTACAGGGCGACAGGCAGTACCTGACCTAGATCAGCCACAACCGTCGACAGGGGGTGGCCCCTTGAGCGCAAGAGTGCAACACGGGCGAAGAGCAAGCCCTATGGCTGATGAGACGATCGGGCCTTCCTTGCCAGCCAGTGGCACAACGGCGGGATGCATCTCCGTCCTGTTGTTCCTGCTGGTTGGTCCCCAAGCCGCCAAGAGTGTCGAGGAATACTTGACCCGACTCTATGAATCGCTTTCTGTCGTGAGTGGAGCTATCCACCGGGTTATCGAGGCTTTCCCCCGTCATTCGGATGGCGCGGCAATGCTTCGCCATTCTGAACGTTGCCCTGGTGAGCGGTCGCCTGCTGGCAGGCCCATCTGTCCTCGTAGACCGGGCCCGGGCTTGCAGGTTCTACCAGGCGGTGGCCAACGTGGACATCCGGAAGGGTCTCCGCCATCGCGGGGCAGCCATTTGCTTGCGTGGCTACTTTCCCGGCGCAGCGACAGCCGCTGGATCGGTGATTGTTGACCCTTTGCTGGTGTGGTCGCGATTGGGTATCCGAGGACGGGAAATGGGCATCGCAGCCGTGTTGGTAGGAAGTGCAGTGACATGTCAGCGAAGAACTCCACGAAAGAGGAGTGAGAGGATGACTGAGCCGAGCGTATTGCCTGATACCGCAGATGACATCGCCACAGTCACCTTGAACCGGCCGCAGGTGCCGAATGCCCTGGATCTGCCGATGGCGGTCCCAGCGATTCGCCACGCGCGGAAGTCCGTGAGTCGCCTTCCTTGGATGTCGATGCCCCGGGAGTTCCGGGCTGGGTAGTACCTGCAAGCCAATTGAGGGTCTCTGTTCATCGCTGGGAGGAAAACCTTGGCATCGGAGAGCAACCTGTCGCGGCATGGGGAGGGTGTTGAGGGGCGGCCCGAGGGCTCGCCAGCCTCGTTCCGAGCCGGTCTTGTGTCGACGCTCGCACTGGCCCCAGGAGTGATCGCCTTCGCCCTGGTTTATGGTCTTACTGCACGGCAGGTCGGTCTCTCGTCGGGGCAGGCCTGGCTGATGTCGCTCGCCGTCTTCGCCGGTGCAGCGCAGTTCAGCGCCTTGCAGGTCTGGTCCACATCCGGTGGAGGGATGGTCGTCCTGGTGACCCTGGTTGTCAACCTGCGCTACCTCCTGATGAGCGCCTCCATCGCACCGTACCTGCGAGGACTCTCGCGGGGGCGTAGGATGCTGGCGGCCTTTACGCTCTCGGACGAATCGTACGCGCTGGCCACAGCTCGCTTCGCTGCTGGCTCAGGCAGCTCCGCCTACCTGCTGGGCGCGAATCTGGGTCTGTATTTCCAGTGGGGTATGGCCAGCCTCGCCGGGGCGTTGCTGGGAAGAGCACTGCCGGACCTCGGCCCCTACCGGCTGGATCTGATCTTCCCGCTGGCGTTTCTGGGGCTTCTGGTTCCTCTGGTTCGCGACCGGATATCGTTAGCGGTCGCCGTCGTCGCAGGTGGGCTGGCCCTTGCCGGATCCATTCTGCTGCCGGGCAAGTGGTACATCGTGCTCAGCGGGTTAGCCGCCAGTCTGGTCGGGGTTGCGAGTGAGGTGCGATGGAAGCACTCCTGACCATTCTTGCGATGGCTCTGGTCACATTTGCGATTCGGTTTGGTCCTGTGCTGCTGTTGAGCCGCGACTTGCCCCCGTTGGTAAGCCGGTGGTTGCACTACGTTCCTGTTGCCATCTTCGCGGCCCTGGTAATCCCGGGCCTTCTTCTGACCGGGCAGGAGGCAGGTATCGGCCCCGGTCTATGCGCTGGACTCGCGGGGCTGTTTGTTGCCTGGAGGACCCGCAACGTACTCCTTGTTATCGTTGTCGGTATGGTTACCTACTGGCTCTTCAGGCTCGCTGGCGCATGACCCGATACCTGGGAGTCCCTCCATGTGGCAGCTGTTCGGGTCATAGATGCACTTGGGCAGTGCGGAAGTCTGTCAGCGTGAGCTCGAGGGAAAGCCGCCGGAATCCTTGGGCCCTGCACCTGGTGCCTGGGCAAGGCGAAGAAGCGTCAGGCAGCCTACGGCGAGGGCAGCCTCAGGACAGGGCCCAGCCTGCTGCAGGAGCGCAGGGCTGGCAAGGCGCAATCTGAGTGTGGAGATCCGGGTTGCGGCGGACCGTCGCTGGGGGCGTCAGCCTGCGCCTCACACCAGAGCGCCATTCACAACGATGGCCCCGGAACACCCGGGGGTGCGGTCGTGGAGGGGCTACGTGCGTCCTCGCGGCCCTCTGACCAAACTCAACTCAAACAGAACACGGAGGCTGACACGTTCGAGAGCATCGAAGCGATCAAGGAAGCCCGGATATTCAATCTGCGAATGTTCCACAGCGGGGCGAGCACCTTCCGTGACTTCGAAGTGCTCGAAGTCGACGCCTTTCAGGATGGCGCCCTTGATCAGAAGAGCAAGGAGCCGATCGCGCTAGGGATCAGCATTTGTCACGGCCGCTACGGCTGTGTCGAGTATCACGTCAGCAGGGCATCCGGTCTTGGTGCCAGCCGGAGAGAGATCCGCGAGGCGACCGCCGTGGCTCTGGCACTTGGCGGCGGCGTGGTCAAATGGCTGTAAGGCTTGTTTTCAAAGTGCTTGACGACCTGGATGGCCGGAGAACTTCCGACAAGGGGTGGCAGATACATGACTGGGAAGTGATGCTTGGGTTGTCCTGCGCGACCGGTCCTCACAGCGCAAGGCCCATGTAGGGACCGCCACGTGTGTTGGCGCAAGTGGGTGGGGAGGCCCGGCTGGTGTCAGCCAACTGGCGTTGGAAAGCTGCTATCGATGCACCTGTCTCAACGCATCAACCCAACTCTCGGCTTCGTCATGGTTCGCTTGAATCGATTGTTGACCCTGCTGGTCTAGAACTGGCAGAAGGGGACGACTCAGCCACGGTATGACAAGGCGTCTCGATCGAAAGACGACATCGCGCCATAGATCTCTGCTCAATGGATGCACCTCGATCAGTGTTGGGGCGAGTACATGGGTCAACGAGAGGGGAGGCATATCGTTGCCGGGAGGGAGCAGCCCCAGATGTCCTCATTGGCGTCTGAAAGGAGCACGACCATGGGCAAACGGATTGCAATCCTTGCGTTCGATGATGTGGAGGAACTAGATCTGGTAGGTGTCTACGAGGTGCTGGCCAAGACCCGGCGGATGAAGGAGGACCGTAGCTTGGACATTGACGAGCCTTTGCAGGTGGACGTCCTCGGTTTGACCGATGAGGTCGTCTGTCGCAACGGGCTGGTGATCAGGCCTCACTACCGCAATCGCGGCTTCGCTGGCTACGACATCTTGATCGTACCCGGGGGCAAAGGCGTCGCCGAGGTCGTGAAGGACGGCGCTCTCATGGCTGATATCTGGGATTTCGCGAGACAACATCTGGTCTGTTCTGTCTGCACTGGCGCCATGGTGTTGGCGAAAGCTGGGTTGCTGGAGGGGAAAAGGGCGACGACCCATCATGAAGCCCGCGAGGAACTGCGCCCCTACTGTGAGGTCTCCCATGAACGCGTGGTTGAAGATGGAAATGTGATCACCGCCGGCGGCATTTCGTGTTCGCTCGACCTGGGGCTGGCCCTGCTTGAAAGAATCTTCAGCCGCGAGGTTGCCGAGTGTGTGGCACGACGCCTGGAGTTGGACTCCCTGGGGTGTGAAACTCAGGGGAACTGAAGAAGGGGATAGGGGGATGATGAAGCCGGTCGCCATGGTCCGGCCTCGTCCCCGGATCATTGCCTGGAGATCCTTGCTACGATCTCGGCCCTGGACCTGAAGGTGCGCCGCAGGCATTTGGGCCATCAGCTGGGCAGTCCCGGGAAGAGGCCTCCCACTTGTCCAGTAGCGCCACGGCGCACGGGCTGATCCGATACGAGCTGCGTCACGTCAGGGGAAGAGACAATCCAGACCATCCGTAAGCACCGCTCCATCCGGCGTTTCGCGCGCAGGGAATGGCCCGCGGAGGTGAAGGTGACCCTGCTCGAATGTGCAATTCGCGCCCCCACCACCGCCATGGGGCATTTCTACTCCATCATCGAAGTGGCTGACGGGTCTCTCCGGGGCAGGCTCCGCCAAATCTGTGGCGGACAGGAAACTCTGCTTCAAGGCACGATGTTCATTCTCAACCTGGACCTTCGCCGCTCCAGCCTGTGGGCCGTCCACCTTGGCGTGCAGCGAATGATAGACAGCTCTACCGGCCTGATTTTCGCCACCGTGGATGCGGCTCTGGCCGCCCAGAACCTCTCCCTGGCGGCAGAGTCCCTCGGCCTCGGGACGGTCTTCGTAGGAACCGTGGGCCACAGCGGACTGGAGGTCTGTGAATTGCTGGATCTGCCCTCTGGGGTCCTGCCCGTCATCGGCTTGATCGTTGGCTATCCAGCGGAGGATCCCGCGATCCGGCCCCGAACCCCCCTGGCTTACCTGCACCACGTCGACAGTTACCGGGACATGCAGCCGGCCGAAATCGAGGCGGCCATCTCCGCTATCGGCAATTGGTCGACGGGCGAGGCCCCTGCGAAGAGGGACCAGGCGCAGAGGCGTGCTTTCGCCAGGACAATCCTGGGCGGGCGCTGGTGGGTGGATGGTGAAGAAAGCCTGAGGCGAGCCCTTGTGAGGCAGGGGATGTCGCCGTGACCCAGTGCGGTGGGCATTTGTCAGGCGAGAGCGAGGCCTTGTCGCGCCTTTCGGCGATGGTGGGACTCCCTTGTCTGTTTGAAAAGCGTTGTGCTTCCGGGCGTGGTGGGAAGTCCGAGCAAACCTCCACTTCGGCCGCAGGCAAAGGTCAACGCCTAGATCTCGGATCGGCGTACCGAACCGATCGGACGGTCGCGAGGCTCGTCCGAACGGGCATCGGAAAATCTGACCGGGTGTAGGAGAAACAGGACATGCCCCTTCTCCCCTTTCTGCAGGTTGACGCCTTTACCACGACGCCGTTCTTGGGCAATCCGGCGGCGATTCTCCTGGATGCGCAAGATCTGAATGAATGGCAGATGCAGACAATCGCCCGGGAGATGAATCTCTCGGAGACCGCTTTCGTCATGCCGTCCGCCGTGGCGGACTTCCAACTGCGCTTCTTTACGCCGCTCAAGGAGATCCCTCTGGCCGGCCATCCCACGGTGGCCGCGGTCCACGCGTTGATCGAGGAAGGGCGCCTGCCGCTGGCGGGATGGCGGACGCAGGTCACCCTCCAGGTTCAGGTGGGCGTCCTGCCTGTTGAGGTCTGGACTCGGCCCGCCATGGCCTCTCTGGTGGTGATGACACTGCAGCCACCAGAGTTCCTCGACACATATCCCCGGGAATGCGTCGCTAACGTCCTTGGAATCCTCCCCACTGAGATCGCCGAACCGGTTCAAACGGTGAGCACCGGGACACCACAGCTCATGGTACGGCTGCGGGACCCGGCTGTGTTGGAGAGGGTGCAGCCCGACTTTCGCGCTCTAACCCGTCTGACAGAGCAAGGGGACTTCTTTAGCGTACACGTATTCAGCCTGAATCAAGAGGAGGTGGAGGAGCCCCGGGTGTGCGCCCGCCATTTCGCGCCGGCGGCCGGAGTGAACGAAGACCCGGTGACAGGCTCGGCCAGCGGTGCAATGGGGGCCTACCTTGTGCGTTACGGCCTACTAGGGTGTCCGATCTTCGTGGTGGAGCAGGGCAGGAATGTCGGGCGCCCTGGGAGGGTGTACGTGGAGGTCGTCATGAGGGAGGGCAGGATTGAAGCCGTGAGAATCGCCGGAGAGGCGGTGACGGTGCTGCGCGGAGTTCTGATGACGGAGGGCCGGTACGATCAACCATCCCTCGGCTACACGGGGGCTTCCTAGCCACCAGACCATCTCGCACGGAGGATGCCATGCCACATACGCCCCGTGACCAAAGCCAACTTCGACTACCTCCTTGGCGCCGTGGACGATTGGTGGGCTAGGCCGACAGCAGGCAAGCTTCACCCCGTCTATCTCTATCAGTTCGGAGACAGGGCTTTCGCGGCCGAGGAGGGTGGGCGGGTGATCAGTTTCGTGGTTGGTTTCGTCGCACAGACGGACCTTACGGAGGCATACGCCCACCTGGTGGGCACGCGTCCGGGGTCAAGGCGAAGAGGCGTCGCGCGTGCTCTGTACAGGCAGTTGTTCGCCACCGTCGCGTCCAAGGGATGCCTGCAAGTGGTGGCGATCATGGTCCCCATCAACCGAGCTTCAATGGCCTTCCACCAACACATGGGCTTTCGGCCAGGGGAGCAGAACACGATTGACATCGACGGGTTGAAGCTGGTGAAGGACTACAGCGCGCTTGGCGAGCACCGTGAGGTGCTCGTCAAGGGGTTGGGAGACGGGCCCCGCATTGGGTGTGGACCAGCGACACGTGCCATGAAGAACTGAGATCACAGGCCACACGCGGGGATGACCAGACAGACGGCAACCGAGAGGCACCTCTGTGATCACAGTCCTGCTATTTGATTGGGGCGGCACCGTGATGCGGAACTTCGGGGAATATCAGGGGCCGATGGCGCGCTGGCCGCGCGTGGAAGCCATGCCCGGTGTACAGGAAGCCTTGGCAGGACTCCACAATCGGTACCGTCTGGCCTTGGCCACAAACGCCATGGCCTCAGGGGAGGAACTGGTAAGGGAGGCTCTAGGGCGAGTTCACCTAGAGGTGTACTTTGATGACATCTTCACTGCAAGGGAATTGGGCGCGTTGAAGCCCTCCCGCGACTTCTTCGAGGCGGTCCTCGGACGCGTTGGGTGCCTTCCGCGCGAGGTTGCGATGATCGGGGATGACTACGAGCTCGACATTCTCGCCGCGAAGAAAGCAGGATTGTGGGCTGTCTGGCTAAATCCTGTAGGTGGTGGCCCTGAGTCCGAAAGCCGAGGCACTGCCGATGTGGAGTTCCGCAGCTTCATGGAGTTCGGCAAGGCCCTCGAGGTCCTCCTTGGCCGCGTCGGTGGAAGCTCTACGGGATGATCCTTCCGCCCTGCTGGGAGGCTGCGGCTGCTGAGCATGGAGGGCGAGGCGTCCCGGTCCGCAGGGATGCCATGCGCAGGACGAAGTCGTCTGTGCCATTCCTGCACCGCGTCCTCGCGAAGACGCCTCGCGGTGGGTGCAGCGCGCTAGAGAGGTCAATGGCAAGAGCAGGGTCGCGAGAATGCATCCATTTAGCATGCTGCCAGCAGAAGGGTGGCGCGTTGGCTGACAGACGAGGGCGATGCTCCTGGAATGGTGATGTGCGACGACATGGACTGTTCTTCAGGGCCTCAGACCAAGAGGATGACAAATGAACGGTCGGCTGATGCGGTCCTCCTGCGTCTACATGATCGCCTTGCTTGCATCACTCCCGGTTACCCCTCTCTATGCCCCCTTGAATGATGACGCCTCTCTTGGCGCGGTCGGCTATGGTGTGGTGCCGCTTGACAGTGACCAAGTGGTCATGGCATCGGAATCGGTATAGGCGGAGATCCGGGGCGACCAAGCGTGGGTCACATGCATCTTCCAGTTCCAGAACAGTGGCGCGGCGACGGAGGTCCTGATGGGATTCCCCCAAGGGGCGAGAGTTCCCGGTGGATCTCCGGAACTACTGGACTTCCGCTCGTATGTGGACGACGAGGAGGTTCCTGTTGCCTTTCGTCCCGATGTCCGCAGGGAGGCCGACCGGGAATTCGAAGGCTGGTACGCCTTCTCGGTGCCTTTCGCCGCCGGGCAGACCCGGCAGGTGGGTAACACCTATCACGGGCGTCTGACCCGGCACTCTAACGGCGAACGTTCCTTCGACTACATGTTGCACACCGGTGCCTCCTGGCATGGCCCGATCGGTCGGGGCGAGATTGTGGTGCGTTGGACAAGCGATAGAGATGTGGCGCCCGATACTATTAGCGCCAGCCCCCCACCCCTTACGACCGGCCCGCATGAGTTGCGCTGGCGTTTCTTGGGATCTGGAACCCAGCCTCGAAGATGACATCCGGGTTGCGTTCCGTCCGGTTTACGGCCCCCAGAATGCGGGAAGTGCCACGGCCTCATCGGGCGTTGTGGAACCAGAGGTGACGGGGCCCGGCCTGTTGGCTGCAGTCTTTGCGGACAGCGACCCGAGTACATCCTGGAGGTCTTTCGGCCAGACAACAGGAGCATGGATAGCGTGGAGTTACGCAGCGCCTCCGCACTATGCCACCCCAACCTGTGGCATTGCCATCCTGCCCGGGGTGGCCGGGACGAACTTCCTTGCCCATGGACGCCCAAGGGAAGTGCTGGTGCGCTGGGCTCGGTTTAGGGAAGGTTCCGCAGTATATCCAATCGTGCCGCCGGCTGCAGGCTCATTTCTTGATCCTCCGCCGGAGGTAGAGATCGAGGAGTATCGGTTCACCTTGGACGATGAGCCTCGCTGGCAGATCCTGCGGCTAAACGAGCCTATCACGGCTCTTGCT
>Ga0315295_10002634_pt1 | contig 15179 bp, 12 predicted proteins | sample YL17G14_0_MG_FD_204453 | JGI IMG/M metagenome (GOLD analysis project Ga0315295, IMG submission 204453) | Sediment microbial communities from Yellowstone Lake, YNP, Wyoming, USA - YL17G14_0 | ecosystem: Environmental > Aquatic > Freshwater > Lake > Sediment | place: USA: Wyoming | collected...
TGATCGAGGGCGCGATCGGGCGCGACCCGCGCCGCCGGCAGCGCATGGCCGTGGTGATGCGCGGCGGCAAGCCGGCGCGCACCCGCTGGCGCCTGCGCGAGCGCTTCGGGGCGGCCGCCCTGCTCGAGGCGTCCCTCGACACCGGGCGCACGCACCAGATCCGCGTGCACCTGGCCCACGCCGGCCTGCCCGTGGTGGGGGACCCGGTCTACGGCGGGCGGGGGAAAAGCCAGTTGAACGCGGGCGAGGGGGAGCGTAGCCTGCGTGCGGCTCTGCTCGCGGGGCTGCCACGTCAGGCCCTGCATGCGACCGAGCTGGAGTTCCCGCATCCGATCACCGGGGAAGCCCTGCGGTTCGCCTCGCCTCCGCCGGAGGACTTCCGAGTGGCGCTGGAGCGGCTGCGCGAGTACGCGGCCGGAAGGACGTCCTGAGTCCCGACATGCCCGACACCCCACCCGTCCCCGAGGTCATCAGCGTCCGCTTCCCGAGCCGGCTCGAGCTGCTGAGCCTGCTGGACCAGGTGAGCACGCTGCTCTGCCGGCGCGCCCAGTTCGACGAGGACGCCTGCACCCAGGTGACGCTCTCGGTGATCGAGGCCGGCACGAACGCCATCCAGCACGGGCACCGCCGGGACCCCTCGAAGTCCGTGGACGTGGTCTTCTCCGTCTACCCCGACCGCCTCGCGGTGAGCGTGCACGACGGCGGCCAGGGGTTCGACCTCGAGGCCGTGGACGGCGACATCACCTCGCCCGAGCGCCTCTTCGAGGCGCGCGGCCGCGGCATCTTCATCATGCGCGCCTGCATGGACTCGGTGGACTTCGAGTTCGACGAGTCCGGCACGACCTGCCACCTCGTGAAGCGGCGCGCGGGCACGGGCTGAGATCCTCGCCGTGCGCGTGCTGGCGGTGGACTGGGGCGTGCGCCGCGTCGGGCTCGCGGTGTGCGACCCGCGGGAGACGATCGCCAGCGGCCTGCCGACCCTGACCGTGCAGAGCCTGGAGCAGGCGCTCGAGGGCGTGGCGCGCGTGGCCGCCGAGGTCGAGGCGGAGCGCCTGGTGGTGGGCCTCCCGCTGCGCATGGACGGCGGCCGCGGCGAGGCCGCCATCGCGGCCCAGGAGTTCGCGGACCGGCTGCAGGCGCGTTGCGGCCTGCCGGTCGAGACCTACGACGAGCGCCTGACCTCGGCCCTGAGCGAGCGCCGCCTGCGCGAGGCCGGCGTGCGCACCGGCCACGCCAAGGAGCGCGTGGACATGGGCGCGGCGGTGGCGCTGCTCGAGTCCTGGCTGCAGCGCCAGCGCGTGCGGCGCGAGCGGGGCGAGGCGACATGAGCGGCCCGCGGCTGCGGGTCTTCCGGCCGCGGCGCTGGGCCCTGCTGCTGGGGCTCGTGGCCGTCCTCGCGGTGGCCGCCGACCTGTTCTTCCCGGCCGGGCCCTTTCCGCCGCACGTGAAGCGCGCCATCCTGGTCGAGCGCGGGCAGACCCTGGGCCAGGTCGCCGGCGAGCTGCAGCGCGTCGGCCTGCTGCGCGGGACGCTGGGCTTCCAGGTGCTGGCGCGCCTCATGGGCCTCGACCGCCGCATCAAGGCCGGACAGTACGAGTTCGCCCTGGGGAGCACGGTGCCGGCGATGCTGCGCGCGCTGGCGCAGGGCATGGGCGGGCTGAACCTCGTCACCATCCCCGAAGGGCTCACCGTGATCGAGGTGGGCGTGCTGCTCTCGCGCCACCTCGGCGTGCCCATCGCCGCCTTCGACTCGCTCGGGCACGACCGCGCCTTCTGCGACTCGCTGGGCGTGGACGCGCCCACGCTCGAGGGCTACCTCGCGCCCGACACCTACGAGCTGCTGCCGGGCACGCCGCCCGAGGTGGCGCTGCGCACCATGGTGGGGCGGCAGAAGGAGGTGCTGCGCCGGGCCGCCAGCGGGCGCGACTCGCTGCCGCTCGGGCTCTCGCTGCACCAGATCCTGATCCTCGCCTCGATCGTGGAGTCCGAGGCGCAGCGCGCGGCCGAGCGGCCCCGCATCGCGCAGGTCTACCTGAACCGCCTCCAGCGCGGCATGAAGCTCCAGGCCGATCCCACCGTGGCCTACGGGCTGGGCATGACGCCGCGCTCGCGCCTGTACCTGAGGTACCTGCGCAGCAACTCGCCCTTCAACACCTACCTGTACCAGGGCCTGCCGCCGGGGCCCATCTGCAACCCGGGTGCGGCCTCCATCCAGGCCGCCGTGGCCCCGTCGCCGAACGAGCCCGCGCTCTACTTCGTGGCCCGCGGTGACGGCGGCCACCTGTTCGCGCGCACCTACGACGAACACCTCGAGAACATCCGCCGGGCCCACGAACTCCAGGCGGCGGCCGCCGCGAATGCCGAGTCGCTGCGCACCCTCGACTCGCTGGCCGTGAAGGACTCGGTCGCCGCGGCCACCGCGGCGGCGGGCGCCGGCGCGGGGGGCACGGGGCGCGCCCCGGGGAAGCCCGCGAAGCGCTAGCACCCTACCCGTCATCCGCACCCGTCACCCTGAACGCCTGCGGCGGCTCTGTGCTACCCTCACCGCCCCGTGGCGACCTCCCCCTTCATCCGGCCGGCCGGGCCCGTGCCCGCTGACGGCCTCTCCTGGACCGAGCGCCTGGAGCGCCTGCGCGCGCTGCTGCGCGGCCTGGGGCGTGTGGTGGTGGCCTACTCGGGCGGCGTGGACTCGAGCGTGCTCCTGCGCGTGGCGCACGAGGTGCTCGGGGAGCGCGCCCTCGGCGTGATCGGCCGCTCGGACTCCTACGCCGCGCGCGAGCTGGAGCACGCGCTGGCCCAGGCGGCCGCCTTCGGCGCGCGCGTCGAGGTCGTGACGACGGGCGAGCTGTCGGACCCCGCCTTCCGCTCGAACCCGGCCGACCGCTGCTACCACTGCAAGAGCGAGTTGTTCCGCCGGCTCGAGGCCGTGGCGCGCCGCGAGGGCGCGGTGGTCCTGGACGGCACCATCGCCGACGACGTGTCGGACTGGCGCCCCGGCCGGCGGGCGGCCGGCGAGCGCGGCGTGCGCTCGCCGCTGCTCGAGACCGGCTTCGGCAAGGCGGACGTGCGCGCGGCGGCCGCGCACTATGGCCTCGCGAGCGCGGGCAAGCCGGCCTCGCCCTGCCTCGCCTCGCGCATCCCCTACGGCACCGGGATCACCAGGGAGAACCTGAGCATGGTCGAAGCGGCCGAGGAGCTTCTGCGCTCGCTGGGGTTCCGCGAGCTGCGCGTGCGGCATCACGGGGAAGTGGCGCGCATCGAAGTGCCGGTGGCGGAGGTGCCCCGGCTGGCCGAGGCGGCCGTGCGCGAGCGCGTGGTGGCCGGGCTCAAGGCGTTGGGATACCGGTACGTGACGGTGGACCTGGAGGGCTTCCGTTCGGGGAGCCTGAACCCGGATCCCGGGGGTGGCCCGGGCACCTGAAGGGCCCGGGGAGCCCGGCCGGGGCCCGGGTGCGCGCTGACGCGCGGGGGATGCCCCCGAATCTTGCGAAAGCCGTCCGGCTGCTGCAAATATCTGGAACTGCCGCCCCCTGGGGCCGGGTAGTACGCGATGCGCCCCACAGAGGCGGGCGGCACGAAAAGCGGTCTTCGCTGGGACCGTCGGTGCCAATGAGCCTCTCGGCTCTCGACACGCCGATGATCTCGGCCGGGATCGCCCGGACCGAAAGCATCGGCGTTCGTGTTTACCGCCTGCAGGGGAGGAGGATGGGATGGCCACGACGAAGCCGACCCGCACGAAGGCGCAGCAGAAGCGGGTCCACGAGACCGACCTGGGGTTCAGCTGGGGGGTGGCGAACAGCGCCATGCTGGTCCTGGGCCTGGGGGTCCTGGCAACGGGTTATCTGACCCTTTCGAGGGGCTCAATCACCCTCGCGCCGGTCCTGCTCGTGCTCGGCTACTGCGTGTTCATTCCCGCATCTCTCCTGTTCCGTGGGCGAAAGGAAGGTTCGGGCGAATAGCTCAGCTGGCAGAGCACTTGCCTTACAAGCAAGAGGTCACAGGTTCGAGCCCTGTTTCGCCCACCAAGGGGCGCTGAGATCACGGCAGGCGCCGTCCGGAGAGTCCCGGTAGGGTCCGGGATGCCGGAAACGGCGAAGAAGGCCGGGGGCAAGCGGTTCGGGGCCAAGAAGATTCTTGACAGTGCGTCGGCAGGCCCCCTAGACTTGTTGGTGTCTTGGAAGGCCTTGCCAACGCGAGAGATAACATCGCCTGGAGACTCGAACTCGCACTCTCGTAGAGTTCGAAAGGAGGTGGCTAGCAGCCCGACCTGATTGCTCGCAACTGAGCCTTGCCTGAATGTCAGCAACAGGGGTGACCCATCTATGGAGGTGCAACGATGACTGGTTTGATTCGCAAGGCCACGCTCCTCGCGGTGTGTGGGCTCATGGTGATGGCGGCCACCGCTCTGGCCGGCATCCCCGATCCCAGCAAGTGCGACAAGCCGACCTTTATCGACGTCGTCGGTACGGCGGTCGGTGTTCCCGACTCTCGCGGTACGTTCACGATCGTGGTTCGCGACATGGGCAACAACCCGATCGCGAGCAGCCAGGTCATTCTCGACTTCCTCGCCTGCGTCGAGACCCGGCTGTGCCAGGAGCAGTACGACACCACGAAGGTCGTGGACTGCCCGACGGCGACGCTGCGCGGCTTCACGAATGGCAGCGGCCAGATCACGTTCACGGTGGTCGGCGCCGCCAAGAACAACCCGGCCCCCGTGGCTGGTCCCGGCGCGAACTGCGTCAACATGCTCGCCGACGGCGTGAGCATCGGGCTCGCGACCGCCGCGGTGTACGACCAGAACGGCGCCATCACGAACAACGGCGTCGAGCTGACCGACATGATCTGCGTGCTGAAGGACTGGGGCTCGGGCCTCTACTACGGGCGCTCGGATCTCGACCACGACACGGTCCTGGGCCTGCCGGACATGATCAAGGACCTGAAGTGCGGAGGTGACGGCACCTCCACCAACGGCTGCGCGACCACGTACTGCCCGTAATCGCGTCGGGAAACGCGGGTCGCACTGCGATTGCCATCACTGGACTCTTGCGGAAGGTGGTGATGTGACGACCCAAATGCGTCGCACGTGGAGTGAAGTACTTTCCCCCGTACCCCCCAACAAGATGTATCGGAGGCAGCGATGAAGAAGCTCCTGCTTAGCGTAATCCTGCTCGCTCTGACCGCCTCTGTGGCGCTGGCAGGCCATCTCAACCTGAACTACGGCGCCGGCTGCTGGTCCGACGGCACGCCGCTCGCCGCGAAGACCTTCGCCTGCAACGTCAACTCGGGCAACTTCCAGATGACGGCGTCGTTCATCCCGACCGCTCCCCGGGCCGACTGGGTCGGCATGACGGCCATCCTCGACGGCCACACCCAGCCCGGCGTGCCGCTTCCGGCGTGGTGGCAGTTCTACAACACCGGCTCCTGCCGTCAGGCGTCTATGTCCACCTCGGCGGACTTCACGTCCTCGCCGGCGATCGGCTGCATGGATCCGTTCGGCGGTCTGGCCAACGGCGGCATCGGGGCCTATCAGACGACCCTGTATCCGCCTCCGGCTCCGCTGAACGTGCCGCCGGCCAACCGGTTCCGTCTCAAGGTCGCCTACGGTCTCACCACCGAAGGGGACCTGCCGGTGGGCGTCGAGTACTACGCGTTCCGTGCGACGGTCAACTACCTGAAGACCATGGGCACGACCGCCTGCGCCGGCTGCGCGACCCCTCTGACGATGGTCCTCGAGGAGATTCGCTCGACGGGTCTGGCGAGCGGCTCCGAGTTGATCACCCTGCCGGCCGGCAACGGCTGCCTCACCTGGCAGGTTGGCGGCCCGGGCTGCGGCGAGACGCCCGCAGTCAACAGCACCTGGGGCCAGGTCAAGAGCCTGTACCGGTAGTCCTGCTGTAGCCTCAACTGCGGGCGGTCGTCGCGAGACGGCCGCCCGTGGTCTTTCCCGGAGGTGCGGTCGCGGCGGTTCCCCACCGCCCCTGGGTGAGGAGCCCCAGAGCAAGCCCCGCCCGTCCGACCGGGGGGGGCGCTCGTCGCACGGGACCGCACTCTGGCGCGGGTTTCGTTGCCGGCGCTCGTGTGAATTCCGCGCACGCCGGGGCCCTTTCGCGGTATGATTGTTGCGGTTCTCGTCGTCGTGGTCGTCCCCTGATCCCGATCCACCCGGGTCGGGTGCGGGGCGGCCATCCCCCGGGGCCACGCGACGTGTCACACCGCTGGCCGCTCAGCGCCGCAGAAAGTCCCGGGGTTGACGGGTATCAGTGCCGCGAAGGAGCGCACCTTTAACCGTGGGGGCCTCGTGCCCCGGACATCGTTCAACGGCGCTCTCGGAGAAAGGTGGTGATGGTCGGGTCCCGACCCCTCGGACACTTCACCTCTCAAGGTCCCTGCTCCGTCGTTCCCACATCCTGGAGGCAGTCATGAAGAAGGTCCTACTCCTCTCCGCTACGCTGCTCGTCCTCGCCGTCCCGGCCATGGCGGGCGGTATCAACTTCGCGTGGGGCTCGGGCTGCTGGTGGGACAATCCCGTCAGCCTGAAGATGTTCGCCTGCGACACGAACTCGGGCAGCGCGGCCTTCACGGGCTCGTTCGCCACTTCGCACGACTTCCTGACCTTCGCCGGCATGGTCGCCGTGGTGGACCTGCAGACCGACGCCACCACGCTGCCCGCGTGGTGGGACCTGTACAACGGCGGCGCCTGCCGCCAGGCCTCGCTGTTCTCGTCGGCCGACTTCACGGCCGCTCCGGGCGGCTGCGTGGATCCGTGGCTCGGCCAGGCCCAGGGCGGCATCGCGGCCTACCAGACCGCGGCCTATCCGCCGCCGCTGCCGCTCAACGCTCCCGCCGCCAACCGCGCCCGTCTGAAGGTCGCCTACGTGCTCACCGAGCCGGCTCTGGTCGTGAGCGGGATCGAGTACTACGCCTTCCGCGGCACGATGAACTTCCTGAAGACCGTGGGCACGCCGTCGTGCGAGGGCTGCCTCGTGCCGGCGACGCTGGTGCTGAACCAGATCGAGCCGCGCAACCTGGTCGGCTATCCCGAGCTGATCAGCAACCCCATCGCGAACACCTGCCTCAGCTGGCAGGCTGCCGGCTCCACGCCCTGCGGCGCGGTGCCCTCGCGCAACCAGACCTGGGGTCAGGTGAAGACCCTGTACCGGTAATCCCGATCCGGCATCACCACGGGCGGGCGGTCGCCATGCGGCGGCCGCCCGCCTTCTCCTTCGGCCGGAGCGCGGTGCGCGAGGGCCGCAGGGCGCCGCGGCGGACCCGGACCCCGCGCTCGTCGGCGCCGGCCCCCTTTCGGTGCCCATGCGCTTCCACGGGCCTTCGCGTCTCGGCTAGAATGGGCGCGTGACGCGGATCCGTGGAACCCCGGCGGCCGCCCTGCTGGCGGCGACGTTGCTCGCCTGCTGTCTCCCCGCGGGCCTCTCCCGCGCCGCCGAGGCCCTGTACCTGACCTGGAACGAGTGCGCGCTCGACGGGCTGGCCGTGCACGACCGCACCAGCGTCTGCGGCGTCAACACGGGCGGCCAGGACCTCTTCGTGGCCTTTCGCATGCCCTTCGCCTCCGACAGCGTGCTCGGGCTGGAGATCGTCGTGGACGTGCAGCACTCCGCCGCGACCATGCCGGACTGGTGGATGCTGGCCTCCGACGGCTGCCGGGCGGGCGCACTGCAGGTCTCCTTCGACTTCACCACCAACCCCGTCTGCGCGGACTTCTTCCTGGGCAACGCGAGCGGCGGCCTGCAGGGGTACTACGTCCGGGAGCCTCGGGGGGGGACGAACCAGGCGCGCATGAAGCTGGCGGGCGCGTTCCTGCCCGCCTTCGGCTACGCCTCCCTCAACGCCGACGACCTGTACTACGGCGCGAAGATGTCGCTGCTGAACGTCAACACCGTCAGCCCGGGGCCGGTGTGCCCGGGCTGCTTCGGTGGGGCCTGCCTCGTGCTCAACTCGATCCTCGTGCGGCGCCAGCCCGGAGCGGCGGGAGGGGACGTCTACCTGACGACCCCGGGCCCCGCGAACGCCAACTTCGCCACCTGGCAGGGCGGCACGGGCGCCAGCTGCGCCGCGGTACCGGCGCGCTCCGTGACCTGGGGCCGGCTGAAGAGCCTGTACCGATGAGGCGCGCGACGGTGGCCGTGGCGCTCGCGCTGCTGGCCGTCCTCGTGCTGGGCGGGGCGGTGACGCCCGCGCCGCGGGGGGGCGTGGCGGCACGCACGCCCGCGAAGCGCAAGGCGGCGAAGGCGCCGGCGGCCCCCCGCAGGCCGGCCGCGCCCGACTCGGCCGCGTTCGACTCCGTCGCGTGGGACTCCGTGGGCGAGCCGCAGCTCTACCTGTCGTGGCGCGCTCCCCACGGCATGCCGGGGGCCTCCGACACCATGACCTTCGTCCCCGGCGACACCACCCGGGTGGACACGCTCTTCATGTCCTTCGAGACCGGCCAGGACGGGCCCGACTTCCTCGGCATGATGGCGCGGCTCTACTTCCACCCGGCCTACGGCGACACCCTCGGCCCCTGCTGGCGCTACTCGCGCGGCGACCGGAACTGGCGCGGCGTCGCCATCGAGTTCGACCCCGACGGCACGTTCCCCTGCCCGCAGCCGTGGGTGCGCAACGGCTACGGGCTCCCGAGCTACGAGTTCGACCGCAGGGGCTCGAAGCTCGAGCTGTACTACGTCCTCACGCGCATGGAGGACGCCGCGCCGGTGTCGGGGCGCACGCGCTACTGCTTCGCGCGCGTCATGTTCCGCCAGAGGAGGGCGGACCTGCCGGGGGTCCACCTGCCGGTCTGCATCGAGTGGGCCGACGCGAAGTTCAGCCTGAACGGACGGGACCACGTCGCGCGCCTGGGTCCGCAGCGCTTCGTCAGCGTGAACTCGCCGGACGGCAGCGTGAGCACGCCCTACCGCCGCGGCTCGCGGCTCAAGCCCTGGATCCCGCCGCCCAATCGGAGCCCCGGGACGCCGGGGCAGGTGGTCCCGGCGCCGGGCCGCTAGCCCGGGCTCGCGAACGGCCCGAGTCGGCCTGGACCCACCCGGGGGCATGACGCACGGCGGGGCGGCCCCGCGCGAGGCCGCCCCGCCGCGTCGCAGGTCGGGATCCTATTCGTTGTCGCTCCGCGGGTCGGTGAGCTTCACGAGCGGGAGCCGCTCCGGGTGCAGCACGACGGTGTGCTCGCCCCGGTGCCGGGCGATCAGGTCCTTCAGCAGCGCCTCGGCCTTGATGTTCTGCAGCGACTCGTCGATGAGCCCCGCCACCTCGTCGTAGCTCAGCTGGCGCCCCGGGTCGTGCTCGAGCTTCTGCATCACGAGGTAGACGCCCTGCTTGTCCGGGCCGCGCACCACCACGTTCCCCGGCCGCAGCTCCTCGAAGAGCAGCTTGAAGTACATGCCCTTCTCGTCCTCGCGCATGGTGCGGATCGAGCCCGTGACCTGGCCGCCGAGCGAGTCCGCGCGCAGGATGTCGGCCGCCTTCTCGCCACGGCCGAGGCGCTCGACCAGCGAGTCGGCGCCGGCCTTGGATTCGCGCGTGATGGCGGCGAAGCGCACGTTCTGGTAGGTCCAGAACTGCTGGAGGCGCGCCTGGTAGTACTCCTGGCGCTCCCGCGGCTCGATCCACACCTTCGCCTGCACCGAGTCCTGGAACAGGTGCTCCACCATGATCTCCTCGCGCTTCTTCTCGATGAGCGAGGTGGCCAGCCAGTCCTTGTCGAGCCCGCGCTCGACCCCCAGCTGGGCCATGTAGGGCTCCAGCACGAAGCCGTCGAGCACCCAGAGGAGGGCCTCGAAGGTGCCGACGTTCTGGCGCTGCAGGGGCTGTATGGCGTTGTAGGCGCTCAGGAAGGAGCCCAGCGTGAAGCGGCCCTCCTTCCAGCGGCACAGCTCGCGGGCGGTGTCCGCGGGGGCGAACTCGGGCACCGCGCCGGACATGTCGAGCACCGGCTGGCCCGCCTCGTCGCGCTGGATGCCCCCCGTCTCCCCGAACATGCTCGCGGCCCAGGCGATGTCGGTGCTGTCGTAGACCATGCCGACGCGCCCGCGCAGCAACCCGCGCACCTCGCCGACCCGCTGCTGGATCTTCACGGGCTTCAGCTGGAAGGAGATGATCTCGCGGGAGCGCTCGAAGGGCGGCTGCCGGTTCGGCCTGCGCTCGACCACGCGCAGGACCTGGAAGCCCTCGGCGTCGAGGAACACGTTCGAGATCTGGCCGTCCTTGAGGTCCCAGACGTCGAGCGCCACGGCCGGGTCGAAGCTCGTGCGCGGCACCCAGCCGAGATCGCCGTCGGGGCCCTTGTCCCTCTTCGCGACGGACCAGCGCATCACCGCGGCCGGCCAGGCGATGCGTCCCTGCACCAGGTCCGCGCGCGCGCGCGCGGCACTGGCCTGGTCGGCGGTCACGATGTGCTGGAAGCGCAGCGAGACGTTGCCCTGCTCCCAGGCGTGCCGCAGCTCGGCCTCGGTGAGCACGGCCGAGTCGGCCACGAGGCGCTGGAACACCACGTTCGACAGCACGCGCTGGGTGTGCTCCCGCAGGTTGGCGCGGTCCTCGAAGGTGAACGGCCTGTTCACCCTGCGGGCCAGCCCGGCGAGCACCTCCTTGTTGACCATGCTCTGCAGGAACTCGTGGCGCCCGGCGCTGTCGGGCTTGGGCCGGTACTCGACGTGGGAGGCGAACCAGTACTCGCGGAACTCCCACACCGAGAAGACGCGGTCGTCCACGCGCCCGAGGGTGGCCGTGTCGGGGAGGAACTGGCCGGTATCGGGAACGCCGTCGATGTAGTTGACGGGCTTGCGGGCGGGCCGCGCGCCGGAGGTGTCGGCGGCGGGGGCGGCCTTGCCCTTGGCGGGCGTCCAGGGCTTCGGCGCGGGGCCGGCGGCCCAGGTCGCCGACCACAGCAGGAGCATGCCGATGGAGACGAGCGTGCGACGCGTCATGGACTTCTCCGGAGGTGGCTCGTGGGACGGAGCGGGATGGGGAGTCTCGAAGGTGCGAAAAAGTCTAGGCGTGCCGCGCGCGCGCGGTCAAGCGAAGGTCAAGGAATGGTGGACCCGGTCACGCCACCGGCGCGGCCGGGGCCGGCGGCCCGGCCGGCGCCCTGCGGCCCCGCACGCGGTGCTGGAACGCGTCGAGGTAGGTGTAGACCACGGGCGTGATGTAGAGCGTGATGAGCTGCGAGAACGCCAGGCCGCCCACCACGGCCAGGCCCAGCGGGCGCCGCGACTCCGCGCCCGCGCCGAAGCCGATGGCGATGGGCAGCGTGCCCATGAGCGCGGCGAAGGTGGTCATCATGATGGGGCGGAAGCGGATGCTGCAGGCCTGCATGATCGCCTCGCGGGCCGGCTTGCCCTCGTTGCGCTCGGCGTCGAGCGCGAAGTCGATCATCATGATGGCGTTCTTCTTCACGAGCCCCACCAGCATGATGATGCCGACGTAGGCGTAGATGGTCAGGTCGGTACGGAAGACGAGCAGCGTGAGCAGCGCGCCGAAGCCCGCGAAGGGGAGCCCCGAGAGGATCGTGAGCGGGTGGATGAAGCTCTCGTACAGGATGCCCAGCACCAGGTAGATCACCAGGATCGCCAGCACGAGCAGCGCCAGCAGGCCCTGCTGGCTCGACTGGAACACCTGCGCGGTGCCGAAGAAGCCGGTCGAGATGGTCGAGGGCAGCACCTCGCGCGCGGTGCGCTCCACCACCGCCGTGCCCGTGCCGAGCGCCACGCCCGGCCGCAGGTTGAACGAGATGGTCACCGACGGGATCTGGCCCTGGTGGTTCATGGTGAGCGGGCCCACGCTGGGCGAGAGCCTCGCCACCGCGCCGAGCGGCACCTGCTCGCCGCGCGACGAGCGCACGGTCAGCATGGACAGCGCCGAGGCGTCCCGCTGGTATCGCGGCAGCAGCTCCATGATGACCCAGTACTGGTCGCTCGGCGTGAGGATGGTCGAGACCTGGCGCGAGCCGTAGGCGTCCGCCAGCGCATCCTCGATCTGGTAGACCGAGACGCCGAGGGCCGAGGCGCGGTCGCGGTCGATCGCCACGTGCACCTGCGGGTTCTTGATCTGCATGTCGCTGGTCACGTCCTGCAGCTCGGACGCCTGGTTCAGCCGGACCAGCAGGTCGGTGGCGCCCTGGTAGAGGGCGTCGATGTCGGTGCTCTGCAGGGTGAACTGGTACTGGCTCCGCGAGACGCGCCCGCCCACGCTGATGACCGGCGGGTTGATGAGGTAGGCGCGGACGCCGGGGATGCGCGCCAGCCTGGGCTGCAGCTCGCGGATGACCTCGTCGGCCGAGAGCCTGCGCTGCGAGCGGGGCTTCAGCCGGATGAAGAGGCGTCCCTGGTTGGTGCTGCCGTAACCGCCGCCGCCGCCCGCCGAGGACATGAAGCTCTCGACGTTGGGGTCCGCCGCGATGACGGCCGCCACCTGCTGCTGGTGCCGGACCATGGCCTCGAACGAGGTGCCCTCGGCCGTCTCGGTCGTGCAGTTGATCAGCCCGGTGTCCTCGCTCGGGATGAAGCCCTTGGGCACGACCCGGAAGAGCGCCACGGTGCCGGCGACGAGGACGAGGCTGAAGACCAACGCCGTGCGACGGTGGTCCATGACCCAGGAGAGCGTGTCCTCGTAGAGTCTGAGCGAGGCCAGGTAGACCCGCTCGATCGCCCGGTAGGCGCGGCCGTGCTGCTGGGCGTGCTCGGGCTTGAGGAAGCGGCTGCACAGCATGGGCGTGAGCGTGAGCGAGACGAAGCCCGACACCAGGATGGCCACGCTGATGGTGACGGCGAACTCGTGGAACAGGCGCCCGAGGATGCCGCCCATGAGCAGCACGGGGATGAACACCGCCACCAGCGACAGGGTCATCGAGAGGATGGTGAAGCCGATCTCGCGCGAGCCGTCGAAGGCCGCCTGGAGCGGGGGCTTCCCCATCTCCATGTGGCGGTGGATGTTCTCCAGCATCACGATGGCGTCGTCCACCACGAAGCCCACCGAGAGCGTGAGCGCCATCAGCGACAGGTTGTCGAGGCTGTACTTGAGCTGGTGCATCGCCGCGAACGTGCCCACCACCGAGAGCGGCAGCGCCAGGCTCGGGATGATGGTGGCGGGGAGGTTCCGCAGGAACAGGAAGATGACGAGGATCACCAGGAACAGCGTGAGGAGCAGCGTGAACTGCACGTCCTTGACCGAGTTGCGGATGGACTCGGAGCGGTCGTACATGACGTGCGCCTCGACCGAGGCCGGCAGCTGCGGGCGGAGCCGTTCGATCATCTCGCGCACGTTCCGGGAGACCTGCACGGTGTTGGTGCCGGGCTGGCGCTGGATGGCGAGCATGATGGCCCGCCGTCCCCCGTACCAGGCCGCGTTCCGGTTGTTCTGCACGTCGTCGATCACGCGGCCGAGGTCGCGCAGGCGGATGGCGCGGCCGTTGCGCCAGGCCACGATCAGGTCGCCGAAGCCCTTCGCGTCCTGCAGCTGGCCGGCGGCTTCGACGGTGGTGGTGCGGTTCGAGCCCCACAGGATGCCGGTGGGCAGGTTGACGTTGCCCGCGCCGATGATGTCGGGCAGGTCGGAGATGCCGATGCCGAGCCGGTTGAGCGCGTTCGGGTCGAGCTGGATGCGCACCGCGTACTTCTGCGACCCGAAGACCTGCACCGCGGCCACGCCGTTCACCATCGAGATGCGCTGCGCGAGGAAGCCCTCGGCATACTCGTTCAGGCGCGGCAGCGGCATCATGGACGAGGTCAGCGTCATCATCAGGACGGGCGAGTCCGCCGGGTTCACCTTCTGGTAGGAGGGCGGGATGATGCCCGTGGGCAGCCGGCGCTGCACGTGCGCGATGGCGGCGTTCACGTCCTGCGCGGCGGCGTCGATGTCGCGGTCGAGCACGAACTGGAGCGTGATGCTGGTGCTGCCCTGGCCGGACGAGGAGGTCATCACCTCCACCCCGGGGATGGTCGAGAACTCCTTCTCGAGCGGGGTGGCCACGGTCGAGGCCATGGTCTCGGGGGAGGCGCCGGGCAGGCTCGCGTTCACCGAGATGATGGGGTAGTCCACGTTCGGGACGTCGCTCACCGGCAGCAGCGTGTAGCCGATGAAGCCGAAGAACAGGATGCCGATCATGACCAGCGTGGTCGCGACCGGCCGCTGGATGAAGAGCGCGGAGAAGTTCACGGCCGGCTGCCCTGTCCGGCCTTCCGCACCAGCACCTTCGCGCCCGGGGCCAGCCGGAACTGCCCGTCGGTCACCACCGTCTCGCCGGGCTTGAGGCCGCTCGCCACGACCGCCGTCACGTCGTCGGTGCGCTTCACCGTGACGGGCCGCGGCGTGGCCGTCGAATCGGGGTTCAGCACGTAGACGTAGGCGCCCTGCTGGCCGATGGTGACGGCCGGGGCCGGCACCACGATGGCGTCCGGCTCCATGGTGAGCACCAGCCGCAGCTGGACGAACTCGCCCGGCCAGAGCGCCCCGTCCCGGTTCGCGAGCTCGCCCTTGAGGAGCAGCGTGCCCGTGGCCGGGTCCACGGCGTTGTCCACGAACGCGAGCCGTCCCTCGATCTCGAGCGAATCGCCGCCCGACGGACGCACGAACACCCGGGGGCGCGCAGCGCGGTAGCGCTGGATCAGCGGGATCTGGTCCTGGGGCACGGTGAAGCTCACCCGGATGGGGCTCAGTTGGTTCACGGTCACGAGCGGATCGCTGGTGCCGGCCTTGACCAGGTCGCCCACGTGCACGTTGAGCCGGCCCGTGCGCCCGGCGATGGGGGCACGGATGCCGGCGAACTCGAGGTTGAGCCGCGCGTTCGCGACCGCGCCCGAGTCGGCCTGCACCGCCGCGCGGTAGGCGTCGGCTGTGGCGTTCGCCTTGTCGTGGTCGGCGGGCGATATGAGGTTCTGCTCCAGCAGGCGGTCCGCCCGCTCGGCGTCGAGCCGGGCGTTCTCCCACTGGGCCCGGTCGCGGGCGAGGGCGCCGCGGGCCTGATCGAGCGCCGCGCGGAACGGACGTGGATCCAGCTCGATCAGCAACTGCCCGGCCGGCACGTCCTGGCCCTCCTCGAAGGCGATGCGCTGCACCACGCCGCCCACCTGCGAGCCCACGTTGGCGGTCTGGACGGGCTCGATGGTGCCCGAGGTGACGATCTGCACCGGCATCGGGCGGCGCTCGACGCGCGCCACCGTGACGGCGAC
>Ga0315295_10002635_pt1 | contig 15172 bp, 14 predicted proteins | sample YL17G14_0_MG_FD_204453 | JGI IMG/M metagenome (GOLD analysis project Ga0315295, IMG submission 204453) | Sediment microbial communities from Yellowstone Lake, YNP, Wyoming, USA - YL17G14_0 | ecosystem: Environmental > Aquatic > Freshwater > Lake > Sediment | place: USA: Wyoming | collected...
GTTTTTGAATTGCTGCTAAACAAGTTGAAGCAAAAGCAGTGGCAGGAAAAATATAATGACGAAGAGTGGTTTGATATCGTAGATGAAGAGGGTAGAGTCAAAGGTAAGGCTCCCAGGAGTTTATGTCATTCTGCACCGGGTTTGCTTCATCCTGTGGTTCATCTTCATGTTATCGATGCCCAAAATCGTATCTTTTTACAGAAGCGGGCCATGTCCAAGGAAATCTTACCGGGTAAATGGGACACGGCTGTGGGGGGGCACCTGGCCAGCGGTGAGACCGTTGAAAGCGCTTTAAAGAGAGAAGCCGGGGAAGAGCTGGGGATCAAAGATTTCAAAGCTCAAATGGTGGCTAAGTACGTGTGGGAATCCGAGAGCGAATCGGAACTGGTGTTTATGTTTATCTGTCGGTACGATAAGGCCATTACCATTAACAAAAAAGAAATCGACGAGGGAAAATTCTTTAAAATCAAAAAAATAAAAGAAATGCTGGAAAAGGGCGAAATAACTCCAAATTTTCAATTTGATTTCGAAAATATCCTGGTCAAGCTGCTAAGCGGGGAGAAACCGGTTTAATTAAAAGAAAGAAACCATAAAAGTAACTATAGCAATATTATTTCGGTTACATATAGTTAGCGACTTCCACAGGACGCTTAGTGGCAAAACTGTCGCGGTGGAGTTTGATCCGCTCGATCTCATGGAGTGTTTCTGCCGTAAAGTAACTTTCCCCACAATTGGGACAACTTACCATGGGAATATTTTCTATTACCAGTAATTCCTTGCCCTTGCCGCAGGTTTCGGTTACCTTACGAATACGTGCCCCTTCTCGTCCACAAATGTCACATATCATTTATATATCCTCCTATTCCTATGCGTAAAGTAAATATACCGTAATAATCACCACTTTCCCGGTAAGACCTGGTTTTACAATCATTTCCACATTATCACCTTTAAAAGTTTCTCCTTTGATACGATATTTCCATTCAGCGGTTGTGGTGTCTCTTTGCCGTTCCACTATCTTGCCGGTTAAGAAGCCATGTTCAACATCGTATATTGATAAATCATCATCGATCATTTCTTTTCTTGCATGTTGTGTCATTACATACTGGCGATTGCGAATCTTCTCGCGAAAACGTTTCAGCATTCGTTCATACATGTCATACTTTTAATTTCTCTAGATGTATTACTTATTAAACCTGAATTGCAGGACTTCACCGTCTTTGACGATATAGTCTTTACCTTCCAGGCGAAGTACGCCCTTGTCTTTGGCATGGCTAAGAGTGCCGGCCTCTAAAAGCTCTTGCCAATGAATGGTTTCACTGCGGATAAAGCCTTGTTGTATGTCTGTGTGGATTTTCCCGGCAGCGATATAAGCATTATCGCCCTGTTTGATGGTCCAGGCGCGGGTCTCTTCCTTCCCGATGGTAAAAAACGATATCAAGTTCATTAGATCGTAACTGGTTTTGACAAATGTATCGCTCATGTATTCATAATTTTCGAGGCCATATTCTTGCTGGAATATCAACCGGTCTTCTTGTTCCAATTCCAATAATTCCTGTTCGATTTTGCCGCAAAACACGCGGGTAGTGGTATGGTTTGCCGGTTCTTTTTTTAGTTTTAAATAAGCCGGGTTAGAATTTTCATCGGTGTTGACGATATTGATCAGGGGTTTCTGGGATAAAAATTTAAAACCCCTGGTATAATTTTCTTCCTTTTCTGTGAAGGGGTATTCTCTTAAGGGTTTTCCTTCTTCCAGGAAGGGTTTTAATTTTTGCATCAGTTCCAATTCTTCTTCCAGTTCTTTTGATTTCATTTTTTTGACATCGGCTTTAAGTTTTTCCAGTCGTTTTTCTATGGTGATAAAATCAACGGCTTTTAATTCGTCTTCCATGCTAGCGATGTCCCGGCGGGGGTCGATAGAACCCTGGGGATGGGGGATTTCTTCATCGGTAAAGGCCCGGACCATATGCACCAGGCCATCGGCTCGCCGCAGTAGATCTATAAAAGTTACATTTTTACTTTCGCCGAAGGCGAGAGCGCCGGTATCCAGAAATTCAATCTTAGCATAAGTAGGGGGAAGTTTAAAATGCTCAGCCAACCGGGTTAATCGATGGTCCGGTACCTCGACAATGGCTTTGTGATATTCATGGCTGGAGGTGGAAAATTTTGATACCTCTTCTTTTTGTCGGGTTAATAAGTTAAATAACAGTGTTTTCCCTGCTTTCGGATATCCAAAAATCGTTAGTATCATGCTGGCATTATACTTCTTATAAAGCAGAGACTAATTGATTTTTATATAAATTCAAATAGAACTTCACTTTTCCTTCGATGATATCCGGGTCGGATAAGATCATAAGAAAATATTCGGCGGTTAATGAAAAAATGATTAATATGTACTGTTGAAGCTGGAGCCTGATGAAAACGGTATGCGGCGAAATCTTTATATGGTCCAACCTGGCAATAATATCTGCCAGTTCTGCGCCGGAAAATTCCAGGTCAACATCGAGGTTTTCGGCTTTTTCAAAATATTTTTTTTCCAATTCCAGACCATCTTTCCCCCATACACCGATGGCTTTTATCTCTTTGTTCTTTTCATAAAAGGCTTTAAATGTTTCTTCAAACAATTTTCTCTCCTTTTAGTTTGATGTGTCCCAGCAGTTCATTGAGTATTCGGATTTTTTTTTGACTGACCAGGACTCGTTTCAATTCTTCTATTTTCGCTAAGAATCTTTCTTCCTTCCGGGAATCAAACAATTTTTTATATATTACTACGGCATCATCCAGGAGTCCTTGTTTTACATAAAGTTGGGCTGCACTTTCTGTGATAAATCCTGCTGTTTCTTCGATTTTCGGTTCTTCTTGCCATGGTGCTTTTGCTTTTTGCATCATTTCTTCGGGTTCCTGGCTCTCCCTTATCATCACCTGTTCCATCTCAATGGGTGTCTCCTGGATATCCTGGGTATCCGGGATATCCGGGATATCCAGGATATCCGGGATATCCGGGATATCTGGGATATCTGGGATATCTGGGATATCTGGGATATCTGGGATATGCGCCGCGTCCGTGTCGTCCGGTATTGGTGGAGGTACCAATATCTTTGCCTCCATGCCGGGTGGAGAGTCGATTTCTTCCATTTCCGGGGCTGGTGGAGGAGGAGGCGGAGGAGGTTCCTCATTGAGGATATCACGAAGTTTCCTGGAATCAAACTCGGGGAGAGTATCTGCTGTATCTACAGGTTGGGGCTTCTTATTTTGGTGGGAGAGAGAATTTCCTATTGTTTTACCCGGGAGCCGGCCTTTTTTTATCATATTTATTTTTTCTATGGAGTTTTTCGCCTCGGTATTAAAGGGGTCCAGGAACAAAATTTTATTGTAGAATTCATTACCTTCAGTGAATTTGTTTCGGATTACCGCCAGGTGGCCGCTTTCTAAGAGCAAATTAATATTATTGGGATATATGAGCATGAGTTCCGTTAATACTTCCTCTGCTTCCGCCAGTTTATTTAATTCTATCAACGTCCTGGCATACAAGAATTTAATGTGGTATGAGTTTGGATAATCGGAGCTGGTTTTTTGGGCAACTTCAAGGGCGTCGGAGAATCTCTTCTGTTGAAAGAGATTCTCCAACGCATTCAACTGCTCTTTTTCACTCTTCATATCAGCCATTTTATTTATTTTTGTCTTCTGTCTTCACAGTATCCCGGTTTCATCCTACCAACTTACACTTACCTACTACTTACACCTACTAGCTAACTAATTCCTACTTTTTTATGATCCCTGCTGTGTGATGGTGAGCGTGACTTTTGGCTGCTGCGCGGCGGGAACATTCGGTATTGCCCCGGTAAAGGTTATCACACCGGTGCGAACCTGCCCGGTTCCATTGGCATTCACTGTAATACTGATTCCTGTGGGAGTATTTCCACTGGCGGGAGTAAAACTCAGCCAGGTTTCGTTGCTGGTGACAGTGAAGTTGGCAGCGTCACTGTTAGTGGGATTGGTAACGTTAACCGAGAAGGTTTCACCTCCCACACCAACGCTTTTGGTTTCAATATCGATGGCCAGGGAAGGTCCGGCTTCTTGATTGACGGTAATGGTGACCGTATTGGATACACCGATGCTGGTGGGGGTTAGTATAACCTGGCCGGTCCTGGCTTCTCCCACATTGCTGAGAACGGTGATGGTTAAGGTAGCGGGAGTGGCTCCACTGGTTGCACTTTTGCTGATCCAGTCATTCTCAGGAATCGATGTAACGATATAGTTAATGCTGTTACTGGTGGTGCTGTTGTACACATTAATGGTAACCGCATTGGGAGCGGGGGGATTTGGCGAAGTCCATGGTAGATTGAGTGTTTCCAGGTCCACGGCCAACACGGCATCGCTGGGCACCTGGCCGCCCAGTTGGTTAATGGTGATAGTAACGCTGGAAACCGAGGTATCGGTAGCACTAATAGTGACGGTACCACTCCTGACGGCACCGGTGGTATTCTCATCGACCGTGATGGTGAAACTACCGGGGGTTGTCCCGGAATTAGGAGACACATGGATCCAATTGGAATTGGGGACAACAAAATAACCGATGGAAGCGTCCCCGGTACCATTGTATACATTTACCACCTGGGTACCGCCTTCAATGGGTACATTGTTCCAGGTGGTGACATCCGCGGCCAATGTATTGCCGCCGGTAAATATGGCGATAAAGTCCAGGTTGTATACATCGTTCACAATGGGAGTAGATGCGTCAAAGGTATAGAGATTAGGGATAAATGTGTAAGCTGAGGAGTTGGGAGTAATCGTGCCATACCATCCGGCAGCCACGAAGAATTCATATTTGCCGTTGGGGCGGGTGACGGTCACTCCGTCGGCAAGCCCGATATCCCCATCCAATACGACAGTTACCCCCTCCACGCCGTTGCCGGCAGGTGTATTGATACGACCCTGGATGATGATACCCTGGGATACGTAGGGCACCAGGCGGATAGGAATAATATCTTCTATTTGTGAGAGTGAGTTATCCAACCGGCCGTTATCCACTAAGGTAACAACGATATTGGTCATTACATCGGCTTTTATATTGGCTCCGGGTGGGAGGAAAAAAGTAGCCTCGGCTATACCCCGACTATCGGTGGTATCTACGACAGTGTTTCTATAGTTGTTAAAATAGCCATATAGACCTTCCCGGAAGATAACATCGTACCCTACTGCCGGGGTGCCGTTATTGTTTAAGGCCCTGACGTTGATTTGAGAGAACACCGGCTGCCCTGTTTCCGGGACATAAAGGGTTGAAGGATTGGCCGTACCGGACAGGGCGATGCGCAGCCCGGCATTGGGGATCACCCCGGGCTCTCCCTCTTTATTTCGCTTACAGGAGGTCGTGGTTAACATCAGTATCCCGATAACAAGCACGCTTATTATGACTGGTAAATTTTTTTTTCTCATTATAAAGCCTCCAATTCCATTTCTTGCCGTTAATTGGTATCGGCAAAATTAGCAAACCAAACAGACACATGTCCAACCACCGTTGCGACCCGGTGCCCCCCCACATCTTTTCCATAGAAGGTGCATTTGGCTTCCATTTTTAGCACTACTTCCTGGCCAAGATTGATCAACTCCACCAGGGGTGATTCCAATTTTGCTACATGCTGCACCAGGACAAAAGGCATTTCAATGATGTCACCGACAGCCACCCTGACGTACACTTTTTGCGTAAAGCCAAAAGGGACATCCACCCCTGGTTGGGCACCCGGTATATCCGAACGGGTGTATTCCACATCCACCTGGTCTACGATAATATCCTGGTAGAAGGTGCCGGTGGTCTGGGTTGGGTCCAGGAGCACGGTGGTTAAGGTGGCTGCGGCCGTATCGTTAATTATTGAGCCGGTGGAGGTAATCACATCGGAAAATATGGTGTTGGACCCGGGATTACCCTGCAGGTCTGTCCCGGTGATGAGCGTAACAATTAACGCGGAACCGGATTCGCTGAGATTCTCAAGTTTATTGCATGCCGGGAAGTCGAGTAATATAACGGTTAAAAAGACAGCCATTAATATCGATTTTATTCTCATCTTTATTCTCCTATTTAACAATTCTTGGAGTTATAAATACTAAAAGTTCTTTTTGTTCGCCTCGTTTGCTTTTATTTCTAAATAGGGCTCCCAAAAGGGGCAATTTACTAAAGAAAGGTATGCCCTCCCTGGTGGTGCTTTTCTCCACCCGGTACATACCGCCGATGACAATAGTGCCGCCGTCCGGCACCATTACGGTAGTTTTTATGGATTGGGTGGTAATAGGGGGGATGCCGTTGACCAGGTTGGCAAAATCGGCGGAGTTATTGCTAATTTCCAGGTTGGTGATAATAGTCCCATCTGCCGTAATTTGTGGGGTTACTTTCAGTTCCAATGCGGCCGGTCGATATTGAACCGTGACGGTATTGTTCTGGATGGTTTGAATGGGGATTTGCTTTCCTTGCATGATAGATGCTTCCATATTGTTCTGGGTCGTGGTTTTGGGAGCAGAAATAATCCGGCCTTCACCCTTGCTTTGCATGGCGGAAATGGCCATATCCAACCGGAAGGTATTGGCTACATTCCCCAGGGTAAATACAGTCCCGCCCTGGGCACCGGTGGCCGGGAGATTGACCGCATATCCCCCCAGGGGACCGATCAACGGTGACGCCTGGGATGTATACTGATTGCCACTGACCTGGATGTCATGGGGAAATTTCAGGGTGGTTTGATTCCCGTGAGCCGCATCCGCTATAAAATTATATCCCCACTGGATACCGAAACTCTCAATAAAATTGGTATTGGTTTCAACGATCCGGGCCTCGATGGATACCTGGGGATTGGGTGTATCCAGGGTTTCAATCAATTTGTCAATCCTTTCCACCCTGCTGGGGATATCTGAAATAATCAATGTATTACTGCGGTTATCTACCAATATCCCGCCCCGGGGAGAAAGTTGTCCTTTTAATATACGTAGTACATCACTGGCCTTGGCAAAACTTAAGGTTGCGGTAACCAGCGTCAATTCCCCTTCCATTGCCCTGGCCTCTTTCAATTTCAACCGTCGTTGGGATTCCGCTTCCAGGTCCTGCACCCGCCCGATGCGGATGATATTGCCCTCCTGGACCTGATCCAGACCATTGATCTTTAAAAATAATTCCAGGGCCTGGTCCCAGGGGACGTCAGTGAGCTGCGAGGTTACCCGGCCGCCTATTCCCGGGTCAAATATAATGTTTAACCCGGAAATTTTGCTGATGAATTTAATCACATCTTTTAAATCGGCATCATGAAAATTGAAACTCATCCGTTCCCCTTTAAATCTCCTCGCTCCCTCATCGATGGTCTGGCGATCATAGGTTCTGATGTTGGTGATAGGTTGCTCTTGCTCCTCCTTCGCAGTACTTTCTCCCTCAGATTCCTGGAGAGCGTTGTCCTCCAACTTTATCCTGGATTTTTCCTCTCCAAAGAAGTCCTCTTTATCCTTATCCTTAGCAACATTGCTAATCATGGGAGTGGTTCCCGGGTCCTGGGTGACGGTTACTTCGCTGCTGCCGGCATTGCCATCAATATTACTAATGACCTTGCCATTCCCATTCCCCTCTTGATGTCCACCGTTTCCCGGGACTGCCCTGGGTTTATCCACATTGATGGACTGGGGGAATTCCGAGGTGTTACTCAGTACCAATCCCTTTTCCTTGACTTCGATATCAATGGGAGCAGCCGAGGGCGGTTCAGCAGCGGCTGCCTGGTAGTCGAGGTCTTTATCAAAAAATTCTACCTCCACCATTTTGCCGCCCATGATTGGGGATACCTTGTATTTATTTAAATACTTTAAATCAAAAACAACCCTAAAAACCGAGGACGAGTTGTATCCCCCCCGGACCTGTTTTACATTTAAAAGGTTCACCGGTATATTAATTTTCCTGGAACGGGTATCCTGGAAATCGATGGCTAATCTGACCGGTTCCTGGGGAATAGGAATAACATTGAAGTTCGGGGGCTGTGTTCCGCTCAAGATGACCCGGAATTTTACGCGATTAGGATCTTTTGATATTATTTTAATGTCTTTTATTTCTATACTGCTGCTGTTTTTATTGATGTTCTCACCTGTCCCCGCTGTCATCTTATCCGTACTCTTATCCGTATTCGTACCCATATCCGTATTCGTACCGGTACCGGTTTCCCCATTGGCATTGACATTATCAGGCGATTGGGTGGGTATAGGGGTGGAAGCGGCGGGCTGCTGCGGTGATGAAGTCGGGGGTGACGCCTTAGGTGAGGGGGAAGAAATTGCTTTTACCCTGGGAAATTCGATGTAGAGCCCTTTTTGGTTAGTAAATACCCTGTAATTGACCTGTTCTTTTAGTTGTATTTCCACATCCACATCGGTGTTTTTGGTGTTGGCTGAGACTTTTATAAAGTCGATAACCGATGATTCAAACTGGAACAGGTTCTTTTTGGGTTCGAAAGATACACCGTTCATTCGCATCACAATCCGGGTATTGTCATTTTTATCCGGGTGAAAGACATAGGGGATGGGAATCATTTGATCTATTTTAAAATGTAATTGGACGAAGTCATCACCGGTTAAGTAATCGATATCTTTAATAACTACATTGGCATTGGCCTGGGGGAATATGGATAAAGATGCCATCCCCCACAGGAATATTATCGCAGAAAGCGTTTTTGTTTTCATTTTTTTGCTGCCTCCTCTTCAGGGACTAAAGATATAATAGTAATTTTTTCTTTTGTTCCACCCAGGGCAATAGTTAATAATCGCTTAAAGACTACGGAGTTGTTGTCGATTTTAATTACTTCTCCATCATAAACGCTGTCTCCTACTTTCACATCATAGGGTTTGCCGTCGGGGCCTTTAAATAAAGCGATATATGTTCCACTTTTAAGAAGAATACCTTCCAGTTCCAATTCTTCAATGAGCATGCCGGCGATTCCTTCTCTTTCCTCTCTAGCTACTTTGAGGCTTTTCCCTTGCAGGAGGTTCCAGAAGGGGTCCCGTCTTCCCTTGGGTTTATATATAAAATCCCCGGTGGTTATCTCATCTTCTGTTTCAGTAGCTGCAGGTTCTACAGGAATATTGGTTTCTACTGACTCAGGTTCAGGTTCTTTTTCTACTTCTTCGGTTTCCTGGGTTTCCTGGGTTTCCTGGGTTTTTTGGCGTTTTGTTTCCGTTTGAGCAGATAAAAATGCCAGGCACATACACATAAAAATCACGATGAAAATTTTCCCCATATTCGTATTCATCTTCATTAGATACCTCCTAACTCATCATCTGCGGGGCGACTTTTCCTGCGCGGCGGGGCTTGTTTTTTCGCCGGAGCTTTCATTGTTTGCTGGTAGGTGTAGGTGGAGGCGGTAAAGTTGACTCTTATTGTATATAGACTGGTCATTTTCGCCATCGGTGAGATAGACAAACCGTCTACTGTGAAAATTTTCTTCAATCGTGACAGTTGGTCAAAAAATTGACCCAGGTTATGATAATTCCCCTCAACAGCAATGGAGAAAGGAACTTCGGTGTATACTTCCCTGGGTTGATCCTTATTTGTGGCCCATTTATTGATTTTTAACCGGGCATTGAGTATAATCCCCTGGACCATCCTCAGGATTTGGGCGATTTCCTTATCTTCGGGTAGAATTTCTTTGAGTTTTTCCAGGATCTTTTCTTTTGCTTCTTTTTCTTCCTGGATTTGTTTTAATTGTCTCTCTCTTTTTTCTGCTTTTCTGATTTCATTTTCCAGGCTTTCGATCTGTTTGTCAAGATTGGTGATTGTGGTCTGGCCATCGGAATAATGAAGCATGTAAAAGATTCCAAAGGCAATTCCCCCGATCAATAAAAACACCAAAAATTGAGCGTACCATGGTAAACTTTGTAAGTCCATGTTATCCTGCCTTTTTCTTTGTTGGGGTTTCGGATTGTTTTACTTCATCCTTGTCCCTGTATTTACAATTTACTTTGAAATTAAAAATTTCCTGGTTCCCCTGGTTTTGCAAGTTAGAACCGGGGAACTCGACATCGTAAAAGCTGCCGGTGCCTTTCAGGTTATTGATTAAATCAGAGATCAAATTGTTGCTAAGGGCTTTCCCGGTGATATTCAAGCTCCTCTTGGAAAAGGTAAGATTGGTTAACCAGACCCAATCCGGCAGCGCATCACATAGGGCATCCATCATTTTGACGGCATCCTGTTGTTTTGCTTTCAGGTCAGAGATGAGTTTTACTTTCCGGTCCAACATATTTTTAGCATCTTCCAATTCTTTTAATGTCTTTAATACCTCATCCAGGGCTTTTTTCCTGGCTTGTCTCTCTTGCAGGTGCTGTTGTTTTTGTTCGATCTTTTGGGCCTGGGTAAAGTAAAGGAGACCGATAATGCCAACGGTTATGATGGCGGCCCCTATGATTGCCCCTTTATTTATTTTAGACTCTTTTTCTTCTTCGGTTATCGGAGCACCTTCCGGTGCCCTCCCGGCAACTTCTTTTCTTTCCGGGCTTAATAAATTGACTTTAATCATGTTATATCTCCTTTCTCCTACTGCTCTGAGGCTGCCCTTAACGCCAGCCCCATTGCTACATTAAACACCGGGGCCATTTCTTTAATAAAATCCAGGTCAAATTTTTTCTCGTTTATCTCTATATTATTAAAGGGATTCACGATTTCCACGGGGATATCGAATTCCTGGGAAAAGAAATCGATAATGGAATCGAGATTAGAGGTTCCTCCGCTGAGTAAGATATTATCAATTCTGCCTTCAGTGGTAGTGGAGCGGTAAAATTCGAAGGTTTTTCGAATTTCACCTTTCAATTCATTGAATATTAAATTGATCACCGGTTTCACTGCTGCGGGTGATACTCCATCCACCTGACGTCCCTTTTTAACGGATTCGGCCTTTTCATATTTAAGATTTAATTCCTTCTGGATCAAATCGGTAAACTGGTTTCCTCCAAAGGCAATATCTCTAACAAATACCGGGGTAAAGTTTTTGGCGATGACTACGTTGGTGATAGAAGCGCCAATATTGATAATGGCAATGGTGCGATCATTGTACATGTCATAATTGACGGTTAAGCTGTTTAATATGGCAAAAGACTCAAGATCAACGATTTCAGCTCTTTTGTTGGCAATGGCAATCACATTTAAATAGTCATTTAGTTTTTCTTTTTTGGTGGCGGCCAATATAACCGCTACCCGGTCAGGAGGTACATCCGAAGTTTCGAGAATTTCATAGTCGATATTGACTTCCTCCGGGGTAAAGGGGATATGGGGCCTGGCTTCCCATAGTATGTGTTCATGCATCTCATTGGGGCTGAGACGTTGGACTTCAATCCGTTTGACAATAACAGAACTCCCCGACACCCCAAAAGACATGCTGGAGGTTTTGGTTTTGCTTTCGAAAAAAATGTGTTGGATAGCATCTGCCACTGCCGTGGAGTCCATTATACTGCCTTCAACAATCGATTGATAGGGAACCGGCTCATACCCCAGAGCCACCAATTCGTATGTGGTTTCTTTTCCTTTTTTCTTTGGTTTCAACTCCACCAGTTTGAATGCAAACGATCCAATATCCAGACCCAAAATTTTTTTAGACTTCATAAAGTTTAAAAAGGCCATAAGTATCTCCGTTTCCTTGCATTAGTCAATTTTATCACCCCATCCTTTTAGCACAGCCAAAAAAAAAAGTCAAGTCTTTTATTTTTTTTTTTACAGCAATATCGGCTATTTCGGGCGATAATAACACCGAAATGCCCGATATTAAAGGATTTTCGGCATTGGAGGTTTTTTTTATTTTTTTTGTAGTAATATCGGTGTTCTTGACACTTTTGCTCCTGCAATTTTCAAAGTTTTTCTCAAATAACATCGGTTTTCAAACCTCCGGTTATGGAGTTAGCAAATTTGATGCCAATATTGCCGATTATTAAAAAAACCTTTTATATCAAGGTTTTAGCGGAAACTCTGCAAAAAAGAGAGCGTCATTTTCCTGACACTATGCACAGTATAATGTCAAGAATAGGAAAAAATTTTTCATTTTAAATTTTTTTTGCCACGGATTTACACGGATTATGATATAAATGAAGTAAAAAAAAATCAACCGGAATTTTTTTGATTTTATTTTCCCATGGTGGTAAAATTGACAGATGTTTATTTACAAGAGGATGATAAATATGCTTTCCGGGAAGTGAATAAAATGGCGGAGAATATACGTGGTAATATATTGGTGGTGGAAGATGAAATTATCCTGGCCCTGGATTTAAAGAGATGTCTCCAGGGGATGGGGTACCAGGTGGTCCAGGTAGTAACCAGCGGCGAAAAAGCCGTAACAGCGGCGAAAAATAAAAAGCCGGACCTGGTTTTAATGGATATCCGTTTACAGGGGAAAATGGATGGCATTGAAGCTGCTAAAGTGATACATTCCCAATATGACGTCCCGGTGGTTTATCTTACTGCTTATGCAGACGATCAAACACTACAGCAGGCCACTGCCGCCGGACCCTACGGCTACCTGGTAAAACCCTTTGAACCCCGTGAGTTAAAAACCACCATTGAAGTGGCGTTATTCAAACATAAGATGGAACAAGAATTAAAAGAAAGCCAGGAAAGATTCCGGGAAATCTTTGAACAGAATTTCGATGCGATTGTGTTAATTCAACGAAACAATTTTGAACTTATCGATCTCAATCCTGGAGCGGTATCCATGTTCCAATTTTCAAAAGAAGAATTGATGAAAAACTTCAGGGCTAATTTTGAGAACGACGAAATCTACCGATGGTTTAAGCGAGAAGTATCCGATTTTCCCTCCACCAACCATGAATTTTTTTTAGACCGGTGCCAATTGCGAAAAAAAGATAACACGAAGATCATTTGCAGTATTAGAGCCAATATCATCAGGCTGCACGAAAACGATGTATTGTACTGCTCATTTCGTGACATAACCGAAAAAATAATGATCGAAGAGGAAGCCAAAATATTACAATCCAAATTGATCCAGGCGAATAAAATGACATCACTGGGGACACTGGCTTCCGGCCTGGCCCATGAGATTAACAATCCCAATAATTTCATCATGTCAAACACCCAGATTATACAGCAGGTGTGGATGGGAGCAATGGATATCCTCCTGGATTACTATGAACAAAAAGGCGATTTTTCCCTGGGGGGATTATCCTTCTCCGAGGCAAAGGAAATAGTCCCTAAATTACTCCGGGACACGCTTGAGGGCTCCCGCAGGATTAAATATATTACTGAAAACTTAAAAGAATATTCACGGCCCAAAAATGAAGAAATCTTTACCCCGGTTTCCATCAATAAAGTACTGGAATTTTCAATTTCCATATTAAGCAATCAAATTAAAAAATATACGGAAAATTTTTGCTTTGAGCCGGGTGAAGGTATACCGCTTTTTAATGGGAATTTCCAGCAGTTGGAACAGGTGCTCATCAACCTGGTGCAGAATGCGCTGCAAGCATTACCGGACAAAGCCCGGGGTGTGCGGGTGGACTCGTTTTATGATAAGAAAGATCATTCTATCGTGGTTAGAATAAAGGATGAAGGAGTGGGGATGAACCCCCAAATACTGGACCGCATTACCGACCCGTTTTTTACCACCAAACAGGATCAAGGGGGGACCGGGTTGGGTCTATATATCTCCTATTCTATTATTAAAGTCCACCAGGGAGCATTGGAGTATGAATCCCGACCAGGAGAAGGGACCACTGCCACGGTTAAAATCCCGCTGTCTCCTAAGAAAGAAGAAAGGAGTAATCAATGAACAGCCATATACTCCTGGTAGATGACGAACCACGAACCTTATTGAGTTTTAGTACGCTGCTGAAAAGTTCCGGGCAGCGGCATGTCACCACCATTGACGACAGCAGGAGTGTTATCCCCTTTTTAGAACAACAGCCGGTGGCATTGGTGGTTCTTGATCTTTCTATGCCTTTTATCCCGGGCCAGGACCTGTTGGTGGAAATCCAGCAGCGCTTCCCGGGAACACCTGTCATCATTATGACTGCCACCAATGAAATCGAGACGGCAGTGGAATGCATGCAAAACGGTGCCATGGATTACCTGGTGAAACCCGTGGAAAATAATCGTTTTCTTTCCAGTGTTAACCGGGCCCTGGAAATCTATCGCCTGAAACAGGAGGTTTCCAATTTAAAAAAATATGTTTTATCGGATAAACTGGAGAATCCCACTGCCTTTGAACATATTATCGCTGCCAGTAAAAAGATGCTGGCGATTTTTAAATATATAGAGGCTATTTCCCAGTCTTCCCAGCCGGTGCTTATTACCGGGGAAACCGGTGTAGGTAAAGAACTGGCCGCCGAAGCCCTGCATTTATGCGGTAAACCCCGGAAGGCGTTTATTGCCGTTAATGTGGCCGGCCTGGACGACACCATGTTTTCCGATACCCTATTTGGCCATAAGAAAGGGGCTTTTACCGGCGCCGATGAAAAGAGAGACGGACTAATTGCCAGGGCCGCGGGTGGGACCATTTTTTTGGATGAAATCGGTGATTTGAATCCCCAGTCCCAGGTTAAATTGCTGCGTCTTATCCAGGAACACGAATATTACCCCCTGGGTTCTGATATTCCCCAAAAAACAGATGCCCATATTATCGTGGCCACCAACCAGGATCTAGATCAATTAATGGAAAAGAATAAATTCAGGAGGGACCTTTATTTCAGGCTTGCTGCCCATCATATTCATGTGCCGCCGCTGCGGGAACGGCAGGAGGATATCCCCTTACTGCTGGGTCATCTTATTGAAAAAGCGGCGAAATCCTTAAATAAAAAAGCACCCACACCGCCTCCTCAATTGACTGCCCTGTTGTCCCATTATGATTTCCCCGGCAATATCCGGGAACTGGAGTCAATGGTTTATGATGCCATTTCTCGTCATACCTCCGGGATATTATCCATGGATAGTTTCAAACGGGTGATTAAAACCGGGATGCCAACCCCTGGTGGGGAAAAGGAAACAGAGGCGTTTTTATCGGCAGCTCATCCATTAGAACAAATTTTTGGAAAATTTCCCACCTTAAAACAAGTAGAGGATTACCTGGTGGATGAAGCGTTGAAACAGGCCAATGGCAACCAGGGGATAGCCTCCATTTTCCTGGGCATTACCCGCCAGGCACTGAATAAACGCCTGGTGAGAAGGAAA
>Ga0315295_10002637_pt1 | contig 15162 bp, 10 predicted proteins | sample YL17G14_0_MG_FD_204453 | JGI IMG/M metagenome (GOLD analysis project Ga0315295, IMG submission 204453) | Sediment microbial communities from Yellowstone Lake, YNP, Wyoming, USA - YL17G14_0 | ecosystem: Environmental > Aquatic > Freshwater > Lake > Sediment | place: USA: Wyoming | collected...
CTTTTTTTAAGGGTTTTCGTGTTTTTTTGTTATAGGGGATGGTTTTAGTTCTTCTAAAATAGGGAGAAAATGAAGCAAAAAAGGGCTAAAACACTATTTTTAGGAGCTTGAAAGCCTTGTAAAATAAGGGTGTAAACGAAATATCGTCGTAGCGGCGTTTCTTGAGGGTGCTTAAGGTGATTGGTCATATTTTTTAAAATAAGCGCTTAAAAGAGCTTAAAATGGCTTATTTTAGATGTGGGCGGAAAGCCTTATTTTATAAGGGTTTTAGTGGAGTAAATAGTGACAGGTTCCCTTGACACCTGGCCCGGATTAACTAAATACTCTATCTAAAAATTATATCTGAAAACTTTTCTTCCCAAAAAGCAGGATTTACCCAAACCTTTGTCGAATATATAAAAGAGTATTAAATATGAAACTCACAATGAGGCCCTGCGAGAGGCAATTATAAATGCAGTTGCTCATCGGGATTATTCGGCTACTTTCAAAAGGCCAATAGAAAAATGGACTAAAAAGTTGGGAGAAAAGTTGGGAGAAAACGAAATAAAAATTATAGAGTTAATGAAAGATAATTGACCCTACCAAAGGCGGATATTGGGAGGTAATTAAAAAATGACCCCATGTGCATGTGCTACTGAAGATAACCAACCTTTCTCGCATTTCCTCCCCCCTTCGAGGGGAGATTATTCCGACACTCTCTCTCCCTTGAGGGGGAGGATTAAGGTGGGAGTGAGATATTTTCTGTCATCGCTTGCGTAAGTGTGGCAATCTCTATTTCACCTCTGTCATTCTCGCGCGAAAGTGGGAATCCATCCTCTTTTGTCATTGCGAGCGAACGAAGCGAGCGCGGCAATCCCAACTGGCAAACCGGACAACTGGCTAACTAAATTGATTGGCTGATCGGAAGATTGGTAGATTATTTTAATTGGCAGATTGTTTTTAAATTAGTAAATGGTTTAATTAATTTATTGGTTAATTGGCAAATTGGTCAATAGGTGAATTGCGAATCCTTGTATTTTATAACTTAATTTACAAAAAAGAAGGACTTTCCCAACCCTTTGTCGAATTAGTATTATGATATAGAAATATTTGAAAAGAAAATTTATTTTGATCACTGGTGGCTCTTTAATAAGCTAACTATATACACTTGAATTGTGCCAAAAAACCGTCCCCTAACACGTATTATTTTGACATTATGAAAATAATTCGCATAATAACGAGTTATATGAAATATATTTTTCTTTTTACGGCCAATGCCTTGCGCTTTTCTATAGTGAACAAATTTAATTTTTTATAAAGGGGAATAGAAGGTGCTTTCTTCTCCGCCAGCTGTCGGAGGAGAAAACGATTTATTTATAAGGAGAAATTAAATGCAATACAATACCGTGCAATACAATATGACTAATTTGGAAAAATAACAATGACAAAAATAAAAGATTTACCAAAACATAAAAGACCCAGAGAGAAGCTGTCTGAAAAGGGAGCAGAAAACTTAAGCGATGCTGAACTTTTGGCAATCCTTATTCGTACCGGGCGAGCCGGTAAGAGTGCTTTGGATATTGCCAGGGAAACCTTGAAAAAATATCCTCTATCAAAAATTCTGGCAGTTTCAATAGATGATCTTACCGGTATTAAGGGGCTAGAAGTTACCAAAGCCATTACTATCAAGGCTGCTTTAGAGCTTGGCAGCCGTGCGGTTGGTTCATTTAATGATTCTCTTCCCATCCTTGATTCCGTAAGAGACACTGTTGCCCAGCTTTCTGATTTGCGAGGGAAGCAAAAAGAATATTTTATGGTGCTGTATCTCAACGCCCGCAAGCAACTCATTCATAAAGAAACTATTTCTATCGGCACATTGACGGAAACGTTGGTGCATCCGCGCGAAGTTTTTGAACCGGCTATACGCCACTTTACTTCTTCCGTCATATTGGCGCACAATCATCCATCAAAAAATACGGAAGTGTCTGATGAGGATATCAAACTAACTGAAAAATTGATTCAATCGGGCACCATTCTCGATATTGAAGTGCTTGACCATATCATCATCACCGATGATGATTATATCAGTTTTAAAGAGAAAGGATTACTTTTTAAGTAAACCCCGTTAGAAAGTAAACATCTAATGGGGTAAATAAAAATTATGACACAACTTGAAAACATTGAAGCAATCGAAAAAAGACTCTGGAGCGCGGCGGATACGCTTCGGGCAAATTCCAATTATGCCAGCAACCAGTATTTTATGCCGGTGATGGGTTTGGTTTTTTTACGCCATGCCTACAGCCGTTATTTAGCAGCAAAAAAAGAGATTATCATAAGTTTACCTAAAAGATCGGATGGCTCAACGCCGGCCATTACGAAAGAAAATTTTCGTGGTAAATCGACTATATTTTTACGTCCGCACGCTGAATTTGATTATCTTGTAGGGCTGAAAGATAGTGATGACCGTGCCAAGGCGGTTATTGATGCGATGGAATTCATTGAAGAAGATAATGAAAGTCTACGCGGTGTTTTGCCAAAAAGCGAATATCGAGAATTGTCAAACGAAATTATGGGTGAACTTTTACGGGCTTTAAATCCTGAAGAACTGAAAAAAGTTGACGGCGATGTATTTGGCCGTATTTATGAATATTTTCTCACTCAGTTTGCCGATCAAAAAGCGCATGACGGCGGAGAGTTTTTTACACCGGTTTCCTTGGTCTCACTCATCGCCAATGTATTAGAACCCAAAAGGGGCACTGTTTTGGATCCGGCTTGCGGCAGCGGTGGGATGTTTGTCCAGAGCGCCCGTTTTGTGGAGAATTTGCACGAAAACCCAACCGCGAATTTGAAATTTTGCGGCTTAGAAAAAAACAAAATAACTATTGATCTGGCAAAAATGAACCTCGCTGTGCATGGGTTAGATGGTGATATCAAACAAGCGATTACTTACTACGATGATCCGCATAATTTGCATAAAAAAGCCGACTTTGTAATGGCCAATCCTCCGTTTAATGTGGATGAGATTGACGCAGACAAAATCAAAAACGACCCCCGTTTGCCGTTTGGACTGCCCGGAGTAAATAAGAAAGGCAAAGTCAGTAACGGTAACTATGTCTGGATCAGTTATTTTTACAGTTATTTAGCCGAACAAGGCCGCGCCGGTTTTGTTATGTCGTCACAAGCATCAAGCGCAGGAAATACTGAAGCTAAAGTGCGGGAAAAGCTGATCGAGACCGGCCATGTGGATATTATGATTGCGATTCGTTCCAATTTTTTCTATACCCGAACTGTGCCCTGTGAACTGTGGTTTTTCAATAAATCCAAACCGATAGAATTTAAAGATAAAGTCTTGATGATTGATGCGCGTAATATCTTCCGCAAGGTAACGCGTAAAATCTATGACTTCAGTCCGGAGCAATTACAAAATATTTTATCTATCATCTGGCTTTATCGGGGTGAAACTAAACGCTTTCATGACTTGGTAATAAGTTATATTTCCTCCACACTCAATAAAGCCGTACAAAGCATCGCTCCGACTCAAGACTATGAAACCGTTTTTGCCAAATTAAATAAAGAGCTTCAGCCGTTTTTGGCTACACTTCCCAAAGACCTGCCTGCCGCGGCGATTACGGCGCAGGCAGGCGGAAAACAAGCTGAAACAGTAAGAGAATTAGCCGACTGTCTACAAGCGTACAAAATCGCAAGCCAGACATTTGCTAAACTAGCGCAGGAAAAAAGCGCCTGGTGGAAAAAGCAAAATCATGACAACCTTAAACTTTCCGAAACACTCAAAGAATTAGAACCATTGGCTGAGGAAAACAATAACCTTATCAAAGAAGCTGAACTGATGTATCGGCTCGCTAACCGTTTAATTGATGTTTGCCTTAATACTTACAACGCTAAAGATAACGATAAGTGGAATACACGAGAAATTGCCAACCTCAAAAAACGAACCGAAGAGGCGCGAGACAAGGTGGTAAATCAATTAAAACTAGCGCGATATTTCCATCATCAAGGCGAATGGCTTACAGAGCGATTTCCGGAAGAGAAGCTGCATGATGTAGAAGGATTGGTGAAGCTGGTGGACAAAGCCGAGCTTAAAGAAAACGACTGGAGCCTGACGCCGGGACGGTATGTGGGCGTGGCGCCGGAGGAAGAAGACCCGGACTTTGACTTTGGTGAAACCATGTGTACAATTCATACCGAATTGGAAAATTTGAACGCCCAAGCCGCGGATCTGGCGAAAAAGATTAGTGAAAATTTTAGGAAGTTGGAGATATGAAATTATCTGACATAGCAAAAGAAATAAAACAACCTTTTGATCCTAAAAAGAACACAGAAGAACTGCGTTATATTGGACTTGAACATATATCACCCAAAACACTCCACATTGATTCCTATTCTTATACAACTGATGTTGAAAGTCTGAAATACCGTTTTAATGAAAGTGACATATTGTTTGGCACAATGAGGCCTTATTTTAAAAAAATTATTCGCGCTCCTTTTGATGGTGTATGTTCTACAGAGATTGCGGTAATTCGTGCTAAAAACAAACTAGACACAGATTATATTTTTTACCTAATGGCTCAGAATAGATTTATTGAATTTACCACAGTTAATTCTAATGGTGATCGTCCGAGAACTAAATGGCGCAAGTTTTCAAAATTTTCAATAAATCATGATTCCCAAGAAATACGTTTTAGAATTGGAAAACTTTTATCTTCCTATGACAACCTCATCGACACCAACCGCCGGCGGATACAGCTTTTGGAAGAATCGGCGCGGCTCTTATTCCGCGCGTGGTTTGTGTATTTCCGCTTTCCGGGTTATGAAAAAGTGAAGATGGTTGATGGCGTTCCGGAGGGGTGGGAGAGGGAAAAGTTAAATAAATTAGTTTCTTTTAAGCGTGGGGTTGAACCAGGAAGCGATAATTATTTAGAAACTTATGAATCTGGATCGTTTCCTTTTTTCCGAGTAAGTGATTTAGTTACCAGAAACCCGAGTATTTTTGTGGATGAGCAATACGCCAAAAGCGCCCTTTTGAAAAAGAGCGATATTGTTATTTCATTGGACGGTTCAGTTGGGATTGTTAGCATGGGGCTTGAAGGATGTTATTCGACAGGTATTCGGAAGCTAATTATTAAAGATAAAAAGATAAACCGATCCTATTTGTATTTTTTAATAAAGTCACATTATATACAGAGCGTTATAAACGCGTACGCAAAAGGTACGACTATTCAACATGCGGGTGAGGCTATAAAGCACATGAATTCCATATTGCCTCCGCAAAATCTGATGGACTTATTTGATGAAGTTACCAACCCTGCATTTAATGAAATTCTTATTTTACTAGACCAAAACCAAAAACTCGCTCAAGCGAGGGATTTATTATTGCCGCGGCTTATGAGCGGCGAGATTGAGGTATAAAATTATGCCTTATTTAAACGAAGACACTTTAGTCCAACAAACAACCACCGACTACTTAAAAAGTAGTCTTGGCTGGGAATCGGTGTATGCCCATAACCAAGAAACCTTTGGTCCGGAGGGACTTTTGGGTAGAAATTCTGAACGGGAAGTCGTACTAAGACGGTATTTGCGGCAAGCGCTTAAAAAATTTAATCCACATCTTCCGGAGACCGCTTACGATGAAGCCGTGCGTCAAGTAGTAGATTATTCCCAGAGTCAGTCAATGCTAGCAAATAATTTTGATAAATACAAACTGTTTAAAGATGGTGTGCTGGTTTCTTTTCAGGGCGAACATGGGGAGATAAAAAGAGAGCGACTTAGGATTTTTGATTTTGACGAGGCAACCAACAATCACTTCTTGGCAGTGCGCGAACTCTGGGTGCAGGGCGATTTATACCGCCGGCGGATTGACATTGCCGGGTTTGTTAACGGCATCCCGCTTTTATTTGTCGAATGCAAAAATATTCATAAAGACCTCAAACAGGCATACGAAAGAAACTTTGCTGATTACAAAGACACTATCCCGCACTTCTTTCATCATAATGCGATTGTCATGCTAGGAAACGGCGAAAAAGCAAAAATCGGCACCATTACTGCTGGTTTTGAACATTTTCATGAGTGGAAGCGTTTGTCGGAATCCGATCATGGTGTGGTGGATATGGAGACTCTTCTGAAGGGTGTTTGCGACCAGAAAAATTTCATAGATATCTTTGAAAACTTCATTATCTATGATGATTCCAGCAGTAAACAAATAAAAGTGCTGACGAAAAATCACCAGTATCTGGGCGTTAATCAAGTCATTAAAGCCCTGAATGATCCCCATAGAGTCAAAGGAAAACTAGGCGTTTTCTGGCATACGCAAGGTGCCGGGAAAAGTTATTCCATGGTGTTTTTTACTACCAAAGTGCACCGTAAAATCGGCGGTAATTATACTTTCTTGATTTGTACGGATCGTGATGATCTGGACACCCAAATATATAAAACCTTTGCCGGATGCGGCGTGGCTAATAACGACAAAATACCCTGCCGACCCAGTAGCGGCAGACATTTGACAGAACTCATGAGTCAACAAAAAGCGTATGTTTTTACCACCATTCAAAAATTTAATCAAGAAGTTGACCCGGATGAAGGCTATACCAGGCGAGATGACATTATTGTTATCACCGACGAAGCGCACCGCACTCAATACGGCACTCTTGCCTTAAATATGCGTAATGCCTTGCCAAAAGCCAACTTTATCGGCTTTACGGGAACACCGTTATTTAAAAATGATCAGATTACTATGCAGGTCTTTGGCGAGTATGTTTCCACTTATGATTTTCAACGATCGGTAGAGGATAAATCGACCTTACCACTCTATTACGATTCGCGAGGCGATACCCTGGGCGTAGCCACCAATGATATTAATGAGCGGATTGCCGAAAAACTGGAAGAAATTGAAATTAATGATATTGATGTTAGCCAGCGACTGGAAAGAGAGTTGAAGCGCGATTATCACATCATCACTGCGGAAAAACGTCTCAATCAAATTGCCGAGGATTTTGTCCAGCACTACACCACTTCTTGGGAGGCCGGCAAGGCGATGTTTGTGTGCATTGATAAACTAACCTGTGTGCGGATGTATGAATTGATCAGACAATACTGGGATCAAAAAGCAGAGGAAATCAGAGAATCATGGAACATGGCGGCTGGAGAAGAAAAGGATTATCTTTCCAATCAGCTCATCTGGATGAAAGAGACAAAGATGGCGGTAATTGTGTGCGAAGAGCAAGGCGAGGTAGAGAAGTTTAGAAAATGGGGTTTCGATATCACACCCCATCGGCGACTTATTAAGCATGGCTTTGAACTCTCCGATGGAATGCGAATTGATGTGGATTCTGCTTTTAAAAAAGAAGAACATCCCTTTAGAATTGCCATTGTTTGCGCGATGTGGCTCACCGGGTTTGATGTGCCGAGTTTGGCAAACCTTTATTTGGATAAACCGCTCAAAGCTCATACGCTGATGCAGGCGATTGCCCGCGCCAACCGAGTCAACGGCGATAAAAACAATGGTCTTATTATCGATTATTGCGGCATCCTCAAGAATTTACGCAAAGCACTGGCTACCTTTACCGGTACAGCCGATACTGGCAGAATAGGCGGCCTGGGGCCGGGTGAATTAGATCCAACCAGAACCAAAGAAGAATTACTTGAAGAGTTAAAACAAGCGGTTGACTTGGTAAGTGATTTCTTAAGTGAGCGAAAAGCGCCGCTTGATGCAATTATCAACGCAAGTGGATTTGAGAGAAATAAGGCGATTGTAGCGGCTAAAGAAGCGGTGAACGAGAATGATGAAACCAGAAAGAAGTTTGAGGTCATGTGCCGTGAGGTATTTATTAAATTCAAAGCGTGTCTCACAATTCCCGGAGTAAATACTTTTCGCAACCAATACAACGCTATAAATATCATCTACAAAAGCCTGCAAAAAGACATTGAACAAGCAGATATCAGCGATATCATTAAACAGCTACATGAAATTATTGATGAGTCGATTACCGTTACGCAGGGCAAAGCCAAAGAACCCAACAAGCCGTATGATATTAGTAAAATTAACTTTAAAAAGCTACACGCGGAATTTGTACACGACTTTAAGAAATCGAAAGAGAAAAATACCATCATTCAGAGTCTTAAAAGCGTGATTGAGAAAAAACTAGAACAGCTCATCCAAAGAAATCCGCTCCGGACAGATTTTCAAGAACATTATGAAAAGATAATTGATGAGTACAATAAAGAAAAAGACCGCCAAAATATTGAAGCCACTTTTGAGGCATTATTGAAATTTGTGCAAGAGCTGGACGAGGAAGAAAGCCGAGCAGTGCGAGAGGGGCTGGATGAGGAGACTCTGGCTATATATGACCTTTTAGTAAAACCAGATTTAAAACCCCAGGAAATCCAAAAGATAAAGAAGGTAGCCCAAGAACTGCTAAAAACACTGAAAGAAAAATTGAAGGATATGTATAAATTCCAAGACAAAGAGCCTACAAGGGATGCCGTAAAAGTTTTAATTAGAAATTTCTTGTGGGATGAAAAAACCGGATTGCCTATAGAGAATTACTCCCAAAACGATGTATATAAAAAAGCCGATGCTGTTTTTTATCATGTATTTCGTGCATACCCGACGGTGCCTTCACCGTATTATGCTTCGGTGGCAAGTTAGGAGTGTGTCGGGGAATGGTTCTTCTGACAAAAAAATGTAAGACGAAAATAGAAGAAGAGAATGTGAATTTGTGAAACCTGAATCCGAATCTTTCTTTAAATACTAACTGTAACAAGCCTCACATTATTAAAGTAAACCCGGAGAGGTAAATAATTTTATGATCAATTCAGAAGTTAAAATTGGCATTATATGTCCGTGCGATATTGAATATAAAAATTGTAAAAAGATATTGAAGTTAAATAATGAAACTGAATTAGCAGGTAGATTGATTTCATCAAGAAGAGAAAAAGATATAGAAGTAATAGCCGTAAAAGCAGGTGTAGGGAAAATAAATTCTAGTTCAGCAACGCAATTGATTATTGATAAATTTCAACCTGACTTTATATTTGATATTGGTGCTACCGGTTCTTTATCGAAAAAATTAAGTATTAATGATATTGTTTGTTGTGAATATTCATTTGAATATGATGTCTGTACAAGTGAGGAATTAGCCAAAAGACCTGATGATTTTAAGACATGGACAGTACTTATTAGTAAAGTTTCTTCTCAAGAAATAATAAAAGAATTTTCAAATTGGGTTGAAAAAAGTATGGGAACTAAAATAAAGGTTGGTAATATTGCCAGTGGGGAAAAAGATGTAGACAATAAAGAACTTCGACAGGAGTTACACAAAAAATTAAACGCCATAGCATGCAATTGGGAAACTTCTTCAGTCTTAAAAACAGCACAATTAAATGGCATAAAAAGCTTTTCTTTCCGCGTAATAACAGATAATGCTGATGAAGATATGAATGATGATTTTGACGCAAATTGTGAAAAAGCACTTGAAATTATGTTTCCAGTATTAAATAAATTTATTTTCGAGGGTTGGATTAACAAAATTTAGTTTGCTATATAACAGAAGAGGAATCGTAAATCTATCTTCAACTTTTACGTGACTTTTTCTTGAAATAGAATTTCGGCTGTTTATTTTTAAAAAAGAGGATTTTTGTAACTTATAACGTATATTTAATATATATATTATTAATTTTAACTTAATATTGTAACCTGTATGAAGGTAACAGGAGAGTCTTTTTCTTTTGTTTCAAAAAGAAGAGGAGCCGAAGAGGCAAGATACAATTTGTATCGAAACTTTCAGGCAAAAGGACTGTTACCGGACAGAACTCTGGAGAGCTTTATACAAAAAAGCACCGAAGGGGCAATTCCTAATCTTTAGGAAAACCCATACAGAGTTTACTGAAAAGAACTATCTCCTAATTTCTTAGGAAGAATCTTTCAGGTAAAAGGACAGAGTAAGAGAGTAATTTGATTATTTTTTTCTCTGTCCTTTTATTTTTTCTTAATTGTATATATTTTTACAACAAATATAGAGGTTAGAAGTTAAAACTTATATTTTTATATAAGGAGGTTTTAACATGAATGAAGATATTAAACGAAAAAGAGCTATACTTTTGACTACTAAGTTACGTTTTTCATCTGATGTTCAACCAAAAAAGGAAAGCGCTATTGACAAGATTATTGAACAAATTTTACCCTTTGATGAAAATAAAATAGGACTAACACTACATGAGATAAAAAACATCATTTATTCTGAGAGTGGTAGTCATATTTTAGATAACGAAATAATAAATTCTCTAGCACGTTTAATTGAAAGAGAAAGAATTGTATCTGAAAGAGATGGAAAGAATAACATATTTTATAAATTATCCGAAGAAACTTATCTTGAAGTTGAGAAAATAAAACAACAAGCAGAGGATACTTTTAATTCTATTGTTAGAAGACTTTTTAAAAATGTAAAAGAGGGATATAAAGCGTACTTCGATCCATTTTTAGAGTTTTTATGTATTGTATTTTCTTCACTTGGGGATGAATATGTCAAAATATTAACAGGAGCTTTCAAAAAAAGTGATTTATTAACTGGAGCATCTTTTTCCTTAGCTCTAAAAAAAATTAAGGAAAATTTCCCGTTAATCGACCACCCTCTTTTTGAAGATGCTGTTATAACTTTTTTTCGAGATAGCGATCCTGATTATGACACTGTAAAATGGAATATGGCTCAAAATTACTATATCGCAAAAGTTTTAGGTATGGATCCAGATGGAGTTCTATTATCTAAAGAAATATTCAGCAAAGCAGTATTTTATCTTGATACTAATATTATTATCTCGGCTTTAGAACCAAAGGATATATATCACGAAAGTTTCTTAGTATTCAAAGATGCTTGCAAGCAATTGGGGATTGAATTAAAAATATGCCAAGTTTCACTAGATGAATTATACTGTGTAATTGAATTTCAACGTGAACTCTTAGAAAAAGTTGGCAATCAGATTTCAGATGAATTAGCAACAAAGGTAGATTCAGTTTTTTATCAGATTTATTCCGAGAAAAAAAAATCTAAAGAAACGTTTAATTTTGATGATGTTTTTATAAATTTCAACTCTCCAAAGGATGATTTAAAGGATAAATTCAATGTAGGATTGGAGGATGATCAGTGGTTTTATGAAGCAAAAAAAAGTCCAAAAGTTATAAGTTTCGCAAAAGACTTAAAGATAAGACATTCTAAAATGAAAGGCAAACAATGGAAACGTGATAATGCTGCTATTCATGATGCTATTTTACTTTTTTGGCTTCAAGAATTAAGAAGGGAAAATAATAATATTTGGCTAATAACTTTAGATAGTTCACTACCAGGTGCTATTCCCGTAACTCAAAATGAGAATTCACGTTCACTCGCAATCACTTTGGATTTAGTTTTGCAGTGGATTTCACCAATTGTAGCTCAAGAAGGTAGAGAAGTTGATTTCTCTGAAATATATGGAAAGATGATTCGATCTCGTTTTTTGCCTCAGGAAAAAATTTTTGATTTACAAGATTTTTTAATATTCCATCAAGTTGGAATAGAGTGTAAGGAACTGCCTTCTGAAGATGTTGAAAAAAGTATCCGATATATTAAAAATGAATTACCAACACTTGATCCCTCAAAACCAGTTGATAGAGAGAAACTAGTATACGAGTTAAGAAAATTTTTCGTTTCTCCAGGTAGAAAATATAAACAACAATTAGAAAATTTAGAAAAAGAAAATGAAATGTTAAAGAGTCAGATTGCAAACATTATAGCTTATAAACAAAAAATATCGACATGGGTAAGGATAACCTTAACCTTATTTCTATTCTTTATTATTGAAGGTATTATAGTGTATTGTACCAGCATATATGGACAAGGAGAAAATTTATTTCAAAAATTATTAAACTCATGGTATTTTCTGGCTATAGGTTCTGTAATAACTATTATATTAGGATGGTTTATTGTTGGTAAGGAAAGACTTAAAAATCTTGGTTTTCCATTTACCAAAATTTTTAAAATTATAGAAAATGATAAAAAAGACGATAACAAATAAACTTCATTGTCTAACGATTTTACAGTTTAATAATTTTAAATAAAAGATTATTTTAGTTGTTTTTATTTAAAACTCGTTATACTATTCGTGTGGAGGATGCGCGGTCAGGCTTTACAAGTTCACAAAATATAAAAAAATATAATTTTATCATTAAATCGGTTTTGTAAAAATGTAAATTTGTGCACTCTGAACTAAAGGCCTATTAGTTTTCTTAAAAATATATAAACTTTATAAGGGTATTGTAATAATTCGTAAACATAAACCAAAAGATAACCAAGTGAGATAAGAATACGATAATGAGTAAATATAATGCTTTAAAAATATTAAAAAAAGTAAAGGCAAGAACTAATCATATTTGCTCTAAATGTGGCCAAGAAATAAATCAAAATGATATTTATTATAAAGAGTATATTAATGACAAATTCCTTTACAATTTACACGCAAAAAAATATTGTGTCTTCTGTTATAAAAAATATGGTGATGCCTTATTAAAAGGTAAAGGTAAATTATAAAAATTATAGTGGAATGGTTTTATTTATATTTAAGTTTAATGAGGAGGTTAAAATGAAAGCAATAATCTCATGTATTGAAAACCTAAGATCAAAATTAGATAAGTTTCATAGGACAAGTTTAAAAGAATATCCCACAAGAACAATATTTATTGACCCATTATTGCAAGCGCTTGGTTGGGATATAAGAGATCCAGAAGAAGTCGAACTTGAATATCCTACCATTGATGGTAAATCGGTTGATTATGCTCCTAAAATAAATCGTAAACCTGTTTTATTTATAGAAGCAAAACCACTACATGATTCACTTACAGATGTAAAGTCAATCACTCAGGTTGTCGGTTATGCAGCAAATGCAGGAGTAGAATGGTGTATCCTAACTAATGGTATTACCTATAAAATATATTGCAGTACAGAAAAAGCAGAAGCTCCCGATAAATTGCTTTTTGAAATTTCACTCGACCCAAAAGAAACAGAAGGGATGTTAATTCAACAGGTTGCCAATCAATTTGCTCGCTTTTCTCGAGAGGCAATGGCTAAAGGTGTACTTGATCAGATTGGGGAACAAGTTTTTACGACGGGGAAAATAAGAAAAGCCATAGATAAACTGTTTATGGATCCCCCTAATTCATTAATTAAACTTATTCGGTCAATAGTAAAAGATGATTCTATTAAACCTATTCAAGTGAAAGAATCTCTTAAGAGACTTTGGCTTCAAACATCGGAAAATGAGATTCCCCAAAATTATAAGTCTAAATACGAAACTCCCGAAAAAATAACAAAAAAAGAAAAAGAATATAGTGAGGAATATCATATAGGAGATAAACCACGAGAAGTAGTGGAGTTATTTAAAACAATTGATAATTTTTGTAGGAACTTTGACCCTGTTAATGTTGAAAGAAAATATCTTGCAAAATATGTCAAATATAGTTGTGGTAAGAATATTTTTTGTTGCGTTCATCTTCAGAAAAGTGGTTTACGGGTTTGGTTAAAATTAAATTACTCAGAAATAGAGAATCCTCCTGAATATGCTCGAGATGTTTCAAAAGTAGGCCATTGGGGAGTTGGTGATGTTGAACTTACAATTGACAGCATAGAAAAATTCCAAAGTGCTAAATATTTAATACAGAAATCGCTTGAGGAAAATGTATTAAGCCGGAAATAAGATTGATTCTTGAGACATAATACAAATTTAGATGGATAATAAATTTAGAATGAAATATAAAACAAATATTTTTTTAAAAATATTTTTATGTAGGAGTAATGTAAATGGCTTCTATTTTTTCTTGGGTTGATTTTTCAGATGAAGATCGTGAAAAGATGGTCCAAATAATCCGTCAACTACGGCAACAAGATACTATTGATGAATTAGGCATCGGATCAGTAAGAGATTCTATAGCTAATATTTTATTCCCCGGAACTACCACTATCCAAACCAGAGCCAAGTACATGTTGTTTGTTCCCTGGATTCTAAAAAAAATGGAGAAAAATAGAGTACCCTCAGAAAATATTTCCCAACGAGTAAAACAAGAAGAAATTAAATTATGTAATACACTATTGAAAATGGGGTTTAAAGATGGGGTTATTGGCGCTATTGCAGGGGAGGGATTACAGAGATTTCCCAGTTCAATTTATTGGGCTGGATTACAAACATGGGGAATTAGAAAAATTAGAGGTTCCTTAAATGATTATTATCAAGGTTTAAACCGTTATTATCATTTAAAAAAAGGAAATATTACCCGTGATGACCAAGAGGTTTTTTTATACCGTAATTTTGGTGAGAATTGGGATGAGGGGCTTCCTGAATCACCACAAGAGCTACCAGGCAAAGAAGGTCTTGACTTAACCAAAAACGAAGCACAATATTTATTGGAAAAATTATTAATCAATTGTCGGGAAAGCCTATTAACCAATATTATATACCTTCGTAAAACTGCAAGAAATGATTTAGTTTGGAAAAATACTTTCATTGATAAATTAAATAATGACTTACAAATAAAAGTAATGTATGCCCAAAATTTCTCTGAGATAATGCAAGGAGCTGCCTTAGTTTATAATTATCTACTGGCTGAGAAAAAGGAAAGTGAAGAACTAATTAATAAGTATAAGGAAAAATTAGCTGAATGGCAGATTGCAATGAGCAGTAAAACGGAGATATTTATAAATTGGAATTTAGAGCATTTTTGGAACTTGGTATATTTTGAACAAACTATAAATGTTTCCAGTAGAACGAAACGGTTTATCGATCAGTGGATAGGGATAGTCTTAAAAAATATTGATGATATTTTTACAAATAAAGAAGAAATAAATCATTTAATTTATGAAAGAGAAAAAGAAGTAAAAGGTCGGAGAGCACGTCTGAGGAATCCGGATTATTTAGCAAAGTGGAGTGGAGCAGCAGGCACTCAAAAACTTGATTATCGATGGCATGTGGTAAAGAAAATAGTTAATGATATTATTTTGGGGTTAAATAAATAATATGTTAGAACCTGGAAAAAGAACCTTGTATATTGATGCATTAAGACCACCTTCGGATTATCAATTATCCTGGGGGATTGGGACAACTTATTCCTTAGAATTAGAGACACTTTTAAGCGTTCCTTTAGCTTTTTCT
>Ga0315295_10002639_pt1 | contig 15153 bp, 15 predicted proteins | sample YL17G14_0_MG_FD_204453 | JGI IMG/M metagenome (GOLD analysis project Ga0315295, IMG submission 204453) | Sediment microbial communities from Yellowstone Lake, YNP, Wyoming, USA - YL17G14_0 | ecosystem: Environmental > Aquatic > Freshwater > Lake > Sediment | place: USA: Wyoming | collected...
TGATGGTGGTTGAGACCGACCAGTGTCCCGAGGGCACCGTAGTCGAGGTCACGCAGAAAGGCTACCGTTTCAACGGCGTGTTGCTCAGACCGGCAATGGTCAAGGTATCCTGTCCCGTAAAGAGCGGAGAATGATCGGCTGCATCCCGCGGCGGGAGCACCGGTTGCGGAAGTGATACAGGTTGAACGGCAAGGACTATTACAGGATTCTCGGGGTAAGCAAGGGCGCTTCAAAGGACGATGTAAAAAAAGCTTACCGTCGGCTCGCGCACAAGTACCATCCCGACAAGAACCCGAACAACAAGGAAGCAGAGGACAGGTTCAAGGAAGTCACCGAGGCGTACGAGGTCTTGAATGATGACGAGAAGAGGTCGATGTACGACTCGGGCAGGCTTTTTACCGGCGCCGGCGCGCCGGGTTCCGGAGGATACGGGCCGCAGGACTTCAGCGGGTTCTACGGATTCGGGGATATCCCTGGCGGCGCCCAGGGATTCAGTTTCACGGGTGACCTCGGGGACATCTTCAACCTCTTCGGGGGTTCGGCGGGTGCCCAGACGGGCCGGGGGAGAGGCCGGCGAGGCAACGACGTAGAGGTCTCGGTCAACCTCTCCTTTGACGACGCCCTCAACGGGGTCTACGTCCCGGTGACCATGACGAGGAGCTCGGTCTGCAACACCTGCAAGGGTACGGGCTCCGCGCCCGGCACTCTTCCCGAGACGTGTTCCACGTGCGGCGGCAGGGGCTTCGTATCGCAGGACCAGGGGTTGTTCGGCATCAGCAGGCCCTGCCCCACCTGCGGCGGCAGGGGCACCACCATCAGGAATCCGTGTCCGACCTGTAAGGGCGCCGGCTCCGTGAGGAGCCCCAAGAAGATCAAGGTGCGCATCCCGGCGGGCGTGACAAACGGCTCGCGCATAAAGTTCAAGGGCAAGGGGGAGCCTGGAGCAGGTGGGGGGCCGCCCGGTGACCTTTACGTGTCAACAAAGGTAGCCAAGCACCCTTACTTCGGGAGAAAGAACAGCAACATCACCATTGAGCTTCCCGTGACTTTCTCGGAGGCCGCGCTCGGCATGGAGGTTATGGTCCCGACCATCGACGGCAGGGTAAAGCTCAAGATACCCGCCGGTACACAGAGCGGCCGTACGTTCAGATTGAAGGGGAAGGGTGCGCCGAAGCTCAGGGGAAAGGGCACCGGGGACATGCTTGTGACGATAAAGGTCGTCGTTCCGCAGAAGCTTACGAAGAAGGAAAAGGAGATTATCAAAGGACTCGAAGAGGTTGAGCCCAAGGATATACGGGCCCATATAAAGTGAGCGTTCTAACAGGGTGATGCCATGGAAAAAGATCAGGTACAGGGTCTATATATAATAAGCATCGCGGCCAGGCTCGCCGAGGTGCACCCGCAGACGTTGAGAATATACGAGCGGAAGGGTCTTCTGTGTCCGGAGCGCACTTTAAAAAACAGGCGCCGCTATTCCGACGCGGACATTACCCGCCTACGACGCATCCAGGAGCTGACCCAGCGCGAGGGCCTAAACCTCTCAGGCGTCCGCAAGGTGCTGGAGATGGAAGACGAGATAGCGGGCTTGAGGAAAAAGGTCCAGGTGCTCGAGAGCGAAATGGCCAAGATGCACGAGAGCATGCGCGACGGCGTGCGCCAGCTGAAGCGCCAGGTCGCACTGTCGATGAGGCCCCCGGCGGATCTTGCGATAAGGAGCAGGAAAGGCAGGCGTTAGTTCCATGCCCAGGACCTATGACGTGATAATCGTGGGAGCCGGCCCTGCCGGTATCTTCTGCGCGCTCGAGCTTTCACGTGCGAGCGGTCTCAAGACTCTCCTTGTCGATAAGGGAAAAGGAATCGAGCAGAGAGAATGCCTCGCCCCTTCCGGCCCGTGCCGACGCTGCAAGCCCTGCAACACGTTGAGCGGATGGGGAGGCGCGGGCGCGTTCAGCGATGGCAAGCTCACCCTCTCAAGCAATATCGGCGGCTGGCTCTCTGAGATCGTTTCGGCAAGGAAAGTCGACAGGTTGATAGAGAGGGTTGACAGGACCTACCTCGAATTCGGCGCACCGGATCGGGTCTTCGGTGATGACGAGGAGAAGGTCCACGAGATAGCGCGTCGGGCCGTGCGCTCCGACCTCGTCCTGGTGCCCGCCAGGGTCCGGCACATGGGGACAGAGGTCTGCCCGACCGTCCTGAAGGCGATGTACGACGAACTAGAGAATAAAGTCGAAATCCTCATGGAGACTGAGGTCGAGGGGATAAGGGTAAGAGATGGAGCCGTGACGGGCGTCAAGACGGGGGACGGCGGGAGCATCAACTGCCGCTACCTGGTAGTCGCCCCGGGCCGCAGCGGGGCCGACTGGGTCAACCGCCTTGCAAAGGACCTTGGTCTTAGCCTTGAGAATAACGCTGTCGACATCGGGCTGAGGGTTGAGGTGCCTGCGGTCGTGATGGCCCCTCTGACCGACGACCTATACGAGCCGAAGCTGGTCTATTACTCCAGGTCCTCGGAGGACCGAGTGCGGACCTTCTGCATGAATCCCTCAGGCGAGGTGATAAAGGAGTACTACGACGACGTGCTGACCGTCAACGGGCACTCATATGCGGAAAAGAAGACGGAGAACACGAACTTCGCCCTGCTTGTGGACAAGAAGTTCACGGAGCCCTTCAGGGAACCGATAGCCTACGGCAAGTATATCGCGAGGCTCGCGAACCTGCTGGGCGATGGAATCCTGGTCCAGCGGCTCGGTGACCTGCTCTCCGGCAGGCGTTCGAACGAGAAGCGCATCGCCCGCAGCACGGTGGTGCCCACCCTGCCCGACGCGACGCCCGGAGACCTCGCCCTCGTCCTGCCCTTCAGGTACATAGCGGACATCCTCGAGACACTGAGCGCGATGAACGAACTGGTGCCCGGGGTCTTTTCAAGGAACACTCTGCTTTACGGGGTAGAGGTCAAGTTTTACTCCTCGAGGATAAGGGTCGCACCGAACCTCGAGAGCGAGATTACGAACATGTTCGCAGCGGGCGACGGCGCGGGGATAACCAGGGGACTTGTGCAGGCCTCTGCCTCCGGGATGCTCGCGGCGGAGTCTATCCTACAGAGAGAAAAAAAGAGATCTTGAAGTCCCTAGCTAAATGTGAACGGTGATATAGTAAGGTAGCCGTTCACGTGACGGGCATCGTCTCCAAATACCGACCTGGAAAGGTGAGGTCGTTTGCCGGGAACCGTGGTGCTCGGGGCCCAGTGGGGCGACGAGGGGAAAGGGAAGATAACAGACCTGCTGGCGGACAGGATGGACTTCGTGGTCCGCTACTCGGGGGGCAACAACGCCGGACATACAATCGTCTGCGGCGATGACGAGTTCAAGCTCCACCTGATCCCTTCCGGCATACTCTATCCTCACATAACCACCGTGATCGGCAACGGCGTCGTCGTGAACCCGAAGGTGCTCCTCGAGGAGATGGACAGCCTCCACGGCCGGGGCATCTCGACCGAGAAGCTCAGGATAAGCTGTAACGCGCACCTCGTCATGCCGTACCATCTGGCACTTGACAGGCTGGGGGAGATAAGCCTCGGCAAGTCGAAGCTGGGGACGACCCACCGCGGCATAGGACCCGCCTACTCCGACAAAGCGGAGCGGCTCGGCCTGCGCGCGCAGGACCTGCTCGATCGGAAGATATTCCGGACGAAGCTCGAGGGCGCGCTCGAACGGAAGAACGCCATTCTGGTCAAGGCATTCGGCCAGGAGCCCTTTGACGCGGATGCGATAGTGCAGGAATACATGGAGTACTCGGAGAGGCTGGAACCACACATCGACGACACCTCCCTCCTGTTGGAGCGCGCGCTCGAGGGGGGGAAGAAGGTACTTTTCGAGGGCGCGCAGGGTACGTTTTTGGACCTTGACCACGGGACCTATCCTTTCGTTACCTCCTCATCGCCCACGATTGGCGGCGTTTTCACCGGCACGGGGGTCGGCCCGCGGCACGTCGAAAAGATAATCGGTGTGGCAAAGGCTTACGTGACCCGCGTCGGCTACGGGCCCTTCCCAACCGAGCAGGAGAACGAGGTCGGCGAGACGATGGGAGAGAGGGGTGCCGAGTTCGGGACAACCACCGGCAGGAAGAGAAGGTGCGGCTGGTTGGACGGGGTCCTTCTCAGGTACGCGGCCAGGGTCAACGGGCTCACGTGCATAGCGCTTACGAAGCTCGACGTCCTTTCCGCGTTTGAACGCCTCAAGATCTGCGTCGGGTACTCATACCAGGGAAAGGTCTATCACGATTTTCCACCGCATCAGACGATATTCCACAAGTGCCTGCCCGAGTACCTCGAGATACCCGGGTGGTGCGAGGAGATCATCGACGCCAGGAAGAAGGAAGAGCTGCCGAGCCAGGCGCTCAAGTACATCGAGTTCGTGGAGCAGGCCGCAGGAGTTCCGGTCGATGTGGTGTCCGTCGGTCCGAAAAGGACACAGACGGTCATGATGAAAGAGGGCATCGAGCCCCCGAAGCTGGAGGAAGGGCCCTACCTGTACCTCGACGAGTTTGAACCGCCTGCCCCATAGGGAAAGCCGGTTAGACGAGACCCTGCGCGGTGCCGGAGGAAATGCCGATGAAGGTCATGGTAGTGGGCGGCGGCGGGAGGGAACACGCTCTCGCCTGGAAAATCTCGCAGAGCCCGCTGGTCGGAAGCGTTCTCTGTGCTCCGGGCAACGCGGGTATGGCCCAGATCGGCGAGTGCATCCCCGCGGACGTGGAAGACCCGGCGGCGCTTGCCGACGTCGCGACCCGGCGAGGGGTTGACCTGACTGTCGTGGGACCCGAGGCGCCGCTTGTGGGCGGGATAGTGGACCACTTCCAGGAGAGGAAGCTAAAGGTTTTCGGGCCGAGCGGCAGCGCGGCGAGGATAGAGGGGAGCAAGCACTTCGCGAAGAGCCTGATGGAGAAGTACGGCATTCCGACCGGGCGGGCCCGCCTTTTTGACGACTTCGAGAAGGCGAAGGCTTACGTGGAAAGCCTCGAGCCCCCGCTGGTTGTGAAGGCCGACGGCCTCGCGGCGGGCAAGGGAGTGATTATCGCGCTGGACACCGGCACCGCCTTGAAAGCCCTCTCCGACTGTTTTATCGACAGGGTTTTCGGCGACTCCGGGAACACGGTGCTTGTCGAGGAGTATATGGAGGGGCCCGAGGTCTCGATACTGTCGCTCTCCGACGGGAAGGCGACCGCTCACATGGTGCCGAGCCAGGACCATAAGAGGGCTCTCGACGGCGATGAGGGTCCCAACACCGGCGGGATGGGCGCGTATTCACCCGTCCCGCTGCTGGATGTTGCCGCCGAGTCCGAGATATACGAGAACGTAATGGAGGCGACTGTCCAGGCGATGGAAGCGGAGGGTGTCCCTTACCGGGGTGTTCTGTACGGTGGGCTCATGCTCACCGGCGAAGGGCCAAAGGTCCTCGAGTTCAACGTGCGCTTCGGCGACCCCGAGTCGCAGGCCGTTATACCGAGGCTTGCCGGGGACCTGGTCCCGGGGCTCCTCGCGACCATAGACGGAACCGTCGCCGACTACGAGATGGAGTGGACTCCGGAATACTGTGTCTGCGTGGTAGTGGCTTCCGGGGGTTACCCGGGCAAGTACGAGACGGGCATCCCCGTAAAAGGTCTCAAGGCGGCAGCCCACGATTCAAAGGTGGAGGTATTCCACGCCGGCACCCGCAACGAGGACGGCGATATCGTCACCGCCGGAGGAAGGGTGCTCAACGTGGTGGCCCTCGGCACGGATTTTGATCAGGCCAGGGGACTTGCCTACGAGGCCGTACAGATGATTAGCTTCGAGGGGATGCACTACAGGAAGGATATCGGATACCAGGCTATCGGGTGATGAAGGGGGCCGCGGCGTGGAAGCTGCAAAGGTACTGATAATTGTGGGGAGCAAGAGCGATCTTCCAAAGATGGAGGAGTGCCAGCAGATGCTCGAGTCCCTGGGAGTCGCTTCAAACCTGGTCGTGGCTTCGGCGCACCGCAACCCGAGGAAAGTGACCGAGAGCATCAGGGAGGCGGAAGAGAGCGGGGTCGAGGTGATTATCGCCGGCGCGGGGATGGCGGCACACCTGCCGGGCGTGGTCGCCGCTTATACGGATCTCCCCGTCATCGGCGTCCCGCTTGATTCTGGGCTCCCCGGAGGGGTCGATGCCCTCTTCTCGATCGTGCAGATGCCGCCGGGGGTGCCGGTCGCCGCGGTCGCGGTGGGAGGGTCGAAGAACGCCGCGGTTCTGGCGGCGCGCATACTCGGGATCAAGTATCCCGACGTCGCGGAGAGACTGAAGGAGTACCGGAAAAAGCTCGCGGAGGGGAGTTAAAGAGGAGGACGGCGCAATAGCCGGGTGGTTCATATGATTGATAGATACTTGTCCCCAAAGATGAAGGAGGTCTGGAGCGAGGAGAGCAAGCTCGAGAACTGGTTACAGATCGAGGTACTCGCGTGCGAGGCGATGGTCGAGCTCGGTCTCGTGCCGAAGGAAGCGCTCGCGGCCATCAAGCAGAGGGCGAAGTTCGATGTCGAGCGGGTCAAGGAGATCGAAGCCCGCACCCGCCACGACGTTGTGGCGTTCCTGGAGAACCTCGCCGAGAATATCGGGGAGGCGGCAAGGTACCTGCACTACGGAATGACCTCATCGGACGTCCTGGACACAGGCCTTGCCCTGCAGATGCGGGACGCCGCAGAGATATTGATCGAGGACGCAAGCAAGGTGCTGGGTCTCCTCAAGAGGAGGGCGCTCGAACATAGGTCCACCGTCATGATAGGGAGGACGCACGGGGTGCACGCCGAGCCGGTAACCTTCGGGCTCAAGCTCGCGGTCTGGGCCTTCGAGATGAGGCGGGACCTCGATCGCCTCCTCCGGGCCCGTAACGTGGTGAGCTACGGGAAGATCTCCGGCGCCGTCGGCACCTACGCCAGCCTCGACCCCTTCGTTGAGGAGTACGTATGCGATCGGCTGGGCCTGAAACCCGCCGAGGCGAGCACGCAGATAATCCAGCGAGACCGCCACGCGGAATACATGTGCACGCTGGCGGTGATGGCATCTTCCCTCGATAAATTCGCCACGGAGATAAGGGGCCTCCAGAGGACCGAGGTGCTCGAGGCTTTAGAGCCTTTCAGAGAAGGACAGACGGGGTCATCCGCGATGCCCCACAAGAGGAACCCGGTGATCTGCGAGAGGATATGCGGACTCGCTCGCGTGGTCAGGGGCAACGCACAGGTCGCGCTCGAAAACGTGACTCTCTGGCACGAGAGGGACATTAGCCACTCCTCGGCCGAGAGGGTGATAATTCCGGACAGCACCACCCTCCTGGACTACATGTTGAATAAGTTCAGCGAGGTGTTGGAGGGCCTGGTGGTGTACCCGGAGAAGATGGAGGAGGACCTGGAGATCACAGGGGGCCTCATATTCTCCGAGAAGGTGATGCTCGCGCTGGTGGGAAAGGGCGCGTCGCGGCAGGAGGCATACGCGATGGTCCAGGGGAACGCCCTTCGCGCGGCGCGCGGAGAGGGCGATTTCCTGGAGGGGCTTTTGCACGACCAGGAGGTCGGGCGGCTGATGTCGCCGGAGGAGATCGAGGCCTGCTTCGACGTCCAGGCGTCACTGGCGAGGGCCGAGAACGTCTTCGCCAGGTTGCAGGACTTGGAGGTCAGGCCGTAACGATAGAATGACGGAAGAAGGTGGATCGAGGTGGCTCGTGCCAGAGTCTTTGTTACGTTGAAGGAAGGGATACTCGACCCGCAGGGAAAAACGGTCCTGCGCGCGCTCAAGTCCCTGGGGTACGAAGAGGTTGACGACCTCCGCATCGGCAAGTACATGGAACTGACCCTCGACGGGGAGGACCGCGAGAAGCTCGAAGCCAGAGTGTTGGAGATGTGCGAGAAGCTGCTTGCAAACCCGATAATAGAGAACTACCGAGTGGAGATAGAGACTTAGATGAAATTCGGCGTCGTCGTTTTCCCGGGGTCCAACTGCGACCACGACTGCTATTTCGTCATAGACAAGGTGCTGGGGCAGCCCGTGGACTACGTTTGGCACGGTAGCACGGACGTCGCGGGCTACGACTGTCTCGTGCTGCCGGGCGGTTTCGCGTACGGCGATTACCTGCGCACCGGAGCGGTCGCGCGCTTCTCGCCGGTCATGAAGGCGGTTGAGAAGTTCGCGGCGGCCGGAGGCCTTGTCATCGGGATCTGCAACGGCTTCCAGATACTGCTCGAGGCCGGCCTTCTTCCCGGCGCGATGATGCGCAACACGGGTCTGAAGTTCATCTGCAGGTTCGTGAACATCAAGGTCGAGACCGCGAGCACGCCATGGACCAGCGGGGCCCGCGTCGGCCAGGTGCTTTCGATCCCGATCGCTCATAACGAGGGGAACTACCAGGTTCCTCACCGGGTCCTGGTGGAGGCCAAAGGACAGGGCCAGGTCGTCTTCCGCTACTGCTCTCCCGAGGGGAGCGTCCTGCCCGAGTTCAACCCGAACGGCGCAGCCGAGAACATAGCGGGTGTCTGTAACCCCGAGGGCAACGTGCTCGGGTTGATGCCCCACCCGGAGAGGGCTTCGGAGGCGGAATTGGGCTCTACCGACGGACTTGTCATCTGGAGATCGCTTCTTGACTACTGCGGCGTTGAGGTCGCTTCCTGACAACTCCCGCGTGAAAGGAAAAACCGGTGAGGGTCGATTTTCACGTTCACACCGTTTATTCGAGAGACTCGGTGATAACTTTCCCGGCGCTCGTCCTAGCCTGCCGCGAGAAGGGCATCGATGCGGTCGCCATCATGGACCACGATGTCATGGAGGGGGCGCTCGAGTTCGCCCGTAGGTCTAAGGAGTTGAGGGACGCCGGAGAGTGGGCGCCGCGCGTGATAGTGGGTGAGGAGGTCAGGTCGACGGGGGGCGAGATATGCGGGCTCTTCTTGTCGGAGAGAATCCCCGACCACCTGGAACCGCGAAAGACGATGGAGCTCATAAAGGAACAGGGGGGCCTGGTCTATGTCCCGCACCCTTTCGACATCTTCAAGCTTAAGCGCCTCAAGGCGCGCGAGCTCCTTGAGCATGAGGAGTTGATAGATATTCTGGAGGCCTTCAACGGCAAGCCGCGCTTCCCGGGGGCAAACGCGCTCGCAAGGCGCTTCCTGGCGCGAAATCACTTCCCCGCGGGCGCCGGAAGCGACGCGCACGAGCCCGTGCATCTGGGTGCCGCTTCGGTGGAGCTGGAGGAATTCGGCGGGCCCGGGGACATCCTCGAGAAGCTGGACGCGGGCGCCATCTCCGGGAGCAGGTATTCTCCATTGGCCTCCGCATACATACGGGTGAGGCTTCGCAACAAGATGTGACCTGAGTGATGTCCGATCGGGCGCTATTTAGCGACTTTTCGGCTGATGCCTTTAAAGACCTTCGTGACCCTCGTCCTGAACCTGCCGGGCCAGGAGGGTGTCCTCCATCCCTCGCCGATCCTCAAGACGTACGCGACGCCGAAGGCCAGGATGAAGCCGCCAGCCACAAAGAAGATACCTGCTGAGTCGAAATACAGCGACATGAATTTCGAGCCCGGGTTTACGATATCGGTGCCTCGCGAGACGATCTTGTAGGCGAGGAGCTCCGCCAGGGGGACGAGCGCCAGCATTATCCCGGCCGAGAGCAGGCCAATCCATGCGGGATGGGGCGGGCTCTTCCAGACCCTGAGGCCCGCTTTTTTCCTTACGGTCGAGCCTCTTGTGAGCGCCCAAGGAACAGCAATCCCCATTATGAAGACTGCCCACTGGGTCCACGAGTGCCTTATCAACGCCAGGATAAGCCAGAACCCTAGTACGCCAATGGCAGCCATGAGACCGTAAGGCAACGCCGCCTCCAGTTGCTTGATGGTGGGGGCTGGTCTCGTTTGAGTTGATGGCCCGGCCACCAGGCGCTCTTCTTCGGCTGTCGTCGGTTGGGTCGTTAGGGTGCCATCCCGCGAGACTTCCACCTTCCCCTTCGCTTTCCGCGGAGCTTCCACGCGGCCGTCTTCGTGGATGGTGACCTCGCTTACCCTAAGCGGGGACCGTTCGGAGCGGGGCGGCTCGACGGGAGGGGCCTCGGGAGCCTTGTCGCCCGACGTGGCCTCCTCTTTGCACGCGGGACACAATGCAGGATCCTCGCTTTCCTTTATGCAATCGCCGCAGATCGGTTTTCCGCACCCCGCGCAGTCACGGCTTGCGGGTTTCTTCGGGTGCCGGTAGCAGGCGCGCCAACCTTTCGGCGAATACTCCAAATTCCGCTTCCTCCCGGATGCGTTATCGGCCGCTTTAGCGCTTCTCCTTAATTATAGGCCAGTGGGTGAGAGGGAATGAGTTATCAGGACGCCCGGACCCTCGCCTCGAAGATCGCCCTGTTCACTTCCTCGGTGAAGGCGGTCAGCTCCTCGCGGGTCGGGAATTCATCGCTTGCGAACAGGAACTCCTCGCTCATCGGGTTGAGCCGGAGGGCTTCCGCGTCCTCGTCCGAGAACCGCTGGCGGAAGACATCGTACAGCGCGGTCCCCCGGAAGACGACAAGCGGGAAGAACGTCGCGGTGCAAAGCTCGTTTTGCTTCAGTATTTCCACTGTGCGCTCTATGCTCTCGCGGCTCTCACCCGGGAACCCCACTATGAAGGTCAGCACCGGCTGCATGCCCGAGCGCCTGACCGAGCGCGCGGCATCGAGGATCGTTTCGACCCGCATCCGCTTCCCCGCGACGTCCACGAGGATCCTCTCGTTGAAGCTCTCCGCCCCGATCGCCACGGCCGTGAAACCGCCGCGGGCGAGTGAATCAATCGTGTCCTGGTCGAGGTAGTCGGCCCGCGTCTGGATCTGGTAGGTGAAGGGGAGGCCACCGAGCTGCGCCAGGACCCCGCGCAGGCGCTTCTTGTTCATGGTGAAGGTGGCGTCGCCGAAGAAGAACCCGCCCGAGCCGCCCGTGAAGTTTTCCGCGCAGTAGTCAAGGACGTTTCGGACGTATTCCGCCGAGTGGAACCTCGTCCTCCTATTGTTTATGGCCGGGTCAAGGCAGAAGGTGCAGGCCTCGGGGCATCCGCGCGACGTCAAGAAACCGGCGCCCGGGATGTAGTCGTCGGCCGGGTTCAGCTCCGACAGGAGGTCGAAGCGCGTTCTGATGTTGAACTCCTCCGAGACCGTGTACAGGTGGGGCAGGGAGTCGAGGTCTCTTATCGGCTCGCGGGAGGGGTTATGTACTGTGCGAGAGTCTCTTCTAAAGCTGACCCCCTTTATCCCGTCGAGGTCTCGGCCGCGTTCAACGGCATCCAGGAGCTCGGCCGTCGTGTGCTCGCCCTCACCGCGCACCACGATATCGGCTTTGCCGTCTCCGAGGATCTCCTCTGCGTGAAAGGTGGCGTAGATTCCGCCGGTCACGAGCAGGCAGTCGGGGCAGGCATCCTTTATCTCCGCGAGCAGTTTTCTCGAGTAGAGAGCGAGGTTGTAGACGGACAGCGGTAAAAGCACGACATCGGGCGTATTTTCCACAAGTTTTTTCATCAGGTACTCGCGCGAGGTCCAGGCCGCTTTCGCTTTTCCGATGGTCGAGCCGGATATCTCGTCCGGGTCGGCGTTTGGTTCCCGGAAGAGCTCGGCGCGGTCGTGGACGTCCGCGACGAGGTTTATTACATCGAGGTTATGCCCGGTGCCTTTCAGGTAAGCCGCCACATGCATGGCGCCGTAGTCGGGCGCGAGCAGGTCCTTGTTGCGCAGATCCGTGAGCCTGACAAGCCAGGCGGGTTCCGGGCGGACCTCCATTATTCCAAGGCCTATCGAGTCCGAGATAAGGAGCGTCTTCATCGGCCTCTCGCAGAAACGGATAGTGCAAAATGGGGTCAGACCACTTTTATTGCGTCCTCATAGTCTGACCTGCTATCGTGCAATAAAAGTGGTCTGACCCCATTTTTGACCCCATTTTGCACCCCATGTTACTTCAGCTTGTCCCGTCCGAAACCGAGGACATTCCGTGCCGTGATGAGCATCTGTATCTGGCCGGTCCCCTCGAAGATGTCGTTAATCTTCGCGTCCCGCATCCACTTCTCGAGCAGCAGCTTCCTGGAATAGCCGAGCGGCCCCATCAGCTCGACGCACTTCTGCGTTATCTCGGTAACCGCGAGGCCGGCCTTGGCCTTTGCCATGGAGGCTTCGAGCGAGTTCCGCTGGCCGTTGTCGAGCATCCAGACCGCCCGCCAGGTCAGGAGCCTGGCGGCCTTCAGGTTGGCCTCCATCTCGGTGATGTCGCGCTCGATCGCGGTCATCCTGTTAGGTGAGATGTCGTAGCGCACCTCGAGGCCCTCGTCGGCGAGCGCCTGCTTCAGCGAATCGAGCGCCGCGCGGCCAACGCCGATCGCCATCGCGGCGACCATCGGCCTGGTGGCGTCGAAGGTTGCCATGACGCCCTTGAATCCTTTCGTCTGCGTCTTGTCCACCACCTCGGGGCTGCCGAGTATGTTGTCCTCGGGGATGCGGCAGTCCATGAACGATATCGAGACCGTGTCCGAGCAGCGTATGCCCAGCTTGTCTTCTATCTTGGTTATCTGCATGCCGGGTGCTCCGTGCTCGACGATGAAGGGCTTGATGCCGGCGCGCCCGGCCTTCGGGTCGACGGTCGCCCAGACGACCACGAAACCATCGGAGTCCTCCAGCGCGCTCTTTCCGGCCGTGACGAATATCTTCTCGCCGTTCAGCACCCACTCGTTCCCGTCCTTCACAGCCGTCGTGCGGATGTTCGCGGTGTCGCTGCCGGCCTCCGGCTCGGTGATCGCCATCGCCCCCCAGACGGGTGTTTCTCCGGCGAACCTCGCCAGGAAGCGCTCCTTCTGCTCGGGGGTGCCGGTCGCCTGTACGGCCGCCCCGCCGAGTCCCGGCCCGGGAAACGCGAGCGCTACGCCGGCGTCACCCCAGAATATCTCTTCGATGGTGACCGCCGTCATAAGCTGGCGCTCGGACGGCTTCTTTTCCTTCTTCTCTCCCTCTCCCTCTTTTTTCGGCGCACCGCCCGTAAGCCCGCCGCCGCCTATCCCACCCTTCATGAACCCGTGCACCATGTTGATGAGGTCCATGGGCCTTTCGTGCTCTTCCTCGTCGTACTGCCTCGCGACGGGACGCAGGGCCTGCTCGGCGAAGGCCCTCAGCATCCTCTGCGTGCCCTTTGTCCTAGGCGAAAGTTCGAAATCTATCACTTGGGTCACCCCCTAAACCATTGCAATGCCGTCAATAGTTGAGAAAGCACGCGCGTTGCGGAACCAGAGCTCGGGCATGTTATCCCGGACGTAACCGTGGCCTCCCATCACCTGAATTGCCCCGTCGCACACTTTCATGCACTTGTCGGCGGCGTAATTCTTGGCAAGGGCGGCGTCCTTCGCGAACTCCTCTCCGCGGTCGCACTTCCAGGCCGCCTCCCAGAGAAGCATTCGGGTCGAGTCTGTCTCCATGAACATCTCCCCGACCATGAACGCGATCGCCTGCCGGGAACCTATAGGCTCGCCGAAGGCGATACGATCCTTCGCGTAGTCGCGGGAATGCTCGGCCGCGCGTCTCATCACCCCTACGGCCATCGCCGCCAGGGCCAACCGCGAGCGGCTCAAGAGGTTCAGGTAATCGATGCCTTGATCACCGCCGACCTTGTTTGCAAGGGGGACCCGAACGTCGTTGAGGGTTACCTCGTAGGTGGCGAGCGCCTTGAGCCCCATGTTTTTCTCCCGCTCGCTTATCACGAGATTTTCTGCCGTCCGGGGCACGATAAAGGCGTCAACGCCCGCGAAACCCGCGCCCGGGTTCGTGGTCGCGAAGACCAGCAGGTTGTCCGAATCGGCCGCGAGAGGGACGAGGCACTTCCGCCCCTTCAATACGTACTCTTCTCCATCGCGCACGGCCGCGGTCGCCAGTGAAGAAGCGCAAAAGGAATAGCGCGGTTCGACCAGCGCGGCACCGGCCGCCTTGAATTCGTCCCCGCAGTACGGCTGCAGGTGTTCGGCCTTCTGTTCGTCAGTGCCTTCAAGGAGCACCGTGTAGGCCATCATCGTTGGAGACACGATGTGCATGGCGGTGGAGAGGTCTCCGCGGGCCAGCTCCTCGTAGGCTATCGCCCCGGTCAGCGCCGAGGGACCCTCGCCGAACCCGCCGTATTGTTCGGGTACGCACGAGGAGATGATCTCCAATTCCCAACCCGTCTTGACAAGGTCGGGCGAGACCTCCCCCGACTCGTCACACTCCCTCATGAGCGGTTCCATCTGGTCGGTGGCGAAGCCTGCGATCGTCTCCTTCACCATCGCCTGTTCTTCGCTCGGCTCGAATGAAACCATAGGCTTTTCCTCCTTTTATCCTGGGGTACCAGCGTTCCCCTTTTACCTCATTACTGACTCGAGACGGCTTCTGAGCTCTTTTTTCATGACCTTCAGGGTCATTGTGAGCGGCATGCCGTCGATTCTCTCTTTACCCGTGAGCCGATATATTATATATCAAGGAGCGGCTTGTCGTTTTGGAAATTGGGATACGGATTATACGGGTGAAGTGAGAGTGAGAACTTCGCGCAATTATGTTCTTATGACCCTGTCTCTTGCGCTTGCCGTTTCGTTGATTGCATGGGGTGGGTGCGGGGCCAAGAAGGCAACTCCAAATGGTCAGGACAGCAGCGCCGCCGACCACGGGGAGGGAAAGCCACAGGTTATTTTATTTACCCAGCCCGGGTGAGCGGCCTGCGGTCCCGCGGAGCTCCTCGTGAAGGAGCTGGAAAAAGAATACGATGGGAAGATGGATTTCGAGGAAATAGACATCACAGCCGACTTCGAGACGGCCGAGAAGTACGGAGTCCAGTCCACGCCCACGATACTCGTTCTCGGTGCGTCCGGTCGGGTCGCCGACTCCTTCGTGGGTATACCCGAGAAGACAGAGCTCAAAACATCGCTGGATAAACTTCTGTCAGAATAGTGTTTCGATTCCCCTGCTAATCAGTAGGGGTCCCCACGTCAGTGGGGAGTATCCAAGCAATGAGTTTCCAAACAGATGGTGGAGCCGGGGGGAATCGAACCCGTCGCTCACCCGCGTTCGCTCCCCCAAGGGGGGCTCGCGCCCCCCTGGGGCGCAAGACCGCCAGCGCGTTCTTGCT
>Ga0315295_10002640_pt1 | contig 15144 bp, 17 predicted proteins | sample YL17G14_0_MG_FD_204453 | JGI IMG/M metagenome (GOLD analysis project Ga0315295, IMG submission 204453) | Sediment microbial communities from Yellowstone Lake, YNP, Wyoming, USA - YL17G14_0 | ecosystem: Environmental > Aquatic > Freshwater > Lake > Sediment | place: USA: Wyoming | collected...
ATTAGTACATGTCCTAACTTGGCGTTTTGAGCAGTTTGCGCAATGGCATTGGCGTCACCCGCCTCACAATCCTTCACTTTCCAGATGTAAAAGCCCTTCCCCTCAAGTGTCATAATTATCCCTCACTGGACGGCTTCCAAAATTTTGTTGAGGATCGTTTCCCGGTGGGGAAGCAGCACCATGGCGCCACTGGTGGGAACTGTCCAGTCGCTGACATCGTCATGGGTGATCAGATATTGGTTGACTTTAGAAGTATCTGTCAACTGGGTTGCCAGTGGCAGCCAGTGGGTGATGTTTTCCAGGGTTAAGTTCGTGGTCACGTTGTCTTGGTAGGTGTTGTAGAGTTCAGGAATGTTCTGCAGCGCATCCAGGCTGAGCATCTTCAGGAACAGAGCCTGTAGAACTTCCTGGTGGCGGCGGGTGCGGTCAAAATCGCTGGTGGCATAACGGGCGCGGGTGTACCATTCAGCTGTAGCGCCGTCCATGTGAACCAGCCCAGCCTGCACTGTATGATAGCCTTCACCCGGGACTTCGTCGGTCATCGGGACAGCCACATTGACATCGACGCCACCCAGGCTGTCAATGATATCTCCGAATGCCCAGACATTGATCCTGATATAGTATTCCGGGCGGATACCGAAATTGTAGGCAAAAGTATCTTGCATCAAGTCAAAACCACCACGCGCCAGGATGACATTGATGCGGTTCATCGTCCAACCGGGGATATAAACGTACAGATCACGGGGAAAGGAAATCAAGCTGGCGCTCTTCTGGTCGGGCTTGAGGATTAGCAGCATGATCGAGTCGGTGCGGTAACCGCTAGTGCCAGGCCGCTGGTCATCGCCAAGAAGTAAGATATTGGTCTGACTGCTGGGTTGGGGTATGAACGGAGCTGGTGGTGGGATTTCAGTAGGCGGCCAGATGGTCGGTCCAACAAAATTCCCCCAAGGGTGAGAGATGATGGTGCCGGTCTCCGAGGTGGGGATGGTTCCAGGGCCGGTCAAATTCGTCTGTTCGTTGTTCACCTGCGGCGGCTGGAAAGGGGTAGCTGTCGGGGTGGCGTCAGGCGGTACAGTGACCAGGATAAACTGGAAGGGAATTGTGGTTTCTGAGAAAGGTGCCGAGGCGCCGGGGTTATTTTCTGTGGTGGAGACACAGGCCAGTGGTGTCAGGGTAAAACACATCAGCAAGAATTCAATGAGAAGGATCTTTCCCAATGGCACGGGTATGGCCGGGGTTGGTTTAGGTAGTTTTTTTGAGGGACACATAGTATTATTCAGAGAGAAACATAATCACGAACCGCCTGACGGTGGGCTGGATACCGGGGTTGGTGGGGTGGCGCTGGGCATGGGTGTCTCCATTGTGGGGCTGGCTACCGGTGGAGGAATAGTGGAACTGGATACAGGGGTTGGAGGCTGGCTGGGTGTTCCTCCAGTGGGAGAAGCGTAAGGAATTGGGGTGTAGGTGGCATTGGGGACATTGGGAGGTACCTCACGGGTCGGAACGTTGGGCACATAAACCTGCTGGCCAACCCGGATGACGGTTGAGTCTTCCATGCAGTTGGCATACTGTAGCTCAGCTACAGTAACCCCGAACAACCCGCTGAGGTAGGTAAGGGTATCAAAAACGCGAACGGTATAAAACACCCAACCTGGCGGGGGGCCGCAATGGGCAGGGGGTTGAGCTGTTGGCTGCCCGGGTACATAAAGAATGGTGCCTGGTACCAGATTTGGTGAGAGCAAGCAATTTGCCTGCCCAAGGAATAGAGTTGAAGTGGCATAGGTTTGGGCTAGGCTATCTAGTGTATCGCCCGTTTGAACGGTAATTGGCGACCAGTTGGCTGGTGGAGGACAACTACTGGGAATCGGCAATGGGGTGGGGTTGGCTGTTGGTTGAATTTCAGTTGGTGTAAACCGTGGATTCCTGGTGATCGTTGGTAGCATGAATTCGGCGGGGTTATTGCGAAGGAGAGGCAAAGGGGTGGGAATCGTGGTGGGTGTTGAAGGGGATTTGAGGGTCACATTGGCCTGGGCTGTGACCTGTTCACTGGCTGAAAGGTAGAGACTGCCAAACACGAGCAGTATAGAGCTCAGGGCAACAAAACCTCCAAGGATTGCCTGACCAAATAAGCCAACCAGCTTCATTTTTTTGCCACTCCACTACTTTTTATATTGGGACTGGTGCTGCTCTCACTTGGTTCAACATCTGCAACGAGTGGGATTAAGAAGCTGAATGTTGAGCCATGTCCCACTTCTGAGTCCACCCAGATATGCCCTTTCAGGGCTTCCACTAGAGTTTTAGTAATGGAGAGTTCCATACCGGGACCATCGATGCCCCTAATCGGAGCGTTATCCGCACGGTAAGGGCGGGAAAAGACTTGTGGGAGGTCTTCCGAGGAGATACCTTCACCGCTGTCGGTGACCTGGAAGAGCAGGTGCTTCTGGCCACCTTTTTCTTCAATCCGCACCTGTAAAGAAATTATTCCATCTGCCGAGGTGGAGACTTCAGCATTGCGCAGAATATTGGTTAACACCTGTTGTAAGGCATCGCCATCAGCTCGGATGGTAGGGTAGGTTTTCGGTACATCCACGTGTAGGTTAATATTCTTTTCCTGGATTTGAGGTCGGGTAGCGGCAAGAGCGACTTCGATGATGGCGTTTAGGTCGATGACCCTAGAGGTGATCCTGATCTTGGCGCTGTCAAGCAGCGTGCTTTGTACTAATTGGTTGATCAGCTCTCCCAATTGGTCAACCGAGACCTTGATGCGATCTAGAAACTTGTGTTGCAATGCACCGAGTGCTCCGACCGATTCATCCAGCAAGAGGTCAACATAATCAACGATCGTGGATATCGGATGGCGCAATTCCTTGACAGTTGAGGCAATCTCAGCGATTTGTTCGCTGGTAAGCTGTTTGGTAGACTGCGCTTTCACCTCGTTGACTTGCTGCTCTGTTTGCGTTAGTTGAGTTCGCAAATGGTCCAACTCGGATAGGGCCAAACCAAGCTCCTCTTTAAGCTGTTGCATCTCCTGAGATTTTTCTTGACTGCGGCTCTTTACTTCAGCCAGCGACGACCGCAGTTCTTTTTCCAATTTATCAAAAGCCAGGATTCTGCTGCCTGCCTCTGGACTTGATTTAGTTAATGCCTCCTTGAGTTGTCGGTTTTCCTCTTTCAAGTGGACGAGGAGTGTCTCAGTCTCTTCCTGGATTTCAAGCAGTGAAGCATCGCTTTGGGCATGCGCAGATTGAGCCTCTCCTTGTGCAGATTGGGCGGTTTCAAGCCTATTCTGGAAGTCGGCCTGCAAGTCAGCGTACTGCCTGGAGCGTTGCAACATCTGAGCCAGTATTTGGCCGAGAGCGGTTAATTGGTTTTGCTCTTCGCTGGTCCAGGCGGTTTTGAGGCGTAGCAGGATCATTCCCAAGAGAAGCTGGTTAGTTACTGAGATGACCGGCGCTGCTAAAATATGTCCATTTTCCTGAAAAGCCAGGGCTTGCTTCAGGTTTGCCAGGTCTTGAGAATTATTTTCAACCGGTAGGCGTATGGGACGCAGACGTTGGATGGCATTGGAGAGAATAGGAATTTGCCTTGCATTAAACGGAATATTTCCCTGAACATGATCCTTAGAAAGGTTATAGCTTACCAGGATGGGCATGTTCCCGTCCTTCTCCATAGGAGAGATCAGGATACAAACATCTGCGTTCATCCCCTGACACAGGAAGCGCGCTATCGTCTGGTATATCCGCTCTGGGTCTGGGGCGCTTTCCAGTTTCAACCAGTCTTGTAGGAGTCCTTTGGAATAGCGAGGCGGGGCAGGTTCGAACTCAAGTTTCTGGTCGGGAGGGATGGATATCTTCTCAGGTGTTGGTGCTCTTTGATCAGGAATAGTGGGGGAAGGAAATCCCTGCGTTAATATATACAGCAAGGGGTAAGCGGCCATCTGGGCAAGCCTCACCGCAGCTGGAAAGTCACTGTTGGTAAGCGGGAAGATGAGACTGACCAGATGCCCAAGCAGATTTAATCCCAACATCCCCAGGCCGATCCCCCAGTTATCAGGTTGGCGTGTGATCAAGATCAATCCACCGCAAAAGGTGAGTACAATCGCGAACATCTCCCATAGTGAACCTAACAGTGTTCCGTTAAAGCCCTTAGCCTGATCCTGCCCACCCCACCAAACCAGGCTGATTATCCCCATAATAAAAATGATTCCCACCAAAAAAATACTGGCAATGTCCAACAGGCGGGGAGGTTTTGGGAAAGCCCACAGCCAGATAATAATGATCAAGCTGATGGAGGAAACTGCCCGGTCAGCCGGGGGCAACAAGATTTCTGCGCTGCCAAGGCCTTGCCCTGCAATACCAGCTACCAGGAAAAGAACCAGCCGGGCGACCAGGAGTAACCCAAATCCCAATAGCATGCGCTTTACCCGGGCCTGCTGGTCTCCGCCCCAGCGACTGAGAGCAGCCTGTAGAGCCCACACAATCGAGAAGATGATAACCAAGTGATAGGCCAGGCTTCCGGGTGGTGTCGTCAGGATGTTTGATAATTGTTGGTAAAAAGGTCCCATAAGTACTCCGTTGTTAAGATTTTATCATAAACAGGGGTAGTAGGGGTGCATGATCATTCGCTTCTATACTGCGTAAGAATCTTGCGGATACCAGGCCGGGGTGCAGATTGCCAGGAATTCCATGTTTTCTTCATGTTCACTGAATATCTGGTGTTTCTCATGAGGTTGGATCAAGCAAGCTTGCCCGGTTTGCAGGGTAAATTCCTTGTCGTCAATGGTCATGCGAGCTGTACCTCTGAGGATATAATAAGTCTCTTCCATCACTTTATGATAATGGGCGGCCGAGGACATGCGAGGGGGGATAATAACGTATGCCAGGCTTTGCTGGCTTGTTCCGCCATTTTCAACTGGCCGTCCGATGAGTTCAATGAGTATCTCGCCTGCGGGTGAGATGAGGGGAGAGGGGGCCTGGTTTATTGAAGTTATGTGCATAGGTTCATCTCCGGAGGAATAAGGACAACTGGAGGGTTAATTGTGTATATACGACGATTCTACCAAAAGCTTTAGCTAAAAAGGTATTTAACCTACAACCTTTGCATACTTTAGATGAGATAGTAGTAGAATAGAGCCGTTGTTTTTTGTTTAGAGCAATCATATTATTTTAAATAAGAGGTGTAATATGCGAAAACCGATTGTAGCTGGGAATTGGAAAATGAATAAAACTGTTGCAGAGTCACGCCAGTTAGTTGCAGAACTTGTGCCAGGTTTGCAGGCTGTAGATAGTGTGGAGAGGGTGCTCTGTCCACCATTTACCTCTTTAATGGCGGTGGCAGCGATGTTAGAGGGCACTGAAATCCGCCTGGGGGCGCAGGATATGTATTGGGAGGCTTCCGGCGCGTATACCGGTGAAGTCTCACCATTGATGGTGAAAGAACTGTGCCAATATGTCATCATCGGTCACTCAGAACGCCGTACTTATTTCGGCGAGACGGATGAGACTGTGAACCGCAAGGTGAAAGCAGCCCTGGCTCATGGCTTGCTGCCGATCATGTGCGTTGGGGAGACCCTGGCTGAGAATGAGACCGGCCGGACTGCGGAGGTCGTTTCGCGCCAGATGCGCGCTGGGCTGGCTGGCGTGGAGCTCAAGGATGGGAAATCGCTGTATATCGCTTATGAGCCGGTCTGGGCGATTGGCACCGGGCGCGCCGCTACTGCAGATGGGGCAAATAAGGTAATTGCGGAGGTTATCCGTCTTGCTTTGGCGACCTTATTCAACCCGCAGATCAGCCAGGAAGTGCGCGTCTTGTATGGCGGCTCTGTCAGTGGTAAAAACGCCGCAGATTTATTCACCATGCCCGATATTGACGGCGCTTTGGTTGGTGGTGCCAGTTTAAAAGCAGAAGAGTTTATCCCTATCACCAGAGCGGCGGCATGAGTATAGAGAAATCTTTTTTAGAAGTAATTTAAAAATAGGAGGCCAAATGAAGCGAGAATTTTATGTGGTAATTGAACGCGATGAGGATAGGTATTATATAGGAGAAGTTCCTCAATTAACAGCATGCTACTCGCAAGGCCGCTCACTGGACGAATTAATGGCAAATATGCGGGAAGTGATATCACTTTGCCTTGAAGAAGAACAGGGGGAATACACAAACGAATTTATCGGCGTTCAAAAAGTGATCGTTTAATGCCTAAATTACCAGTATTGCGAGCACATGACCTGATTTCTGCTTTGCATCGAGCTGGTTTTTAAACCACCAGATAGAAGGGTAGCCATGTAAGGCTGAAGTATCTTGAATGCAGGATTGTTACTGTGCCGGTACATGTGGGAAAAGACCTTGGTAGGGGATTATTACGCAAAATTCTTCGGGATGCAGAGTGGACAATTGAAGATTTATATACTTTCCTGAAACAATATTAGTCACCCTGCCTTGATTAAATTGGATTTAGGATCTGTAAGTTTATTGTTGTGGGTAAAATCTTCTATCCATGCGAGAAAGAAACATGCTGAAATGAGATATAAAACGATTTGGTTTTCCCAAGTTTTAATGTGCTTATTTCTTCTGGTAGGATGCGATGCGCCAATGATGCCTCAAGCTACGGTGACCCCGACCAAGACGTTAATCCCTTCGCCGCTACCGCCGACAGCAACCGCCAGCCCGATACCCACATCAACCGTCACACCTACTCTGACGCCAACACCCACGGCGACACCGCGCACGATTCAACTGAAAGTAGATGGCAGTGGGGATTATGCTGATCTGCCTACGGTGATTGATGCAGCTGCGCCTGGGGATATCATCATGTTGGAGAAGGGGACATACTTGATAAATAAAGATCTGTTCATTCAAAAACCTATCTCCATAGTTGGGGCGGGGATGGATAAGACATATATTGTTGTAAAAGCAAAAGTCTATGGGATAACGTTCGCGAGTGGTGGGTTATTTATTCTTAAAGGCATTACTTTCGAGGATAAGACGAAAAAACTAGAGGCTTTAGTGCGTATGATTAATGGGGATGTGAACTTTAAAGAAAGTCGGTTTACCGGGGCTAGAATGGATATTGGTGATCTTTTGGGAACCGGTCTAAAGATATCTGGAGATATAAGTGGGATTATACAAGATTGTGTGTTTGATGGGAACTATGCTGGTGTAGTCGTTGAAGGTAATATTAATAATTTGGTTTTGAAAAATAACTCATTCACTAAAAACATTCAGGGAATTTTGGCTGGTTATAAGACGACAGCGACCATTGAAGAAAACGTGTTTTCCAAGAATGAGTTTGGCATACGTTTTTATGGCCGTGCTAAAGGGGTTGCCCGCGGGAATCAAATCCTGGATAATGATTACGGTATTCTTGTTGGAGGCTATGCGACACCACTTTTGGAGGAAAATACCATATCTCAAAACTATTGGGGTATTTACTATTGGCAGGCAGGGGGCGGAATCGCTCATTTGAATCAAATTTCAGAAAACAAAAGATATGGCATTATCATCGAAGACCAATCATATCCGACTCTGGAAGAGAATATCATTGCCAAAAACCACTGGCATGGAATCGATATTAGGGATACAGCTGGCGGATTAATCCATGAAAATCAGTGTTTAGATAATGGGGGATCTGGTATAACTGTCTCTGATGATGCAAAACCGACTCTGGAAGAAAACATCTGTTCCCATAACAAAGATAATGGGATTTATTATTTTGACGAAACCAGTGGATGGGTTCGTGAGAATCAGTGCACAGAAAATGGGATGGATGGGATAAATGTCACTGGTAATGCACACCCAGCGCTGGAAGAAAACGTTTGTTCAAAGAATGAGGGTAATGGAATTTTATTTGAAGATCATTCAGGTGGGATCGCCCGTAAGAACCAGTGTTCAGAAAATAAGCAAGCTGGTATAGCTGTAAAAGAATGGGCTCAGCCTAAGTTGGAAGCAAATCTATGTGATCGTAATCTGTATGGCATTTTACTCACCCACGAAGCCAAACCAGAGTTGATCGATAACCTTTGTCAGGGTAATACCGAAGGGGATATCATGGATAAGAGATGGCAGCCACAATAAGATAACAATCTTGGCAGTGAGGGTATTTCAATCGTCACTTAACCGGGCAGTCTGTGCCTTAGCAGTCGAAGCACCGTTATAGGTGGTCCATTGCGTGCCAGTCAGTGTGAGGCCCTCGATTTTTTTGTTGACGATTTGACTAAATTTGTGGTATTATGTACCATCTGAATCGGCTTGCTTAGTATTTCATGAAAGAGGAGCTACCAATTAGTACAGAGAACTATCGGATAAATCAACAAATTCGTACGAAAGAGGTTCGGCTGATCGGGCCGGATGGTCAAAATGTGGGAGTCGTGACTATTCAAGAAGCCTTAAACATTGCCAATGATGCGGAACTTGATTTAGTTGAGGTTGCTCCGAATTCTGAACCCCCAGTGTGCCGGGTGATGGATTTTGGCAAGTTCATTTACGAGCGTGAAAAGAAAGAGCGTGAAGCACGCAAGTCGCAAGCTAAGGTTGAGGTTAAAGAGATCCGTCTCCGCCCTAAGACAAATCCATACCACCAAGGGTTTAAGCTACGAGATGCTCGCAGGTGGCTGGAGACAGGTATAAAAGTCAAAGTGCGTTTTCACTTTCGTGGACGGGAGATCACTTATCCGGAATTAGTTCTTGTAGATATGCAAAAAATAGCCAATGAACTCTCAGACGTGGGGGTGATCGAGCAGGCGCCTGGTCTTGAAGGACGTAGTATGCTCATGATCCTGGCACCAGCCAGAACGAAGGGAAAGAAAAACCCGCCGAAGAAGATCGATTCAGAAGAAAAGAAGATAGATTCGTAGGTTCGCTACCTATCCCGCTGTTTTTGTTGTGATCCGCGGAAGAAGTAGCCTCCGCGGAATTTTAGTCGGAGGAATTTGATTGTGACAAGAAAGAAAAAAACGACAAAGTACAAGCTTAAAACCCATAAAGCGACTGCTAAACGGTTTCGTTTGACTGGGTCAGGAAAGCTGGTGCGCACTCATATCGGGAAAAGCCACCTGCGCCGTAATACCTCCAAGCGTACCAAGCGAACATTTCAGGATAATGTTCCGGTCGAGGGAAAGAATATCATTAAGCGCGTGAAACGTCTGGCTCCCTACCTGGCCCAGTACAAGGCAAACCCGAACGCTCGCAGTGGTAAGCGTAAAGCTTAAATATAAAATATGAAAAAAGTTTTGTTCGTGCGACTGTTGGGTGTAAGCAACAGGTAAGAGGATTACCGGCGCCCAATAGATTGCAGGAGGTAAATGAATGGCTCGTGTAAAAACAGGTTTTACTCGTTATAGACGACATAAAAAAATATTAAGAATCACCAAAGGCCAATTTGGTACGAAGCACCGCTTGTTCCGGCGCGCCAATGAAGCCATGCTTAAGAGTCTATGGTACTCATTCCGTGACCGGCGTATGCGCAAACGCGATATGCGCAAGCTGTGGATTGCTCGTATCAATGCTGCGGCGCGATTAAATGGCACGGTTTACAGCCGCTTGATTCACGACATGAAACGAGCGAGGATCATTGTTAACCGCAAAATGCTAGCAGACCTGGCTGTCCGCGATCCCAAGGCATTTACTGCCGTGGTGGAGAAGGCAAAGCCAAGCTAGGTTGCTTCTCTAGGTAGCGAAACGTCGATTCTAGGCGGGGGCAGGTTGCTGGCGGTTATTACCGTCACCTGCCCCCACTGTTTTTTTATGCGAAAGGGGAGAAGATATGAACCAAGTCTTGCGTGAACACCTGTTTCCTCTAAATCATCTTTTACGCATCGTTCGTGGTGACATTACCGAGGAGAACGTGGATGCGATAGTCAACGCTGCCAATGAACATCTGGCTCACGGCGGTGGTGTTGCTGGCTTGATTTCCAGCCGCGGTGGTCCGGATGTCCAGGTGGAAAGCAATGCCTGGGTTAAAAAGAATGGCCCTGTACCGCATGAAAAACCGGCCTATACCACTGCTGGGCTTTTACCCTTTCGCTATATCATCCATGCAGTTGGGCCGGTATGGGGTTCAGGGCAGGAGGATAAGAAGCTGGCCGCGGCGATAACTGGCTCGCTCCGGCTGGCGGACCAACTGGAATTATCCTCGCTGGCCTTGCCTGCGATTTCAACGGGTATCTTCGGTTTTCCTAAGGAACGAGCTGCCAAAGTCATTTTCAATGCCTTCCAGGATTACTTCACGGAACATCCCGGGACAGGTCTGAAGCGTGTGCACCTGACCCTGTATGACCAGCCCACGCTGGACGCCTTTTTGAAAACCTGGCCCTGGAAATAACTCCACAGACCCCATATTGGTTTTTTATGATCACTTCAACCAGCAATTCCAAAATAAAGTTTGTACGGGCGCTGCAGACCAAACCGCAGACGCGTCGCGATGCGCAGGCTTTTGTTTGTGAAGGTGTGCGCCTGGTGGAAGAGGCTCTATCAGCGGGCTGGCCCGCCCGCCTATTGCTCTACACCAAGGAGTTAAACGAGCGCGGTCAGGCTGTTGTGGATGCCTATGCCTCTCAGGGTATTGAGGTTGAACAGGTAACTCCCCACGTGATGAGCGCCGCCAGCGAGACGGATACGCCGCAAGGTGTTCTGGTGGTGCTGGCGATGCATCCGCTGCCCATGCCAGCAAGGCTTGACTTTGTATTCATTTCGGATTCTGTACATGACCCGGGCAACCTGGGGACGATTCTGCGCACGGCTACTGCTGCTGGAGTGAATGCCCTGTTAGTGCCTCCTGGCACAGTAGACCCATATTCCTCCAAGGTGCTGCGCTCGGCTATGGGCGCTCATTTTCGCTTGCCCTTGAGGGTTTTATCCTGGCAAGAAATTGGTGATCTCTTGAAGGATGCCGGGCTGCGGGTTTACCTGGCAGTAACTGGACAGGGTGAGGCCTATACCCACCTTGATTTCCTCCAGCCATTGGCCTTGATCCTGGGCAGTGAGGCCATGGGGGCAGGTTCACAAGCGTATACTCTGGCCGATGCCCATGTGCATATCCCCATGCCGGGGCAATCCGAATCGCTGAATGTAGCCGCCGCTGCAGCGGTGTTGATGTTTGAGGTTGTGCGCCAACGCGGGATAAAATAAAATCACGCATAACACGAATAAAGCAATATTTACCGCCAAGGCTCCAAAGACGCGAAGGAATGAAAAGATGACGATACGCTCGATCACTTATTTTATAAATCCTGGCTGGCCACTCGATGGAGCCGCCCTTAAACAAGCGGGGAGTTTTATGGCCGCTGCCCGTCCAGCTTACCAGGCCGCGGGCTATGAAGTCCAATCTGCGCGACTAGCGACGGTGCCTTTCCCCAAGATTGTGTCTTCACTCAAAATGGATGAATTGATCTCAATGGCTACGGCGCTGGAGACGATCACAGGAGGGCTGGGATTTGAGTATGTTTCCCTATGCCCGGCTTTGCCTGGCTTTCCAGAAAGTTATATCCTCATCCCGTAGGTGCTGGCGGCCACAAAAAATACTTTTCTCTCTGGTGTAATCGCCTCACCCGAATCGGGTGTGTCACTGCTGGCCATCAGCGCTTGCGCCGAGATAATCCATCAGGTTGCCAGTTTGAAACCCAATGGCTTTGGTAATCTTTACTTCGCTGCCCTGGGGAACGTACCTCCTGGAGCGCCGTTTTTCCCGGCAGCCTACCATGCCGGGATTGAACCTGCTTTTACCCTGGCACTTGAGGCGGCGGATTTAGCTGTCTCCGCATTTACAGGAGCAGGCAGTCTGGAGGAGGCGCGTTACAATTTGATCGTTGTGTTGGAAAAGCTTGCCGGTACTCTAATGAGTGTGGCGCAAACGATAGAACGCCAATCCGGTGTGTCATTCGGCGGGTTGGATTTTACCCTGGCGCCTTTCCCTGAGGTCGCCAGCTCGCAGGGCACGGTCATGGAGAAGCTGGGTGTGCCCGCGGTGGGTTTGCATGGCTCCCTGGCGGCGGCAGCTTTCTTGACGGATGCGCTTGACCAAGCTAATTACCCCCGCGCCGGCTTCAACGGTCTGATGCTGCCGGTCTTGGAGGATGCTACCCTGGCTGCCAGGGGTGCTGAAGGGACGCTTACAGTCCCGAATTTACCGCTCTATTCAGCGGTGTGCGAGACTGGCTTGGATACCGTGCCGCTGCCAGGGGACACCCGGCCTGAGGAGATTGCCTCACTGCTGCTCGACCTGGCCGCGCTGGACCAGCGGCTTGAGAAACCGCTCACCGCCCGGTTGATGCCCAATCCTGGCAAGAAAGCCGGGGAATTACCCGACTTTGATTTCCCATTTTTTGCTAACAGTCGTGTGCTAGATTTGCACTCTAGGCCATTGCGTGGCTTATTGGCGGGGGAAGAAATATTTCATTTGAGCAGGCGTGATTCTTCGCCTTCGCTGCCCTCCGGCTAAGAATGACAAATGGTTACATCCAGCCATGTTCGCGCGCAAGTTTTTCCAGACGGGCAACCCGTTCCTCCAGTGTTAACCCAGGTGGAGGTTCGGGTGGTTCTGGCTGGGTTCCCCACTGAATATTGCTGATCGTAGTCCAGCGGGAGGCTTCACTCTCAGCATGTTGCCATGACCACCAGGCTAAACCGGGTAATTGTAAATCCTTGGCAGTATCTACAAACACCTTGAGATCGGCATCAGTTGGTGTCCAGCCATGCTCTGAATAAGCTGCACCAATAGGTATGATCGGCAGATCGCGTAAGCCGCTAAGTTCACTGACGCTGCGGCGTAACTGCTCACCGGGGTTGTGTGCATTCTGCCAGTAGACCTGGGGGGCGTGAAAGTCACATCGTGATAGGAACTCATACCAGGGAAGTTCAGGATGATAACTGGGATAGCGGTAGGAACACAGGCCAAGAGGAATATCTGGCAGCGAAGTACGTATTGTGGTCATATAGACGGTGGCCCAACTCCTGGAACCCTGGCGTTTATAGGGGTTTTCAGCGTCCATTAAAAACCCGGCTAACTGGTATCCGTGGACAGCCTGGATCGTGATTTGAGCCTCGGCACGCGCCTGTGAGCTACGCCGCCAGTCTGCTCCATAAAGATACCCCCAGCCCCAAACACTGATGCCATTACTTTTAAGAGCATTGATGGCTTCAGCCAGGCGTTCCTCCTGGTAGATGCGGACACCATCCTGCACTTTGATGGCGACCCAGGTAAAACCAGCAGCTTTTGCTCGCCCGGCTAAATCCAATGAGTTGCCGCCAGCGCAGCCTCTTAGTTGCCAGATAAGGATGCCTTTGCCTTGCGGGTGATTCACACTAACCTCATCCTTCTAATCTAGACCCTAAAGGTCTCAAAGACCTTTAGGGTCTAAGGTAGCAATAAGTATGCCAATGAGGCTTTTTATAACCAATGCCACGAATATACGAATATCACGAATAGGAAAAATGAAAACATGGTTAGCTCCGCCGGGCGATGTAGAAGGTGTAAACTCCATCCTCACAAACTGGGTCGCTCAGATAATGCTGTTCCACCATCCGCCGGGTGAGCGCCAGGTTCCAGCAGGTGGGTACCAGGATCCAGTGCCGGGTGAGAGCATGACTGACCAGGGAAGGCAGGCCAAAGTAATGCCCCAATTCCAGGGTGTGCAGGGCAGCTGGGGAGAAATAATGCCACCAGCGTTCCAGGCGAAAACCGGCCTTTTCCAGACGGGTGCGCCAGACCTCGGGCGGGTCACAGTGGATATGGCGGGAAATGCGATTGAAGAAAGCCCGGTAAGTATTCCCCAAAGAGTGCAATTTGATATAATCCAACGCCTTTCCGATTGAGAGTTGCGATAAGAAAGTGTGGTTGGGCACGCAGAAGAGAAAAAGCGCCCCTGGTTTAAGCAGGCGAGCGGTCTCTACCAGGACCGCCTCCACGTTTGGGATATGCTCCAGCACCGAGTTGCTGATGGCGCTGGCAAATGCTTTATCCGGGAAGGGCATCTGGCTGCCGCTACCCTGTACCACAAGCTTGTATGCGCCTAGGCGGGCAGCTTGGCGCAGCGGCCCCCACCTGGGGTCGATACCGGCTGCCAGGGGATGCTCCAACGCAACCGAGGCGAAATGTCCATCGCCGCAGCCGATGTCCAGGGTTGGTGCCGGTAAGGGATAATCGTGGGAGCACGCCCAATGGTAGCAGCGCGCCTCCACCGCTCGGAGCAGGGCGCGGAAATAGGGCAAGTCTCTCAGATTAACCCACAGGTAATCTTTATCCACACTGGCGCAATTCATTGAAAAGCTTTTCGTAGGCCGCAGCGGTCCCATCCGGGCTGAAGCGGTGGGAAATCTCCGCAGGATTTCCACGGTAGCTCTCTGGGTGCTCGAGCACCTGGAGTAAAACAAATCTCAGGCTAGCAGCATCGCCAATTTCAGCAATCTTGCCCATACCGGTCATGTGTACCGGCTGGCGCACGCCCGGCAGGTTCGAAGCCACCACGGGTACGCCATTCATCATCGCCTCGATCTGCACCAACCCGAAGGATTCGGTCGAGTTCAGGCTGGGGACAACCAGCACATCCAGGTTGGGGTAGAAAGCTGCCATCTTGGCCGGATCGAGTATGCCCAGGAACTGCCAGTGCCCCTCTTCCTGGTATTTCTGGATGCGGGGTATCAGGCGTAGCGAGTACGCTTCTTCACCCAGGACATCGCGGTATTGCCCGGCGAAGAGCACCCGTGCCCGAGGAAAGCGTTCTAATATGCCGGGCAGGGCATCTAGGAGCACCTCAACCCCTTTTTCAGCTGCAAAGCGGGCGGCCATTCCGATCACCGGGCGGTGATTTTCAGGATTATGCTGAGCCCTGAAAGCCCCAATTTCCCCTGGTGAGACTCGGGGTAGTTCCACTGGCGGCGTGATGACATTCACCTTAGAGCGGTAGCGCTGTAAATATGGCGAGTGGTCAGCGAAATCCTGAGTGTAGGTAACAATGCGGTGCGTGAAGATTGCCGCCAGGTTATTCATCAGGTCCACAACATAATTAACAATTGAATTAAATGACCCGGTCGGTAGCTCCAGGTCGCAGTGATAGGTAATTACAGTGGGCTTGCCCAGTAGGCGTCCGCGCAGGGCGACGCCCGCGGCATCAAACTGGGGCAGGTGCAGGTGAATGACGTCATGTTCAAGCACCA
>Ga0315295_10002642_pt1 | contig 15141 bp, 27 predicted proteins | sample YL17G14_0_MG_FD_204453 | JGI IMG/M metagenome (GOLD analysis project Ga0315295, IMG submission 204453) | Sediment microbial communities from Yellowstone Lake, YNP, Wyoming, USA - YL17G14_0 | ecosystem: Environmental > Aquatic > Freshwater > Lake > Sediment | place: USA: Wyoming | collected...
CTCGTCGAGCCAGACGGACAGATGGGTATTGGCAAAGGCAAACAACAGGGTGCATCCCCCGGCAGCAACGATCAGCACGCGCCAGAGCCATGCTTCCATCATCGTTGGATGTGCGGCGTTCATGGGTTTTTGACTTCAGGCAGGAGCTTGATCTTAACGTGTTTCCGGCTCGTCGGAACGAATGGCCGTGATCCCCGGCCCGGGATCTATACCCGCGAACGGCGCCTGAAAGCCATAGGAGAGATCTCGCGTGTCCTGAGCTGAAGATCTGATCGCAGCTTGATGTTCAGCTATTCTCTATTTCAACGTGTTGATCTGCTCTTGGTTTTGCTTATACTGTCCATACATCCTGACCGCGGGGTTGGGTTAGCAGCGGACAGGCGACCCCAATAAAAAAGCTCCTATACCTAATCAGGCACAGGAGCTTTTCATTGAGACCTTCAATGTCTATTCGCTTTTTTCTTCGGGCGGTTTTTTCTTCTCTTTGGCCTTGGGACCCTCCTCTTTGCCTTCTTTTTTCTCTTTCCTATCCTTCTTTTCTCCCTTTTCGGTCTTTTCTCCCTTCTTTCTGGGAGTCACCTTTTTCAGCACCTCTTTGGCCTTGCTAACCGTTGACTTCTTCTCCTTCTTCGGAAGAGTATAGGTGGTCAGCTCAATAAGGGCCATGGGAGCCGCATCCCCAAGTCGCCATCCCATCTTATAGACCCGCGTATACCCCCCCTGTCGGTCTTTAAAACGGGGGGCAATCTCGTTAAACAGTTTTTTCACAGCGTCCCGGTCCCGAAGGAGATCAAAGGCCCTCCTTCGCGCATGAAGATCCCCTTTTTTCCCAAGAGTGATGGTCTTGTCCGCCCAACTCCGGAATTCTTTCGCCTTGGGCAATGTAGTCTTGATTCGCTCATGGGTAATCAATGAAACCAGCATATTACGAAACATCCACTCCCGATGTTGGGTGTGGCGACTTAATTTTCGGCCTGCAACACGATGCCTCATCCATTCCTCCTATCCAGCAACTCCTGCTTCCATCTCCTTTTCCGTATTCCCGGGAGACCAATTCTCCAGTTTCATCCCGAGGCTAAGGCCCATTTCGGATAGAATCTCCTTGATCTCATTCAAGGATTTTCGTCCAAAATTCTTTGTGGCCAAGATCTCGGCCTCTGTCTTTTGAACCAAATCTCCAATCAGTTTGATATCGGCATGTTTCAGACAGTTTGCAGAACGGACAGAGAGTTCGAGTTCATCCACGCTTCGAAAGAGATTTTCGTTCGGTTTTTCCGTCTCTTCAGATGGTTTGGAGGTCTCTTTCTCCTCTTGTTGTTCATCAAACGTGATAAAGATGGAGAGTTGATCCTTCAGGATCTTCGCCGCATAGGCAACCGCCTCCTCGGGATTCAGGCTTCCATCCGTCCAGACCTCTAAGGTCAACTTATCGTAGTCTGTTCTTTGCCCAACCCGGGCATTGGTGACCGTGTAGTTGACTTTCTTGATGGGAGAGAAGATAGCATCAATGGGGAGTGTCCCAATGGGTTGGTTTTCCTCTTTATTTCTCTCTGCCGGAACATACCCTCGACCGCTTTTGACGACCATTTCCATCGAAATCTTACTGTCCTTGGAGAGGGTCGCGATATGATGTTCGGGGTTCATGACCTCCACGGCATCGCTGGTGAGGATATCGCCAGCCTTGAGTTCCTTGGGACCCTCCGCCTTAACGCGGACGGTCTTCGGGCCTTCGGTATGAAGCTTCAACCGGATCTCTTTGAGATTGAGGATGATCTCTGTCACATCCTCTTTGACACCGGGAACCGTCGAAAACTCATGAAGGACACCGTCGATTTTCACGGAGACAATGGAAGCCCCCTGCAGAGAGGAAAGGAGGAACCGCCGGAGAGAGTTGCCAATCGTAAGTCCGAACCCCCTCTCCAGAGGCTCGGCCACAAATTTTCCATAGAAGGGTGTGGATGTTTCTTTCTCGATTTCCAGCCGTTTGGGCCGAATAAGGTCTTTCCAGTTTTTTTGATACATACAACCTCCCCTGAATCAAAGGGTTTGAGCCGATCATTTCGAATAGAGCTCGACGATCAATTTCTCCTGAATAGGAATCGTAATGTCCTCACGGTTGGGCAAGGCCTTCACTTGTCCCTTCATCTGATCCTTGTCCAACTCTAACCACTGAGGAACTCCCCGTCGAGCCACCCCTTCCAAAGCCTCTAAGATACGGACGACTTTCTTGCTCTTCTCCCTTAATTCAATCACATCTCCCGGCTTAACGAGATAAGAGGGAATGTTTACTTTCGATTGATTGACCATGAAGTGGCAGTGCAGAACCAGCTGGCGCGCCTCGTTTCTTGAATTCGCAAAACCGAGTCGGTAGACGATATTGTCCAGTCTCCGCTCAAGGAGCACGAGGAGGGTCTCTCCCGTGATGCCCTTTTGCTGATCCGCCTTTTTAAAGACGATTCGGAACTGGTTCTCCAGGAGGCCATAGATCCTTCGGACCTTCTGCTTCTCCCGGAGCTGGGCTCCGTAATGCGAGAGCTTTTTCCGGGACTGACCATGCTGCCCTGGCGCATACCCCCTGCGATCGACAGCACATTTCTCGGTATAGCACCGCTCTCCCTTAAGAAAAAGTTTGAGGTTTTCCCTCCGACACAAACGACAGACCGATTGCGTGTATCTCGCCAATGTGAACCTCCCTTATACCCTCCTCCGTTTTGGAGGACGACATCCGTTGTGAGGAATGGGCGTGACATCTTTAATGAAATGGATCTTGAGGCCAGCCGCTTGAAGGGACCGGAGAGCCGATTCTCTTCCCGCCCCAGGTCCTTTGACATAAACATCGATGGATCGAACGCCATGCTCCATCGCCTTTTTGGCGGCATCCTCCGCAGCCATCTGGGCAGCAAAAGGAGTGCTCTTTCGAGACCCCTTGAAGCCCTGGGTGCCGGCACTGGACCACGTGATCACATTTCCTTCTTTATCGGAAATGGTGATAATGGTGTTGTTGAACGTAGCCTGAATGTGGGCGATGCCTGATAGAATATTCTTTTTGACCTTCTTTTTCTTGACTCCAGGCCCCTTGGCCATAATGCCTCCTTTATCTTACTATTCCTTTTCTTTCTTCTTTCCCATAACGGCCCGTCGCGGACCCTTTCGTGTCCTCGAATTCGTATGCGTTCTCTGTCCCCGGACCGGTAGGGACTTTCGGTGCCTCAGCCCCCGGTAGGACCCAATGTCCATCAACCGTTTGATGTTGGTGGTCACGTCTCGCCTGAGATCTCCCTCGACCTTATACTCCTGCTCGATCTCCTCGCGGAGGTGAATGATCTCGGTCTCGCTCAGCTTGTTAACCTTGGTATCCTTGCTAATCCCTGTTTTTTCAAGAATCTTGTTGGCAGCGGGTCTCCCAATCCCGTAGATATAGGTCAGTGCAATTTCAACCCGTTTATCCCTTGGAAGATCGACGCCTGCAATACGTGCCATGATGCTCTCCTTGTTCGCGCTTAAGGCTTGAAGACCGCTCCGCCTGAGGCAAAAGGCAAAAATTTTCCCTCAAACCTCAAGTCCCGTCCACGGACGGGACGCTCCTCTATCCTTTAGCGTTGATTAGCCTTGTCTCTGTTTGTGTTTGGGGTTTTCGCAGATGACCCGGATCACCCCTTTGCGCTTGACGATCTTACACTTATCACAGATCTTTTTTACAGAAGCCCTAACCTTCACGGTTCCTATTTCTCCCTGAAAATGATCCTTCCCCGGGAGAGGTCGTAAGGAGATAACTCAATCGTCACTTTATCCCCGGGAAGAATCTTGATGAAATGCATCCTCATCTTTCCAGAGATATGGGCCAGCACCTTGTGCCCATTCTCCAGTTCCACTCGAAACATGGCATTGGGAAGGGTCTCTAAAACCCTTCCCTCAACCGTAATTGCCTCCTCTTTTGGCATATCGTCCCCGATAAAGATCAATGACCAATGAACACTGGCCAATGAGCAATCATCATTGTAAAGATGAAATCCGAACTGATAAAATCAAAACGAAACATGAGAGCATTTTTACTCTCGACCCCTTCTCATTTATTTCTGTTTTCATTGATTACTTTGCACTGCTAATTTTTTATTTTGAATTGATTACTGATAATTGATCATTGCCCATTGATTACTTTTAGCTTCGCCTGCCCTTCAGTCGCCCCTTCTTCATCAATCCCTCGTAATGCCGGGTCAGCATATGGGCCTCTATCTGTTGAACCGTGTCCAAGGCCACTCCGACTACAATCAATAGCGCCGTTCCTCCGAAGTAGAAGGGGACATTAAATTTCCTGATGAGAATGGTGGGTAGGACGCAGATGACCGAAACATAGATGGCCCCCCCAAGGGTGATTCGGGTAAGCACCTTATCGATATACTCTGCCGTCTTCTGTCCTGGCCTGATCCCCGGGACGTACCCCCCGAACTTTTTCATATTCTCGGCCACGTCAACAGGATTGAATGTCACCGCCGTGTAGAAATAGCAGAAAAAGATGATAAATCCCACATAAAGCAGATTATATAAAAGGGCTCCTGGACCGAGGCTCTCCAGAATCGTTTGAACCCATGGGTAGGCCTCCAGTGTAGCTTTAGGAACAAAGTTGGCAATGGTCAGGGGAAACATCAGGATCGATGAAGCAAAGATCGGGGGGATGACCCCGGAGGTATTCAGTTTGAGGGGGAGATGGGTGCTTTGCCCCCCATAAACTTTCCTTCCCACAATGCGCTTGGCATACTGGACAGGAAGCCTCCGCTGGCCGGTCTCCACGAAGATAATGACCGCCACCACCAGGACCATCAGAACAATAATAAAAAGGATCGTTATAATGCTGAGTTGCCCTACCCGAAAGAGCTCCAGGGTGCCGGCAATGGCATTCGGCAACCGGGCCACAATCCCTGCGAAGATGATCAGGGAGATCCCGTTTCCGATCCCTCTCTCGGTGATCTGCTCGCCCAACCACATGATGAAGGCCGTCCCCGCGGTCAAGGTAATCACGGTCAGGATTCGAAAGGACCATCCTGGAACCATGACGATCATCTCTCCTGCAGCCCCTCGCATATTCTCCAGTCCCACCGCGATTCCAAACCCCTGAATCATGCTGAGCACTACGGTGCCATAACGGGTGTACTGGACGATCTTTTTACGGCCGATATCCCCCTCCTTCTGAAGCCGGTCGAGATAGGGAATCACGACGGTCAGGAGCTGAAGGATGATCGAAGAGCTGATATAGGGCATGATGCCTAAGGCAAAGACCGAAAGCCTTTCGAGAGCCCCTCCGGAAAACATATCGATCAGGCTGAAGAGCGTCCCTTTGGCCTGGGCAAAGAAGGAAGCCAAGGCATCTCCGTTGATTCCGGGTGTTGGAATGTGAACACCCACCCGATAGGCAGCCAGAAGAGCAAAGGTCCAAAAAATCCTTCTCTTCAGCTCGGGTATCTTGAAGATGTTTTGAGCCCCGGAAATCATGAACCAATAACCTCCACCCTGCCGGAAGCAGCCTCGACCTTTTTGAGAGCAGCCTTGCTGGCTTGATGAACACGAATCGTTAACGGATGTTGGAGCTCTCCATCGGAGAGAAGCTTGACGGCCTCTCCCTTTTTCCGGAGGAGGCCAGATTGGAACAGCAGGTCAGGTTCCACCACAGTATCTTTAGGGAAACGATTGAGGTCTTTGAGGTGGAGGATCGTAAATCGTTTCTTAAAGGGAGAGCGAAACCCCCTTTTGGGAAGGCGGCGTTGCAGGGGCATCTGCCCGCCCTCGAATCCGGCCTTGATCCCTCCTCCAGAGCGGGCTTTTTGACCCTTGGCTCCTTTGCAGGCGGTCTTTCCGTGGCCAGAGCCGATTCCTCGACCCACCCGTTTTTTCTTCTTCGTTGACCCCTCCGGCGGTCTTAGTTCTTCGAGTTTCATCCCTGCTCCCTCTTTTTTATTGCATCACTTCCACTAAGTGGCCCACACGCAGGATCATCCCCCGAATCTCGGGACAATCCGGCACGGTGAGGATTTGAGACAGTCGTTTGAATCCCAGGCCTTTAAGGGTCGCTCGTTGATAGGCCGGCTTTCCACTTGCACTCTTTTTCCATTTGACTCGAATCATCTTCTCCATAACGAAGCCCTCAATTCTCTTCTCCCTTTTGCTGCCTCTTCTCCAACACCTCTTCGGGAACCCTTAATTGGCTGAGCCCGAACAAGGCGGCTTTGATGAGGTTATGAGGATTGGTTGATCCGAGTGATTTGGTCAGAATGTTTTCGATCCCTGCGGATTCTACAATGGCCCTGACCGCAGCTCCGGCGATGACGCCCGTTCCTTCGGAGGCCGGCTTGAGTAATATCCGACTCGCCCCGAACTTTCCCGTGATCTCGAAAGGAATCGTCTTATTAAGGATCGGAACCTTGATCAGATTCCGCTTCGCATGTTCGATTCCTTTGCGGATGGCTTCGGGAACTTCATTGGCCTTTCCCAGTCCGCTTCCCACATGGCCTTTTCCATCTCCCACGACCACCAGGGCGCTGAAACTGAAGCGTCTTCCTCCCTTGACCACCTTGGCCACTCGGTTGATATGAACCACCCGGTCCGTCAATTCTAAAGTACTTGGATCAATCTTCGGCAATGTCCTACCCTCCTAGGTCAGAATCCTAAAAGATGAGCCCCTGGACTCTCGCAGCCTCTGCCAATGCTTTGATGCGGCCATGATAGAGATACCCGTTTCGATCAAAGACCACTTTCTGGATGCCTTTTTCGATACATTTCTTGGCGATCAGCGTTCCCACTTCCTTGGCCGCATTCACATTCCCCGAGGCCTTCAGTTTCCCTCGAAGTTCCGGGCTCAATGTGGAGGCACTGGCCAAGGTCTTTCCCTCGCTATCGACAATCGCTTGGGCATAGATGTGCCCCAGGCTTCGAAAAACATTGATACGGGGCCGTTCGGGCGTTCCCCGAACACGGCTCCTCACCCTGCGCTTCCTTTTCAATCGGCTTGATTCCTTAAGGCTATTCAAAGCTTCTCCTCCCTGCCTGCGTCTGCCTGTCCCCTGCCTGGTAGCAGTCCTGGCGGGCCTCTTAGGCTTTGGTCTTTCCTACCTTCTTACGAATCCGCTCTCCCGAATAACGGATTCCCTTTCCCTTATAGGGTTCCGGGGGTTTAATCGATCGAAGTTTGGCGGCGATGGCGCCGACCTGCTGTCGATCGATTCCCTTGAGGGTGATGAGGGTTTGCTTCTCTACCTCCGCCCGAATGCCTTCAGGAAGGGAGAAAGAAATGGGATGGGAGAATCCCAGGGTCAGTTTGACTACTTTTCCTTCCACATCGGCCCGGAAGCCCACTCCAACGATCTCCAGTTTCTTCTCGAACCCCCGGGTCACGCCCGTGACCATATTGGCGATCAGACTTCGCGTGAGCCCATGAAGAGATCTCGAGGTTCGTTGATCATTCGGACGTTGGACAAGGATGTTACCTCCATCCACAGAGACCGTGATTCCCTGTGGGAGAAGATGGAAAAGATGGCCTTTGGGTCCGGCCACTTCGACCTTCGAAGCATCATAAGAGACCTTCACCTCTTTTGGGACAACAATGGGCATTCTTCCAATTCGAGACATAAGTTACCTCAATCTGAAAATCCGAAATCCGAATATCGAAATCCGAAACAAATTCAAAAATCAAATTTCCAAAATCTTAGTTTGCCGTTTTGAATTTCGGTCATTTGGATTTGTTTCGTATTTCGGATTTCGTGCTTCGAACTTAAAGCTCCTCCACTTACCATACATAGCACAAGATTTCCCCGCCCAAATTGGCCTTCCGGGCGGATTTATCCGCGAGGACACCTTTCGGGGTCGAGAGGATCGCGAGGCCCAGTCCCCCCATAACGGCGGGGATGCGATCACTCTTCGAATACATCCTCCGGCCCGGCTTGCTGACTCTCCGGATGTGAATAATCCCCTTTCGGTTCTCATCATACTTGAGGAAGATACGGATCATTTCGTGTTTTTGATCATCCGTAACCCCTTTATAGTTCTTAATGAACCCTTCTTCTTTCAGAATCTTGGCGACCTCTCGCTTCAATTTTGAAGAAGGGACGTCCACCTTTTCGAATTTCGCTTTAGATCCGTTCCGAATTCGAGTGAACATATCGGCCAAAGGATCGGTCATGGACATACGAACCCCCGTGTTCTATCACCAACTGGATTTGATCACCCCCGGGATCTCCCCCCGAGAGGCATACTTTCTCAGACAAAGACGGCACATGTCAAACTTACGATAATACGCCCTCGGCCTTCCGCAGAGAGAACACCGATGGTACTGCCGCACCTTAAACTTCTGTGGCCGTTTTGCCTTAATTATCAAGGATAGCTTTGCCAATGTCTTCCTCCTGGAAAACTACAATAATCAAATCCCAAGTTCCAAATTCCAAATAAATTCCAATGATCCAATTTTCCAATGCCCCAAACCCATCTCCTCTAATCTCCGTTTCAAAATTTCGGTCATTGGATTTTGGTGATTATTTGGTTATTGGCCTGCCTGCGCGAAGCCGCTTCGGCGAAGGCAGGCGCTTGGAATTTGGTGCTTCTAATTTCTGAAGGGCATTCCCAATACCCGGAGCAATTCCTTTCCTTCATCATCCGTCTTCGCCGTTGTCACAATGACAATATTCATCCCCTTAATCTTGTCAATCTTGTCATAGTGGATTTCAGGAAAGATGAGCTGCTCTCGAATCCCGAGGGCATAGTTCCCTCTCCCATCAAAAGACTTTCCAGAGATCCCCTTGAAATCCCTCACCCTCGGAAGAGACGCATTGACCAAGCGGTTAAAGAATTCGTTCATTCTCTCTTTTCGAAGCGTCACCATACACCCAATGGGAACCCCCTTTCGGAGTTTAAATTGGGCAATCGATTTCTTAGCCTTGGTGATGACCGGTTTTTGGCCGGTGATGCTCGTCATCTCTTGGACCGCGGAATCGAGGATCTTGATATTCTGGATGGCTTCGCCTAATCCCATATTGATGACAATCTTCTCCAGACGGGGAACCTGCATCACATTCTTGTAGTCAAATCGCTTCATGAGAGCGGGGATAACTTTCTGCTGGTAGATCTCTTTGAAGTTCGCCATACATCACCTATTTGTCAAGAATTTCTCCGCATTTTCGGCAGTACCGTGCCTTCTTGCTCCCCTCCACGACCCGGTGTCCGATTCGGACCGGCTTGTTGCACTTTTCGCAGAGGAGCATCACATTGGAGATATGGAGCGGTGCCTCCTTTTCCAGAATCCCGCCTTGTCGCTGTTTGCCATGGGGACGGGCATGCCGTTTGACGAAATTGATCTTCTCGACGATCACCTTCTCCTTTTCCGGCAGGACCTTCAGGATCCGGCCGCTCTTCCCCCTCTCTTTGCCATTAATAACCATGACCAAATCATTCTTTTTGATGTGGAATTTCTGAACAATCATCTTCAATGCCTTCCTTCTCAGAGAACCTCTGGAGCCAACGAGACGATCTTCATAAACCGTTTGGCTCGAAGCTCTCTTGCCACAGGACCGAAGATTCGGGTCCCGATCGGTTCTCCCTGTGGGTTAATGAGAACCGCCGAGTTATCATCAAATTTGATATAAGAGCCATCCGGACGCTTCACCTCTTTCCTCGTCCGAACAATCACCGCCCGAGCCACGTCCCCCTTTTTAATCTTCGAATTGGGCAGGGCGTCCTTGACCGAAACGACGATGATGTCCCCGAGGGTCGCATACTTCCGTTTGGTCCCCCCGAGGACTTTGATGCATCCCAATTTTTTTGCTCCAGAATTATCAGCCACTTCGAGAATAGTACGCATCTGAATCATAACTGACTCCGGGATGGAAAGTGGATCGGGAAGCGTGGGGGGAAATGGATCGGGTACACCCTCCCACAGTCTGCCTTCCACTTTCTAAATTAAGCGGCCCGCTCAAGGATTTCCTTGACACGCCAACGTTTCTCTTTGCTGAGCGGTCGGGTCTCGATCAGCAGAATCTTATCGCCCACATGGCACTCGTTCTTTTCATCATGGGCCTTGACCTTGGTTCTTTTCCGTATGTATTTCTTATAGACGGGATGAAGGACCAGACGATTGACCATCACCACGATGGTCTTTTCCATCTTGTCGCTGGAAACCACACCCGTTAATGTCTTTTGCTTTCCTCGCTCTCCCATAGGCTCTATTTCCCTTTATTGAGACCCTTCTCTCGGAGGATCGTTTTTAACCTTGCGATATCCCGCCTCACCTGAGGAACCCGCATGACATTCTCCAACTGCCCTGTCGCCTGTTGAAAACGGAGATTGAAGAGCTCTTCACTGAGCCCCTTCTCTTTTTCAAATAATTCCCCTTCATTGAGAAGACGAAGATCCTTGGCTTTCATTTTCATAGGTGGTCCTCCCTCATGATAAACTTCGTCGGGACAGACAACTTATGAGAGGCCAGCCGAAAGGCTTCCCTAGCGCTCTCTTCCGGGATGCCCTCCATCTCGTAGAGGATCAAGCCTGGCCGGATGACGGCCACCCAGTCCTCTGGCGGCCCCTTTCCCTTTCCCATCCGGGTTTCCGCAGGCTTTTTCGTAATGGGTTTGTCCGGGAAGATACGGATCCAGATCCGGCCGGTCCGCTTGATGAATCGGGTCATGGCAATTCGAGCGGCCTCAATCTGCCGGGTCGTCATCCAACCGCAGGAGGTGGCCTGAAGCCCGAAGTCCCCAAAATTGAGGGTATTGCCACGGGAAGCCATCCCTCTCATCTTTCCCTTCATCTGCTTTCGATATTTTGTCTTGCTCGGCATCAACATGGTCGTTTTCCTCTTTCCCGATTAGGCCGCTAGGTCTTCCCCCTCCTTGGTCGGGAAAACCTCTCCCTTAAAGATCCAGACCTTCACGCCAATGATCCCGTAGGTCGTCTTTGCCTCAGCCAAGCCGTAATCGATATTGGCGCGAAGGGTATGCAGTGGCACGCGGCCTTCCCGATACCATTCCCGACGGGCCATCTCAGTGCCCCCCAGTCTCCCTCCACAGGAGATTTTGATTCCCTTGGCTCCCAGCTTGAGGGCCGAGCCGACGGCCTTCTTCATGACCCTTCGAAATCCAACACGTCTCTCGAGCTGAAGCGCAACATTTTCGGCCACCAATTGGGCATTCACCTCCGCCCGCTTCACCTCTTGGATATTGATGAAGATCTCCTTGTGGGTCATCTTCTGGAGTTCCTTTTTCAGATTCTCCACTTCGACACCCTTTTTTCCGATGATAATGCCAGGACGAGCCGTGTAAATCGTTACCTTCGCCTTTTTGGCCTTGCTTGCTGCCCGTTCAATTTCGATCTTTGCAACGCCGGCGTGATAGAGCTTTTTCTTGAGATACTCCCGGATTCGGATGTCCTCGATGAGGAGCTGTGGATAATCCTTCTCCGCGTACCATCGGGAATCCCAAGACTTAATAAACCCCAATCGAAAACCAATTGGATGCACTTTCTGTCCCAAGGTCTTTCCTCCCTTATCGCTCGTCTAAGACGATGGTGATATGGCTCGTTCTTTTCCGGATCGTGGTGGCCCGGCCCAGGGCTCTCGGCATAAAGCGCTTCATCGTCGGACCCTGATCCACCATAATGGTCTTCACATAGAGGCGATCGACATCGACCTTTTTTTGATCCGCATTCGCAATGGCGGATCTTAACAGTTTAATGATGATCCTTGCCGCTGCTTTCGGTGTAAAGGTTAGGATGCTTACGGCCTCCTCTGACCTCTTGCCTCGGATTAAATCAGCGACAAGCCTTGCCTTCCTCGGTGCTATCCTTGTAAATCTTAATTTTGCCTTCACTTCCATTTCTGCCTCAGCCTTAGGGGGTCGCCTTTCCCTTCACTTTTGTTTTCCGGTCTCCTGAATGGCCATGGAAGGTGCGGGTGGGAGAGAATTCCCCCAATTTGTGTCCCACCATTTCCTCCGTGACAAAAACCGGGATAAACTTCTTGCCATTGTGGACTGCAAAGGTCAATCCCACCATATCGGGAATGACGGTGGAGCGCCTTGACCAGGTTTTGATCACCTTTCCCTCTCTTGTCCTTCGGGCCTCCTCGACCTTTTTCACCAGATGAAGGTCTATGAAAGGTCCCTTCTTGATTGATCGGGCCATCAACCTCTCCTCTTCAGTATATATTTATCCGTACCCTTATTTTTCCGGGTCTTCTTTTCCAGCACACCCCATGGGGTACAGGGGTGTCTTCCTCCAGAGCTTTTTCCCTCACCACCGCCCAAGGGGTGATCAACGGGGTTCATGGCCACTCCCCGAACCACTGGTTTCCATCCCAGCCAGCGCTGTCTTCCGGCCTTTCCCAGGGAGATTTTTTCATGCATGATGTTGCCCACCTGGCCGATGGTGGCATAGCAATCCTGCAGCACCATTCGAACTTCGCCGGAGGGAAGCTTGATCTGGGCATATTTCCCTTCCTTCGCCATCAATTGGCCTGAGCCTCCGGCGCTTCGGACGATCTGACCTCCCTTTCCTACTTTCAGTTCGATGTTATGGATCAACGTACCCGTAGGAATATTTCGAAGGGGAAGGGAATTTCCAGGTTTGATGTCAGCCGTGGGACTTGCAATGACCTGATCTCCAACCTTTAACTGTTCCGGAGCCAGAATATACCGTTTTTCCCCATCCCGATAATGAAGCAAGGCGATCCTTGCCGACCGATTTGGATCATATTCAATGGATGCGACCTTAGCCGGGATCTCTCGCTTATCCCGCTTAAAGTCGATCACCCGATACATCTTTTTGTTCCCCCCTCCCCGATGATAAGCCGTGATCCTTCCGTAACAGTTTCTCCCTCCAGACTTTCGGAGGGGCTGCAAGAGGCTCTTCTCCGGCCTGAGGGCGGTGATCTCTTCAAACGTAGAGACCGTTTGGAAGCGTTTCCCAGGGGAGGTGGGTCTAAATTTTTTGATAGCCATCTGTCAACTCCGTCAATTTCTAAATTCGAAATCCTAATCTCGAAACAAATTCCAAATGACCAAAATTCCAAACTTAAAACAAAACCTTTTTTATTTGAACATTTGAGATTCGAATTTTGAACATTGTTTAGGATTTCGTGCTTCGGATTTAGAATTTCTGTTTTTAGGCTCCTTCAAAGAAATCGATCCGGTTCCCTTCCTTCAAGGTAACGATCGCCTTCTTCCAATCCGGCCTTTTCCCGTATTTTCTTCCCACTCGTTTGATCTTCCCCAAAATATTGGAGGTCCGAACGTCAACCACTTTCACCTTAAAGAGGTGTTCAACGGCAGACTGAATTTCGATCTTGTTTGCCTTCCGGTCCACCTCAAAGGCATATTGATTGTTCGATTCCTTCTGCTGGGTGCTCTTCTCAGTGACCAAAGGTCTTCGGACGATTCTCTGGGTTTCTTTCATAGGAGCACCCCTTGAAGCCGAGCAGCGGCTTGACGAAGTAAGATCAAGTAGTCATGGTTCAGAACATCAAAAACATTTAAACCCTCTTGGCGAAGGACCTTTACGTTTGGAAGATTCTTGGCAGACCGCTCCAGAAAGGCCCTTTTCTCATCCGTGACGATGAGGACGTTCTCCACTTGAAATCGTTTCAGGATCTCGAGCACCTGCCGAGTTTTGAATCCCTGGAGAGGAAAATCGTCGAGAAGAATCAGCTTTCCTTCCTTATGCTTCAGGGTCAGGGCCCCTCGGAGGGCCGCTCGTCTCATCTTTTCGGGGAGAGAAAAGGTATAATCCCTTGGCATAGGACCAAAGATCGTCCCGCCTCCTCGCCACAGGGGAGAACGCCGGGACCCTGCCCGTGCTCGGCCTGTTCCTTTTTGCTTCCAGGGTTTTGCTCCCCCGCCCCGGACGAGGGTCCTATTCTTGGTTGCAGCCGTTCCTCTCCGCCGAGAGGCCAAACTCTTTCGCACGGCATCGTAGAGAAGGGAGGGATGGACCTTTGCATCGAAGACCCGGTCATCCACTTCCATATCGCTTATTTTTTGATTTTCAATGTCATAAACAGCTAACGTGGCCATTTTATTTACTCTCTTTAAGTCTAGGAGGCAGTCTCTTTCTTAACCGCCCTTCGTATGATAACCCATCCCTTAGGGCTTCCAGGGACTCCGCCCCTGAGGAGAATGAGGTTCTGATCCTCTTTGATATCCATCACTTTGATATTCAGAACCGTGATCCTACGGTTTCCATGGTGGCCGGGCATCTTCATATCCTTGAAGACATGGGCAGGATACGAATTGGCTCCAACCGACCCTCCGTGACGGAAATATTCATGGGTCCCGCGGGAAGCGTTGAACCCATGGAATTTGTGGCGTTTGATAACCCCCGCAAATCCCCTTCCCTTGCTGATGCCAATCACATCCACGAATTCCCCGGGTTGAAAGAGATTGAGGGTTACCTCTTGACCGGGTTCATATTCCTCAACACTGTCCATGCGGAATTCCTTGATAAAGCGACAAGGTTCTGCATTGGCTTTCTTGAAATGTCCGGAGATGGGTTTATTGACCCTTTTGCTGCTCTTTGGAAGGAAGCCGAGCTGAAGGGCATTATAACCATCTTTTTCCTGGGTCTTTTTCTGGATCACCTTACAGGGCCCGGCTTCAATAACCGTCACCGGTATGACCGAACCATCCTCAAGAAAGAGTTGGGTCATCCCTAATTTTCTCCCGATGATTCCCAGACTCCTTTTCATTGCCTCTCATCCCCCTTCAGTTTAATCTCGACATCGATCCCTGCCGCTAGATCGAGCTTCATCAACGCGTCGACCGTTTGTTGTGTGGGTTCCAGGATATCGAGAAGACGCTTGTGAGTTCGGATTTCAAACTGCTCCCTCGATTTCTTGTCCACATGAGGAGACCGTAAAACACAGTACTTGTTGATTTTAGTAGGAAGAGGGATGGGACCTGCCATACTTGCACCCGTCCGTCGGACCGTATCAACGATTTCCATCACCGACTTATCCAGAAGTCGATGGTCATAAGATTTTAAGCAAACTCTGATCTTCTGAGTGGTCATGTTTTACCCCTTCCTATTCGATGACCTCACTGATGACCCCGGCACCCACCGTCCGACCCCCCTCCCGGATCGCAAACCGCAACTCCTTCTCCATCGCGATCGGCGTGA
>Ga0315295_10002645_pt1 | contig 15131 bp, 16 predicted proteins | sample YL17G14_0_MG_FD_204453 | JGI IMG/M metagenome (GOLD analysis project Ga0315295, IMG submission 204453) | Sediment microbial communities from Yellowstone Lake, YNP, Wyoming, USA - YL17G14_0 | ecosystem: Environmental > Aquatic > Freshwater > Lake > Sediment | place: USA: Wyoming | collected...
GAAAAACAGTTAAAAATAGGGTAGATAGAGTAGAATACCTAAAAGACAGTGTACCAGAAATATTGGGCTACACAGATCATTTCTATAAATATTCCTATGCAAAAGGATCCCTTTTAGCAGATGTTGCAAATATAAAAATTTTCAAGGAATTTTTAAAATGGGCCCAGAATAGGCTGTGGAAAAAAGTAAATGATCCCGAATTTTATTCCAGAGCTCTATCTTTTTATAAAACTAAAACACATAATAGACTCATAAAGTTTCTTGATTCTAATAAAATAATAGATGGCATGAGTCTTATAAATGGTTTAGAAGTACCAGGGGCCTTAAAAATGTTAGAAGATCTTAATTGGGACTGGCTATGTAATTCTAAGCCATGTACCTTTCATGGAGATTTCATTCTAGATAATATCATAAAAACAGAAGATGGCTATAAATTATTGGACTGGAGACAGGATTTTGGAGATTCTTTAATAAGTGGAGATATGTACTATGATTTAGGGAAGCTAAATCATAATCTAACTATTAATCATGATATGATTCATAAAAATCTATTTGAAATAAGCATATCCAGTAAGGAAATTTCCTGTAGCATCCATTTAAAATATATCCTGTATGAATGCCGGGAAGTTCTTCATGATTTTATAAATAGAAACGGCTATGATCTCAAAAAGGTAAAAGTTATGACAGCCTTAATATGGCTGAATATGTCTCCGCTTCATCATTATCCATTTAATATCTTTCTCTACTATTTTGGACGATATAATCTTTTTAAAGAACTTTTTTATGCCTAAAGACATTTTACCCAAACTGTTTTTAGGCCCAATGAGTAAAAATGTCATAAAAGCAGTTTGCTCTTACAATAAAAAATTTAATCTACCCTTAGGATTTGTAGCATCCCGCCGTCAGGTAGATTACCATCATGGTTATGTCAATGGCTTTGATACTAGGGCATTTCATAACTATGTTAAAGAACTAAACCCTGAAATCATACTTGAACGAGACCATGCTGGACCTTTACAAGGCCATGATGAAGATGATGGCTTTACCTCTTTAACATCTGATTGTAAATATTTTAGCATCATTCATATAGACGTATGGAAAAAATACAAAAATTTAGAAGAATCTGCGTTAGAGACTGTGGCTGCCATTAAATTCTGTGATAATATAAACAATTGTCTTTATGAGGTAGGGACGGAGCAAGATATAAGGCCATACACTTCCAAAGAACTTGATCTATATCTCACTATATTGAAAACGGAATTAAAAGAGATCTTTAATAAAATTATTTTCACGGTTATTCAATCTGGGACATCCTTAAGAGGACATGGTAATTTAGGAATTTTTAACAAGTTTAAGCTCATTGAAATGATTGATGTCTGTAAGAAATTTGGGATCCGTTCTAAAGAGCATAATGGGGATTATTTAAGCTCCAATCTTATTAAAGAGAAATATTCTTTAGGATTGGATGCTATTAATATAGCTCCTGAATTAGGGCGCCTTGAAACTTTGGTTATTTTAGATCTTTTTAATAAAGAAAGATTTGAATCTTTCTTTGATTTATGTCTGAGATCAAATAAATGGAAGAGATGGCTAGGTGAAAATTTTGACTGCATGAATAATAAAAAAGAATTGATTGAAATTTGTGGCCATTATGTGTTTTCAACGCCGGAATTTAAAATAATGACAAGAGATTTAGAATACATCATATGGAAAGAGACAGAAGATAAAATTCACACATTTATAAATGGGGTCATATGAAATTATTTAAAGAAAAAAATATGATTCGAGGTTGGTTTATAGGAGATTTTATACCCTCCGTATTTAAAACAGACGCTTGCGAAGTAGCCTTAAAAAGATATAAAATTGATTTCTATGAATCTCCTCACTATCATAAAATTGTTACTGAGATAACACTCATCATCAAGGGCAGTGTAAAAATGAATGGTATTGAATATTGTGAGGGTGATATCATACAAATAGACCCTGGAGAAAGTACAGATTTTAAAGCTCTATCTGATGTAATACTTCTAGCAGTTAAGATACCCGGAATTAGAAATGATAAATATGTCCCTTAATTTAAAGTCTCTTTAAAATATAGAATAATATCAGAGCATATTCCATATATATAAGAAGGGATCTTTTCAGTTTTATCTAAAGAAACTATAATGGATCTAAAACAAAATTGTTGAATATTTGGATAAGTCCAAATAAAATTTTTAGAGGTTAGAGTAAAATCATCCTTTATATGGAAAAAAGCATTAAAATTCTGATTACATGAATAATTTAATGCTCTTAAGTCCTTACAATGTATCCATAGCGATTCCTGAAAATCCTTAATAAAATTGACATCAATTTTATACTTTGGTTTGTCATGACCAAGATATAAATCTTGGTCATACCATAAATCAATTTCAGCATCAAACCCCATTTCAATAGCTTCTTGAATATATAAAGGGTCATTTTCTCTGTCTATAATCCTTCCATTTATATTACCGCGATGTGCTATGAATTTCATATCAATTTATTATTATCTAGAAAATATTGCAAATCTTCTGGAGTTCCCAGCCCCCACATCTCTTCAACATGATAATTTTTTATTTTTTTCTTATCCTCAATGGCTTCATTATATACGGGAGCTACATAAAACTCATTATTTACTCTCAAATTTTTCTGAACCATTTGCTCAGCATATCTTACAAACTCTTGACCCCTTTTCCAATAATAAATACCTACCGTAGCCATGTTTGAAATAGGTATTTTTTCCTTCACTTCTATAACATTCCCATCAGAATTTAATTTAACAAAGGAGCATTTTGGATGTGTACTTTTAAAAGTGAGAATAACCCCATCAATCATTTTATCCTTAACAAAATATAAAAAATCTGAACTATCCCAATTTAGCCACTGGTCTGAATTTACAATCAAAAGTTCTTTATCATTGTTTATCAAATCCTTAGCTATAAGCGCCGTACAAGCAGCTCCCTCAGTTACTCCATCTATCTGAATTATTCTACATCCAGGTGTTATCTGTTCCAATAAATGCCCTAAGTCATATTTTTCATAATGAGCTTTTTGTACCATATAAATATAATTAGCTTCAATAGCAATATTTTCAATAACTATCTGAATCATAGGCTTATTTTTTATATTAATAAGGGGCTTGGGAAGATGATATCCAGCTTGTTCAAACCTTTTCCCAGCCCCAGCCATTGGAACGATAATATTAAGGGAATTTGATCTCACTCTTTTTACACTCAGGTTATTTTCCATATCATCTCTATCTGATTATTTCTTGAATTTCTTCTTGTTTCCTTGTAGCAAAATAATTACAGTATACTCCATGATCGGAAAAATTAGGAATAATCTTTAATCCATTGGGAACTATTATAAAAGAGTTAAATCCTGAAATCGATAAGAAATCAATTGCCTCTTTAAGATGGAAGCCCCCTTCAATCCAAGTATGACCATATTCAAATTGAATGTGATTAATTTTATTCAGAGAACCTATTGCCCCCTTAAGAACACTAAATTCCCATCCCTCAGTATCTATTTTTAAAAAATCTATATGTTTTACCTCATGGGTTTGGATATAATCATCCAAAGTAATAGTCTCAATCAACATATCTGAATGAGCTGTACCACTCCTATTAACAAAGGACATCCCATTTTCGAAATAAAAGGGATAACTTTTTTTAGCGTCTCCTAAAGCAATACAATTTGCTATAATATTAGGCCTATCTTTTATTTTCTCTTCTAATTGCTTAAAAATGGGAACATAGGGTTCAAATAAATGGTATGTTATAGTATTATTCATTATATAATACGGATATACCCCTGCTCCTACATCAAATATAATTTTGCATTTATTTTCTAAAAAATTATATAAATATTTCTCCCCGTTCGAATTCTCATCTCCATTTCCATACATATTAGCCTCCAATCAGTTAAGTTTATTCCAAGACTCTCTTCGCTCTAAAAAATCCCAAATCATCTCATTTTTTGTTAGTTCATCAAACTTAGGCTTTAAAACATCTTTCATAAGTTTCTGGCCTTCTTCCGACCCGGACTCAACAATCTTAATCATATCGTAATATTGTTCTGGAAGTTTAAAATAAAGTTGAAAAGTATTAAATAAGCCTCTAAGTTCTTCTTTAGATATTTGGGGCATATTTAAACGAGATTCAGTCCTATATATATTCTCTTCCTCATCTTCTCTAGAAGGATCAAAAAGTCTCTCTTTAAGACATAGATCTAAAAGAGCGGATCCCCTATAAGGGTGAAAATAGGTTAAAGTAGCACTGTTTGGCCCAGCCTTCTTATTAAGCTCAATAGTCTTCATGATATCCTCTCGTGTTTCATGAGGCATGCCTATCATGTTAAAAGACGAACTTCTTATCCCATTATCTTTGGCAAATTTAAAGACTTTGATAATTTGATCATCTGTGTAAGTTCTACCAAGAATTTCAGACCTTATCTCATAACTCCCCGATTCTAAACCAACACAAATATTAACACACCCAGCATCAACAACCTGTTTTAAAGGCTCCTCTCGAATAAGTAACGGATGAAGATTTATTGAAAAAGGGACATCAACCTGTTCTCTATATAGAGTACAAAACTCAAACAGGATTTCTGGTTTATGAAGAGGAAATATATCATCTACGAAAAACAAAAAATTGAGATTAAAATCTTCTTTAAATTTTTTCAATTCTCCAACAAATATTTTTGGGTCCTTTATTCTATAAAAAGACCCTTTTCCTTTATAAATATTCACAAAAGCCGAATTTGCACAATACTTACAATGATAAGCACAACCCCGAGTCCACATTACCGTGCCCATCCTATATACCTTACCTCCTAAAGGGCGCATAAAATGGCGATAATCAAAAATACTCATATCAGGAGCAAGAATTTCATTCAGATCTTGAAGATCCCTGATAGGATTCCTATAAATGGTATCACCTTTTTTTATCCATATATTGGCTATATGTGTGATATCCTCATGGGTATCCAATTTATTGCATAATTCAGGAAAAGCTTCTTCAGCTTCTCCAATACATAGCATATCAACACATTTTTCTTTAATGACCTCATCAGGAGCTACTGTGGGCGTGGCCCCTCCAACAATAGTCTTAATATTTGGATAATATTTTTTTACAAAGCCCAAAAATTCTAATCCAAATTGATAATTTGGATCGGCCGCACTCATTCCTATTAAATCTGGCCTAAATGATTCTATCTCTTTCCTAAATTCCTCAAAAACATCAGTTTCTTTCCCAATTAGCCCATATTGATTCAAATCAGGATTTTTAACCTGAAGGGATGCCTCTCTTAATTTATCATCACTCTGAACATCACTACATTTATAAAAGGTCGTATCAAATACTTTTACTTCATGACTGTTCCTTTTTAAATGTGCCACTAAATAACAAATTCCCAAGGGAACCCGAGTAACCATTATCTTATTTGGATATACTATAAGAATTTTCATTTAAATGTGGCCCCTATCATATAAAAGTTCCAGCCCGAATAGCTTCTTTAAATCTAAACCTCAATCCCTCATCAATATTGAAATTCATTTCTGGCTTTGACCAAGCCCCATAATCAGGCCTCGGAAGATATACCTCTGATGCTTCTGATAACCACCCAGCCCACCAACTATAGGTGCTCATTGATGTCACAATCCTATTAAACCTGGTCATAAAAGTATAATCCTGTAAAGTGTTATAATCAGTGATAATAGGATCAAACTTCTTAAAATGAGTAAGAAAAGGATCTGTCCTGACATCTGTACATATATACATTCTTTTAAACGGCATTGAACTTAAAATGCTGTCATACCATTCAAAACTCAACAGATCTGGGCTCATCATTATAGATTGCCCATTAATCTCATAGGGAACCCTGAAATCAAGCTGATCCTGTGTCCTCCTTACATGTACTACCACGTCCTCAGGATCAATCCTGGGGCTAAAGACAGGGTCTATTCGGAACCATTTCTTGATCCTATCCTTATGATCTCTATAATATTCATATCTCTGAAACCATCCGTTAATACCATATCCTAAGGACCCCTTATTATTCCTAATAAAATTAAGATCCAGGATATTGCCCTGAAAGACATATAAAGGATTAACAATTCTACGCCCTGGAACAGCCTCATAGGTCCCAATAAACCCTGGAAGGGGATCTGAAATCAATTCATATCCCAATTCCTCAGCCAGAATACGCCCTATGGCATATTCAAATAGCTGATTACCAAGCCGACCATTCCATTGTACAATTATCATTTTAGCCTACACCTTATACAAAGATGCCATCCAATTTTTGATTCTAACCATCTAAAAACTTTTTCAGGCATCAATCTGAAATACCAAACCTTTTTATATTCATATCTCTTGTAAGATTCTATTTCATAAGGAAATATGTGATCCACCTTACATTCCAATATCTCAAAACCCTTTAAAAGATCCCGGACAGATTTCTTAGTATATGTATACGTGATAGGACATCCGGTCTGAGCCTCAGAATATTTAGCAATCAATTCATCTAACTTCCAAAACTGACCCTTTCCATACTTCAATAATATCCAGAGAACCTTCCAAGACCATTTATGATAGACCATCAATCTGAACTCAGATGTAGGATCCATGTATTTCTTAACCTGTTCAATAATCTTTTCTGGATGAGGGCTATGATGAATAACTCCAAAGCTATAAATCAAATCATATATAGACACGGGTATGACTTTTGAAAGTTCCTCAGCATCACCGTGATAAAAATTAGCATGGCCTAAGACATGATATCCATAGGCCATTAAACGCCATTTTGTTAGCTCAAGAGATCTTTCTGATATATCTATGGCTGAAACATAGGCCCCCTTCTCAATGAAGGATATTGTATCTGTTCCTATGCCACACCCAATTTCTAAAACATGCTTACGGCCCCATTTATAAAAATCGGCAAATTCCAATATATGTGGCTCCACAAGGTATTTTCTGAGTCTTACCTCTTCATAATACTCTTTCGTTCCTACTTCTTTATTAGAATGCCTGATATTACAAGGCCGTTCATTCCAATAATTTTGTACCTGTTTAATATCGAACATCTTCTATTCCTTCATACAATGCATAATATACCAATGAATATTATATTCTTCAGGATGTACCACAGGACCATATGTATTTACAAAAACCCCACCATAATCCTCAACGGTGTCTGTCATTTCTTCCAATGAGTAAAATCTTAGCCATTCTTTCTCAAAAAAATCTTCTAAGGCCTTTGAAGGTTCCCCTGGAAAATATGAAAACTGGAAAGAAAAAAAGCCTCCAGGTCTGAGGCATCGCAAAGAACAGGAAATCAAATATTTGACCATATCCTCATAACAATGCTGAATTACAAGATGACTTAGAATGAGATCCTGACTGTCCACAGGTTCTCTGATAAAGTCCTCTGTTAAAACAGTCTTACAAGATAGATTCTCAAAAGCTTCCGGGACAATATCCACAACAGTAACATCATGCTTTTTAGAGAGAAATCTTGGAGAATCGCCTGATCCGGCTCCAATCTCCAAAATATTGAGCCTTTTATCTCCATTTATAAGATCATCAACATGATGCAACTGATAAACCTTTTCAGGATTGGATTCTGTAAGCCAATGCCTGTTTTTAGTTTTATGAACCATGTTCCAATGTGCTATTATATTCGTCATAGTTCAATATTTGGCCAATGCTGAATTCTTGGTGTCCCGTATTTTGTCTCAAAAGGATGCCATAATTTCTGATTATACATAGACGAAGGGGCCTCTTTAGGTTTTGTACCTTCCTGACGTTGTATATGACCATAGCCATGTTCACAATGCAATATAGGAACCGCCTGAGAACAATTAAACCTTTTAGGCATATTAAGCTGACCAAAAAGATGTAACCAATTATCCCAACAAAATCGACCCAATATAAAATCTGGCATTTCCTTGGAAATACGTCTCATAATAAATTTAGATGTAATCAATATATCCGAGCTGGTCGAATGGTCATAAGAGACCTTTTTCTCTTGCTGAACCTTTTTATAGGTCTCTGGAGAATTCACGACATAGTTAAGAATGATATTATTTCGAGATCCAACCAGATAAATATCATATCCATATTTAGCAATTATTTTAGAAAGGGAATCCGAAAAACTATCTGTAATAATGATGTCAGAATTAATAAAAGCAACCAACTGTGTATCAATAAGAGGAAGACATTTGGATATCAAATCAGGCATTATCGGAGATTGATTAGGAAAGCCTAATTCCCGGGCACGTTTTACCCCCTCTACAAAAGTGACATTAAAGGGTGTTCCAGCATCCTTTAATCCAACCTCATTTAAAGGGGCTATTGTTTTTATACCATGGGCCTGCCATGAATAAAGGGCACTCCTCTGAATAGTATCAAAAGGGCCTTTAAATTTATGAAAAGCCGTGATAAAAGATATATCAGCCATAAACTATATTCATATCTGTTGAGCCTTCATCGTTGACCCAATAAAATCATTAATAAAGGATTTGTATCCATAAACGTCGTAGTCATTTTCTCTTTAAATCCAATATCATTAAAACTATCAAATATATGTTTTTCAAATTCCTGTGGAGTGATGCTTACCCACTTATTAAGAGTTAAAAAAGGTTTCTCTAAATTCCCATAGCATGAAGATATTTTTATAAAACTCCTTCTATGCAACAAGTCTATCATATCATAAAACTGCAGAGGGAATTTATCCTCAAATAGATAATATCGAGAAAAATATGGATCAAATAAAAAGGGCATTCCGAGATAATCCACTATGACTACCATATGCGTAAAACCGTCTATTGTCTTATTCTTTATTCCATAGTCATAGCAATAAGAAGGAATATTGTATTCTTTCAATAGATACATTAAAAAATGGGCATTAAGACGACACCATCCTCCAATAGTCTTACTTTTGAAGCCCTTATATAAATTTTGGATATTATCAGAGGAAACATCTCCAGAAAAAGGCTGTATAGTATAAGGTATCAAGGAAAAAACAAAGTCATTGATTCTTATTAATCTTTCAAAAGAATCAATGACTGTTATATCTTTTAATTCCTCAATAAAAGGAAAAGGATGGCTCATAAAAACTTTCTATCAAATTGGACTTTTATAGAATTAAAGGCATTGATCCAATCAGGGTCATAAATTTGACCCCCAAAATTATTGAAAAAATCTTTTATATATGAAAAATAATAATCAGACCTTTTAGCATATTCGATGTAATTGATAATAAATTTTGGAATTTCTCTTTGCCCTGATTTAATTAATTTAAATAGATATTTACACACGCCATAGATCATAAACATGGCCGTTGATCCATTGATTTCTTGATCGAAAGCCTTAAAATTTTCTTCCGGAAAATCCCTGGAATCCCAGAAATGATAATGGCCATATTTTAAATTTCCCGCAGGATTCATAGCATCCATACAAAAGGTATGCTTATTCATATAAAGAGATAAGAAAGGATATCGCATAAAATCAAAAATAGGCTGCCCTAATCCTGGCCAGTTTTTACCAAAATGATTCCATAATATTTTTTCCGGAACAAAGTTCAGGACTTCTTTTCTCTTATAAACCGTAAAAGGCGTCGTAGGGAAATCCTTTATCCAATTCCAATCCTGAAATAAAGATATCAGATAGATCTCCGGAGAAGATATCAATTTATTGTAAGAATCAATCCATAGCCGTTCATCCAAACAGAAAAAATCAGAATCTACTATAAAAACTATGTCTGTTTCAGCTTGTCTTAATAACTCAAAGCATCTCTCCCCATGAGGCGTTTTATGACATGCCTTCATCCCTATATTCATGCCCAAGGCATCATAATTAACGCTTTGAACTAACGGCTTTTCTGCATCCTTACAATACCAACCATCAATACCTATTATGGCATCCTGAAGAAATGGTATCCTTTTGACAATATTACAGCAATGATACAAATAATCCAGGTCTTTGGTGTGAGAAATGTATAGGGTAAAAGGACTATTCATTGATATTCGCCTTTACCACGCTGATTAGGCTTATCAACGATATAGACTATTTCATCAATCCAATAAATCTTATCCATTCCGATTATATTTGATAATTCCTTTATGTATCTAAAATCTGACCCTGATTCGCCATGCCATTCAGCCATACGGGCTATCTCTATAGGAACCACAAAACAAGGAGTCCCTATATGACATACCTCAATACTTTTTCCAAAATAAGGTGCCCCAGGAATAATTGTATTTGGATTTTTCATTTTAAAGATACTGATTGTATCTTTTTTAATGTTTTCTGCTATTATTTCAAGGACCCTATCATGAGGAAGATAATCATCATCATCTACACCCCATATAAAGCCTTTTATAACATCAGAAATCATATAATTAAAATAGGAATCAGCCGGATAGGACATAGACGGATTTTTTTCAATATATATGAAGTCAGAAATTCCATTTTCAATGACATAGTCCCGTGTCCTATCATTGTCTACAGAAACTATGACTCTATAGTTTTGATATGTCTGTGACCTGATACTATCCAGCATCCTTTTAAAGCCTGCTGGCCTGTCATGCGTCCTTAATAGAAGATTTATGAATGGGGTCATTTTTTAACCTGCCCAGGGGCAATCGGGTTTACCAGACTTTACTTGTTCCTCAATCCATGGATATGTGTTCTCAATTAACTTTCTCAATGGATAGTAAGGGGCCCAATTCAACTTTTCTTTTATAAGCCCATTATCTGAATTTCTCCCCCGCACACCAAGAGGACCAGGAATATGCTTAATTGTGATATTGGGTTTACCGGCCACATCTTTCACGATTTCAACTAATTTATTGATGCTGACCATCTCATCACTGCCTATGTTAACAGGACCTTGAAAATCCGATTCCATTAACCTTCTAACACCTTCTAGGCATTCATCAATATATAAAAATGATCGTGTCTGTTCCCCATCACCCCAGACTTCTATCTCTCCCCCATCTGGTGTTTCAGCAATCTTACGAGAAATTGCTGCTGGGACTTTTTCTCTTTTATTACCCCATGCCCCTTCTGGACCAGCAACATTGTGAAATCTTGCTATCCTTAAATCTAACCCATAATTTCTAGAATAAGCCTGATAAAGTCTCTCTGCATATATTTTTTCCCAACCATATTCCGAGTCAGGAAAAGCGGGATACACAGAATCCTCAGATGTTATAGGATTTTCAGTTGTATCTTGATTTAATTGACTATAAGCGCAAGCACTCGAAGAATAGAATAATTTTTTTATTTCGTTTCTTTTGGACATTTCAGCAATATTTATATTTATTAAACTAGAATCATGCATTATTCTGGCATCATAATTACCAGAAAAAACAATTTCAGCCCCTCCCATAAAAGCAGCAAAATTATAAACCTCATCAAAAGGTTCTCCAAAGGGCCCCTTAAAGACCTTTTTGCAAATTTCAAAATCTCTTAAATCTCCAATGACATAGTCATCGACATCCTTTTTAAGATCCCCGTAGGGAAATTCTTTTATATCTACAGTCCTTACCCAATAACCCTCTTTTTTAAGCCTACGAGCCATATGATGGCCTATAAAACCATGCCCCCCGCATACCAAAGCCTTTTTCATATAGATCCCCTTTCATTCCAACCAGGTTATTCCACTTTTAATTGTTTCTGTTGCAAAGGTCAGCCCCCATGTATTTTTATTTTTCTCATATCCTGACTTCCAATAATCCCAATGGACATCACCTACTTTACCTCTCCTGAATCCATTAGACCAGGAACTGGGATGTCTCCAATGAGTCATCGACCCTATATTCATAACAGGATAATTATAGCGCTTCCTTAATATATCTACTATAAAAGAATCCTTATGAAGTCTCTGTTCGGGAAATTCCTCACAATATCCTGTAGCCTCAAACCATGACGTCCTATCCATAAAAAGAAAATCCCCCGCTGCATCAGTAGGACCAAAACTTGCTCCTATTATGAATTTTTTATGAAGGGGAAAACAAACCTGAAGATAATCAAGTTGAATATCTATCCGAGTAGCCCTATATAAAGTTCTATTATTGAGGGGACCATTCAAACTTTCTATTAAATCAGGAGCAAAGATAATGTCTGAATTTATACACCCTATAAAATCACCAGAGGCATGTCTTATGCCCACATTTTTTGCAGGATATTCAAGAAAACCGTCTATTAAACAATATCTATCATGATACTTTGGATGAACCACATAATACTTAATTCTATCTCCGAAAACTTTCATTAATTTTTCAGACGTGAGGGGCTTATCCAGATAGGGATTCCATTCAACAAATATGAACTCGGCATCAGGAAGGTTATTAATATTTCTACCTAAAGATACGGTCAGTCGATCATCAAAATTCTGATCGTAATCATCATTTCTGCCCGTAACTATAAAGCTTAAACTGGACACAATTTAATTCCTATTTAGATACTATTCACGCCAATTTTCTTTACTTGTATTCCTGAATCAGATGCAAAAGTCAAAAGATTCCAGGCATCCAAAACAACAGGATTTTTCATAGAACTAAAATTTTCTGGCTTCAAATTCTTAAATTCATCCCAAGGCGTAGCTATGAAACAATATGAAGAATCCTTCAAACATTCCTCAATAGATGAGGCTCTAACCACCACACCCCCTGAAAGAACACTCATAGCAGCATCAACAGCCTGAGAACTTGGGTCATATATTGAAATAAAATGCTTTTCATCTAAAAGTCTCTGAGCCACATAAATAGCCACTGACTCTTCAATGACCCCTGTATCCTCTTTATAAGCCAATCCTAGTATAGAAACTATCATTCCAGGTTTAAGGTCACCAATAATTTTATCAACTATTCTCTCTTTTTGATAATTATTCATCTCATCAGTAGCTGCAGCCATCAAAGCATTGACATGAAATCTCGATGCAGATTGAATAAAAGCCCTGCCGTCACGCGGGAAACAGGGACCGGCCACGCTCAGCCCGGGCTTAAAATACTTCCGACCTATACGACTATCCGAGCCCATGGCATATGTAATTAAATGGGCATCACCTCTGGGCATGTTTTCACAGATCTCAGCCAGAGTGTTGGCAAAATTTATTTTCATTACACAATAGGTATTGATTGAAATCTTTATCAATTCAGCATTATAAAAATTTGTCTGAATAATTTCTGGCTTATTCTCCACCAAATTTTTATGGATATCCTTTAAACATGCTCCAGCTTTCTCATCTGATTGTCCTATCAGAACTATATCAGGATTGAGAAAATCTTTGATTATTCTACCTAAAGCTATGAACTCCGGATTATAACATAAACCATACCCATCTCCAACTTTCCGATCAGAAGCCTCTTCCAATCTATTTTGGATTTCAATCATATCCCCAGGAAGAACAGTGCTCGTAACCACTACAAGATGATAATTTTTAGATTTTCGAAGAGCCTTGCCTATTTTTTCAATTGCAGTCATTACATATTCTGTAGAAAAAGATCCGTCATCTTTACTCGGTGTCGGAACAATAATGAAACTGGCCCCAGAATTCAGGATTGCCTCTTCGGCATCTGTAGTAGCTCTGATAAGGCTCCTATTGGCCTTTATTAGTTCGGATACACCTGGTTCAGAGATCGGGGATTGACCACAATTCAGGGCCTGTATAGGGGCCTCATTGACATCTACACCTATGACATTCCATCCTTTATATGCGAAACAGGCTACCATGGTAGCCCCTAATTTCCCAAGGCCAAAGACAGAAATATTCATTATAGAGCCCTCTTATGGGGTATTTATGTTTTTTAAAACAGAAGATGACTTGGCAAATATGGTATACGTATTAAAAGATAATTAAAAAGATCTAAAAATCAAGATTCAAAAACAGTCGAAGGTTTATCTAAAGTATAGTGAAGTTTTGGGTAGGTAAGGGCATAATAGGTCTTTTCTCCAGGCAGAGTCTTTATCATCAATTCGTGATTCGGAAGATCAATAATATTAAATGTACCCAACATGTACCTATTTCCATTTATTTCAATATCTTTCATATTTTCCTGAATACTGTTATCTAAAGGCATTATTGATGCTTCAAATTTGGTTATTTGGGGAGGAAAAATCCATTTAATATAGCTCCCACCAGAAAGATAAAGGGCATCCGTTACAAAAATACTCTTACATCTGCTAGGAAACATTGCATAGGGGAAGTCAAAATTATATGTTCCATATGACAGAATCCCCCCATCTATATGATAATCAACTGGCTTAAATGTATCTAAATGAACAGTTCTAGGAAGGAGATTAAGAGCGTGCTGTACTACCCATTCATATTCTTTTTTCCTCTGTCTCATCGTTACAAGATGCACACCATTCTGACTCATCAGCCAATCCCAAGTCTCTTTATATTCCCCAGCACCGTTCACAGCTACTTTTATTCCATCTATATAGCTCATGATCCCATACCCAGCCGCAAAAAGAACCCCTTGATCCTCCATAATCAAAAAAGGGTCATTTAGATGTGTCACAAGACTCAAAAGGATCCTATGATAATCCTTCTTTGTGGTAGATACCATACCGGAATTACATGCAAGATTCTGAGCATTTTCTGAGATCATAAAAAGCTGTTTATATTTGTCAGGTTCCGGGCCAATACCACTTCCAAAATTTAACTGACATATAAAATCCGACATCAAAATCTTTACCAAGTCCGAATCCCAGGACCGTAAAAAAAATATATCTGGATCCATAATCAAAACTCTTTCAGCATTATATTTCACAAACCCTATCTCAAAGAGTTTTACTTTGGCCAGATATTTATCTCTCGGGACATCTTTATAAATCTCAACAGGATCCTTTTCTATGATTATATTTGTAAGCCTTTCGAGTTTCCTGAAATCATCATCGGTCAGAGATCCATCATTAAGAATCAAATGGGGTAGAGAAAATCCATCTTTAAGATGAATTCTGGAACAGAACCAATTAAAAATAAAGGTGTCTACATCCCTATGTATTAAAAGGGATGCTATAAGAAGCTTCATTTTAAATGTTGCTCCATAAAAAGACCTTTTAGGAGAATAAAATAGTTCAATATGTCTGTGATTT
>Ga0315295_10002647_pt1 | contig 15129 bp, 13 predicted proteins | sample YL17G14_0_MG_FD_204453 | JGI IMG/M metagenome (GOLD analysis project Ga0315295, IMG submission 204453) | Sediment microbial communities from Yellowstone Lake, YNP, Wyoming, USA - YL17G14_0 | ecosystem: Environmental > Aquatic > Freshwater > Lake > Sediment | place: USA: Wyoming | collected...
CGACTCTTTCCCTGAACCATTCATTCAGCGATGAGGTAGGCCTGAACCTCTCGCTCAGGACATTGAGGCAGAACGCGTCGATCATAGGAGACTTGCTAAGTACAGGTGAAAATGTCGATACAACCTTTTACAAAGACAAAAAGAACGGCGGGAGCCTGAAATTCACATGGGAAAAGGGGATCCACGGCGTTGTATTCGGCGGAGACTTCGATAAGAGTGAGTTAACGTCTGGCACTATCGAAGGTGGAAGTCAATATTTGGAGACATGGGACGTGTTTGCGAATGACACGATTACAATCGACTCTTTTACCCTGATCCCCGGTCTCAGGTATGACCACACGAGCACGAACGGGGACTTCCTGAGCCCCAGTCTCGGTGCTACCTACAAGCTTGGCGAAAAAACACTCCTCAGGGGGTATGTGGCGAGGGGGTTCAGCATCCCCCCCCTCTTCTATACATTCGGGGCAAAGGGTGGTAACTATTTCATTCAGCCGAACCCGGCCCTCAAGGTTGAGAATGTCTGGTCTTTCCAGGCAGGTCTGGAAACGGCCTCCCTCAAATATCTCTGGTTCAAGCTGAACTTATTCAGGCACGACATCCGGGATGCGATAGAACCGGTTTTGGATCCAGATACAGAAAAGAGGAAATATGAAAATAAGGCAAGACAGAGGAGGCAGGGATTCGAGGTCGAGGCGAGAACGGTGCCCATATACAACACATTCCTCTCCGCGGGGTTTGCCTTCATCGATGCAGAGGACATGAACACCGGTCAGACAGTACAAAACGTCCCAAGGTACACCTACGACATAGGCATCCACTACGATGACAAGAAGTCCTTTAAAGCGCTGCTACTCGGCCATTATATATGGTGGAACATGGAAGAATATTATAATGGGAAATACAACGCATTCGTCTGGGACCTGAGTCTGATGAAAAGGATATACTCCGGTGGGAAAAGAAAGGCCGAACTCTTCCTCACCGGCCACAACATCTTTAACGGATCGCAATACTATTACAGTGACCTAAAAAACCCCAGAAGGTGGGTCGAGGGCGGGATGAGGCTTTGGTTTTAGTTCAGGCATCTTATTTGCTATTTTTATGTCTGACCTCCATGTGAGGTCTTTAAAAAAAATAAATAAGAATTTTGGAGGAAGAGATGGAGAGGAAGAAGATCATAATTATCGACAGGGGTATTAGGGGCTTAGTGCCAATCGGTGTATGTTGCGGCAAACGGTTTATGCCAGCTAGGTAGTAATTTTTTCAAGGAAGCAAGGGCTGGTTCCAGCCCTTGCTTCCTTGAAAAACCATAAAAAACAGCATGATTCGTGGCTCCATGAAATATTTTAAATCTCTACTCACAGGGAAGCGTAATTGTCAAAATAATGACTTATGTATGCCAATATATTGACACTATAGACCCTGTAAGTCTCTCGAATAAAAATAGCACATTCTTCTCTTATGCACCTTTCACGCTATCTTAAAATATACCCTTATAGAGAGGAGCCAGGTTACCTGCTCTTCTATTCCACGAAGAAGGCATCGAAGGTTCTTCTCCACGAATCTGTCATGGAATCGATTGAAAAAGGAGCGGTCATCGGGACGGATGAGAATACTCTTTCAAGTCTCGGCATCCTCGTGCCCGACCGGGATGAAGAGAAGAGGGAGATGCTCCGTAGCATTGATACCTCGAACAGGGAGGCCACGAAATTCAAATCGATCGTGGTGATGAATCTCGACTGCAATCTCGCATGCATTTACTGCTTTGAGGAAGGCGTGAAGGGAGCACACTACATGTCATCTAAAACCGCGGACCTCCTCATTGACTTCATCAAGAGAAATGCCCTCGCAGAGGGGAAACATGTGCACCTTGACTTCTACGGGGGGGAACCTCTCCTTAGCTTTGGGCTCATCAAGGACATATCGAGGAGATTGAAAGCATCATCCGCAGAACGAGGCCTGGAATACACCTTTTCACTCGTGACCAACGGGACCCTCCTCACAGGCGAAAGGGCAGAGGAACTCTCTTCCCTCGGATTGAAGAGCGCCTCGATCACGATCGATGGCCCGAAGGAAAACCATAACCGCTTCAGGCCTTTCAGGTCAGGCCAGGGGAGCTTTGACCTCATCATCAGGAACATCAAGGATGCATTCCCTTTCGCGGAGATTCAATTGGGGGGGAATTATACCTCCCTGAATTACCATACATTCCCTGTCCTCCTCGACTACCTGCTCTCGGAAGGACTTGACCGGGGAAAGATCACTCTTGCGAGATTTGACCCTGTGGTGAAGCCCCGGAAAGGCTTACCGCTGAGAGACTACAGGGATTGGAGTGAATCAATCAATGAACCCTTGCTCGCCGGGGCGAGTCTCTTCCTGAGGGAGGAGATCCTGAAGAGGGGATTTCATACTCAAAAAATCATTCCGTCTCCATGCATTGTGGAAGATGAGAACGATATGGTCGTCAACTATGACGGAACTATATACAAGTGTCCAGGCTTCATTGGACAGGAGGGTTTCAGTGTGGGTGACCTGAAGAGCGGGGTAGTGGATTACAGGGAACCCTATAACCTCGACCTCTGGAAAACGGAGGAATGTCTCGAATGTGAGTACCTCCCCCTCTGTTTCGGAGGGTGCAGGTACGTGAAGTGGCTCAGGGACGGGGCGATTGATGGAATAGACTGCAAGAAAGACTTCTACGATGCAACTCTCGAAACGTTCATCAGACAGGAAATCCAATACGGGTTAAAGACCGGCGACGATTGAGCCCGTTACGTAACAGAAACCTCCTCCTCTTCACCACTGTCAGCTCGATATGGTCAATCGTGATGGGTTTCATAGGCCCTTTCTATGTTATTCAGGTGGAGCGTCTGAGCGGGGGGATGGAGAAGCTCGGCATCGCCTTCAGCATCATGGTGCTCATCCAGTCCGTGACCGCCTATTTCATCGGACATTTCTCAGACAAACTCGGCAGAAAGCCCTTCCTCCTCCTCACTGCTTACGCCGATGCAACGGTACTCTTTCTCTATACCGTCATCAATGAGACGTATCAGCTCTATATCCTCCAGGCGCTCCTCGGCATCACGAATGGTATCGCAGAAACGATAAGCACCTCCTTCCTTGGTGACCTTACCACCAAAGAAGGGAGGGGGAGGACAGTCGGCACCTTCAATGCCGTAGTGAGCCTCGCTGCAGCAGGAGGGCTCTTCATGAGCGGGTATATGGTGAAAACCTATGGGCTCAAATACCTCTTCTATCTCGCCTCGGCGTGTGTTGCGCTCTCGACGATCTTTCTCATCTTCATCAAAGAGGAGGGGTTAGGGAAAGTGAAAGCGGAAGCGGAAGGAATTCCTTCGCAGGGTCTTCATTAACCCCCCCTTGTCTCGAGGCGCTTCCGGACAGCCAATTTGTTCAGCCCATTGATGTATGCCTTTGCTGCAGCGATGATGATGTCTGTGTCGGCGCCGTTCCCTCTCACCGTCCTGCCGTCCTCCTCGAGCGTCACAATTACCTCACCGAGGGCATCCGTACCTCCGGTGATGCCTTTCACATCGAACTTGAGGAGGTTCGATTTAGTCCCGGTTATTGAAGAAATAGCCTTGTACACAGCGTCAACAGGGCCGTCACCATGACCCACCTCTTCGACTATCGAGGTGTCCACCCTCATCTTCAGGGTTGCCAAGGGTTTCAGCTTCATCCCGCTCGAAACAGAAAGATCTATGAGGCTGTATGTCTCGGGGGTCTTCGATACCTCCTCGGAGATGAGCGCCTCGATGTCCTCATCGAAGATGTACTTCTTCTGGTCCGCCAGATGCTTAAATTTTTGGAAGGCGGTCTCGATCTCCTCATGACTGAGTTCATAGCCAAGATCACTGAGCCTCGTCTTGAAGGCATGCCTCCCTGAATGTTTTCCGAGGACGAGTTCTGTCTGTTTCAGTCCGATGTCTTCAGGGCTGATGATCTCATAGGTTATCTTCTCTTTGAGGAGGCCGTCCTGATGGATGCCTGATTCATGGGCAAAGGCGTTTGCGCCTACAATCGCCTTGTTAGGCTGGACCGGCATGCCCGTGATCCTCGAGACGAGCCTGCTCGTCCGGATGATCTCTTTCGTATTGATGTTCGTCCTTGCATGGTAGAAGTCCTTTCTTGTCACAAGGCTCATCACCACCTCCTCCATCGAGCAGTTGCCGGCCCTCTCGCCTATGCCGTTCACAGTGCACTCGACCTGTCCGGCGCCGCTCATGATCGCAGCAAGGGAGTTCGCAACGGCGAGCCCAAGGTCATTATGGCAGTGAACAGAGATCACAGCCCTGTCGCCGACCCTTTCCTTGATCCTCCTGATGAGGGCACCGAATTCATCGGGTGTCGTGTATCCTACCGTATCAGGGATATTCACGGTAGAGGCGCCGGCCTCGATGACTGCATCGATTACTTCAAAGAGGTATTCAGGTTCCGTCCTCGTCGCATCCATCGGGGAGAACTCGACATCCTCGGTGAGGCTTCTTGCAAGCTTTACCATCTCTGCCGATCTCTTCAATGCCTCTTCCCGGCTCACCTTGAACTGGTATTTCAGGTGTATGTCAGAAGTGGAGTGGAACGTATGGATACGCTTCCGGGGAGCATCACTGAGTGCCTCCCAGGCACTCCTGATGTCCTCTTCCCTTGCCCTTGCAAGGCCTGCGAAGGTGGCTCCGTGGACCTCCGTGGCAATCCTCTTCACCGCTTCGAAATCTCCAAGTGAGGCAAATGGAAATCCAGCCTCGATGATGTCAACGCCGAGCTTTACGAGTTGACGTGCCACCTGAAGCTTCTCCTCCACATTCATCGAGGCGCCGGGTGACTGTTCTCCGTCGCGGAGCGTGGTATCGAATATCTTAATGATCCTCATCCGTTACCTCGACAGGAGGTTCGATCACCTTCTGTTTTTCCCTCCTCTTTCGTAAGAACAAAAAAATATTTTCAATTATACCCCAAAAGAGGTAGGTCATTGCAAAGATAAAAATCGCCGTTGAGGGGTGCATGAGGAACACAAAGAGGAAAAGGACAAAGACGATCAGGAACCAGAAGGGCTTCCTCTCCTTGAAGTCGATTTCCTTCACCCCGTGATACCTTAATGTGCTGACCATGAGCAGGGAGAGCAAAATGGTGGTTAGAGGAAACAAAAGATTTTTTCCCGGGAGTCCGCCCCAAAACTCATAATAGAATACCACAATCGATGCCAATATTGTTGCAGCAGCGGGTATCGGCATGCCTTTAAAGGCCTTCGATCCCGGGGAACCGGTCTGGACGTTGAACCGTGCAAGCCTCAGTGCGCCGCATGCAACAAAGAGGAAAGCTGCCGCCCACCCGAGCCGTTCAAACGGCGAAAGAGCCCACTTATACATCATTACCGAGGGGGCAACACCGAAGGCTACGAGATCGGACAGGGAATCGAGCTCTATGCCGAAACGGGTACTCGTATTCGTAAGCCTCGCAATCCAGCCGTCAAGACCGTCAAAGATATTTGCAAGCACGATAGCCCATGCAGCATGGAGATAATTTCCATTGATTGCCGAGAGGATCGCGAAAAAACCGCAGAACATCCCGCAGAGTGTGAGTGTGTTCGGCAAGATGTACACACCCTTCTTTGGCCTGCCGTCTGAGTTCTTCCTTCCCCTGAAGTTCATGTTAAGGTCCAATTGAGGCGATAACCGTCTCACCCGCCTTCACATGTTCCCCGGGTTTCACCAGAATATTCGCTATCACCGGGAGGTAGATATCAACCCTCGAACCGAACTTGATGATCCCATACCGCTCACCCTTTCTGAGCGAATCGCCCTCATTTACCCTGCACACAGCCCTCCGTGCGAGGAATCCCGCTACCTGGCGCACCAGCACCCTTCCATAGCGCGTATTCAGAATCATGGCAATATGTTCATTCTCTATGGATGCCTCATGCCTGAAGGCGGAATGAAACCTGCCCGGTGAATGAGCTACAGAGGCAACAGAACCGTCACAGGGCGCCCTGTTCACATGGACATCGAGGGGTGACATGAAGATACTGATCTCAATCGCCTCATCTTTCAGGTAACGCTCTTCCCTTATCATATCTATCAAGATAACCTTCCCGTCTGCAGGTGCCACAAAGATCCCTTCACCCCCGGGAATTGTCCTTTCCGGGTCCCTGAAGAAGTAGGCCATGAAGACTGTAAAGGTAAAGGGTATTAGTGCTCCCCAGGGCGAAAGTATCCAGATGAATAGGGTAGCGATGAGGAAAACTGAGAAAAAAGGATAGCCTTCAGGAGCAAATCTCACCATTTTTATGCTCTAAAAGACATAAGACGGGTAAAAAAGAATTTTTATGCGACACCTTCGAAAAAAAGCTCTTCAACATTAATAAAAAGCTCTTCCGTTTGAAGGATGAAGGATATCCATACGATCATTCTGTCGTTCATAAAAATTCTGATATTGCCCGTCTCATACCTCTCACTACCATTTACGCCTTCGATTTATCAACGAGCTTACCCTTCTTGAGCCAGGGCATCATCGCCCTCAATCTGGCGCCAACCTCTTCGATCGGGTGCTCTTCTCCTCTCTTCGTCAGGGCATTGAAGACAGGTTTATTTGCCCTGCACTCGAGTATCCATTCCTTCGCGAAGGAACCGTCCCGGATCTCCTTCAGGATCTTCCTCATCTCCTTCTTCGTTTCCTCAGTAATGATGCGTGGTCCCCTCGTGAGATCGCCATACTGTGCCGTGTTGCTGATGGAATACCTCATTGTCGATATCCCTCCCTCATGGATAAGGTCGACAATCAGCTTCACCTCATGGAGGCATTCAAAATAGGCCATCTCTGGAGAATACCCTGCATCGATAAGCGTCTCGAATCCGGCCTGAATAAGTGAAGTAAGTCCGCCGCAAAGCACGACCTGTTCGCCGAAGAGGTCTGTCTCTGTCTCCTCCCTGAAGGTCGTCTCAATGATGCCTGCCCTCCCACCGCCAATGGAAGAGGCATAGGCGAGGGCTATGTCCTTGGTGTCGTCTGAGGGGTTCTGGTAGACCGCTATGAGGCAGGGCACCCCGCTCCCCTTGGTATACTCCGACCTTACGAGATGCCCGGGGCCTTTCGGTGCTACCATGAAGACATTCACATCCTGTGGAGGCACGATCTGTCCGAAATGGATATTGAAGCCATGGGCAAACCCAAGATACATCCCCTTTCTGAGGTTCTGTGCGATTTCCATCCGGTAAATATCAGCTGCATATTCATCAGGAACAAGCATCATGATCACATGAGCCATTTTTGCAGCCTCCGAGGCAGTGAGGACCTTGAAGCCAGCCTTCTCAGCCTTGTCCCAGTTGCTCCCCTTTATCTCAGCCACAGTCACGTCCATATCGCTCTCTTTGAGGTTATTCGCATGGGCGTGTCCCTGACTCCCATATCCCACTATGACGATTTTTTTCTCCTTGAGTGCTTCGAGTTTTGCATCCTTATCGTAATAGACTTTCATATGCATTCTCCTTTTTATCGATATTTCCAAACAGGAATATGGGACCTTGAGGGGGAGGTCTTAGGCCGCATATCAAGTTCAGTGACGGCCCATGGTGATAGAGGCTGCTATTCAAGTTCATGCTGTTTCTTCCCTGAGGAGTTTATATTCAATACTGTCGACTAGCGACTGCCAGGATGCTTCTATGATGTTCTCCGAAACCCCAACGGTAGCCCAGTTTCTCACCTCGTCTCCTGATACCACAAGAACCCTCACCTTAGACGCCGTACCCCTTCCTGTGGTGATGACTCTCACCTTATAATCATGGAGCTTAACCTCCTTTAACTCGGGATAAAATTTCTCTAGGGCCTTTCGCAGTGCATTGTCAAGGGCATTGACAGGGCCACTCCCCGTTGCAGCAGTGTGTTCGATATGACCACCGACCCTTACCATGATAGTCGCTTCGCTGAGGGATTCTTCCTTCATACTCCTCTTTTCCACAATTACCCGGAAACCTATGAGATCGAAAAACCTCTTATGGAGACCCAGGGCCTTTTTCATGAGCAGTTCAAAAGAGGCCTCTGCACCCTCGAACTGGAACCCTCGGTTTTCGAACTCCTTCATTTCCTTTACGATATCCTGTACGTGTGGTGAGTCGGGACCAAGCTTGATTCCGAACTCAGTGGCCTTCCTCAGGATATTGCTCTTGCCTGCGAGATCGGAGACGAGGATTCTCTGGGAGTTTCCGATGAGCACCGGATTCAGGTGTTCATAAGTCTCGGGCCTTTTTGAGATGGCACTCACATGGATACCGGCTTTATGAGCGAAAGCACTGTCTCCCACAAACGGCTGTCTCTTGAAGTGCCCTATATTCGCGATCTCATTCACAAAACGGGAGACCTCCCTGAGCTTCCTGAGCTGCTCTGGGGAGATGACCTCGAGGCCGAGCTTGATCTGGAGATTCGGGATTATCGAGCAAAGGTTTGCATTCCCGCACCGCTCCCCAAATCCATTGATCGTTCCCTGAACATGTGTCGCACCTGCGTTGATGGCAATGAGGGAGTTTGCCACAGCACATTCTGAATCATTGTGTGCGTGGATTCCTGTTGGAACAGAAAAGGTTTCAACGACCTTTCTCGTGATATCCCCAACCACGTCCGGAAGAGTACCACCATTCGTGTCACAGAGGACGATGCAGTCGGCACCGGCAGACTGTGCAGCAATGAGGCACTTCAGGGCGAAGTCGGGGTTATCCCTGTACCCGTCAAAAAAGTGCTCCGCATCGAAAAAGACCTTATCCATGCTTTTCTTCAGGTAGGAAATAGAATTGTGTATGATTTCAAGATTCTCTTCGAGTGAGATCCTCAGTGCCTCATTGACATGGAAGTCCCAAGTCTTGCCCACTATGGTCACGATATCTGTCTTTGCATTGAGGAGAGCCTTGATGTTCGCATCATCAGCCACTTTCTGTTTCGGCCTGTGGGTTGACCCGAAGGCAACGATCCTTGATGTCTTGAGGGGGCTCCTCTTCACCTTTCTGAAGTACTCAGCGTCCTTCGGGTTCGAACCGGGCCAGCCACCTTCGATGTAATGGATGCCAAGGTCATCGAGCTTCTCGGTAATGCGCAGCTTATCCTCTACAGAAAAGGATATATCTTCTGTCTGGGCACCGTCTCTGAGAGTCGTATCGTAGAGATCTATCTTCTGCACGTAACCCTCTTACACCTTAGCTAAATCGAAGGCATCATGCAATACCCTGACAGCGAGTTCAGTGTATTTTGCCTCAATGACACAAGAGACCTTTATCTCTGAAGTGCTGATCATCATGATGTTGATCCCATGGGCGGCGAGTGTCTCGAACATCTTCGCCGCTATACCAGAATGGGTCCGCATACCGACACCAACGATAGACACCTTCGCGATGTCATCTCTCATGAGGATCCCTTTTGCGCCAAAACCCTTCGCAATCTCCTCTGCGAGATTCACCGTTTTTTTTGACTCAGTTTTCGGTACGGTGAAAGAGATGTCTGTCGACTTTCCATCGCTGCTGGCATTCTGGACAATCATGTCGACAACGATATTGGCATTGGCAACCCCTTTGAAGAGTGTTGCCGCGATACCAGGCTTGTCCGGTACCATAAGGACTGTGATCTTCGCCTGGTTCTTGTCATGGGCAACCCCTGACACCTCAACCTTCTCCATATCTTCATCCTCCTTGGTAACAAGAGTTCCAGGATTCTCATTGAAACTCGACTTTACTAGTAAAGGAACCTCATACTTCAACGCAAACTCTACAGACCTTGTCTGGAGCACCTTTGCGCCGAGACTCGCCAGCTCGAGCATCTCTTCATAGGAGATCCTGTCCAGTTTTCTTGCCTCTGGAACGATATTCGGGTCTGTCGTATACACCCCGTCAACATCTGTATAGATCTCACAGACATCCGCGTTCATCGCCGAGGCGATCGCAACCGCCGAGAGGTCGGAGCCTCCCCTTCCAAGGGTAGTCACTTCCTCATCTTCAGAGATACCCTGAAAACCCGCCACCACCACGATGTACCCATCATCAAGGGCCCTTTTCACCCTTTCCCCAGTGATCTTTTCTATTTTTGCCTTTGTGTGGACGGCATCGGTGATGATACCAACCTGCCTGCCTGTAAAGGCCATAGCCCTGGGTCCGAGTTCCTCTATTGCCATAGCCGTCAGGGCACTTGTAATTCGCTCTCCTGAAGAGAGGAGAAGATCCATCTCCCTCTCGCTGGGGTTGGACGATACAAGATGAGCGAGCTGTATGAGCTTGTCTGTCTCACCTGCCATGGCCGAGACAACAACGATCAGGGAGTGGCCCTCTCTTGCAGTCCTCACCACACGTTCCGCGACCATCTTGATCCTCTCGATATTCGCGACAGACGTACCGCCGTATTTCTGCACTATACGCATGCTTCTCTTACCTCCTCTGGCTGTCTGTGGTCAAACCCGCAGTACCAAACGGAATAGGCATATGTAAAAAATTTATTGATGTAACCTGATTCATTTCGAGGAGTTGCAGTACTATAACATGTAACGGCTCATAAGCTCAAATGGGTCGCTATAATGATTACTGTCTTGAAATTCCATCCCCTTCGTGCTACTATTTCCCTATATGTAAAACATAAATAACCCACAACCAGAGGAGGTACACGTATGGTGAAGTTGGAAATGACAGAGCAGCAGGCTCAGACTTTAAGAGACGTCCTCGACTCCTTTCTATCGGATCTTCGCTTGGAGATCGCAGACACTGAAAGGAAGGCTTGGCGTGACAAGATGAAAGAGCAGGAGGACTTCATCAAAGACCTGCTTGTGCAACTCTCAAAATAGCGGACTTTCAAAGCCTCAAGAAATGAATCTCGGTTTCTCGCCGTGTTCAGTGTGGACAGATGCATACTGATACGGCGAGGACCATGTTGTGTTCCTCCCTATCGTTTAAATTCACACTTTTTGATTTCTGCCATCAATGCGAGGTTATGGAATACCCATGAGGATTTCACAGCCTTAAACCGTAGGATGAGCTCAAGAAGTCTCCCTTCGTTCCGTGTGCGATCTCGCTGATGATTTTCATGGTGAAGATATGGTATATTGAGAAAAAAATATTAGTAAGGAAGTGTATAGTGTCAGAAATAGCATGGTCTCGTTAAAGATTACTACTTATCATTCGATAAAAGATATAATTGGTGGACTGTTTTTATGAGAAACTACAAATGAAACCTTTATACAGGGTCCTTGTCGTTGATGATGAGATAGATATTAGGACAATCGTCTGCGAGGTGCTGACGTCACATGGACATACCTGTGAAACTGCGACAAATGGCGTACAAGCCCTTGAGAAGGTATCGAAATGGCATCCCGATGCAGTAATCACAGACATTGTGATGCCCGTAATGGACGGGATAGCACTCACAAGGGAGCTCATTGTTTGTTATCCTGACCTCCCTGTCATGATCATAACAGGGTTCACTGCTGAATATAGGGAAGAGGATATCCTCCATTTAGGGGCAAGAGATTTCATTAAAAAACCATTCAATATTAATGAGTTACTCATCCGTTTTCTCAAGATGATGCGCGATGTGGAAGCGGTTCACAAGCTGAAGGACCGAGCTGCGGAGATACAGAAGAAAAACGATAGTATGATCGAGAATCTCCTGAAAGAGAACACCCGGAGGATTGAGTCTCTCGAGAATGAAATCAAGACCATTGAAAAGTATGCCTTTTACGATGCCCTGACCGGCATCCCTAACCGCAGGTTTTTCCTCGAGCGGCTCGATTTTGTCCTCAAGGATGCAAAGCGGTACAATCTTATGTTTGCCATCCTGTTTATAGACCTCGATGACTTCAAATCAATCAACGACAGTCTGGGACACGACGTGGGCGATCTGATGCTGAAGGAGGTAGCCAGGAGGCTCCAGGAGTGCGTGCGTGAGGTTGATATGATTGCCCGTTACGGTGGCGACGAGTTTACGATTATTCTCACGAGGATCGATCACTGGATTGATGCCAGGACCGTGGCCCAGAGAGTTGTCGAATCCATCGCTAGCCCAATGACCCTTGCCAGATGTGAGTGCTCCATAAGAACCAGTGTCGGTATAAGCCTATACCCAAACGACGGAGAGGATGGGTATATCCTGATCAAGATGGCTGACAATGCCATGTATAGTGCGAAGAAAAACGGGGTCGATTACACCTTTAACACCATACCATCTTAGAATCCTGCCAACGGTATCCCACCAGTTACATAAATAGGCTCCATATCGCTTTGTGATTGTGAATTATTTATACTATGCGAGGACTTATCATTGAGGCGGAGGATTTGCTCCCTTTGCATCACCATCCTTTTGGGTGCCACTGCGGTCAGGCCCCCGGGTATCCCCCTTTTTGTATTCTTTCCCTTTCAGGAACTGGTTTATTCGCTTATCCTTCGTTCCCCTCTTGAAATTATCTATATAATCAGAGGTCACATCTCCCGCATCCTGCATTGACCTGATCACACGGGGGGTGAGCAGCATCATGAGCTCGGTTCTTTGAGTATCGTCTGTGGTGCGCGAAAAGAGGGCGCCGAGAAGGGGTATCCTGCTCAGGATAGGGATACCTTCTTTCGATTTTGTGGTATCCTCCCGAATCAGACCGCCGATAATGATCGTATCTCCGTCCCGGGCTACGAGGTTTGTAGTCGCCTCGGTCTTGTTGATACTCACATTTTCCGTGCCTCCTGCAATGACTTTTTCACCGATACTGGAGACTTCCTGGGATAGCTCAAGAGAGATAAGACCGCTGTCATTTACCTGCGGCTTCACCTTCAGGATGATACCTATATCCTTATACTGAATCGTGGAGGTCGTGGAACTCGTCACTCCTTGATCTCCTGTAATCGGGGTGGTAGTGGCTGATGTCGCAAGGGGGACCTGAGATCCCACCTGGATCCTCGCCTCGCGGTTGTCAGACACGAGGATGTGAGGAGCAGCGAGGACCTTCCCTTTCGATTCCTTCAGCGCAGCGGTGATTTTCGCCCTCACCTGGCCTGTTGGATCCATAGCGACAAAGGTGAATCCTTCAGCGGGTAGTGCGGGTGGTATGTTGAGAAGGTTTGTGCCTAATGGCTTCAGAAAGATATCTCCGGCGAGATTAAGGTATTTCGGCCATACATCCGTTGTCATTGACCATGCGAATCCGAAGCTGAGGTTGTCTGTGAGCACTATACTGACCAGGAGCGCCTCGATCATCACCTGCCTCGGCATGATGTCGATCTTCTGAATCGTCTCTGCGATGATCTCGTAGTCGCCAGGTGTTGATAGTATGATGAGAGAGTTCGTGATCTCGTCCGATATTATCCTTGTCAACTCGGATACGAGGGCCTCTCCGCCCTCTGATCCCATGATGACTTTGGATTGCGCAGGAACAGGCTGAGTAGTCGGGGGTGTGGTTTGACCGGGAGCGACGGCAGGTTTCTGGGTCACTGACGGTTTCACCTCAGGTGTAGTGGGTTTCGCGCCGAGGAATATCTGCTGCAGCAGCGACGAGACATCCTTTGCCTTTCCATTCTGGATGGGATACACGTAGACGTGGGGCTTAATCTTGGCCAATTGTTCGCTGTCGAATATCTCTACGAGCTGGAGGAGTCTTTTTACATTGGCGTCTGTGTCGACAATAATGACATAGTTACCTTTGGGGACATCGACGATGATCGCATTCTTTGAGAGGAAAGGTGTAAGGACGCGCACCAATTCTGAAGACTGGACATTATAGACTGGAACGACCTGGAGAAGGGACTTTCCGGTTATACTGACCTTTTCAGCATTTCTGCCGATACCGACAGGGGAGGGCTCCCTTGAGAGATCGCTTATAGGAATAATCCTGTAGAGACCACCCTCTTCGACGACTCCTGCACCATTAAGCCTCAAAATAACTTCCATGAGCGGTAGAACGTCTTCCCTTGCCACAGGAGTTACCGACCGGAAGTTTACTCTCCCCTTCACGTTCGGGTCTACGATATAATTCACCTTCAGGATATCCCCGAAGATCGTCTGGATTACGGAAAAGACATCAGCATCATCAAAGTTGAAACTAACCTCGCCTCTCTTGGCGAGTGGCCGACCTAATGGTGGTGGTTGCGTGGTGGGTGGAATGATCTGTGGCCGGGGGGCAGGTTGCTGTGCTTGTTCCTGCTGGGTCGTCTGTCCTCTCTGTGCCGGCTGGACCTGCTGAGGCTGCTGCAATGGCTGAGGTATTGGCGTCTGACCGTTCCCTGGCTCCATCTCGATTTCCTTGGGGGTCTCCTGGGCTATCTTGATATGAGATTGCCTTCCATGCAAGTTTCTCTCATTCTGTGGCCTTACCACGTCCCTACCTGTTCCGGCCGGCAGAGGTATGTCCAGGGCCGAGAAAGGCGTATCTGGATAAGAAAAAAGACCGGCGAGAATAACGGCTGAAAAGAGAGAGATGCGCATACGTTGGGACAAAATACCTCCTCTCACGACAGAAGTGAGATTATCATACTTTCTGGGTCTTCTGTCAAGCCACCTGCCTTGGTGGCAGCAATTCTCGGTGAACAGGTTGTGTTCGTATTGATTTATTCCCTCTCTTTTGCTATTATCCTAATCAAGTTGAAAAAGCAATTTCCTATCAGCACCCCATAACAAACCACGTCCTGCATGGTTTTGTGGGACAAATCTCATCACTCAAGGAGGTCGTTTATGAAAAAGCTGGTCGTTTTGTTTTTAGTGTTGTTGTTTGTGGCAACACTCTCACTCTCCGCAACTGGTGAGCTGAGGCCCATTGTAAAGGCGATGCTCGCAAGGCTCGGCTGGATACAGCAGATTACCGTCGACTATGCCCTCAGCGACTTCGAGAAAATCAAGGCGACTGCGGGGGCGCTTTCCGCCCAGGCAAAGAAGACGGCCGATGCTGCGGACGGCCCGCGCAAAGAGCTGAATCAGAAACTGTCCGATGCCACGGCGGCACTGGGAGAGGCGGCCGACAAGAAGGACGGTCAACTGGTGGCGACCCGCATCGGGGAGGTTCTGGCCGTGTGTAACAAATGCCACGCGACCATGAGGGACTAGTTGCCATGTCCCCTGCATCAGCCTCGAACCGCGCAAATCCCCATCTCTAAGGGAGGGTGCAGGGGGGTTCCCCTC
>Ga0315295_10002648_pt1 | contig 15124 bp, 9 predicted proteins | sample YL17G14_0_MG_FD_204453 | JGI IMG/M metagenome (GOLD analysis project Ga0315295, IMG submission 204453) | Sediment microbial communities from Yellowstone Lake, YNP, Wyoming, USA - YL17G14_0 | ecosystem: Environmental > Aquatic > Freshwater > Lake > Sediment | place: USA: Wyoming | collected...
CCGTCGCCGAGGGTACGCCTGTTGATCGGCGTGGCGATCGCGCCCGGAGCGATATCGTTGACGGTGATGCCGTGCGGCGCCAGCTCCTGGCAGATCGTGCGCGTGAGCATGCGCATGCCGCCCTTGGACGCCGTGTAGGTGGCGTACTGGAGGAACGCGACGTCCTCGTGGATGGACGAGACGTTGACGATGCGCCCGCCGCGACCGGCCTCAAGCATGAGCTTCGTGGCCGCCTGCGTGGCGAAGAACACGCCTTTCAAGTTGACGTTGAGAACCAGGTCGAAGTGCTCCTCGCTCACATCCGTGAACGGCTCGCGGATCTCCACGCCGGCGCTGTTGACGAGGATGTCTAGGCGGCCGAGCGCCTCGTGCGCGTCGCGCACGAGGCGCTCGGCCTCCACGGCGACGCCAACGTTCGCGCCCAGCACGACCGACGTGCGTCCCAGCTTCGCAATCTCGGCCGCCACTCGACGCGCGCTGTCGCCGCCGTGGTGGTAATGCACGGCCACGTCGGCGCCCTCACGCGCGAACCGCAGGGCGATCGCCTCCCCGATCCCGCTCGAGCTCCCGGTCACCAGTGCCGCCTTGCCCTCGAGTCTCATCGTCGTCCTACCTTTCCGCGCTCAGCCGGCGAACGCATGGGTCGGAAGGCCGGCCACACCGGGGTCAAGTCGCAGCAGGGCGCCCGCCAGCGGCTGTGCGTCCTGCTCGGTCGTGCCCAGGCCTTCCCGTCGAGTGGTCACGTACAGGTCGCGCAGCTCCGGTCCCCCGAAGCAGCAACTGGTGATTCTGGCCACGGGCAGTCGCACCTCAGCGACGAGCTCGCCGTCAGGCGAGTAGCGGTTGAGGCCCCAGCCGCCATGAAGTGCCACCCAGACGCCGCCTTCGGCGTCGACGGCCAGACCGTCCGGGACGGCGCCCTCGACTTCGACGGCGGCGAGGCGCCGTCTATGCTCGAGGGCGCCCGTCGCCGGGTCGCAGTCGAACACATCCACGCGGAGGGTCGGGCTGTCGATGAAGTAGAAGCTGCGCCCCGACGGGCTCCAGCCGAGCCCGTTGGAGATCGTCGTTCCGGTGAGCACCCTCGTCACGCTCAGGTCGGAGGCGACCCGGTAGAGCGCGGCCACAGGCGAGCGTTCGTCGAGCGCCATGGTGCCTACCCACAGCCGCCCCGACGCGTCGCAGGCGCCGTCGTTGGTGCGTGTGTCGCTTCGCTCTGGCTCGATCGCCACCAGCCTTGGCGACCGCGTTCCGTCAAGGGCGTGCAGGCCGTCGGGCAGTCCGACGACGATGCCTCCATGCTGTCGCGGCAGAGCAAGGCTGACAACACCGGGGGTGGGCTGCACCGCATCCTCGCCTGTCGCAGGATCGTAGCGGTGCACGCGTTGCCGAGGAATGTCGACCCAGAGGAGGGTCGCGGAAGCCTCGTCCCAGCGCGGCCCTTCTCCCAGTTCCGCCAAATCGTCGACGGCGACCTCGAACTCGATGAAACGGGGTTCGTCCACAGGGTGCCTCCTTCTGCGTGGCAGCAGACAACCTACCCAGGAGCGAACTGGATGCAGCCGTTCGTTCCCACCGCGGACGCAGCTCTCCCCGTTGTGCCGAATGCGCCTGTTCGTGGAGCACCGGACGAAGGATGGCAGCAGGCTCTCGAGACAACGGCACCGCTGTTGGAACCGTCTTGACCGACGGGTAGGTAGATCGTCTAGCGATCGCGGCGCGAAAGGGGACTCCCATGAAGGTGATCATCGTTGGAGGCGTGGCCGGAGGGGCTTCGTGCGCGGCGCGTCTGCGCAGGCTGGACGAGAAGGCCGAGATCCTCATGGTTGAGCGTGGACCGTACGTCTCCTATGCGAACTGCGGGCTGCCCTACCATGTGGGCGGCGTGATCGAGAAGAAGTCGAGCCTCCTGCTCGCGACGCCCGAGACGTTCCGCCAGATGTTCGCCATCGACTGCCGCACGGACTGTGAGGTGGTTGGCATCGCAGCGAAGGACAAGACGATCGCGCTCAAGGATCGCACGACCGGCGACGTGACTACCGAGACCTACGACAAGCTCGTGCTGTCACCTGGCGCGGCACCGATCCGTCCGCCCCTGCCCGGGATCGATCTGCCGGGGATCTTCTCCGTGAGGACCGTTCCGGACGCCGTAAGTGTGCGCACGTGGGTCGACCGGAGTTTCGCCGAACCGCCCGGCCTGGACTCCTACACCGGGTCGCAAGCGCGGAGGAGAGCGCGGCGCGCGGTCGTGGTCGGCGGCGGCTTCATCGGCCTCGAGATGGCGGAGAACCTGGTCGCCCTGGGGCTGGAAGTGACGCTCGTGCAGCGGGGCGGCCAGCTCATGACGCCGGTTGACCCGGAGATGGCGCTCTACGTCCAGCGGCACATGGAGAAGCACGGCGTCCGGATCCTGCTGAACGACGGCGCGTCCGGGTTCGAGCAGACCGCGGGCGGCTCGCTCGAGGTCCTCACCCTGTCCGGCGAGAAGCTCCCGGCCGACGTCGTGGTCCTCGGCATCGGCGTTCGCCCCGAGACGAAGCTGGCGGAGATGGCCGAAGTCGAGCTTGGCGACCGCGGCGGGATCCGTGTGGACGAGCAGATGCGCACCAGCGACCCGGACATCTTCGCGGTCGGCGACGCGGTCGAGAAGTGGGACTGCGTCACCGGCGAGTGGTCTCTGGTCGCGCTCGCGGGGCCGGCGAACCGGCAGGGGCGCATCGCGGCCGACGTGATCGCCGGACGCGACTCCCGGTTCCGGGGCACCCAGGGCACCGCCATCGTCGGGCTCTTCGGGGGTGCGCTCGCCTGGACCGGCGCCAGCGAGAAGACCCTCAAGCGGCTCGGTGACGAGGACTACGAGAAAGTCTACTTGTTCCCGAACTCGCACGCCGGCTACTACCCGGGCGCCGCTCCGCTCGCCATGAAGGTCCTCTTCCGCAAGTCCGACGGACGCCTTCTCGGAGCGCAAGCGGTGGGCCGCGATGGGGTAGACAAGCGGATCGACTGCATCGCCATGGCCATCCAGATGGGCGGCACCATCTACGACCTGGAGGAGGCCGAGCTCTGTTACGCGCCCCAGTTCGGCAGCGCCAAGTCGCCGGCGAACTTCGCCGGCATGGTCGCCGCCGACGTCCTGCGCGGCGACATGCCGCTGGAACACTGGGGCTCCGCGGACGGCGGGCTCCTCCTCGACGTGCGGCATCCCGAAGAGCTCGCCGCGGAAGCGCTGCCAGGCGTCGTCAGCATCCCCGTGGACCAGCTTCGTTGGCGCCTCGAAGAGCTGCCGCGCAACCGCGAGATCCTCGTCATCTGCCGCTCCGGCCAACGCGCCTACTACGCGACACGTATCCTTCTGCAGAACGGCTTCACGGCGAAGGTGGTGTCCGGCGGTATGCTGTCGCACGAGATCTTCTCGGAGGTGTGAGTCCAGCGGCCCCTCCCCGTCCCCCTTCCCCCCCCGCCACCGGGAGCAGGCGACTCAGGTGACTGACGCTCTCTTCCTCGGCCTCGACGTCGGTTCATCGAGCACCAAAGGAATCCTTGCCGATCGTGACGGCAGGGTGGTGGCCGATGCCGGGCTGCAGCACGGCATCTCGCGCCCTCGCCCGGGCTGGGCCGAGCACGACGCCGAGCGCGACTGGTGGGGAAGCGTCGTCGACGTGTGTCGCCGCCTGCTCGAGGGTCGCGCCCGGCGCGTGCGCGCCGTTGCCGTGAGCGGTCTCGGACCGTGCGTCCTTCCCGCCGACGAGGACGGGCGCCCGCTGCGACCTGCAATCCTCTACGGAATCGACACGAGAGCGAGCGCGCAGGTCGCGTGGCTGACGGCCGAGCTCGGCGCCGCCGACATCCTCGCGCGCTGCGGATCGTTGCTGTCGAGTCAGTCGGCGGGACCCAAGTTCCGCTGGCTCGCCGAGCAGGAGCCGCAGGTGTGGTCGGCGACGCGGCGCGTCTTCGGGGCAAGCTCCTACGTCGTCGCCCGCCTGACCGGCCAGTACGTTCTCGACCATCACAGCGCCGGCCACTGGGCACCCCTCTATGACGTGCGGCGAAACGCGTGGATCGAGGAGTGGGTCGACCGCGTCGCGCCGGGGCTCCCACTGCCCCGGCTGGTCTGGCCGCAGGAGGAATGTGGGAGAGTGAGTCGAGCGGCGGCGGCGGCAACCGGACTCGCCGAAGGCACTCCGGTGGCCGGCGGCAGCGTCGACTCGTGGGCGGAGGTGACGGCATCAGGGCTGCGCAAGCCCGGCCAGGGCCTGCTGACCTACGGGACCAGCATGTTCATCGTCGAGGTCGACAGCCCCGCACTTCCCGATGGACGGCTCTGGAGCACCGTCGGCTTCGTGCCGGGATCGCGCAGCATGTCCGCCGGGGTGGCGTCGGGTGGGGCCCTGACGACGTGGCTGCGTGAGCTCGCCGGCGGGACGCCATACGACGATCTGTACGATGAGGCCGCCGGCGCCGGGCCCGGCGCCGGCGGCCTCATCGCCCTGCCCTACTTCGCCGGTGAGCGCACGCCGCTGTTCGATCCCGACCTGCGCGGCGCCGTCTTCGGACTGACGTCGGCGCACCGCCGCGGGGACGTACTACGCGCGCTTCTGGAATCAGCCGCCTTCGCGGTGCGCCAGAATCTCGAGACGATGAGCGCCGCTGGTGCGACCATCGCCAGTCTCCGCAGCAGCGGAGGCGGGGCGTCGCGCGTGCTCTGGCCGCAGATCGTCAGCGACGTCACCGGCCTCGTGCAGGACGTGCGCACCGGCCCGGCCCAGGCGGGCCTTGGAGCGGCGCTGCTCGCGGCCATGGCGGTCGGCGCGGCAACGCTCGCAACCGAGTGGCGGCAACCGGCGGTGCGCGTCGTGCCACGCGAGGGAACGCGGCAGCTGTACGACGAGCTCTACGAGTGGTTCCGCGAGTTGACGCGCGCGACGCAGCCTCACGCCCACGCGCTCGCCGCGTGGCAGAGGGACCGCGGCGAGGCAGCGGCAACGCGCCTGCACACGATTGATGGCGACGTTGTCGACTGCACCGACAGAGGGAGCCCATAACCGCGGTCGATGCGACGTGCGGCGAGCCGATCGCCGCGGGCGTCGCGTCGGCCAGGATCGGAGCCGCCATCTGCGCCCACGGACTCGGGCGTCGCCGAGAGCGCGCACTCAGCGGCGTTTACCGCCCACCGCCCCATCCTCGCCGCCGGCGGACGACGTCTTCCGCCGCGTCCGCCGCGGCTCGGCCTTCTCCCGCAGGGCCCGGCTCTTCTCCGCCATTTCTGCCAGCCGGTCGGCGACCAGGCGGTTGACCGTACCAGCAGGGTGCCGGCCCGTAGCGTCGGGTTCGCCGGCAGGCACGCCGGTCAGCACCTCGATCCCCTCGTCGATCGTGGCGATAGGATAGATGGCGAACCGCTTGGCGACGACGGCTTCCACCACGTCGCGGCGCAGCATGAGGTGCTTAACGTTGGCGCGGGGGATCAGGACGCCTTGCTGGCCGGTGAGGCCGCGCGCCTGACACAGGTCGAAGAAGCCCTCGATCTTCTCGTTGACGCCACCGATCGCCTGCACCTCGCCAGCCTGATTGACAGAACCGGTCACCGCCAGCGACTGCGCGACGGGCACCTTGGCGATGGCCGAGAGCAGCGCATACAGCTCGGCGGACGATGCGCTGTCCCCGTCCACCCCACCGTAGGACTGCTCGAAGACCAGGCTCGCCCCGAGCGACAGCGGATGCTCCTGGGCGTAGCGGCCGCGCAAGAAGCCCGACAGGATCAGCACTCCCTTGGAGTGGAGGGGGCCGCCCAGCTCCACCTCGCGCTCGATATCGATCACCTCGCCCTTGCCCAGGTTAGCCCTGGCGGTGATGCGGCTGGGCCGGCCGAAGCTGAACGTGCCCAGAGACAGCACGGCCAGCCCGTTGATCTGGCCGACCTTGGCCCCATCCGTGTCGATCAGCACCGTCTCGCGCAGCGTCTCCTCGAGCATGCGCGTGCGCACCCTGCCGGCCCGGTAGATCTGCGCGTCGATCGCCTCCTGCACGTGGTCGACGCCGACCAGCTCGACGTTGGCACGCCTCGCCCAATGGTCGGCCTCCACCAGAAGGTCGACGATGGCCCGCATCTGGGCGGTGACGCGCTCAGAGTCGCCCGCCAGGCGCGCGGCGTGCTCCACCACCCGGCAGACCGCTCCGCGGTCGAGCGGCAGCAGTTTCTCGCGATGGGCGATGGCCGCGATCAGGCGCGCGTACTTGCGAGTGGTCTCGTCGTCGCGCACGAACTCGTCGTCGAAATCGGCGCCGATCTTGAACAGCTCGGCGAAGTCCGGGTCGACTTCGGTGAGCAGATAGTAGAGCTTGCGGTCACCCATGAGGATGACCTTGATCTCCAGGGGGATCGGCTCCGGCTCCAGTGAGACGGTGCTGGTGAGGTTGAGCATCTGCACCGGCGACTCGATGCGGATCTGGCGGAAGCGGAGGGCGCGCTTCAACCCTTCCCAGGCGTTGGGGCTGGACAGCAGCTTCACCCCGTCCATGATCAGGTAGCCGCCGTTGGCGCGATGCAGCACCCCGGGCTTGATCAGCGTGAAGTCGGTGATCAGCGCGCCCATCATGGGCATCTGCTCCACGCGGCCCACCAGGTTGGCGTACGACGGGTTGCTCTCGTAGATCACCGGCGCGCCGACGGCACCACCGGAATCGACCAGCACGTTGACCTGATAGCGGCGTAGCGCGGACGGCCGCTTGGCAGCGTCGGGGATAGGCAGGTTGGCGGCCGCTCCCCCCTCGGGCTTCTCTTCACCGGTCTCGAGGAAGTCCTCGAGGTGGTCGCCAACGCTCCGCTGCACCGCCTCGAGATAGGCCAAGACGTCGGGCAGATCCTTGTAGTCGGCCTGCAGGTCGTCCATGAGGTCGTCGACGACCACGGCGGCGACCTCCTTGTCCAGCTCGCGCAGACGCGCGGCGAACTCGCGCTTCCAGCGCGGCACCTGCAGCAGCATCTTCTGAAGCTGCTCCTGCAGAGCTTCGATTTCGCCCTCGATCCGCTTCTGCTCATCCGCGGGCAGCTTCTGCAACTCTTCGGGAGGGACAACCTGGCCTTCTTTCAACGGCGCGAAGGTCAGGCCGGTGGGCGTGCGCAACAAGGCCACGTCGCGTTCGCTGGCCTTCCCTCGAAGCGCGGCGAGACTCTCCTGCTGGCGCTCCTGGAACTCCTCCTCGAGCGTGCGTCGACGGGCCGCGTACTCCTCGCTCTCGAAGGCGGATGAGAGGCCGGCGCGCAGCTCTTCCACCAAGCGCTCCATGTCGTGCTGGAACTGCTTGCCATGGCCAGCCGGCAGGCGCAAAGCACGCGGGACGGAAGACCGCTCGAAGTCGTTGACGTAGCACCAGTCGTAGGGAGGCGCCTCCGCCGCGGCACGCTGCTCCACGAAGTGCTGGATGACCGTGTACTTGCCGGTGCCGCTCGGTCCCAAGGCGAAGATGTTGTAGCCCTGACGATCGATGGCGACGCCCAGCTCGATGGCGGCGATGGGCCGCTCCTGGCCGATGAACTCGACGTCGATGTCCAGGTCGGCGGTCGTGGTGAAGTCCACATGGTCCAGGGTGCAATATGTGGAGAGGGCTTCGGGCGGCAAGGGCTCGACGGTGGCCACGGTGCGGTCCTTTCCATCGGTGCTGCCCGAAGGCAGAACAAGGGTCAGCGGACGTGGTCATTGTACGGCAGGTCTGCTGGGAGCCGCGATAGCCCGCCACGCCGTGTGACCTTGCACGGCGACGGCGCTTGTGGGCAGTATCAGAGGCATGACGAGGGGCGAACCAACGCCGGCGGTGAAGCGCTCGTTCTTCGTGCGCAGCGTCTTCGCTGGCCGCGACATCGAGCTGTTCCTGATCGCGGCGATCGCGACGGTCCTCACGGTCCGTGCCATTCTCGCGGCCAGCGGCTGGCCGCAGCTGGGCGGCGGCAAGATTCACTTCGCCCATCTGCTTTGGGGCGGGCTCGGCATGCTCATCGCGCCGATCCTCTTTATGGCCATGGAGGGTCGGCTCTGGAAACAACTCGCAACGCTCTCCGCAGGCATTGGCTTCGGCCTCTTCATCGACGAGCTCGGCAAGTTCGTGACATCGGACAACGACTACTTCTTCCAGCCAGCCGTGGCGTTCATCTATCTCATCTTCGTCATCCTCTTCCTCATTGCTCGCATCGTCTTCAGCCAGTTCGAGCTTTCGCCGCAGAGTGCCCTGGTGAACGCCTTCGACCTGGCAAAGGAGGCGGTGACTCATGAGCTTGACGAGGCGGAGCGTGGCCAGATCCTCGTGCTGCTGGGGCGCTGCGATCCGCACGCCCCCGCGGTGCGGGATCTGACGGCCCTCATCGCCGCCGAAAGCTCCACGCGAGGCTCGCCGGACCTGTACCAGCGCTTCAAGGCGAGCCTGCGAAGGCTCTACGACTGGCTCGTGGCCAGGCGCTGGTTCAAAGCTCTGCTGGTCGCGTATCTTCTCTTGATCGCGCTGACGGGCATCGTTTCGGCGATCCTGGTCATCGCCGTGGCGTCCGGGTCCGCGCAGTCGCTCGAGCTAGACCTCTGGGACTACGGGCAGGTCATCTCGGCGAGTGCCAGTGGCGTGTTCGTCGTCATTGGGTTCGTCCAGTGGCGCCGTTCACGGCTGGCGGCGTACGTTTGGTTCGAGCGCGCGCTGCTGGTCGCGGTCTTCGTCACTCAGTTCTTTGCCTTCTACCAGGATCAGACAACCCAGGTCTTTGGTCTCGCGATTACCCTGCTCACGTATGCAGCGATCAGAGGGATGGCCAAAGCGGAGGCGTCGCGCGCGGGTCGCGCGCGGGTCGCGGATGGGACGGGCGCGGCTGCAGGGCCTCTCGTAGAGTAGGCGCGCCCTGGTGATCCGCGCACCGCTCAGTCGTCGCTTGCCGGCGGTAGGTTGGAACTGATGAACGGAATGCCGCGGCGCTGGCCGCTCGACCGCGTGGCACTGGAAGCCGAGCAGCGCGCCCTGTCCGTGGCTGCCGACCGCGCCTCACCATGGGGACCCCGGCCGCGCGAGCTGGCGGCCGCGTGGGAGCCCCTGTGCTTGGCTTCCCTGCGCGTCACGGCGGCCTTCGCCGCCTTTCCCCGCGGCGAGGGAGGGCCCGGGGCCGCCGGCCAGCCGGTGGTGGCAGCGGCCGCGCTCTGGCGGCACGGCCGCGTGGAGGGCGAGTCGCTGGTGCGTGGCGCAAGCTATGGACCGTACATCGCGGGACTGCTCGCGTTGCGCTGCGGGGCGCTGCTCGAGGCCGCTGTAGCAGGCCTTCCGCAGCCGCCTGACCTGGTACTCGTCGACGCGACGGGACGCGACCACCCACGGCGTGCCGGCCTCGCTCTCCACCTCGGCGCGCGTCTTGGAGTGCCGAGCGTCGGCGTGACGAACCGCGCCCTCATCGCCGACTACGAGGAGCCCGACGAAGCCGGGGGCTCCTTCTCGCCGCTACGCGCCGGCGAGGAACTGGTCGGCTACGCCGTGCGCACGCGCGCCGGCGCCCGCCCGGTGCTCGCGCACGCCGCCTGGCGCACGACGCCGGAGGTGGCGCGCGACGTCGTGCTCGCCCTCAGCGGACGCTGGCGCACGCCTCTGCCGCTGCGCGCGGCACGCACGCTGGCACGGACGGCACGCGCGAGCTGCAACGAGGACATCTCGCCGGACGGCCGAGGCACGAGCTGAGCTCGCGTTGGGCAAAGCGGCCCGCTCGGCGCAGCGCCGAGAGGATGGGGCCCGGACGGCGACAGCGAAGCCGTCTCGCGCCGTCGGTCGGACCAGGAACGCGGGATCGGTGCCCTGGGAACAGCCTCCTTATGACACATCCCTTCGGACTCCGGAGAACGACATGAACGAGCTCACCGGGACACGGATCGCCGAGGTGCGCACCGTGAGCGTCCCGGTCAGTGACCGAGCACGCGACTTCTACACGACCATGCTTGTCTTCGGGGTGGACGTCGACGGGGAGATCCTTCGCTGGCCGGCATCACCACCGAGGGCACACGGCGCGCAAACGCTTCGTCGTCCTCGTCAAGTCGAACGCCGACATCGAAGCGGGCGCGATGCCCGACGAGCGTTCACTCGCCGAGATGAGCGCGTTCAACGACGAGGTCCCCAACGCCGGGCTGATGCTCGCCGGCGAGGAGCTGCACGCGAGCTCGGATGGCGCCCGCATCACGTTCGCTGGCGACGAGGCGGAGGTCGCCCGCGGACCCTTCCCCGAGCCGCAGCAGTCGATCGCCGGGTACTGGATCATCCAGGCCGCCTCGCTCGATGACGCGATCGCGTGGATGAAGCGCGCGCCGATGGGCGGCCCGGCGGAGATCGAGATCCGCCAGATCTTCGCCGCCGAGGAGCTCGGTGACGCGCTGACGTACGAGCTACGCCAACGCGAGGAGCGCCGGCGCCACCAGATGGAGACGAACGCCAAGGCCGACGCGGCCTGACACCATGCGAACGACCGCGCACGCCGCGCGTCACGTCACGTGGAGAGCCTGTACTATCACAGTGGCAACGCGCCGGACGGAGCGGCGTTGAGAGGGGGGGGCATGCGAAAGGTGATCACCTGGTCGACGCGGGGCAAGCATCCCTGGATCGTCATCGCCGTGTGGGCGCTCATCGCCGGTGCGCTGGCGATGGGGCCGAGCATCCAGAGCGTGACCACCAACGACGCGTCCAAGACACTCCCCGCGTCGCTGGAGAGCAAACGCGCCGAAGCGCTCCAGCAGGCCTCCTTCGCCGACGCCGAAGGCACGCCGGTCATCGTCGTGTTCAGCTCGGGCGCGTCGCTCACGGCGGAGCAGAAGCAGGCCATCGCGGCCGGCGAGGCCTGGCTCACGAGCGGCGCGGAGCCCGTCAACAGTGCCCGCGTCGAGTACTCGGACGACGGGCGCGGCGCGCTGATCTTCGCGAGCTTGGACGGCACGCCGGGCGAGGTGAGCTTCCGCGAGTCGGTGAAGAGCATCCGCGCGCACTTCGGGGACACAGTCGCGGGCATGGAGGTGCGCGTCACCGGCCCCGGCGGCCTGATCACCGACGTCTACGAGATCTTCTTGAACGCGGACGTCAAGCTGCTGATCGGCACCGTCATCCTGGTCCTGGTGCTGCTGCTACTCATCTACCGCTCGCCGGTCCTGCCGTTCGTGCCCCTGCTCGCCGTGGGCTTCGGCTACTTCGTGGCCGGCGGCATCCTGGCGCTCGCCGCCAAGGCGACGGGGTCGACGCTGTCCGGGCAGGCCACCTCGCTGATGGTGATCCTGCTGTTCGGCGCCGGCACCGACTACGCCCTCCTGCTGATCTCCAGGTACCGCGAGGAGCTGCGCCGTGAGAGCGACGCCCGCGTGGCTCTCGCCACGGCGCTGGCCGAAACGTGGGAGGCGATCGCGGCCAGCGGGCTCACGGTCACGCTGGCCGTCCTGACGCTCCTGTTCGCCAGCTACGGCGACTACCGCAGCTTCGCGCCGGTGCTGGGGCTCGGCGTGTTCGTCACGCTGATCGCCGGCCTCACCCTGATGCCGGCGCTGCTGGCTCTGCTGGGTCGCCGCGCCTTCTGGCCGCGCGTGCCGCGCGAAGGCGAGGTCACCGAGCATCGCCTCTGGCGTCGCATCGCCGAGACGGTGGCCGCAGCCCCGCGGCGCTCCGCCGCCGTCGTCGCGGCCATCCTCGTCGTGCTGGCGCTCGGCGTCACGCTTTACAGCCCGCGCTTCAGCTTCACCGAGGACTTCCTCCGGAACATGCCGTCCAAGCAGGGCTACGCGCTGCTCGAACGGCACTTTCCCAAGGGCGCGCTGGCACCGACGACGGTCCTCATCAAGGCGCCGCAGGCGCCGCCCGCGTTCGTGGTCGGCATGGTCACCGGCGCCCTGAACAAGGCGCCCGGGGTGGCCGCCGCCTTCCCTACGGGCACGGCGGACGACGGCCGGCTGCTGAGCTTCCAGGTGATCCTCAAGGGCGATCCCTACTCCAAGGAAGCGCTGCAGCAGATCGGGGAACTACGACAGGTGGCGCGCCAGACGGCGGCCGCCGGAGGCGGAGTCGCCCTGGTGGGAGGGCCCACGGCCATCCAGGCGGACACGTGGGCCCTCTCCAATCGCGACACCCTCGTGGTCGCCGCGCTCGCGCTCCTCGTCGTCGGCGTCATCCTGGCGGCACTGCTGCGCGCCCTGGTCGCGCCGCTCTACCTGCTGCTCACCAACCTGCTCTCGTACCTGGCGGCGCTCGGCGCGACCATCGTCATCACCGAGGTGCTGTTCGGCTGGGAACGCATCAGCTACCGCATACCGCTGTACATGTTCATCTTTCTGGTGGCTCTCGGCAGCGACTACAACATCTTCATCACCACGCGCATCCGCAGCGAGGCGCTGAAGGAAGGGCTGCGCGATGGCACCGTGAAGGCCGTGACCGCCACGGGCGGCGTGCTGACGAGTGCGGGCGTTATCCTGGCCGGGACGTTCCTGATTCTGCTGTCGCAGCCGGTGAAAGACCTTGCCGAGATCAGTATCGGCGTGGCGCTCGGCGTGCTGATCGACACATTCCTGGTGCGCACGGCGCTGGTGCCAGGCCTCACGCTGGTGGTCGGCCCGAAGGCGGGGTGGCCGGGCCGGCTGTGGACGAGGGAGTGAGCGCCGCGCTCGGCGATCCGGCGCCGAGCGCTCCTGGGTAGAGCCCTGCGAGCAGCGCCCGAGCCATGTCGGACAACGCCTCTTGGAGGTCACGCTCGATCCTCGCGAGATACGCCGGGTCCGCGCGAAGCGCCCAAATCGCCGCCAGTCTGGGCTCGTGCGCCACGACGCCGCGCACGACCCGTTGGCGCCAGAACGATGGGTACTCACCCTCCTCCCACTCCCCGCGTCCGCGCCCGTAGTGGGCGATCGCGAGGTAGCGGAGCAGCGCCGCGGTCACCAGCCCGTCGAGGAACACGTCCTCCCAACGCATGCTCGTCTCGGTCCTGCCGCGCACGACGTTGACGCCGCGGGCGACGCCGGCGCCGCCAAGCGCGCCTAGCGCGGCGCCGGCCAGCATGCCGCCGCCGAACGTCAGGCCGCCGGCGAGGAGATCGGCGCCGAGTCCGGTCAGGGCACCGGACACGGCGCCGCCCATCACCGCCGCTTTGCCTTCGTCCAGCGGCGCCTCGGTGCGCAGGTCGCCGGCGAGACGCTGCCGCACCTCGCCGGCGGCGCCACCTTCGAGCTCGTGAATGGCGAGCAGGCGCGCCATGCTCGCCTGGAGGTCCGCGTCGAGGCGCGCGCTCATCTCGCGTGAGGCGCGCGCCCTGGCGCCTTTCCCGGAGACCCTCATGAGGCCAAGCGATGCGCTCAGCCGGGCCGAAAGCGGGACGACCGGCAGCACGGCCCGCTCGACGGCGGCGCGCGCGATCGGGCCGGCGAGCGCCGCCATCGCCTCGTCGAACTGCGCCGTCCGGCGCGCCCGCCACGCGTCGACGAGCCGGTCGAAGGCGGGAGTCTTGGCCGCAGGCAGCACACGCTCGACGGCGGCGAAGAGGGTCAGCTCCTGCACCCAGCAACGAGCGAACGCGTCGAGCGTGAGCACGTCGCGCACGTGCCCAGCACCGGCCAGCGCCTCGCGCCAGCGGGCCACGTCGGCCGCTTCCTCGACATGCTCGCGTGGACGGCCGGTCTGGTTGAGAAGGACAAGCACCGGCTTGCCGATCCACTCCAGCACCTCGAGCTCGGGGTCGAGGTAGCCGGCGTCACAGGGCTCCTCTGCAGCGTTGACGAGGTAGAGCACCACGTCGGCCTCTTCGTGCACGTTGCGAACAGCCCGCTGCGTCAGCCAGGACGTGCGGTCGCGATACCGATCCCAGACCTGGGCCAGGAACCAGCCGATCGGATTGCCCTGCTGTCGCAGGCGATTCGCGAGGCGAACGCTGTCGCCAAAGCCCGGCGTGTCCCACAACGTCAGCGTGTCCCCCCGGGGAGACTGGATCAGGAGCAAGGGCGTCGCCTCGATGGTCACGTGAGGCGCGTCGCGCACCTCGCCGATATCCCGGCCGAGAAGCGTCCTCGCCAGCGTCGTCTTCCCCGCGTTGGTGTGCGAGATCAGCGTCAGGGCGATGGCGGTATCGTCGCTCATGGCGCGCTCCCGCCGGGCGATCTGCCGCGGTCGCGCGGGGCTGGCGGAGCGTTGCGCGCAGCTAGGTCGGCGTCGTGCGCGACCAAGGCGGCGTCCAGCGCCGCCTCCGCCGCGGCGAGATCGGGCGCGGCGAGGTCGATGAACATGGGCTGGACGCGCGACTCGGCGAAGAGGTCCTTCCAAGCCGCGCGGCGCTCGGTGAGGCGCCGGTCTTGGCCCGGCCAGCGCGCGCGGAACGCCGACTCGTCGACGATCGCGACGACGGGTCGCGCCGCCTCGGCGCCTGCGGCCAACGCGGCGACGAACGCGCCATGCGCTTCGCGCTCCGGCGTGGCGGTAGCGTTGAACAGGGCGATGACGGGATCCTCGCCGTCGAGCAGCGGGCGCGCGGCCATCGCTTCGTCGTCGCCCCAGGCCAGCGGAGCGTCGACTGTCAGCGCGGCGCTGCTGCCGAACGCTCGGGCAACGATCGCTTCGATCCCGGCGAGCGCCGCTTGCGGCGCCGCGTAGCTGTACGGAATCACCCGCACTCGGACCGCTGCGCCGCGGTAACCACGAAGCAGACGACGGTAGTACTCGTCGGACAGCGGCACGTCGACGTGCGTCGCGCGCCGCCGCTCGACCAGCGCCACGCCAACGGCCAGCAGCAGCCGCGGAACCACGACCACCGCCGCCACGCTGGCGGCGAGCAGGTGCAGCCACGCGGCGGCGTTCTCGCTCGCCGGGGCACGGATCGCCTCGAGCGCAGCGACGCTGGGCACGGCAATGCCCGTCAGCAACGCGCCCGGCGCCAGCGCAGCGGCAAGCAGCGCCCGGACTTGCGCGGCGTCGAGGAACGTGCTCTCCCAGGTCGCGCGGTACTCGAAGGCGAGCCCGCGCACGTATAGCCCAGCGATCACGCCCAGCGCCGTGGTCGCTGCCGCGAGGTGGAGAATGCGCGCCGCGCGCACTGCGTACAGCGGCGCCGCGATACGCGCCCAGTCACCGGGCAAGGCGGCGAGGATCGCGCGCAGCCCAC